>FTIF01347516.1_pt1 | contig 10363 bp, 10 predicted proteins | sample 1658001 | NCBI WGS metagenome assembly FTIF01 (sample SAMEA3914789, study PRJEB12502) | metagenome | biome: forest; material: soil | place: Canada | collected 2011-07-03 | depth 0.3 m | reverse complement strand
GGCGGCGCGCAGATCGCCTTCATGAACGCGGGCGGCGTGCGCTCGCCGGGCTTCGTCTCGGCGGCGTCCGCCTATCCGTACGCGCTCACCTACGGCGACGCGTTCACGGTGCAGCCGTTCGGCAACAGCCTGGTCACGATGACGCTCACCGCCACGCAGCTGAAGGCGCTGCTGGAGCAGCAGTTCAAAGGCTGCGCGGGCCAGGCCGCGAACCGCGTGATGCAGGTGTCCAACGGCCTGAAGTACTCGTGGAGCGCGGGCGCGCCGGCCTGCTCGAAGATCGTCGACGTCACGTTCACGCCCACCGACGTCACCGTGACGCCGCCGGTGGCCACGGGCGCGCCGCAGATCGTCGTGTCCAACGGCGTGGTGCAGAACCCGGGCCGCACCTACCGCGTCACTGTCAACAACTTCATGGCCACCGGCGGCGACGGCTTCACCACGCTGACCGGCGGCGCGAACTCGCTGGGCGGCGCGCAGGACATCGACGCGCTGGTGGCCTACCTGGCCAACTACAAGGCGCCGGCCGCGGCCTACGACCCGACGCTGCCGGCGATGGGCATCCCGCGCGTGACGCTGCTGCCTTGATGCTGCGACGCGCCGGCGCGATGTTCGCGCTCGCCGGGGCGTGCATCGCGGTGCACGCTCACGACGACGACGACGCGGCGGCGGCCGCGCGCATCCCGCAGCGCGTGGCGCTGCTGGCGCGCGCGCAGGCCGAGCTGGAACGCGGAGACGCGACCCAGGCGCTCGACGACTTCGAGCGCGCGGCCATGATGCTGCACGCCGCCGACGCGGAGCTGGGCCTGATCCGCGCCGCGATGCAGGACGGCCAGTACCGCCGCGCGCTCGCGTTCTGCGCGCACACGGCGGGCGAGCACACCGACGACGCCGACGGCGGCGCGCTGTACGCGTGGCTGCTGCGCGTCGGCGGCCAGGCCGCGCAGTCGGATCGCGTGCTCGCGGACGCGCGCGCGCACACGCCGGACGCGCCCGTGACGCTGGCCGTCGGCGCCGCGCTCTCCACCGATCCGCCCGTCGCCACGGGCCTGCTGCTGGAGCCCGCGCACCGGATGGCGCCCTGGCCGGCCGCGACAGGGCCTTCGTCGAACGCCCGCTTCGCATCGAACGCGGTGCTGGTGGACGGCGGACGCGCCGCGCTCGTGCCGCTGTCCGCGCTCGGGCCGGACGCCGGCGCGCGCCTGTGGGTGCGCAACGGGCTGGGCCAGGCCGTCGAAGCCCGCCGCGGCGACGATGTCGATGGCGCACTGGCCGGGCGCGGCCTGGCGCGTCTGCACCTGCAAGCGGCGCTGCCGGTGGGTGGCACGCGCGAGTCCGCCGAACGCGCGCCGTTCGCCGGCAGTCCGGGCTATTCGGTCCGGTTCGCCGGCACCGATGCGCCGGCCTGGCCGATGCTCACGCAAGGCTTCCTGGGCAACGTGGTCGGCGCCACCGCGACCCGGCGATTGGGCTTCGACTCGGCGCCGGGCGCGCCGGTGCTCGACGCGCGCGGCGCACTGGTGGGCATCGTGCTGGGCGCCACCGGTGCGCCGGCCGCCTGGCTGCCGTTGCCGGACACCACGTCCTCGACGCCCACGGCCGCTCGAACGGGCCCGGCGCTCGTCGCGCCGGACGAGATCTACGAGGCCGGGCTGCGGCGCGCGCTGCAGGTGCTGGCCGAGCCGCGCTGAACCTCGCGGCGGTACACTGTATGGATGACCAGTCCAGCCGACTTCGAGGACGGCGCACGCGCCGGCCGTGACGACGCGGTCGCCGCGCCGGCGGCCCGCCGCACGTCGAGCGCCTTCGGCTCGCCGGGCACCGACTCCACGGTGCGGCGCATCGACCTCAACGACGCCCTCATCCGCCACCCCGACGCCACCTTCGTGATGCGCGCCGCGGGCGGCGCGATGCAGGACGCCGGCATCGCCGACGGCGACGTGCTGCTGGTCGACCGCGCCGTCACGGCCACGCATGGCGCGGTGGTCATCGCCGTGGTGGAGGGCGAGCTGCTGTGCCGCCGCCTCGAACGCGCGCCCGGACGCCGGGCCGGCGCCGCGGCGATGCGCCTCGTCGCCGCCGATGGCGTCACCGCGCCCATCGCGCTCGGCGCCGAGGCGCCGCTGGAGGTCTGGGGCGTGGTCACCACCGTCATCAAGACCCTCGCGTTCTGAGATGTACGCGCTCGTCGACGGCAACAACTTCTACGTCAGCTGCGAACGCGTGTTCGCGCCCCGGCTGGTCGGCCGCCCGGTCGTCGTGCTGAGCTCCAACGACGGCGCCTGCATCGCGCGCAGCAACGAGGCCAAGGACCTGGGCGTGGGCATGGCCGAGCCGTGGTTCAAGGTGCGCCACCTCGAGCAGTCGGCGGGGCTGATCGCCGTCTCCGCCAACCACGAGCTCTACTCCGACATGAGCGCGCGCATGATGGACATCGAGGCGCGCTACGCACCGCGCCAGGAGGTCTACAGCGTCGACGAGTCCTTCCTCGACTTCGAGGGGCTGCGCGACGACCTGGCGGCCACCGGCCGCGCGATGCGCGCCGCCATCCTGCGCGAGACCGGCCTGCCCACCAGCGTGGGCTTCGGCGCCACCAAGACGCTCGCCAAGCTCGCCAACCACATCGCCAAGACGGCCGACCGCAAGCCCGGCTCGTACCCGGCGCGCCTGGCCCAGGTCTGCGACTTCGGCACGCTGGCATCGCACGAGCTCGACGCGATCTTCGCCGCCACCGACGTGCGCGCCGTCTGGGGCGTGGGCCGGCGCACCACGGAGCGGCTCAAGGCGGGCGGCATCTCCACGGTGCGGGACCTGGCGCGCGCGGACGCGTCCACCCTGCGCGCAGGCTTCTCGGTCACGCTGGAGAAGACGCTGCTCGAGCTGCGCGGCACCTCGTGCATGGGGGTGGACGACGCGCCGCCGCCGCGCCAGCAGATCCTGGTCTCGCGCTCCTTCGGCGCGCCCATCACGCAGGTCGACGGCATCGTGGAGGCCGTCAGCGAATTCGCGTCGCGCGCGGCCGAGCGCCTGCGCGAACAGGGCAGCGTGGCCGGCACCATCGGGCTGTTCTTCATGACCAGCCCGTTCCGCCAGGGCGACCGCCAGCACAGCGTCAACGTATCGGTGCCCCTGGTGCGGCCCACGGGCGACACGGCCGTGCTGGTGGCCGCCGCCACCGCCGCGGTTCGCGCGCAGTTCCGCGCGGGCTTCCGCTACGCCAAGGCCGGCGCGGTGCTGTCCGACCTGCGGGCGGCGGGCCTGGAGCAAGGCGAGCTGGACCTGTTCCCGCCGGAGCAGCCGGAGGCCGCCGCGCCGGTGGACGCCGCGCGCGTCAAGCTGATGTCGGCGATGGACGCGCTGAACCATCGCTTCGGCCGCGACTCCGTGCGCCTGGGCAGCCAGGCGCTGGCCAGCAACGGCGCCGACGTGCGGGTATGGGCCACGAAGCAGGAGCGGCGCTCGCCGCGCTACACCACGCGCTGGGACGAGATGCCCGTCGTGCGCGCCTGAGGCTGTCGCGGGACCACGCCGCGCCGGAGGAGCGCGCGCCAACGCGTCAGTCGCGGGCGATCGCGCGCTGAGTCGACATGTGGGTGGGCATCATGTTCGCGTTCGCGTTGTGGGTGACCCACAGCGAGCCGGCCACGATGATCGCGATCAGCAACGCGGTGCACGCGAAGATGCCCGTGTTGTCGCGCTGGTCGCGCGCCGAGCCCAGGTGCAGGAAGAACACGAGCTGCACCAGCAGCTGGGCCACGCACAGCAGCGCCAGGACGCCCATGACGGCGCCGCGCGGCAGCAGGCCCGTCATGACCGCGCCGAACGACGCCAGCGTGAGGACGATGCACACGCCGAACCCGATCACGTAGCCGCCCAGGTCGGCGTGGTGGAAGGTGCGCGACGGCGCGTTGAGCTGGATCGGCTTCATGCGAACTCCCGCAGGTAGACGAACGTGAACACGCAGATCCACACCAGGTCGAGGAAATGCCAGAACAGGCTCAGGCAGGCCAGCCGCCGCCGCGTGATGCCGTCGAGGCCGAAGCGGGTGACCTGGTGGATCATCAGCGCGATCCACAGCAGCCCGCAGGTCACGTGCAGGCCGTGCGTGCCGACAAGCACGAAGTAGGCGGACAGGAACGCGCTGGTGCCCGGGCCGGCGCGGTCGTGCACCAGCGCCGCGAACTCGTGGATCTCCATGCCGACGAACGCGGCGCCGAGCAGCAGCGTCACGGCCAGCCAGAGCAGCAGCCGGCCCTGGCGCCCGGCCTGCATCGCCAGCATGCCCAGACCGAAGGTGAAGCTGCTCACCAGCAGCAGCCCGGTCTCGCCCAGCACGAACGGCAGCTCGAACAGCTGGCGCCCCGAGGGGCCGCCCGCGGTGTTGTCCATCAGCACCCCGAAGGTGGCGAACAGCACGCAGAAGATGAGGCAGTCGCTCATCAGGTAGATCCAGAAGCCCAGCGTCGTGCGCGGGCCGCTGTCGTCGTGGTGGCCGCCGTGGGCGACGACCGCAAGGGTGGCCTGGCTCATCACGCCACCTCCGCCAGCGCGGCACGGCGCGCATTCTCGATGCGCTCGACCTCGGCGGCGGGCACCCACCAGTCGACGTCGCGGTCATAGGTGCGCGCGATGAACGTGGCGAGCACGCCGGCCAGCGACGCGGCGGCCAGCCACCAGATGTGCCACACGAGCGCGAAGCACAGCACGGTGCCGAAGGCCGCGATCACGACGCCGGCGGCGGTGTTGCGGGGCATGTGGATGTCCTCGTACTTGCGCGGTCGCACGCCGTCGCGGCCGCGCTTCTTGTCGTCCCAGTGCTGCTCCAGCGACGTGATGTGCGGCACGTGCGCGAAGTTGTAGAACGGCGCGGGCGAGGCGGTCGACCACTCGAGGCTGCGCGCGTCCCACGGATCACCGGTGAGGTCGCGGTTCTGCGCGCGATCGCGCACGCTCACGTACAGCTGCACGAACAGTGCCCCGATGCCGCAGGCGATCACCAGCGCCCCGACCAGCGCCACGACCAGCCACGGCTGCCACGCCGGCTCGGCGTAGTGGTTCATGCGCCGCGTCATGCCCATGAAGCCCAGCACGTACAGCGGGATGAAGGCCAGGTTGAAGCCGACGATCCAGCACCAGAACGAGACCTTGCCCCAGAACTCGTTCAGCGTGAAGCCGAACACCTTGGGAAACCAGAAGCTCATGCCCGCGAGGCAGCCGAACAGCACGCCGCCGATGATCACGTTGTGGAAGTGCGCCACGAGGAACAGGCTGTTGTGAAGCACGAAGTCGGCGCCCGGCACGGCCAGCAGCACGCCGGTCATCCCGCCGACGGCGAAGGTCACCATGAAGCCGATCGTCCACAGCGTGGCCGAGTGGTAGCGGATGCGGCCGCGGAACATCGTGAACAGCCAGTTGAACAGCTTCACGCCGGTGGGGATCGAGATGATCGTGGTCATGATCCCGAAGAACGCGTTGACGTTCGCGCCCGAGCCCATCGTGAAGAAGTGGTGCAGCCAGACGAAGAACGACAGCACGCCGATGGACGACGTCGCCCACACCATCGACTTGTAGCCGAACAGCGGCTTGCCGGAGAACGTGGCGATGATCTCGGAGAACGCCCCGAAGCACGGCAGGATCAGGATGTAGACCTCCGGATGTCCCCAGATCCAGATGAGGTTGACGTACATCATCGCGTTGCCGCCCAGCTCGTTGGTGAAGAAGTGCATGCCGAGGTAGCGGTCGGCGGCGAGCAGCGCGAGCGTGGCCGTGAGGACGGGGAACACGGCGACGATCAGGATGTTGGTGATCAGCGCCGTCCACGTGAACACGGGCATCTTCATCAGGTCCATGCCGGGCGCCCGCATGCGCAGGATGGTCACGATGAAGTTGATGCCGGTGAGCGTGGTGCCCAGCCCCGAGATCTGCAGCGACCAGATGTAGTAGTCGACGCCGGTCGTCGGGCTGTATCCGAGCTCGGACAGCGGCGGGTAGGCCACCCAGCCGGTGGCCGCGAAGTCGCCGCAGAACATCGACAGCATCACCAGCACCGCGCCGGCCGCCGCGAGCCAGAAGCTGAGCGAGTTCACGAACGGGAACGCGACGTCGCGCGCGCCGATCTGCAGCGGCACGACCACGTTCATCAGTCCCAGGATGAACGGCGTGGCCACGAAGAAGATCATGATCACGCCGTGCGCGGTGAAGATCTGGTCGTAGTGGTGCGGCGGCAGGTAGCCCGCCTCGCCGCCGGCGGCGACCGCCTGCTGCGCGCGCATCATCAGCGCGTCGATGAAGCCGCGCAGCAGCATCACCAGCGCCATCACGATGTACATCACGCCGATGCGCTTGTGGTCGACGGACGTGAACCACTCGTTCCAGAGCCAGGTCCACTTGCCGGCACGCGTGACGGCCGCGACCAGGGCGAAGCCGCCCAGCATCACGACCAGCAGCGTGCCCATGATGATGGGCTCGTGCCAGGGGACGGCGTCGATGCCGAGCTTTCCGAACATGGCGGCTACTCCTTGCGCGCCGCGGCGGCGGCCTGCGCGACGACCGGCGTCGCGCAGACATCGGCGGCGCCGGGCCGGCGCGAGAATCGATCGACGATGCCGTCGAACAGGTCGGGCTCGACGCCCGCGTAGACGGCGGGCTCGCCGCGCGTCGAGGGCAGGCTGACCGCGCGGTACTGCGACGCGTCCATCGCGCGCGGCGCGTGCCGCGCATCGCGCAGCCAGGCCGCGAAGTCGGCGGGGGACACGGCGATGGCGTCGAAATGCATGTCCGAGAAGCCCTCGCCGCTGAAGGCCGCCGACATGCCGCGATAGGTGCCGGGCGCCTCCGCCACCAGGTGCAGCTGCGTGCGCATGCCGGCCATCGCGTAGACCTGGCTGCCCAGCCGCGGGATGAAGAACGAGTTCATCAGCGAGTCGGCCGTGAGCTCGAAGGCTATCGGGGTGCCCACGGGAATCTCGAGGCGGTTGACCGTCGCCACGCCGTAGTCCGGATAGATGAACAGCCACTTCCAGTTCAGCGCGACCACCTGCACGCGCACCGGCTTCACGCTCGCCTCGAGCGGCCGGTAGGGGTCGAGCGTGCGCGTCGTGCGCCAGATCAGCACGCCCAGGATCGCGACGATCACGCACGGCACCGCCCACACCACCGCCTCGATGCGGGTGGAGTGCGCCCACGTCGGCGCGTAGGTGGCGCGGGCGTTGGACGCGCGGTAGCGCCAGCCGAACCACAGCGTCAGCGCGATCACCGGCACCACCACCAGCAGCATCAGGCCCAGTGCCACGAGGATCAGCGTGCGCTCCTGGCGCGCGATCTCGCCCGCGGGCTGCAGCAGGTCGATGGTGCAGCCTCCCAGGAGCATCGAGGCCAGCGCCGGCGCGAGGCCGGCGCGCAGCAGGCGCAGCCCCTTTCGGAGAGGCGTGCCGGACAGCTCCGGCGGGCGGTGGATGGACGTGGAAATCATTCGGGAGCGTGCGGTGCCGCGGGTTTGCATGTATGGTTCGTATGGGTTTCGGCAGATGCTAGAGCCATACATTCCCCATACATGAAGGCAACGCGCCCATGCAATCGGACATCCCGGCGGAACGCTGGCTGGCGCCGCTCGAACCGCGCGGCGGCCCGCGCTACCTGCAGATCGTGGAACGCCTCGAGGACGCCATCGCGGCCGGTCGCCTGCGCGCGGGCGACCGCCTGACGCCCCAGCGCGCGGTCGCCACGCACCTGGGCGTCGACCTGACGACCGTCACGCGGGCCTACGGGCAGGCGCGCACGCGGGGGCTGCTCGTGGCCGACGGACCGCGCGGCACCTTCGTCGCGGCCCGCAGGGTGGAACTGGGCGCGCTGGTCGACCTGAGTCTGAACATCCCGCCGCAGCCCGCGGATCCCGACCTGCAGGAACTGTTGAAGCATGGGCTCGCGCAGGTGCTTCTGCGCGCCGACATCGACCTGCTGATGACCTATCACCTGGCCGGCGGCAGCGCGGCCGACCGCCTCGCCGGCGCGCGCTGGCTGGCGCCCGCGCTCGGCGACGTGCCGCCCGGGCGCGTGGTGGCGTCGCCCGGCTCGCAGGCCGCGCTGTGCGCGCTGATCCTCGCGTGCACGCAGGCGGGCGAGACCCTGCTGTGCGAGCCGCTCGTCTACCCCGGCTTTCGCGCGGCCGCGGCGCAGCTGGGCCGCCCTGTGCGGGACGTCGAGATCGACGACGAAGGCATGCTGCCCGCCGCGCTCGAGCGGGCCGTGAAGCAGTCGGGCGCGCGCGTCGTGTACCTGAACCCGACGATCCAGAACCCGACCACCGTGACGATGCCCGAGCGCCGCCGCCGCGCGATCGCGAAGATGGCGGCGCGGCTGGACCTGCAGGTCATCGAGGACGATCCGTACTGGCTGCTGGCCGACGCCGCGCCGCCGCCGCTGGCGCGACTCGCGCCGGAGCGGGTGCACTACGTCTCGACGCTGTCGAAGTGCTTGTCGCCGGGGTTGCGCACGGCGTTCGTCGTCTCGCCGGATGCGCGGCGCCAGTCCGCCTTCCTCGCCGCGCTGCGCGCGTTCTCGCTGATGCGCGCGCCGCTCACCGCGGTGCTCGCGACGCAGTGGCTGCAGGACGGCACCGCGCAGCGCGTCCTGGCGGGCGTGCGCGCCGAGGCGCGCGCGCGCCAGGACGTCGCCGCGCAGGCTCTGGCGGGCGACCTGGCGGGGCCGCACGCGTCACGCGAGGGCATCCACGTGTGGCGGCCGCTTCCGAGCTACTGGACGGCCCCCGCGTTCGCGCAGGCGGCGCGCGCGCAGGGGCTGGCCATCACGCCCGCGGATGCCTTCGCGTCGGGCCGCACGGCGACCAACGCGATCCGCATCTCCCTCGGCGCGGGACGCGACCGCAAGAGGCTGTCGCACGCGCTGGCACGGCTGTCGGACTTGCTGGCGCGGCGGCCGTCGGCGGAGGAGAAACGCTCCCCCCGCTCGAGCCCGCTGGAGTAGATCGGCACGAAATGCACGTGCCATCGCGGGCACGGCGCGAGCCAAGTCTGCCAACGTGCTCGCTTCATCCTCGCGCCTGGTCATCGATGACCTCGAAGAAGCTGCGCACCATGCGCATGTCGCGGCGTTCGCCAAGACAGACCACGTGGGCATAGGTGCGCGCCTCGGTGTCGCTGATTCGCACGGCATGCAGGCCCGGTCCCGGCACGAACTCGACCTCCGACACCGCCGCCAGGCCGATGCCCTGCACCACCGCCTCACGGAGGATCTCGCGGCTGCCGATTTCCATCACCACGTTGGGTTCCAGCCGTGCCGCCTTCAGTGCAGCCTCGAAGGCCTTGCGTGTCGTGGAGCCTTGCTCGCGCAGGATCAGCGGCTCGCCGGCCAGTTCGGCCGTGCGGATGCTGCGGCGCTTGGCGAAGCGGTGGCCGGCAGGCACCAGCAGCACGATCGGGTGCTCGCTGTAAGGCACGGCGAGGAAGCGCCGGTCGCGCGAGAACTGTGCCAGCACGCCGACGTCGGCGCGGTAGTCGAGCAGCCGCTCCGGCACGTCCTGCGAGTTGCCCGTGCTGACCGACACGGGGCTTAGCTTGCTGGAGGTTATCCAGGAAGATGCGGGTGATCTTTTTGGCCCGGACCCGCGGCAATCAACGATTAGGCCGCCGTCGGCGCGATGACCGACATCATCGACCGGCTGCAATGCAGCGAGGCTGTGTGAAAACTCGCCGCCGAATGGCGAACTCGAAAAGTCGACGCGTCAAAACGCGCATAGTTGAACGATCGCGGCCTCGGCAAGGGTAAAGCCCCCCCCAAAAGCGCGCGCTCGGGGTTTTCACACAGCCTCCAGCGCTTGCAGACGGACAGACGCGACCGAACGAGGCCTGCTTTCGACGCGAAAGCAGACCGACGCGGCATCTGATCCTGGCCTTGCGCTGAATCAGCTCTTCAGCCCTGCAAGTACATCGGCCGACCGAATCGGCAATTCACGCAGGCGAAGCCCGACGGCGTTGAAGATCGCGTTGCCGATGGCAGGGCCGACGACGGTGGTCGCCGGCTCGCCCAGGCCCACGGGCATCTCGCTGCTGGCAATGAACTCGATGTCCATCTCGGGCACATCGCCCATCCGCAGCGGCGTGTAGCCGTCCAGGTTGGTGTCGGCCACCACGCCCTTGGTGAAGCGCGTGCCTTCGTGCAGCGCCATGCTGGCGCCCCACAACGCGCCGCCCTGCACCTGCGCGAGCGCGCCGTCCGGATGCACCACCGTGCCGGCGTCGACCACCAGGGTGAGCTTCTGCAGCTTCACGTAGCCCGTCTTGCGGTCGACGTGCACCTGGGCCACGCAGGCGACCCAGGTCGGCATGTCGCGCTCCTGGCCGAAGGT
>FTIF01001048.1_pt2 | contig 10402 bp, 8 predicted proteins | sample 1658001 | NCBI WGS metagenome assembly FTIF01 (sample SAMEA3914789, study PRJEB12502) | metagenome | biome: forest; material: soil | place: Canada | collected 2011-07-03 | depth 0.3 m | reverse complement strand
GTGCGCCAGGCCAGCGCGCGACGCACGTCCGCGCTGGTGAGGAGATGCTCCTTGCGGATCACGTCGCGTGCTTCCTGGTGCGAAGCGTCGGTGCAGCCGCACATCGCCTTCTTCTTCGGCGTCGCCGAGTAGTCTCCCCCTGCCGTGAACATCAGGATCTGCTCGACCAGGCCCGTGCACGAACCGCACGAGGCGCTGGCCTTGGTGTGCTTGCGCACGTCGTCGAGCGTGAACAGGCCCTTGTCCTTGATGGCCTTGCAGATCGCGCCCTTGCTGACGCCGTTGCAGCCGCACACCTCGTCGGCGTCGGCCAGCGCCGCGGCCTTGTTCTGGCCCTGGTGGCCGGCATCGCCGAGGCTGGATTCGCCGAACATCAGGCGGTCGCGGATGTCGACTATCGAACGGCCGTCGCGCAGCAGCTTGAAGTACCAGCTGCCGTCCACGGTATCGCCGTACAGGCAGGCGCCGACGAGCTTGTCGTCCTTGATCACCAGCTTCTTGTAGACGCCGCCCTGCGGGTCGGACAACACGATCTCGTCGCAGCCGTCGCCGCCCATGAAGTCGCCGGCCGAGAACAGGTCGATGCCCGTCACCTTCAGCTTGGTCGAGACGTAGCTGCCGGTGTAGCGGCCGATGCCGAACATCGCCAGGTGCGTGGCGCAGACCTTGGCCTGCTCGAACAGCGGCGCGACCAGGCCGTAGGCGATGCCGCGGTGCGCGGCGCACTCGCCCACGGCGTAGACGCGCGCGTCGGTGACCGTCTGCAAGGTGTCGCTGACGACGATGCCGCGCTGGCACAGCAGCCCGGCCGACTCGGCCAGCGCGGTGTTGGGGCGGATGCCGGCGGCCATCACCACGAGGTCGGCCGGCTTCTCGACGCCGTCCTTGAAGCGGATCGCCTTCACGCGGCCCGTCGTGCCGTCGTCGCCACCGCCGACCAGCGAATCGGTCTGCGCGCCGATCATGAAGGCTAGCCCCCGGTCGACCAGCGACTTGCGCAGCAGCCCGCCCGCGACGTCGTCGAGCTGGCGCTCCATCAGCCACGGCGCGATGTGAACGACGGTCACCTTCATGCCGCGCAGCATCAGGCCGTTGGCCGCCTCGAGCCCGAGCAGGCCGCCGCCGATCACGACGGCATGTTCGTACTTGGTGGCGGCATCGATCATCGCCTCGGTGTCGGCGATGTCGCGATAGCCGATCACGCCTTCGAGACCCTTGCCCGGCACCGGCAGCATGAACGGCGTCGAGCCGGTGGCGATCAGCAGCCGGTCGTACGGCGCCTCGGTGCCGTCCGCGGCGCGCACGATGCGGCGGATGCGGTCGACCTGCGTCACGGTCTTGCCCAGGTGCAGCGTGATCCCGTTGTCGCCGTACCAGGCCAGCGGATTGAGCACGATCTCGGAAAGCGTCTGCTCCCCCGCCAGCACGGGCGACAGCAGGATGCGGTTGTAGTTCGGATGCGGCTCGGCGCCGAACACCGTGATCTCGTACAGATCGGGCGCGATCTTGATCAGCTCCTCGAGCGTGCGGACGCCGGCCATGCCGTTGCCGATCATCACCAGTTTCATCTTCTTCATGGCACGGACCTTTCGCTGCAGGATTCGTTGGTTCAGGCGGCGTCCGCCAGCCCCGTGGGCACGGCCGGACGGCTTCCCGATGCAGCGTCCGGCGCGCCGCCGCGCGCGCGGCCCCCGGCGCCGACCCAGCTGCGCGTCCAGTCGCCCTGCAAGGCTCGCAACACGAACAGGGCGATGACCGCAAAGGCCGCAAAGAGCGCAAAACCCCAGGCGAAGCTGCCGAGGAACTGGCGCGCGAGCCCCATCACGCTCGGCACCAGGCCGCCGCCCAGCGCGCCGAGCTCGCCGATCATCGAGCCCGCGACGGCGGTCGTCAGCGGCCAGCGCAGCGGCACGAGCTGGTAGACCGCGCCGTTGCCGGCCCCCAGCGCGGCGAAGCAGCCGATGAGGAGCACCGTCGTCGTCACGAGCGAGCCCGTCGCCAGGCCGCAGCAGGCGAGCGCGGCGGCAACCGCAAGAAGCACGACCGTGAGCGTGTTCACGCCGCCGAAGCGGTCGGACAGCCAGCCGCCGACGATGCGCATCGCCGCGCCCATGAAGGCCGCGAGCATCGTCAGCTGGCCGGCCTGCACCTTCCCGACGCCGAACTGGTCGTGGTAGTACGACGGCAGGAAGCTGATGAAGCCGATGAAGCCGCCGAAGGTGATGGCGTAGATCAGGCTGAAGGCCCAGCCGTCGCGCTCGACCAGGCAGGCGAGCTGCGCGCGCAGCCCGGCGTGGGGATCGACGTCGGCCGGTTCGCGGGCAAGAAAGATCACCGCCGCCATCGGCACGGCCATGGCGAACGCGGCGACGGCATAGACCGTCTGCCAGCCGAGCCACTGGGCGAGCGGCGGCGCGATCAGCACGGCCACGGCCGTGCCGACATTGCCGGCACCGACGATGCCCATCGCCAGGCCCTTGTGCTGCGGCGGAAACGAGCCGGAGCCGAGCGACATCGCGACGCCGAAGCTCGCACCGGCCACGCCCAGCAGCACGCCCATCGCGAGCAGCGCGCCGAAGCTGTGCACGAAGAAGAAGCCCAGCAGCATCGCCGTCGAGATCAGGCTCATCTCCACCAGCGTCGCGCGCTTGCGGCCGATGTACTGCGAGAGCACGCCGAGAGGAAACCTGAACAACGCGCCGGCGACGATCGGCACCGACAGCATCAGGCCTTTCTGCGCGGGGCTCAGGTGGAAGGTGTCGCTGATGAACGGTGCCATCGCCCCGTTCAGCACCCACGTGCAGCACGAGAAGGCGAAGTACAGGAACGCCGCGAACAGTGTCGGTGCGTGGCCTGTGCGAAGAAAACTCCGGAAGCTGGTCATGGCGGAATCCCGTGAAGTTCAATGGCAACGACGACGCCGACGCGCAAGGCGCCAGCGAACTGGTCGAAGGACGTGGGGGTAGGTGCCGCCGCGCGCTGAAACTTGCGGGCGGCGTGGCTTGAGACCGGTGACGGAAGCGTCGCAAGAGGCCTTGCGAGCCGGCACGGGGCCGGCAAAAGTCACCAGGGCGGTGCTTCGTTGCACCGCGTGCTGGGTCACATGCAAGCCCCATGCCGGAATCCGGTGGGCATGGTCCGTGCATGACTCGAGGGCCATGCACCGCAGCCACGCCGCTCGTCCGCGGGCGTGGCCTTCCCTCGACAGCCCGATGAATCCGACCTTGTTGTGCGACCTCACCGACGCCGCCGGCAGCGACTGGAGAGCCGCGCTCGAGGCGGCGGGCCTGCACCGTGCGACGGCGTGCACCGGCGACAATTTGGTGCAACGCACCATTGTCGAAACACCGGAATTGATCATCTGCCTGGCGGACGGCTGGACGCCGGCGCTGGAATCAGCGCTGGCGCCCTGGGACGGCGTCGCACCGTGCGCCCTGCTGCTGCTGACGCCCGTCGCGCCGCCCGACATCGAGGCCGCGGCCCGCGCCGTCGATGTCGGGATCCATCATTGGGCCGCGCCGGCCGTGGGCGCCGACCTCGCGCCGGCCTGCGCCAGTGCGCGCGCGCGCTGGCGACGCGAGCAGGCGCTGCACGAGGCGCTCGCGCAGGCGCGCGCGCAGATGGACGAACGCAAATGGGTCGACCGGGCCAAGGGCGTGCTGATGTCGGGACGCGGCATGGCCGAGGACGACGCCTTCCGCCTGCTGCGCGGGGCCGCGATGAACGTCAACCGGCGCGTCGGCGAGGTATCACGCTCGGTGTTCGAGGCGGCGCAGTGGGCCGATGCGATGAATCGTGCGGGGCAGTTGCGCATGCTCTCCCAGCGCTGCGTGCGGCTGGTCGCGCAGCGCCTGCTGAAGATGGACGTGCGCGACTGCGCCGAGCTGCAACGGCAGTCGTCGCAGCGCATGCACGACAACCTCGAGATGCTGGCGCGCCAATGCGAGGGCACCGCGGCCCAGGTGGCGTGCACCCGGGCCGCCCGGCGCTGGGAGGCGCTGGCGTCCGCGCTGGCCGCGCCGCGCATCGCCCCGGCGGACTTGCTGTCCATCGACCGCCACGCGGACGCGTTGCTGGCCGCGGCGGAGCAGCTGACCGACGCGCTGCAGGTCGCCGCCGACCGGCGCGCGCTGCACATCGTCAATGAATGCGGCCGCCAGCGCTTGCGCGTGCAACGCGTGGCCAAGGAAAGCCTGCTGGCGACGCTGGCCCATCCGCAGACCGCGGGCCCTGAGCCGGCGCGCCGGCGCGACGCGGCGCTGGTCGATTTCGAAGCCGCCCAGCGCGCGCTGGAGCAGGCGCCGCTCAACTCGCCCGCGATCCGCGCCACGCAGGCACAAGTGCGCGAGGAATGGCTGCGCCTGCTGGCCGGCCTGCGCGCGCACGAGACGGCCGACGGCCGGCGCGCGCTGGTGCACGCCAGCGAGACGCTCCTCGAGCGGCTCGACGCCCTCACCGGGGCGTACGAGCACAGCCTGCAGGTGATCATGGGTTGAGCAAGGTCGCCACGCCGCCCGCGTTTCGGTTAGCCTGTCGACCCCGCTGCCCGCACGCACCTCCCCATGACTCTTCGACCGCTCCTGCGCCGTCTCCACGTCCTGGCCGCCGTCATGGCCACCCTGATCTGCCCCGGCCTCGCGCACGCGAAGACCTGGGTCTTCGAGGACTGGGCCGTCACCTGCGACAACACGCGCGACTGCGAGGCGGTCGGCTTCCAGGCGGAGCACAGCGGCTCCGCGCCGGTGGCGTTGTGGGTGGCGCGGGACGCCGGACGCGGCGGCAACATCCGCGGCCGCGTCAACGTACAGTCGCCGACGCAGCCGGCGGGCGGTCACATGCGCCTGGTCATGAGCGACGGCACCGCCGTCGAACAGGAGGACGGCGAAGACCTGGCGGCGGAGCCGATGCGCAAGCTGCTGCCGCGCCTGCTGGAATCGACGTCGGTGGACGTGTTCCTCGGCAAGGAGCGCTTCGTGCTGTCGCTGGACGGCTTCAAGGCCGCGATGCTGAAGGTCGACGACCTGCAGGGGCGCATCGGGACGCCGGGCGCGCTGGTGCGCAAGGGCACGCGTTCGGAGGCCGACGTGCCGCCCGAGCTGCCGGCGCCGGTCGCCCACCCCGCGGTCGCCTACGCGAACAAGTCGACGGATGCGGCGCTGCTGGACCTGCTGTCGGCCAGGATCGGCGCGGCATGCCCGTTGCACGCCTCGTCCAGCCTCGACGCACCCAACATCAAGCTGCACCGCGTCTCGGCATCGCACGTGATCCTCCTGCGCGAGTGCGAACGGCGCCCCTTCGACTCCGGGTACGCCGCGTGGCTGGTCGACGACAAGCCGCCGTACGCGGCGCGCCGCCTGACCTTTCCCCGGGTGGACAGCGAACCGACCGACCTGGTGGCCGACGCCGAGTTCGACGAGGACGAGCTGCGCTCGATCGGCAAGAGCGACGCGGGTGACCATTGCGGCGACGACGCCTTCTGGGCCTGGACGGGCACGGCGTTCGAGCTCACCGGCGCGCACGCGGCGCCGCTTTGCCGCGGCTTCGACGGCGGCGGCTTCGCGATCAGCACCTACCAGACGCGCGAGCCGAAGTAGTCGAGCGGGTCAGCGCTTCGCCTCGATCCGCTTCATCGCCATGTAGTCGCTCTTCTCGAGTTCGTGCAACTGGCGCGGATAGCGTTCGGTGGCGTCGAACCAGGTGTCGAGGCGCTGCTCGAGCTGCGCCGGCGCCGGCGCGGCCACGTAGTCGTCGATCGCCAGGTAGTAGCGCATCGTGTTGCGTTCGACCAGGCCGCGCACGCCGCCGACATACGTGGGCTTGCCGTCGCTGTCCGTGCCTGCCACGCTGAAGCCCACCTTGTCGCTGCCGGCCGTCGACAGGTAGGCGTTCATCGCCACGCGCGCGGTGAAGCCGAAGCCGTACGCGTAGCTCATGTGCAGCATGGTGTGCGCGGCGTCCAGCGGCGCCGCCTCCACCGCGATGCGGTAGTCGCGCGTGCCCAGCGGGCCGTCGCCCGACGTCAGTTCGGCCTTCAGGTAGTCGGGGCCGGAGTTCGCCAGCTTGTAGTCGAAGTGCAGCCTGTAGGCGTCGTCGACCGGCTGGTCGTACTTGCGGCCGAGCGCCATGTCCAGCCCCGCGGGCAGCGCGTGGCACATCTTCACGTTCAGGTGCAGGATCAGGATCGAGCACCAGTTGTCGGTGCCCTGCAGCGCCTTCTGCACCATCGGATAGGGCTGGTCGACGCGTGCGTAGACCTCGCCTTCGAGCCGGTCCGAGCTTTGCGTCGACTGCAGTACCAGCGGCCGGCCGTAGGCGTTGTGCGCGAGCTTGTCCTTGAGCGCGTCGAACTGCGCGTGCAACGCCGCGGCGCCGGGCGACGGCGCGTCCTGCGCCCGGGCCGCGCCCGCCGTGGCCAGGCCCGCGACCAGCAGCGCGAACAGCGCGAGCGGCGGCTGCATGAAGCGGTTCGCGGCGCGACGGCGCGACGCGGAGAACGTGGGGGCTGCGGCGGTCATAGCCAATATTCCCACATCCCCGCGCTGATTTCCTGCAGTCGGGCCGTCAGGCCCCGGTTCGACCATTTTTCCAGCGTCAGCTGCTGCGACTGCGCCAGGTCGGCCTGGAACGCCGCGCGCATCTGGTCGCCGAAACTCGCGCTCAGCACGATCGCATCGATCTCGTCGTTATGCAGGAAGCTGCGCCAGTCGAGATTGGTGGAGCCGACGGCGCTCCAGACGCCGTCGATCAACGTGGTCTTCGCGTGCAGCAGCGCGCCCTGGCGTTCGTAGATCTTCACGCCCGCCTCCAGCAGCTCGCCGTAGTGGCGGCGTCCGGCGCTCATCACGAGCCACGAGTCGCTGACGCTGGGCAGCAGCAGTTGCACGTCCACGCCGCGCCGGGCCGCATCCCGGATCGCGCCCAGCAGTTGCGGATCGGGATCGAAGTAGGCGTTGGCGAGCAGGATCGACGTCGACGAGCTGCGGATCGCCGACACCAGCGTCGCGTAGATCTGGCTGCTAGGCTCGGTCGACGTGCCGCCGATCGCGCGCACGACGACGTCGCCCTGGCGGCCGATCTCGGGGAAGTAGTTCGCGCTGGCCATGGGCTTGCCCTTCTGGCGCGCCCAGGTGTCCATGAACAGTTTCTGGAAGTCGGCCACCACCGGGCCGTCGATCTGCAGGTCGGTGTCGCGCCACGGCACCTTCTGGCCCGGGCGCTCCTTCGAGCCCTGGCTGAACGAGCCGCCCGAATAGACGCTGCTGATGTTGATGCCGCCGACGAACGCCGTCCTGCCGTCGATGATGGTGAGCTTGCGGTGGTCGCGCTGGTTGACGTCCCAGCCGGTGCGCGCCTTCAGCGGATCGATCGGGTTGAACTGCAGCGTGTTGACGCCGTGCACGGCCAGGTCGTCGAAGTAGGCCTTGGGCGTGCCCAGCGAGCCGACACCGTCGTAGATCAGGTTGACGACCACGCCGCGCGCCTGCGCCGCCTTCAACTCGGTGGCGAAGCGCTGGCCGACTTCGTCGTCCTCGATGATGTAGCTCTCCATGTCGATGGAGTTGGTGGCGGCAGCCATCGCGCCATACAGCGCCTGGTAGGTGGACGGGCCGTCCTGCAGCAGCACCACCTTGTTGCCCGCCGACAGCGGCGAGCCGACGATCTCCTGCTCGAAGGCCAGGTGGCGTTCGAAGATGTCGGTGTCCTCGCCCGCGGCCTGCAGCCTGGCAAGCACGCGCTTTTGCGCTTCGGGCGAGAGCGGCCCGTGCGCGCCAGCTATGCGAACGCCCGTCGTGCCGGCCGCCTCGGCGTCGTCCGGCGCGATCGTCGGCAGCGCCGTGCACGCCCCGAGCAGGGCAAGCGAGCAGGCGCTGGCGGCGCGGGCCAGGAACAGGCGGACGAGGGGCATCGAGGTCTTCTTGCAGGTGGGTGAGCGGAAGGCCGGAGGCCCAGGCCCGGTTCAGCAACCCGCGTGCCCGACAGCAGCGAGGCGCCTTCCTTACAATGCGGCTGATGCAAGCGTCCCCCTCTCGCGAGCGCGAATTCATCCTCCGGCTGTCGTGTCGCGACACCAAGGGCATCGTGCATGCCGTCTCCGGCCTCCTGTTCCAGGCGGGCTGCAACATCATCGATTCGCAGCAGTTCGGCGACCTGATCGGCCCCGGCGCCACCGGGCGCTTCTTCATGCGCGTGCACTTCGAGGCGCCGCCCCAGCTCGCCGACGTGGCGACGTTGGACCGGATGCTGTCCAACGTGACGCAGCAGTTCGAGATGGAATCGCAGCTGCATTCGCTGGCGCGCCGCCCGCGCGTGCTGCTGATGGTGAGCCAGCACGGACACTGCCTGAACGACCTGCTGTTTCGCTGGCACAGCGGCCAGCTGGACATAGCCATCCCGGCCATCGTCTCCAACCACACCGCCTTCGCCGACCTGGCCGCCAGCTACGGCCTGCCGTTCCACCACCTGCCGCTCGCGACCGGCGCCAGCGCCGAGGCCAAGCGCGCGCAGGAACAGGCGGTGCAGGCGATCGTGGAGCAGGAAGCCGTCGACCTGGTGGTGCTCGCGCGCTACATGCAGATCCTGTCGCCCGAGCTGTGCGGCGCGCTCGAAGGCCGCGCGATCAACATCCACCACAGCTTCCTGCCCAGCTTCAAGGGCGCGAAGCCGTACTACCAGGCGCACGACCGCGGCGTGAAGCTGATCGGCGCCACCGCCCACTACGTGACGGCCGATCTCGACGAAGGCCCGATCATCGAGCAGGACGTCGAGCGCGTGGACCACACGCTGACGCCGGAAGACATCACCGCCATCGGCCGCGACGTCGAATGCGTCGTCCTCGCGCGCGCCGTGCGCTGGCACGTCGAACACCGCGTGCTGCGCAACGGGCGCAAGACCGTGGTCTTCAATTAGGGACACGTCCGCATGCCGAATCCGAAAGCCCGCGCGGCCGCGCTGAACGCCTCGCCCGAAGACGCCGAAGCCCAGTTCTACGAGGCCTTGCGCGACGGCGACCTGGAGCGCGTGATGGCCGTCTGGGCCGACGACGACGACGTGGTGTGCGTCCCCCCGGGCGGCACCCGCGTCGTGGGGCCGCAGGCCGTGCGCGCCGCGTTCGAGGCGGTCTTCGCCAACGGCAGCATCGTGGTGCATCCGGAACACGTCAAGCGCGTCCACGCCATGGGCTGCGCGGTGCACAGCGTGCTCGAGCGCATCGCCATCGTCACCGTGGAAGGGCCGCGCACCGGCTGGATCGTCGCCACCAACGTCTACGTGAAGACGAGCGAGGGTTGGCGCATGGTGGCACATCATGCGAGCCCGGGTGCACCCGACGACGTTGCCGAGATCGTCGACACGCCGTCGGTGCTGCACTGACGGCATGGCAGGTACGTCGATTGCTCGCCCGCGCTAGCCGCTTTTCTTCCGAACTCTTCCGATGACCGCCGTCCTGTCGTCCGCCGCCTTCTCCTCGCACCGCGCCCCGTGGTGGCTGCCGGGCGGACATCTGCAGACGATCTGGCCATCCCTGTTCTCCCGCGCGGTCGTGGGCGAGGCGCCCGCGTTCCACCGCGAGCGCTGGACCACGCCCGACCAGGATTTCATCGACGTCGACTTCCTGGTCGATCCGCCCGGCGCGGCGACCGAGGCCGCCATCCGGCCGCTGCTGGTCCTGTTCCACGGCCTCGAGGGCTCCTCGAAGAGCGGCTACGCGCAGGCGTTCGCGTGTCTCGCACGCGCGCAGGGCTGGGCCTACGCCGTGCCGCATTTCCGCGGCTGCTCCGGCGAGCTCAACCTGGCGCCGCGGGCCTATCACTCGGGCGACTACGAAGAGGTGGAGTGGATCCTGGCCCGCATGGCGGCGCGGCGCGGCGGCCCGGTGCTGGCCGTGGGCATCTCGCTGGGCGGCAACATGCTGCTGCGCTGGGCCGAGGAGTCCGGGGCGCAGGCCGTGAAGAAGGCCAGGGCGGTCGCGGCGGTGTGTTCGCCGGTCGATCTCGCGGCCGGCGGCCACGCGATCGGCCGCGGCTTCGGGCGCCATACGTACACCCGCATGTTCCTGGGCACGATGAAGCCCAAGGCGCTTGCCAAGCTGCGCCAGCATCCGGGCCTGTTCGACGAGCGCCGCCTGCGCGCCGCGCGCGACCTGTACGAGTTCGACAACGTCTTCACGGCCCCGCTGCACGGCTTCCGCGACACCGACGATTACTGGAAGCGCGCGTCGTCCAAGCCGCACCTGCGCGACATCCGCATTCCCGCACTGGTGCTCAACGCGCTCAACGATCCGTTCGTGCCGGGCGACTCGCTGCCGAAGCAGTCGGACGTCGGGCCGCACGTCACGCTGTGGCAGCCGCGGCACGGGGGCCATGTGGGCTTCGCGAGCGGCGCGCTGCCGCGCGGCGACGCGCTG
>FTIF01349056.1_pt1 | contig 10408 bp, 8 predicted proteins | sample 1658001 | NCBI WGS metagenome assembly FTIF01 (sample SAMEA3914789, study PRJEB12502) | metagenome | biome: forest; material: soil | place: Canada | collected 2011-07-03 | depth 0.3 m | reverse complement strand
CCGATCTGGCGCATCAGGTACATGCCCATCGCGTAGCCACCGAGCGCGAAGTACAGCCCGTGGCCCAGCGACAGGATGCCGGTGTAGCCCCAGATCAGGTCCATCGCCAGCGCGCACATCGCGTAGCACATGATCTTGCCCACCAGCGCGACGCCGTAGTCGCCAAAGTGCAGCGGATGGCCCGCCGGCACGGCGAGATTGAGCAGCGGCACCAGCACGGCGATGACGACGAACGCGCCGACGACGATGCTCCAGCCGCGCACGCCCAGCAGCAGGCCTCGCTTGGATTCCGGGAGCAATTGGACGGGAGACACCGGCGTCACGATTCGGCGCTCCGGCCCTTGAGCGCGAACAGCCCTTGCGGCCGCTTCTGGATGAACACGACGATGAAGATCAGCACGAAGATCTTGGCCAGCACCGCGCCGGCCACGCCTTCGAGCACCTTGTTCATCAGGCCCAGGCCCAGCGCGGCGAGCACGGTGCCGGCCAGCTGCCCGACACCGCCCAGCACCACCACCATGAACGAGTCGACGATGTAGCTCTGGCCCAGATCGGGGCCGACATTGCCCACCTGGCTCAGCGCGCAGCCGGCCATGCCGGCGATGCCCGCGCCGAGCGCGAAGGCCAGCGTGTCGATGCGTACCGTATTGATGCCGGTGCACGACGCCATGCGGCGGTTCTGCGTGACGCCGCGCACGAACAGGCCCAGGCGCGTGCGGCTGATCAGCAGGAAGGTCGCGAACAGCACGATCACGGCGAACGCGATGATCGCGAGCCGGTTGTACGGCAGCGTCAGGTTGCTGGTGACGGCGATGCCGCCCGACATCCACGACGGGTTCTCCACCTCCACGTTCTGCGCGCCGAACAGCGAGCGCACCCCCTGCATCAGGACGAGGCTGATGCCCCAGGTGGCCAGCAGCGTCTCCAGCGGACGGCCGTAGAGGAAGCGGATCACGCCGCGCTCCAGGATCGCGCCGACGGCGGCGGCCACGAGGAAGGACGCGGGAATGGCGACGATGACGTAGGCGTCGAACAGGCCCGGCGCGAAGTGGCGGAACAGGTTCTGCACGCCCCAGGTGGTGTACGCGCCGATCATCATCAGCTCGCCGTGCGCCATGTTGATGACGCCCATCAGCCCGTAGGTGATCGCCAGCCCGAGCGCGACCAGCAGCAGGATCGAGCCGAGGCTGATGCCCGTGAACAGCACGCCCAGGCGCTCGCCCCAGGCCAGGCGGCCGTCGACCTGCACCAGCGCGCGCGTGATCGCCGCGCGCAGTTCGGGATCGGTCTCGGCGTCCGGGGCCAGGCGCGACTGCAGCAGCGCCCGTACCGTGGGCTCGTCGCTGCGCGACAGGTCGTCGATCGCCTGCAGGCGCCTGGCGCGATCCGGCGCTGCGATCTGCACCGCGGCGCGCAGGCGGCCCAGTTGCAGCTTCAGCTTCGCATCGGTCTCGGCCGCGAAGGCCTTTTCCACGACAGGCAGCAACGCCGGATCGGCCGCGCTGCCGGACAGGTCGGCGATGGCCTTGCGGCGCGTCGCGGTATCGGGCGACAGCAGGCGCAGGCCGCTGAGCGCGGTCTCGAGCGCGCCGCGCATGCGGTTGTTGTTGGAGACGTCCTCGGCGTCGTCGGGCAGCTTCGCGGGCTGCCCGGTGACGGCATCGACGGCCTGGTCGTCGTGCACGATGAAGACGCCGGTCGCCGTCGTCTTCACCGAATCGTCGAGCAGCGCCTGCGCGAAGGTGGCGAGGCCGGGGTCGGCCCGCGCGACCGCGTCCTGCAGGGCCGCGATGCGCGAATCGCCGTCGCCGACGGCCATCGCGCGCGCCTGGGCCGCATCCAGCGCCCAGGCGGGCACGAATGCGGATATCGCCAGCACGACGAGTGCGAGACGCAGCTTCGTCAGCATCCGAAAGTTCAAGGCCATGATCGACACCGGCGAACCGCCCGTCTCTAGAACACTCTCGTGAAAGCCGGAGGTTTGGACTCCCCCGGCGCTGCCGCTCACAAGTCCCAAGAGAAGTTCAAGGGAGCGGCGGATCCGGCTCTGCCGGGCCGCTCGCGGCCGGCCCCTCGGGGGCAGGGAGCGCGAGCGACCGTGGGGCCGTCATGTCACTTCTTTTCCGGCTCGTCCTTCTTGCCCTTGTCTTCCGGAATGTACGGGCTCCACGGCTGTGCCTTGATCGGGCCCGGCGTCTTCCACACCACGTTGAACTGGCCGTCCGGCTTGATCTCGCCGATGAAGACGGGCTTGTGCAGGTGATGGTTCTTCGCATCCATCGTCGACATGAAGCCGCCCGGCGCCTTGAAGGTCTGGCCGGCCATCGCCGCGATCACCTTGTCGGTGTCGGTGGACTTGGCCTTCTCCACCGCCTGCGCCCACATGTGGATGCCGATGTAGGTGGCCTCCATCGGGTCGTTGGTCAGCGGCTTGTCCTTGTCGCCCGGCAAGTTGTTGGCCTTGGCGTAGTCGGACCACTCCTTGATGAACGCCGTATTGGTCGGGTTCTTGATCGACATGAAGTAGTTCCACGCCGCGAGGTTGCCCACCAGCGGCTTGGTGTCCACGCCGCGCAGTTCCTCCTCGCCGACCGAGAACGCGACCACCGGCACGTCGGTCGCCTTCAGGCCCTGGTTGCCCAGTTCCTTGTAGAACGGCACGTTCGAGTCGCCGTTGATCGTCGAGACGACGGCGGTCTTCTTGCCTTCGCTGGAGAACTTCTTGATCTTGGCGATGATGGACTGGTAGTCGCTGTGGCCGAACGGCGTGTACTCCTCCATGATGTCTTCGTCCTTGACGCCCTTGCTGTGCAGGAAGGACCGCAGGATCTTGTTGGTGGTGCGCGGGTACACGTAGTCGGTGCCCAGGAGCACGAAGCGCCTGGCCGAGCCGCCGTCCTTGGACATCAGGTATTCGACGGCCGGAATGGCCTGCTGGTTCGGCGCCGCGCCGGTGTAGAACACGTTCTTGCTCAGTTCCTCGCCTTCGTACTGCACCGGGTAGAACAACAGGCTGTTCAACTCCTCGAACACCGGCAGCACCGACTTGCGCGACACGCTGGTCCAGCAGCCGAAGACGACGGCGACCTTGTCCTGCGTGATCAGCTGGCGCGCCTTCTCGGCGAACAGCGGCCAGTTGGACGCCGGGTCGACGACGACCGGCTCGAGCTGCTTGCCCAGCACGCCGCCCTTGGCGTTGATCTCGGCGATCGTCATCAGCGCGGTGTCCTTCAACACCGTCTCGGAGATCGCCATCGTGCCGGACAGCGAATGCAGGATGCCGACCTTGATCGTGTCGGCAGCCATCGCGGGCGTCATCGAGGTCAACGAGGCGAATGCGGCTAGCGCACCCAACGTCAGGCTGAAGCTGCGGCGGGAAGTGGTCATTGCGGGGTCGCTCCTGAATATGTCCCCTGTACGCCGGGGACGATGAACGAAGAATAAGCAGCCCGGCCGCGCAGCGGTATACGACACATGCCGTAGCCGCCCGGCGCGCGAATCCGCACCCACCACTTTGCCCAGATCACGCCGGCCCTGTTCGCTAAGGTGCGCCCACCGGTGTAGAAGGGGTCAGCACCCCTGAACGGCTGTTCAAAGACCAGGGCGCAACATGCATGAGATAAAGCTGGCCGTCAGTCGACTGGGCCGCGCCATCCCGGGGGAGGGAGTGCGCGGTTCGGGTAGGTCCACCAAGAACGAAATTCATGCAACGCAAGAACGCGATCCTGTTCGCGGCCAATCATCATTTCGCCCGCCACGGTTTCCGCGGGGCGAGCCTGCGAGATATTGCGCGCGATGCCGAGGTATCGCTGACGCTGTTGAACCATCATTTCGGCAGCAAGTTTCAATTGCTGGCGGCGGTGATCGACGCGCACCGCACGATGCTGGACGAGCGCGCCACCGCGCTGCTGGCCGCGACGGCCCTCGGCCCGGGGAAATTCACGGTCCGCGACCTGGTGCAGATCTGGATCCGCATCGGCTTCGAGACGGCGGCCGAAGCCGACGGCGAGATGTTCCTGCGGCTGATGGCGCGCGTCATCGACGATCCCTCCGAGGAGGCCGCCCAGGTGGTGCGGGAAAAACTCGACGACGCGGCGCTGGTGTTCATCGACGCGCTGCAGCAGTGCTATCCGAACGCCACCCGCTACGCCGCCGCGTCGGCCTACATCTACGTCAGCGCCTCGCTGCTGAAATTCCTGGTCAGCTCCAAGCGCCTGTTCCGGCTCGCGCAGGCCGGTGCCCCGGTCGATTCGGCCGCCGAGGATCAGGAGCGGCTCACCCGCTTCCTCGTGGCCGGCATCGAGGCGGCACTGCAAGGCCACGACGGCGCTGACGGCGTCGATGGCCTCGACGGGCTTGTCGGCCTCGATGGCGTCAACGGCAGCGCAACGCCGCATGTCCCCGACGGCGTGATTGAAAGTCGAACCAAGCGCAGTCCTGGCTAGACTGCCGCGATTCGGCCGGCTATCCACGCACGCCGAAGTGACTTGCGCCAAGCGTCCGGCGCGACGCCCGCGAACAGCTACGCTCGGGCTTTTCCCGTGACAGGCCCAGCTCCCCATGAATCGCTCCGTCGATGACCTCCTTGCCGCGCTGCAGGCGTTCGAGCCCGACGGCGACGCTGCCGACAACGTGCACCGCCTCAACGAACTGCTGGCCGGCTTCGCGGCGCTGCCCGGCTGCGAGCGCGTCGTGCCGGCGCTGCTGACCTTGCTGGAGCGCCACCCGCAGGCCGATTTCGGCACCCCCGCCCCGCTGGTGCACGCACTCGAGAGCCTGCCCGGCTATCCGGAGCTGCTGGCGCAGTCGCTGGAGCGCCAGCCCACCGAGCTGACGGCCTGGATGGCCAACCGGCTGCTCAATTCGAAGCTGCCGCGCGACGAGCGCGCCGTGTGGCTGAAGCGGCTGACCGTGGTGACGTCGCACCCCAAGGCGGCGCCCGGCGTGCGCGATTCGTCGATCCGCTTCCTGGATTTCCAGGCAAGCCGGCAGGGTCGCTGACCCGTCATTTCCGGCGCATCAGCTCCGGCAGCGTGCCCAGCACGCGCGCCGCGGCCGCCGTGCGCGTCTCGACGCCCAGCTTCTCGAACACGTGCTCCAGGTGCTTGGTGATCGTCTTCGGGCGCGTGCCCAGGATGTCGCCGATGTCGCGGTTCGTCTTGCCCTGCGCCACCCAGTACAGCACCTCGGCCTCGCGCGCCGTCAGCCGGAACTGCAGGGACAGGGCCTCGATGGCGGCGCCGTTGTTGCTCTCCGTGAGCACCAGCAGCCACTCGTCCTCGGCGCTGGCCGGATGCAGGCTGCAGTGGAGGCGCTGCGTGCCGGTGACGCAGGTCCAGGTGTCGCCGCCCTCGGGCGCGGTGGCGTCGCCCGCGCGCGTGACGCGTGCGCGCACCCAGTCGCACAGGCTGGCGGGCGCGTGCAGGGGCGCGGCCACAGCGCTGGCGGCCGCGCTGATCGGCGCGCCCGCCGCGCCGGCCCCGAAATGCCTCTTCATCAGGTCGCGCGCCAGTGGCGTCTGCCACAACACGCGGCCGTCGGCCGGGCGCAGCGCGATCGACGCATGGCCGAACGCGTCCAGCGCGTTGCGCGCCTGCGTCGCGTGGCGCGCGCTCTGCAGGTGCGCCGCGATGCGCGCCACCACCTCGCGCGGGCGCACCGGCTTCGAGACGTAGTCGACGCCGCCGGCCGCGAACGCGGCGAGCACGTGCTCGGTGTCGGTGAGCGCCGTCATGAAGACGATGGGGATCGGCGCCGTGGCCTCGTTCGCCTTCAGCCGGCGCGCCACCTCGAAGCCGTCCATGCCGGGCATCAGCGCGTCCAGCAGCACGATGTCGGGCAAGGCCTGCGCGGCGCGCAGGAGGGCGCTGGCGCCGTCGGTCGCCACCAGCACCGTGTAGCCGGACTCGTCCAGCGCATCGTGCAGCACGGCGAGGTTGTCGGGGATGTCGTCGACGATCAGCACCATGCCGGCGGCTTCGCCGCCCGGTGCACGGCGCGCGCCGGCAACGACGGCACCGGCAGCGCCGCCCGGGGGTTCCTGCATCCACTCAGCCAAGCGGCACCTCCCGCAGGCGCAGCGCGTGCGCGATGTCCGTGGCCATCGCGTCGAGCTGGAAGCGGCCGGCGAGCGCACGCAGGCGCTGCGTGAACTCGGCGCAGGCCGGCTCGGTGGCGTCGATGTGGTCGAGCCAGCGGTGGATGCCGCGCGGATAGCCCACGCGCACCTGCTCGGCGAGCGCGTGCAACGACGTGGCATCGGGCACCGGGGCCCTTGCCGCCGCGTCGTCCACGACCGTCGCGACCGTCGGTTGTTCCAGCGCCGGGGTCGGCGGAAAAGCCAGCTTCGCCGGCCCCGGTTCGTCGCTCCAGCCCAGCTTCAACACGCGGCCCAGCCATTCCAGCAGCTCCTCGCCACGCACCGGCTTCAGGACGTAGTCGGCGGCGGCGATGCCCACGTCGTTGTCGAGCCGGCGATCGAACGCGTTGGCCGAGACGATGGCCACCGGCGCGTCGCTGAGCCCCTCGGCACGCAGGCGGCGAATGGTCTCCCAGCCGTCGATGCCGGGCATCGCCAGGTCCATCAGGATCGCGTCGGGGAGCGCTCCGCCTTGACGCGTGCGCAGATGCTGCAGCGCCAGTTCGCCGGACGCCGCCTGTTCCACCAGGAAGCCGGTGGGCTCCAGCAACTGGCACAGCAGCTCGCGGTCGACCTCCTCGTTGTCGACGACCAGCACGCGCCGGCGCGTGCCGAAGTAGGCCGTGCGGCGCTTGACGGCCGGCGCCGCGGCGGACGCGCCGGCCCGCTGCTCGGCCAGGAACAGCACGATGCGAAAGCGCGTGCCGACGCCGGGCGTGCTGCGCACCGTCATCTCGCCGCCCATCAGGTCGGTGAGCATCTTGGCGATGGTCAGGCCCAGGCCGGTGCCGTCGTGCGCGCCGCTGCCACCGGTCACGCTGCCGCGCGCGAACGGCTCGAAGATGCGCTCCAGGTCGCGCTCGGCGATCCCGGGGCCGGTGTCCTCGATCTCGAAGTAGGCCATCTCGCGCTCGTGGCGGATGCGCAGCAACACCTCGCCGCGATCGGTGAACTTCACCGCGTTGCCGATCACGTTGATCAGGATCTGGCGCAGCCGGCGCTCGTCGGCACGCACCCATTGCGGCAGGGCCGCGTCGAACTCGCGCCGGAAGCGCAGGCCCTTGGCGCTGGCCTGCAGTTCGAACAGGTCGGCGAGCTGGTCGACGGCGTCGCGGAAGTGCATCGGCGCCGTCGCCAGCGACACCTTGCCGCTCTCGATGCGCGCCAGGTCCAGCGTGCCCTCGATCAGCGACAGCAGGTGCTCGCCGCCGCGGCGGATCACGCTCACCGCCTGGCGCCGGTGCGCCGGCAACGCCGGGTCGTCGGCCAGCAGTTGCGCGTAGCCGATCACGCTGTTGAGCGGCGTGCGCAGCTCGTGGCTCAGCGTGGAGATGTAGCGGCTCTTGGCCTGGTTGGCGGCGTCGGCGGCCGCCTTGGCGCGCTGCAGTTCGGCGTCGGTGCGGCGGTGCGAGGCGATCTCCTGCGTCAGCCGCACCGTCTGCTCGCCGAGCGCCTGCGTCTGGCGGTTGCTCTCTTCCTGCGCCACGCGGCGGCTCTGGCGCGTGAGCACCGCCCACCAGCCGACGATGCCGCCGGCCAACAGCAGCATCGCGAACACGCTGACGCAAGACTGGCGCAACGCGGCCGCGGCGGACGCGTCACCCAGCGCGCGCAACTCCTGCTGGTACAGCAACGCGCAGACGCCGGCCAGCAGCAGCGAGACGGGCAGCATCAGCGCCAGCCACGCCCCCAGGCCGCCGTCGACCGCGGGCCACAAACGGCGCGGCAGCAGCGCGTGGACGGCGTCGCGCGCCTGCGTCGCCAGCCGTGCGTCGGGCTTGCACAGGTCGCCGCAGCGCGCGTCGAGCGAGCAGCACAGCGAGCAGATCGGGCCCTGGTAGGCCGGGCAATGCGCCATGTCCGGGCCTTCGTAGTCGCGCTCGCAGATGCAGCAGCGCAACGTCAGGGTGCGGCCGTCCTTCGCGTGGCCCGCCGCGAAGAACCGGACGGTCGCCGCGCGGCTCGCGTCGTCGCGCCGCGCGACGTAGTAGCGGCCCTTCGTCGCCCAGGCGATCAACGGCGACGCCACGAAGGCCGTGACCAGCGCGATCAAGGCCGAGAACGCCTGCGCCAGCGCGCCGAACGCGCCCAGGTGGGCCGCGATGCTCAGCACCGAGGCCGCGCCCATCGCGCCGACGCCCACCGGGTTGACGTCGTACAGGTAGGCGCGGCGGAACTCGATGCCGCGCGGCGACAGCCCCAGCGGCTTGTTGACGACCAGGTCGGCCACCACCGCCATCAGCCACGAGATCGCCAGGTTCGCGTACAGGCCCAGCACCTGGCCCAGCACCGTGAACACGTCCAGCTCCATCAGCATCAGCGCGATGGCGGTGTTGAACGCGACCCACACGACCCGGCCCGGATGGCTGTGGGTCAGCCGCGCGAAGAAGTTCGACCACGCCAGCGAGCCCGCGTACGCGTTGGTGACGTTGATCTTCAGCTGCGACAGCACGACGAACGCCGCCGTCGCCGCCACCGCCAGCGCGGGCCGGCTGAAGACCGTGTCCCAGGCCGCCAGGTACATCTGGTTCGGATCGACGGCGCGATCGAGCGGCACCGACTGGCCGATCGCGATCCACGCCAGCAGCGCGCCGCCCAGCATCTTCAGCACGCCCGGCAGCACCCAGCCCGGCCCGCCGATGGCCACGCCCAGCCACCAGCGGCGCCGGTTCGCGTTCGTGCGCGCGGGCATGAAGCGCAGGTAGTCGGCCTGCTCGCCCATCTGCGTCATCAACGCGATGCCCACGGTCATCGCGCTGCCGAACTTCAGCACGTCGAACGTGCCGCCCTTGCCGTCCTCGCCCGCGTACTGCCACAGGCCGGCCAGCGCGTGCGGATGCGCGCGGAACACGAACACGTAGGGCAGCACCAGCATCGCGATCCACAGCGGCTGCGTCCAGACCTGCAGCCGGCCGATGGCGGTGACGCCGTGGGTGACCAGCGGCAGCACCACCACCGCGCAGACGAGGTAGCCCCAGGCCGGCGGGATGTCGAATGCAAGATCCAGCGCGTAGGCCATCACGGCGGCCTCCAGCGCGAAGAAGATGAACGTGAAGCTGGCGTAGATCAGCGAGGTGATCGTCGAGCCCAGGTAGCCGAAGCCGGCGCCGCGGGTCAGCAGGTCCATGTCCAGGCCGTGGCGCGCCGCGTAGACCGCGATCGGCCAGCCGGCCAGCGCGATGACCAGCCCGGTGGCCAGGATGGCCCAGAACGCGTTGACGAAGCCGTAGCGCACCAGCAGCGTGGCGCCGACCGCCTCCAGCACCAGGAACGACGCGGCGCCGAACGCCGTGTTGGCCACCCGCAGTTCCGACCACTTGCGAAACGACTGCGGCGTGTAGCGCAGCGCGTAGTCTTCCAGCGATTCCTGCGCCACCCAGCTGTTGTAGTCGCGCCGCACCTTCACCACGCGCTGGGGCGCGGGGGCGGCGTTCGGGCGGGAATCGAGGGTGGCGTCGGTCATGGCGGCCGTCATGCACTCAAGACTCGTGCCGTGGCGCTTGCGCCGGGCATCAATCGTGCAATACGCTTTGCAAGATGAACCTGACTCCGCGCGAAAAGGACAAGCTCCTGCTGTTCACGGCCTCGCTGCTCGCCGAGCGGCGCAAGGCCCGGGGCCTGAAACTGAACTATCCCGAGGCGATCGCCCTGATCAGCGCGGCCATCATGGAAGGCGCGCGCGACGGGCGCAGCGTCGCCGAGCTGATGAGCGAAGGCCGCCACGTGCTCACCCGGGCCGACGTGATGGACGGCATCGCCGAGATGATTCCCGAGATCCAGGTCGAAGCCACGTTCCCGGACGGCACCAAATTGGTGACTGTCCACCAGCCCATCACATGATCGGGGCGCCCGCGCACTCCCGAGGTGCGCGCACGCCCGAAGACCACCAGCTTCCCAAGGACGCGATGATTCCCGGCGAACTGCTCACCGACGATGGCGACATCGACCTCAACCCGGGGCGCCGGCGCCTGACGCTGGTCGTCGAGAACGGCGGCGACCGCCCGATCCAGGTCGGCTCGCACTACCACTTCGCCGAGACCAATGGCGCGCTGCGCTTCGACCGCGCCGCCGCGCGCGGCATGCGGCTGGACATCGCGTCGGGCACCGCCGTCCGCTTCGAGCCCGGCCAGCAGCGCACCGTGACGCTGGTCGACCTCGCGGGCGCGCGCACCGTGTTCGGCTTCCGCGCCCTCGTGCAAGGCCCTCTCTGATGCCTACCATCGGTCGTCGCGCCTACGCCGAGATGTTCGGCCCCACCACCGGCGACCG
>FTIF01006855.1_pt1 | contig 10411 bp, 6 predicted proteins | sample 1658001 | NCBI WGS metagenome assembly FTIF01 (sample SAMEA3914789, study PRJEB12502) | metagenome | biome: forest; material: soil | place: Canada | collected 2011-07-03 | depth 0.3 m | reverse complement strand
CATGCCGCGCGTGAGTTCCCAGCGGCGCATGTCGATGACGCCCGGACGTCGAGCGATGGACGCCGCCAGCGCGGAACGGTTATCCGGAAAGGTCGGGCCGAACAGCCGCAGCGGGCTGAAAATGTTGAAGCCGTCGACGCGCCGGAGCCCGAGCGTCGCGCGCAGCGACGAGGTCACGTGATATGTCGGCGCCTTGCAAAGCCCCAGCGCGACGGGCCGCCAAGCCAATATCCGAAGCTCGTCTCGCGCAGCTTCGTCCGACTCGATCGCGTACGCGCGAAAGCGGCCGGCAAGAACGGCTCCGGACGCATGCCGCTCCGCGCGCACCCAGCGCGCCACCATGTTGCCGATGGCCGGCGCGACCTCGCTCGGTGACTCGTCTGAAGGCAGCCTCGAGAGCAGGTGCATCTCGGTGGGCGTCAACAGGTAGTGCAGGAGCTCACGGCCCGGCCGCCGATGCACGGACAGCAGGCGTGCACGAATGCGCCCGGCCACTTCCGGGCTGATGAGGTCGTTTCCCTGGACCAGCTGCCAGACGATATGCCAGATGACCGACGTCGCCACGATCGGGACGGAGTTCTCCATGAGTGCATGACGTTTCAGCGAACAAAAACCTCAGTGGACGAGGCGTAACAGTTTGCTCGGCTTCGGGATCGTTCGCGCCTGACCGTTGATTTGATGGGAACCGAACGATGCCGACGGCGGCGCGTTGCGGTCGCGAGCCATCGGCACTACGCAGCCCACCCTCGTACGAACCCCGCGAGATCCGGCAGTCGACAAACCGAACGCGTGCGACCGTCGCATTCTTTGTTTGCGTCGGCCTGGGCGCGAGTCCTATCTTTTGCTTGCCGGAAGCAATTCCGCTGAAGGCACTGCGTACTCAACCTCACTGAAGGAGAACGTCATGAACGACGAACTGGAAATGGAACTGGAGATTGTGGAACTGGGCGATGCGAAGGAAGAAACCAGGGGCGGGCAGACCGCCCTGCCGGGCGAGCCCGAATCGCAATTCCACTTCCGTCCGGATTGAACCGCTGAGGTAGCAAAGAGCGGCGTGCGGACACTCGGCCGCACGCCGCCACGTTTAGGAAGAACATGTCCGCATCCCCGTCCATATCCTCGTCTCGACTCGCCGATCACGTGCGTGTCTGCCGCATTGGCGACCAGATGATCTTCCTGGATCTCCTGAGAAGCACGTACTTCGGCATGGTTGGCCCTCATCTCGCCGCCTTGTCCGCTGCCATTTGCGATGGCGGAGCGAACTCCGATACTTTGGGTAACCCATCCAATCCGCTTCTTCACGCTTCGCTGAGCCGCCTGCGCGCCGAGAAGCTACTGTCGGATACGCCGGCCGAACGGCCGGCTCGGCAACCGCTCACGTTCACCGAGGCGGTCACCAGCCTGAACATCGACGACGCGAGGAGGGCAGCTGAGATCGATTGGCTGAGTCTCTTTCGACTGTGGCGAGCGACGCACATCGCCACGGTGTGGCTGCGCCGACGCAGCCTGGCCGACATCGCGGACCGAGTCGTGGCCCTGAGGAAGCGCTATTCCGCACCTTTGGCCGAGGTCAGCGGCGCCATGCTGGCGGCGGTTGCCTGCTACGTGCGCTTGCGACCTTTCGCGTTGACCAGCCGTGACCGGTGCCTCAACGACTCCCTGACATTGATTCATTTCCTGGCAACCCAGGGACTATTTCCGCAATGGGTCATCGGCGTGCGTGTCCATCCCTTCGGCGCGCACTCGTGGGTACAAAGCGGTGGCGTTGTCCTCAACGATCTCGCCGAACGAGTTCGCCACTATCAGCCGATCCTCGTCGTCTGAGGAAGCACGAAAATCATGTTCCGATACTTCGGCTTCAGCTGGAGCCCCGAGCACGCGGCGCAGGCAGCGTTCGCGCGCAGGCTCGACGACTCGATCCGGAACGCGTCGGGCTGGCGTCCGGCGCTCTCCGGCAGTGGACTGCGCGTCTACACATGCGGCAGCCAGGAAGGCGTCAACGGCGTCTATCCGCTACCGCTGGATCGAGGCGTCGCTCTGGGAAGACTCTTCCGACGGCGAGACGATCCGTCCGAATCCGCCGACCTGGAACTCTCTCCTGGCGAGGGTGCAAGGATCCTGCACACGGATGGGCAAGCCTTGGTGGACGGCTACTGGGGACGCTATATGGCGGTGCTTCGATCCGACCAACGCGGCACATGCCTTCTGCGCAGCCCGGGCGGCGCCCTTCCCTGCTTCCTCCGGCATGTCGAGGGCGTTGCCATCTTCTTCTCGTGGCTCGAAGACCTCCTGGCCCTCACTCCGGACTCAACTGCCCCGGCGGTGAACTGGGAAGCGATTGCCGCGCTCACATTGCTGGGGCATCTCGGCGGGGCTCGGACTGCGCTCGAAGGCGTCTCGCAGGTCCTGCCGGGGCAACTCGTACCCCTGGCCGACGGGGTTCTCAGGCCGGTGACGCTTTGGAGCGCGGTCGACGTCGCCAGGACACCCGTCGAATGGGAACCGGAGATCGCAGCGGCGGAGTTGAGGCGAATGGTCGTGCGTTGCGTGGGCGCCTGGTCATCCTGCTACGACCAGATTCTGTTGAGGCTGTCGGGCGGCTTCGATTCCGCTGTCCTGCTCGGCAGCCTGTGCGCCAAGTCCGCTGCCGCGCGAACCACTTGCCTCAATTACTTCTCAGCTGGATCGGACAGCGACGAGCGCGGCTTCGCGCGTCTTGCGGCGCAAAGGGGAAGCGTCGAACTCATCGAGAGAGAGCGTGACGCCACGTTCCGCCTCGACGACATCTTGGGCGTCAGCGCGATGCCCGTTCCGGTGAGCTATATCGGATGCATGGATGCCGGGCGCATGGACGCCGAAGTCGCCGCGGCGCACCGAGCGCAAGCGATGTTCACGGGCGGCGGGGGCGATCAAGTCTTTTTCCAGCGCCGTTGCACTTGGCCCGCTGCTGACTACCTGAGCATTCACGGGTTCGGACGTGATTTCGTTGGCGTGTGCCTGGATGCTGCGCGGCTGGCCAACGTCTCGCTCTGGCACTCGATACGACGCGCGCTAGCCGACCAGGGCCGTCGCGATGTCCCCGGAGAAGGCATCGGTCGGCTCTTCACGCTCTCCCGCCGCGACGCGCTCGACGGATTGCAAGATGTCGATCGCTACATCCACCCCGACCTTCCGGCTGCGGCAGGTCTCCCGATGGGGAAGTTCCACCATGTCCAGGATCTGATCGATCCTCCGGGCTACTACGATCCTTACCTGACCACCAGGGCACCAGAACTCGTGCATCCCCTGATCTCGCAGCCTTTGGTCGAACTTTGCCTCGCGTTGCCCACCTGGCTGCTTTCCCACGGCGGGCGCAGCCGGGCCCTCGCACGGCGGGCCTTCGCAAACGACATGCCGCGCGAAATCGCGAGCCGCCAATCCAAGGGCGGAATGGACGAGCATCTCGCGACAATCCTGCATCGCAACCTTGCCTGGGCACGCGAGCTGATGCTGGATGGACGCCTCGTCCAGTCTGGCCTGCTCGATCGGAGCAAGCTGGAAGCGGCCTTGGCCGGCCGGGCAAGCGGTCTCGGTACGCATACGAACGAGATCCACCTTCACATCGCGATCGAGGTCTGGCTTCAGAAAGCGGCGGAGTCAGTCAGCCGCCAAGGGCCAGCGCAGCGCCCATGACGACTATGCAACCTTGGTACGACGATGTTGCCCAGGTCGGGCATCTGTTGCGCTCGGTATCGGATTGCAGAATGCTGCGCATGGGTGCGGGCATCGTTGCAATCGTTGTCGCCAGCGGAACGCTCGCAGCACTGACACCCCTGACACTGAAAGCTCTCATCGATGCCGTGGCGGCACTGCACACTTCCAAGGCGACCCTCCACGTTTCGTCTGCATTGGCTGCCGGCTTTGCCTATCTGCTGATTCTGGTTGCTGGACGAGTGCTCGCAGACATTCGGCCCCAGCTGAGCGGATTGATCAATCACCGACTTCACAGTCGGCTGTCGCAGCGCTTCTTCGATCACGTGCTGCGACTCCCGATGGGCTATCTGCTGAAGCGCAAGAGCGGCGAGCTTCTCCATAGCCTTGACCTCGCGTCTGGCGGGGCTCAGCTGGTCGTCACCCATCTTGTTGGCAGCCTGCTGCCGGTGCTGGTCGAGCTCTTCGCCATGACCACCGTGCTGATCCATCTAGGACAGCCCGCCCTCGTCGGTGTCTTCATCGCCGCTTCGGGGATGTACCTCGTCATCTTCTCGTTCGGGGCGCGCCTGATGACTGGTACCTCCAGGGACGTCGCGACGTCCAGCCTCGAGAGTCATGGGCGGCTGAACGCCGGCCTGGCGCATGTCGAGACGCTGCGCTATTTCGACGCCGAAAGCCAGGCGAGCTGCCGATTCCGAACGGCGAGTGCCTTGCTGGAGCAGTGCTGGCAACGCCTGCACAGACTCGTGACCATGATCGCGCTCGCGGCATCCGCCACATTTTCGATTTCGACGGCGATATGCCTGCACATTGGTCTCGGCGCGGTCGCCGACGGCACGATGACCGTGGGCGGCTTCGTGTTGACCACCGTCTACATGCTCCAGATGGTGCGCCCGCTGGAGTCGCTGGGAACCGCTGCCCGAGACCTCTCGAGAGCCCTGGGCTACCTGCAACCGTTTCTCGACCTGCTCAAACAACCTCTGGCGGCCGACGCCATGCGCGACTCCGTCGCTGCGCCAGCGACAGCGCCTGACGACAAACGTGCGCAGTCGGTACGGCTCGAGAACGTGCACTTCGGGTACGACGCCGATCGGCCGGTCATCAAAGGCGTGGATCTCGACGTACCGGCGGGCTGCACCACCGCCATCGTTGGCCGCAGCGGGTCTGGCAAGTCCTCGTTGGCGCGCCTGCTGATGGGCCTGTACGTACCGCAGCAAGGGAGAATCTTCCTGGGTGGTCGGTCAATCGACTCAATCGCCGCGGCGGAATTGCGGGGCTCCCTCGTCGGTCTCGTGCCACAGGAGACGGCGCTCCTGCACGAGACGATTGCAGAGAACATTGCCCTTGGCGTGCAAGACGCGACGCCCGAAGCCATCCGCGTCGCGGCGCGCGGCGCGCAGTTACAGGATCTCATCGATGCCCTCCCCGCGGGCCTCGACACCCCGGTTGGAGAGCGCGGCCTGCAGTTGTCAGGGGGCGAGCGCCAGCGCGTCGGCATCGCGAGAGCACTTCTGAGACGGCCCGGACTTTACATCCTGGACGAGCCCACCTCGATGTTGGACAGCAAGACCGAGTTGGACATCCAGGAGACGCTGAGGACGATCTCTGCCGACGCCACCAAGATCGTCATCGCCCACCGGCTCTCGACCGTTGTGAACGCGGATGAGATCGTCGTTCTGGACAACGGTCGGATCCGGGAGCGGGGCAAGCATCGGGCGCTGCTCGAGAACAACGACCTTTATGCTTTGATGTGGCGTCAGCAGATGGCCGGTTCCGCTTGATTCCCGCTCAACGCACGCATCGCGGGCGCGCATCGTCAGCCGTCTTCAGGGTTTCCATTTGGCGCCAACGCGCGTATTGCGCCGCCAGCGATTCGCTCGTCTCGGAAGGGACTTCAAGGGTTGTACGTGTCCTGCCCGCTAACCAGAAGGCGTGCCAGTCCACGTTGCCCTGCAGGGACAGCATTCGATCGCCCGGTATGAGGAGCGAGTGCCCGGCGCCCGGCAAGACGAACATCTCCACCGGCTTGTACTGACGACGGAGCAATGCATAGGTGTCCCAGTTGGTCTTCACCTCGGCACCATAGTCCTCGATTCTCAGCGCCGCATGCATGCAGTCGGTATGCAGGCTCGGATCATTCCGAACCCACGCGGGCAAGGTGCTTCCGAATGGCATCCCTTCGTTGACCTTCTCGAGCCGCTCCCATAGCCTGTCGCCAAGCCCGTAAGTGATGATGAGCTGAAACAAGTTGTTGGTGTCTGCGTCGACCGTGGTGGCGGCGCGGATCGGCGCATCGCCGAACGCAAGAAGGTTCAACACCCGCTCGCCCGTCGCGCTCCAGCCCATGATGCCCACCTTCGCGGGATCGACCTTCCCTTCCTTCACGAGCGCGTCAATGGCGCCGCGCACGCCCTCGTTGAAAACGTGGAGCCCTTGTCGGCCTGTCGACGGTGAGTCTTCTTTGGGACTCCACGGCATCGCCAGCACCAGGATTCCTTCGCGCAGGAAGGCGCGGCCGGCGAAGCCGCTCGAGAACCAATCGCTGTTGTTCGGCCCATCAAGATAAAACCGGCCGGGCGTGAATCCGTATGTTTGGATCAGCAGCGGGCGAGGCGTGTGCGAGTCCATGTCGCTGCCCGACATCAGGCCGCCGTCCCATTCTCGGCCAGCGCCGTCGCGCCAGCTGTACGGCTTCATGGCGCCCCAGGTATCGGGCTTGAACTGTGGGTTCAGCCAGGTCAGGCGCGTTGTCGCCCCGGCCGGGCCTGACGCGTAGACGTCGGATGGCTGGTTCAGATCCTGTTTCACGCTCAAGGTCCAAGCGGATTCTCGACTTGGTTGCGCTGTGCCTTCGGCGAACTCGCGCCACGCGCCGTCGGCCTGGCGATGGAACTCACGACGCTCGCTGCCGTCGACCACCAGGAATCCGTCACGAAGCGCATGCGCCACCTTGAGGCGATCTTTAAGCGTGGCAATATCGTTCCACCGCCCGCTGTCCGGCCAATATTCGATCACGTGCGATGCCGGCGATGTCTTCCCGTCATCGCCCGGCGGCAGATAGGTGCCCGCCAACACCACCGATGCACCCGTTCCTTGCCACAGACGGTCTTGCCGCTGACCCCAGGCCGGCGCGTAAAGGTCGTCCGGTGCATCCACGATCGTCTGCACTTTGCCGTCGTTGAGCCGAACAGCCATCATCCTGCGGGGCAACACGGCAGCAAGCTTCGAGAAATACTGCAGGGGATCGACATGGGCGGACCAGGCGAACGTCTTCTCGAGCGCGTCGATCGGCGGATATCGACGGGCCCAGTCGGCGAGACGCTCTGGCTCGTAGCGCGGCAGAAGTGCCCATCGACCATCCGGCGAGATGCTCACGGTCGGCGGTGTGAAGGCCGGCGGTGCATAGGGTTGACCCAGGGCTCTCGGAGGCTGCGGCGATCCCACGTCGACGACGAAACTCTGGAACTTTTGAACCTGTGTCTTCAAGCCATGTTGCCCGTAGGTGACGCTCCAAAAGGACTGCGTGCCGACAAGGATGCCGTGTTCACCCTCGTGCAGCGGCGGGTTGTGCAACTGCACGGTATAAACAACACGTTGCGCATCCTGTGAGGCGGCCCATGCCGCGATCCGGTCCTTCTCATGCGTGAGTTGGAGCAGTTCACGTTTGGGCACATCCAGGGAGTAGACCTGGTACGAGTGACCATCGAGGCACCCCAAGAACACCAGCGTGCGGTCTCCGTGCCATTGGACGTCCTGGATGTTCAGGAAGTTGTTGTCCTGCACGAGTTCCGCCGAAAAGATCGTGACGGGACTGGGCGCATGCTGCGTGGCCAAGTGAGCCGGCGTGAGGTCAAGCAGCTGGATCTTGTAGAGATTCTTGTCGCTGGCAATGTTCGATTTGCGGGTGACGATGAATGCTTGCGTACCGTCCGGAGACACCTGCTCCTTCAACAGCTCGTTGTCCTGATCGGACGGTTGGACGATCCGCTCGAATTCGACGATGTCGCGGACGCTGGGGCCCGCATGAGAATGCGCAGGTGCCGCGGACGCGGTGACAGCAAGAACGGCGCACAGGGGCGCAAGAAGGAATGAACGCGTGACCATGAATTTCCAGAAAAAGCGATGCCTTCTGGCTGCCGTTTACGGCGACTGCCAGGTTAGACGTTTGGGGTGTGATCGAAGTGCGCCGTCAGCCGGCGTCGGCGTCACCAGTCGATGGAGACTCTCGTGCTGACGTAGCGGCCGCGCCAATCAGCCTGGGTGACGTCGTAGTACGGCAAGGTCTCGACGTACTGGGGCTGGTGGTTCATGAGGTTGGCGACACTCACTGACAAGGAGGCCGCCTTCACGGAACTCGCCGCGTCGGGAAGGGATTTCTTCAGGTCGACGCTGGCAGACACGTCGTGTGTCCAATAGGCCCCCAAGCGACGTTCGCTGGTGCCCTCGTCCTTGTATTGCCCAAGGTATCGGCTCGTCAGACTGACGCTCCAAGTACCCGTGTCCACCGCGATGGAGGCGCGAGTCTTCCAACGGGGCGCCCAGAAGTCGTCGTATCGCCGGCCGAGGCGGTTCACTTTCAGCGCCCCAGGCGCGAGCACCACGTCGTAGTCGCTGGTATGCGTCGCGCCTACCGTGGACGTCCAGCGGCCCAGGACGCCGCGCCATGCATAAGCGGCTTCCATGTCCGTACCGGAAACCTGGACGCTGCCGATGTTGGCTTCGGAATTCATGATGCTGGTGACCACCCCCGGCTGTCCATCGACCGAGGGTCCACGAGTCACGAACCCCGGGAACAGGCTTTCGTAGTTCAGCGCCGCCTGTGGCTCGAGGATGGAGATGAGTCCGTTGACCCGCACCTGCCACCAGGTCGCACCCAGTCGCGTTCCCAGGCTGCCTTCCGGCTCCCACAGGGCGCCAAAGCTGTTGGCACGGCCCCGCTCTGGCTTCAGTGACTTGTTGGTCGTACGTACCACCGTTCCTGAGGTGATGGCCTCGCCGCCGCGCGCTGGATCGACCAAAGAATAGAACTCCGCGGGAAAAGTCCCATCGGTGATATTGGTCTCCAACAGCGTCGGAGGCTTGAAGGACGTGGCAGACGACGCTCGGATCAGCAGGTTGCGAGAGGGACGGACCTCCAGGCCTGACTGATAGGTGCTTGCGGAGCCGAAATCGCTGTATCGGTCGCGCCGGGCCGCCAGCGTGACGGTGGCCAGGCTCCAGTTCTTGCCCGGCTCGCCCATGCTCACGAAGGGCGCGCGGAGTTCGCTGTACCCTGCGGAGTTGCGCCTGCGGCCGTGGTTATCCGTCCCCGCGGAAGGTTGCGAGGCGTCGTAGCGATCTTGAGCGGTTTCAGCGCCCACCACGGCCTCCAAAGCACCGGCGGGCAAGTTGACCAAGCTGCCACGCACGAGTGCGCTTGCCTGATCCCTGCGGCCGTGATTGGAACTGTCACTGTCCGACCAGATGCTGTGCAGCACGTCATCGCTTGCAGCGCGTCCTGTGGTGAACGGGTTCAGTGCGGCAGCCGTCGAACTTGCAGCCAACGCCGCCAAGCGAGCCGTTGGATTGATGTTCGTCATGATGCTTTGCGCGCCGCCGTTGTCTCGGACGCTCGACAGCGTCAATTCGCTCTCCCAATCGCCGGCCAAGCCTCCGCGCACGCCCGCCAGCGCACGCGTGAACCTGGTCTGGCGCCCGAGGCCTTGAAGCCCATTCTCGGGGCCAAGAATGGCGGTGACTTTCACGTCCTCGCCGAACGGGTTGAACGGGTTGTCCGCCTTGACGGTGAGATTCGGAATGCTGAGACCCACATCCCTGGATCGCGTTCTCTCCCTCGCGAACGTGAATTCACCAAACGCGAACCACGACCCTCCAATGGCGTGCTCCCCCGTCGCATGAAAGGCCAGCGACTCATCGCCGTAGACCAGTGGATAGCCGTTGCCGTTGGCGTAACGGTCACAGAGGTTCGCTGTTCCCGCGGTGGGTGCAAAGTCCGAGATCTGGAGCGCCTGGCCCGCAGCCGACTGAGGAATGGCGGCAAAACTTGAGTCCAGGCCTGGCAGATTCGCGCCGGACACGCTGCGGACCGTGCCTGGCGTGCAGTTGCGGACTCGTGCGTCTCGACCGCCGAAACGGGTGTAATCGGTGTCGACGAAGAATCCGCGTTCCGTTTCTGTCAGTGGGGTCGAACGGCTGTACGAGCCCAGCAGCAGGTAACTTCCTTCGTTGCTGTGGCCGCCGGTGGCCAACGAGATGCCGCCGTCGCCGAAACCGCGCCCCGAACCCAGGTTGGCGGACAGGGACAGGCCATCGATAGACTTCTTCAGGATCACGTTCACGACGCCTGCCAATGCGTCGCCGCCATAGACAGCCGAAGAACCGACCGGCACCACCTCGACGCGTTCAATGGCTGCCATCGGGATGAGATTCAGGTTGAAGAAGTTCGCGAGCGATGTTCCGACGGCCTCCACCCGCCGGCCATTGATCAACACAAGCGTGGTGCCCAACGGCAAGCCACGAAGTTGCACGCTGGCCTGTCCAAGCGTGGCACCAAAGCCACCTTCGCCAGCAGAGACCGAGGCTTCGTTGAGCCCCGCCAGGAACCGCTCCAGGTTCGGCTGCCCGCTCTGCTCGATGTCCTTCGCGGTATAGACGTTCACCGGCGCCGGGCCCTCCGCGTTGATCCGCTTTAGGCGAGTGCCCGTGATCTCCACTCTTG
>FTIF01063227.1_pt1 | contig 10428 bp, 10 predicted proteins | sample 1658001 | NCBI WGS metagenome assembly FTIF01 (sample SAMEA3914789, study PRJEB12502) | metagenome | biome: forest; material: soil | place: Canada | collected 2011-07-03 | depth 0.3 m | reverse complement strand
GCCGCGTGCTGCTGGTCGACGACAACGTCGACGCCGTGGAATCAATGGAGATCCTGCTGCAGGCCTTCGGCTACGAGGTGGCGACGGCGATCCACCCCGACCTGGCGCTGGCGCAGCTCGACACCTTCGCCCCGGCGGCCGCCGTCATCGACATCGGCCTGCCCGGCATGGACGGCTACCAGCTCGCCGCCGAGATCCGCCGCCGCCTGTCCGGCAAGCCGATGCGCCTGATCGCCTTCACCGGCTATGGCGGCGCCGACGACGTCGCCCGCGCCACCGCGGCGGGCTTCGACGCCCACCTGGTCAAGCCGGTGGAGATCGACCGCCTGCTGGCCGTGCTGGGTGGGTCGTAGGACAGGTGTCGCGGCCGGCGGGATTCACCCGTTGCGGCGGCTTGTGCATTTGCACCCATATTTGTCGCGATTGACCGGATCAGGCGTGCAGCGTAACGTCCGACGTTGAGGAGCTGATGGGGCGCTGTCGTGGCAGGGATGGCAGCCTAACTTCCCACCGCACACGACTCGAAGAAGTCGTCGCAGGGCCGCAGGTCGAGCGGCAGTCATGAAGGAGCGCCGCGGCCACGACAGTGGACAGGCGGCGCTCGGGGAGATGAAAGTTCAATGTCAAGAATCTATCTGCTCGACGATCATCCGATCGTTCGCGCCGGGCTCAGTGCGTTGCTGCAGGGCGCCGGCCACACCATCGTCGGCGAGGGCGACGACATCACGCAGGCGCTGTCCGAAGTCAACCGGCTGGCGCCCGACATCCTGATGCTGGATCTGCACCTCGACGGCCGCTCGGGCTTCGAGGTACTCGCCGACTTGCAACGGCGCCAGTTGCCGACGCGCGTCATCGTGCTGTCGATGTCGGACCAGCCGCGCAACGTCGCCGAGGCGTTGCGCATGGGCGCATCGGGCTACGTGCTCAAGGGCTCGGCCAGCGTCGAACTGGTGGCCGCCGTCGAGGCCGTCACGCAAGGGCATCGCTACCTGGGCGCCGGCCTCACCGACATCGCCGTGCAAGGCCTCACCAGCGACGCCGACCGCGGCAGCACGCTGTCGCCACGCGAACGCCAGATCCTGGTGATGGTGGCCAGCGGCAAGTCGAGCGCCGCCATCGGCGAGGAGCTGCACCTGTCGCCGAAGACGGTGGACACCTACCGCAGCCGCCTGATGGCCAAGCTCAAGCTGCCCGACCTGCCCGCGCTCGTGCGCTGGGCCATCCGCGAGCAGCTGATCGATCTCTGATCTCGGGCGTCAAGGCGCCGCGACGGGCGCCGCAACCGCGCGCGAACGCGCGACGATCGCCTGCGCCAGCGCCGCATAGAGCGGTCGCGCGATCCAGCGCGAGACCAGGCTCGCGCCGAGTGCCGCGGCCATCAGGCTCAGCACCATGGCGTGGCCGCCCACCATCTCCATCACGATGATGAAGGAGGTCATCGGCGCCTGCGTCACGGCCGCCAGGAAGCCGGCCATGCCGATGGCGATCAGGGCCGCGGCGTCGGCCTGCGAGCCGGTGAGCGCCGCGACGTCGTGGCCGAGGCCGGCGCCGATCGCCAGGCACGGCGCGAAGATGCCGCCCGGCACGCCCGACCACACGGCCAGCCACGTGGCGACCACGCGCAGCGTGACGTACAGCAGCGGCACGTCCATCTTCCCCTCCAGCAGCGAGCGCGTGTACCCGTAGCCGCTGCCGAAGGTCGCGCCATGGCTCACGATGCCGATCGCGCCCGCGGCGAGCCCGCACGCGCCCGCGAACGCCACCGGATGCGCGGCGCGCCAGCGGCTCACGCGGTCGCCCGTGCCGACCAGCGACGCGTGCAGCAGGCGCGCGAACACGCCGCCCAGCGCACCGCTGGCCAGCATCAGCAGCAGCGCCGGCCACAGCATCACGAGCCGCAGCGGCGGCACCTCGATCACGCCGAAGTAGGTGGAATTGCCGAAGAACGACACGCCCATCAGGCCCGACAGCACGATGGCCGCGATGATCAGGCCGCTGCTGCGCTGCTCCAGCTTGGACGCCAGTTCCTCGATCGCGAACATCACGCCGGCCAGCGGCGCATTGAACGCCGCCGCGATGCCCGCGGCGCCGCCGGCCACCAGCAGGCCGTGTTCCGAGATGCCGGGATGCGGCGGCAGCCAGCGGCGCGCGTGCTGCATCACGCCGGCCGCGATCTGCACCGACGGCCCCTCGCGTCCCGTGGCGAGCCCACCCAGCAGCGAGCCCGCCGTCAACACCATCTTGGCAAGGCTGAGCCGCAACGACACGAGCGTCGAGCGCGCGGCCGGCGCCAGGGCGGGATCCAGCGTCGCCATCACCTGCGGGATGCCCGAGCCGGCGGTTCCCGGCGCGAAGCGCCGCGTGAGCCAGACCACGCCGGCGGTGCAGGCGGTCGTCCACAACAACGGCGTCAACGGATGCAGGGCCAGCACGCTCGCGAAGCCCCGCTGGGCCAGGTCGCACAGGCGCTGGAACGCCACGACGGACAGACCCGCCGCCGCCGCATAGGCCAGCACGACCAGGCGCGCGACCCACTGGCGCCAGTCCGCGAGGTCGCCGCGCATCGCGGCAACGACGTCGGGTTGTTCGGTTCGGGACGGGTCAGGCGGAATCACGCAGGCGTCTGAAAATATTTGTGCAAATGTACCAGCCTCCCGTGCATCCGGGCTTGCGCGTGGCTGGCGTCAATAGTGCGGCGGCAGCTCGTCGCGGGCGTCCCGCGACGCCCCGCCGCCGGTGTCCGGTGCCCGGTCCTTCAGCTTGCCCACCTCGCGGATCAACAGGTCGATCTGTTCCTGCTGCCGCGCCACCAGGTCATTGAGGTGATCGACCAGGTCCTCGGTGAAGCTGGCCTTGACCTCGAGGTCGGTGAGTCGCTTGTCGGTGTCGTCGGCTATCGGATTCGGCATGGTGTCATTGGAACAGCGAAACGGGGAACGACGAAACATCGCGTTGCCGTGTTGCCGCTTCGTCAAGGCCGTGCATCTCCAGGTGATGTTCCTGCATCACCGTCAACTCACTGCGCCGCGCCCTCGTTGAACCGGTACGAACAAGACACCTCAGTTCGCGACCGACACACACCAACAGGAGCAGCAACCATGAACCGCAGCCTTCTCGTGACCGCGCTGATCGCCACCGCCGCCTTCGGCAGCAGCTTCGCAGTCTCGGCGCAGACCACGTCCGCCACCACCACGCAACGCGACGCCAACCAGGAACAGCGCATCGAGAACGGGCTGCAGAACGGCAGCATCACGACGCGCGAGAACTCCGAGCTGCAACGCGACGAGGCCCACGTCGACCACCTGCAGGCGAAGGACATGAAGAACGGCTCGCTGTCGCCTGCTGAAAAGGCCCAGCTGAACGCCGCGCAGAACAAGACCAGCCGCGACATCACCGCCGCGAAGGACAACGGCATCAACGGCAACCCGTTGTCGGCCTCGTCGCAACGCGCGCAAGCCGACACGCAGCGCAACATCAACCAGCAGACGCGCATCGCCAACGGCGTGAAGGACGGCAGCCTGACGCACCACGAAGCAGCCGGCCTCGAACGCGGCCAGTCGCATGTCGATGCGCGCGAAGCCCGCGTCGGTGCCAACGGTCATGTGAGCGCCGCCGAGCAGCGTGGCGTCCAGCGCGCCGACAACCGCCAGAGCGCCCGCATCTATCGCAAGCGCCATAACGCCGTGGTGCACAGCTGAGCGACGCGTCGAATCGCCGCGGCAGCACCCTCGGCGATTCGTATGGACGAAAAAAGGGCCGGTAACACCGGCCCCGAAATTTCACCCCGGAACATCACCTCAGGAAGTACTTCGGGCTCCTGGCGTCTGAGACGTCCGGACCTCGATCGCATCCGACCCTGCCCTCCAGCGCGTCGGAAAGCGAATGTTCCGAGGCCATTGTTTCCGAGGACGAGCACGCCGCGATCCGGTGTTTTCCCTCGCGTGGCAGCCTCGAATGCGGTCGGATGGGGGCACTATTTCACGTGCGGAGCTCGACGACTGGATGGCCCGGGCAGATCGCGCGTGCACCTGCCATGCCCGGCGGAGCGAGATGTTCAGCGACGGTTCAGGCATGCCTGGAGCAGCCCGCCAACCGCGCGGGCATGCGCTTTCGGATACGCTGGCCCCTACCCATGAAGGCCTCCGCACGTACCACCCCCGCACCGCCCGAGCAGCACGCCGACGACGACGCAGACATCGATGTCGCCAGCCTGATCGATCGCGCCCAGCGCCACTCGTTCGGCTACTTCGAGGAAACCGTGGATCCGGCCAGTGGCCTGGTGCTGGACTCGACGCAGCCCGACAGCCCGTGCAGCATCACCGGCGTGGGCATCGCGCTGACGGCTTATCCGATCGCCGTCGAACGCGGCTGGATGACGCGCGCCCACGGCGTGTCCATCACGCTGACGACGCTGCGCTTCTTCGCGAACGCCGACATGTCGGGCACGCCGCAGTCCACCGGCCACCGCGGCTTCTACTTCCACTTCCTGGACATGCGCACCGGCACGCGGGCCTGGAAGAGCGAGTTGTCCAGCATCGACACCGCGTTCCTGATCGCCGGCGTGCTGGCCGCGGCCCGCTACTTCGACCGCGACACCACGCACGAGGCTGAGATCCGCGCGACCGCGCAGATGCTCGAGGAGCGCGTGGACTGGGCCTGGATGCGCAACTGCGACGGCGCGATCTGCCACGGCTGGAAGCCCGAGCGCGGCTTCCTGCGCTACCACTGGGTGGGCTACAGCGAGGCGCTGCTGATGTACGCGCTGGCGCTCGGCTCCAGGCGCCATCCGGTGCCGGCGTCGGCCTGGGACGAATGGCTCAAGGGCTACCGCTGGCGCCGGATCTACGGCCACGAGCACCTGGCCGCCGGTCCGCTGTTCATCCACCAGTACTCGCACATGTGGGTGGATTTCCGCGGCATCCAGGACGCCTTCATGCGCGAGCGCGGCATCGACTACTTCGAGAACAGCCGCCGCGCGACGCTGGTGCAGCGCGAATACGCGATCCGCAATCCGAAGCACTTCAAGGACTACTGCCGCAACTGCTGGGGCCTGTCCGCCTGCGACGGCCCTGGCCCGCTCGACATCGTCGACGACGGCCGCAAGCGCCGCCTGCTCGGCTACGCTGCGCGCGGCGCGCCGTACGGGCCCGACGACGGCACCGTCGCGCCGTGGGCCTCGGTCGCGTCGCTGCCGTTCGCGCCCGACGTCGTCATCCCGACGATGCAGCACATCGCGCGCATGATGCGCAAGCACAGCGGCTACACGCCGGGCACCTCGTTCAACCCGACCTGGCACGACGGCAAGGGGCCGCCGGGCTGGGTCTCGCCGTGGCGCTTCGCGCTCAACAGCGGCCCGGTGGTGCTGATGATCGAGAACTACCGCAGCGGGCTGCCGTGGCAGCTGATGCGCGGCGACGGGGCGATCCGGCGCGGCCTGGAGCGCGCCGACTTCCGCGGCGGCTGGCTGTCCGCGCCCGCGTCCGCGCGCAGCGATTGATCCGGGACACGTGAACGAGCCAGGCAGGCTTGTTCACATGCCCTTGACGTGTTCAGGCCGCACGCCGACCCCGATGAACCAGGCCGGGATGCGACGCAGCAGTGCGGAGCGGCCCACCAGGCGCAGGAACCAGGGCATGCGCACCGGCCCGCTCGTCGCCAGCACCGGCGCGATCAGCCGGTTCTGCAACGTGATCTGCATGCGCTGCACCACCCGCACCGGCCACTCGCGCCGGCGCTGCACGCGCTGCAGCGCCGCCAGATCCAGTTCGTGGTCGCGCAACGGCCCGGCCAGCAGGCGGGCCGCGGCCACGGCGTCCTGCACGGCCAGGTTGATGCCCACGCCGCCGATGGGCGACATCGCGTGCGCCGCATCGCCGATGCACAGCAGGCCGGGCCTGACCCACTCGCGCAGCCGGTCGACCGTCACGGACAGCAGCTTGACCTGATCCCAGTCGACCAGCGCCTTCACGCGCTCGCCCAGCCACGGCGAGAGCGCCAGCAAGGACTGGTGCAAGGCGCCGATGCCACGACCGCGCACCTCGTCGAACGAGCCCTTGGCGATCAGCAGCGCGCACTGCCAGTAGTCGCCGCGCGCGATCATCACGAGCATGCGCCCGGCGTCGATCTGGCCGAACAGGTCGGGCGGGTCGTCCGGCTTGCGCGCGACGCGCATCCACAGCACGTCCATCGGCGCGCCGAAGTCCTGCGGCTCAAGTCCGGCCTGCGCCCGTATCGTCGAGTGGCGTCCGTCGGCGCCCACCACCAGCGCGGCGCGGACGTCGAGTTCGCCGTCGGGCGTGTGCGCGACCAGGCCCGTCACGCGGCCGTTCTCGGTCTGCAGCGTGCGTGCGTCGGCCTGCATCAGCAGGTGGAAGTTCGGCAGCTTGCGCGCGTGGCCGGCCAGGAAATCCAGGAAATCCCATTGCGGCATCATCATCAGGAACTTGCAATGCGCGGGCACGTGGCGGAAGTCCGCGATCTGCGCCTGCTCCTGGCCGATGCGCACCGCCACGTCGCGCAACTCGTCGTGCGGACGGCGCAGGAACTCGTCCAGCAACCCGAGCTCGTGCATCACGTCCAGCGTCGACGGGTGGATCGTGTCGCCGCGGAAGTCGCGCAGGAAGTCGGCGTGCTTCTCCAGCACGACGACATCCACGCCCGCGCGCGCCAGCAGGAACCCCATCATCATGCCCGCGGGGCCGCCGCCGGCGATGCAGCAATCCGTTTTCATCCGATTCACGGAACAAATCCTTTCAGGCCGCCTCCAACCGCCGACAACAGGGGTCGGCAAGGCGCAGGCAAGGGCCGCACCCGCCCCCGCAAGAGGCCTGCGATTGAAGGCGAATCGCAAGCCTGGCGCAAGACCCCTTTTACATTTGTTCAAATGTATCTGGTATGGTCGAGTTGTCATCGTCAACCGCCGCCCTGCGGCCAGCCTGCCATGCAAATCGAATCTCTGCCCGCCGCCTTCGCCCGCATCGCGACTATCGCCGCACCGGTTGCCGCCGCCCTCGCGCTCGCGGCCTGCGCCAGCAAGCCGATCGAGGCGCCCGCGCCCGCTCCGGTCGCGATGGCCGCACCGGCGCCCGCCGCCGCACCGGCACCGGCCCCGATGGCCGCGCCGCCAACCGCGACGCCGCTCGCCGCCTACCTCGATCCGAACAGCGAGATCTCGCAAAAGCGCAGCGTCTTCTTCGCCTTCGACCAGTCCACGTTCAACGACCAGGACAAGGCCGTCGTCGAACTGCAGGGCCGCTACCTGGCCCGGCATCCGGACGTCCACATCACCGTCGCCGGCAACACCGACGAGCGCGGCGGCAGCGAATACAACCTCGCGCTCGGCCAGCGCCGCTCGCAGTCCGTCAAGACGGCACTCGGCTTGCTGGGGGTCCAGGACGGCCAGGTCGAGGCCGTCAGCTACGGCAAGGAAAAACCCAGGGCCACGGCGCATGACGAAGCCGCGTGGCAGCAGAACCGTCGGGCCGACTTCGTGTATCCGACGAAGTGAATCGTGTGTGTGTCGGCCGGCGTGTGGTGCGCCGGCCGTTTTCGGGAGCGCTGGGTTCATCTCAGCTTCGGACGCCTTCAGGGGCGTCCGTTTTTTTGCGGATCGCCGGCGCGGGTAGCACGTTTGACGCCGAACGGGCCTCCCCGAAACGAGTGACCTGACGCGCACGACCCTCCACTTATCATCTCCGCATGGCTCCCCGCACGAAGGCGTCCACCGGCGCCGGCACCCCCTCTGCCGACACGCAACAGGCCGCCATCCAGGTGCTGCGCCAGTTCCGCCAGGTCTTCAACGCCGTCAAGACGCACTTCCAGCAAGTGGAGAAGACGGTGGGCATGGGCGGCGCGCAGGTATGGGCGCTGAGCGTGGTGCGCGAGCATCCGGGCATCGGCGTGGGCGCGCTCGCCAGGGCGATGTCCATCCACCAGTCCACCGCCAGCAACCTGGTGCGCACGCTGATCGAGCGCGAGATGGTCGTCGCGGTCAAGCAAGGCGCCGACCGCCGCGCGGTGCAGTTGAACCTGCTGCCCGCCGGCGCCAAGGTGCTCAAGAACGCGCCGGGGCCGTTCGCGGGCGTGCTGCCCGACGCGCTGAAGGCGCTGTCGCCTGCCACGCTCGCGCGCTTGCAGTCCGACCTGGCGGAGCTGATCGTCGCGCTCGATGCGGACGAACGCGGCGCGTCGATTCCGATGGCCGATCTCTGAACGGCAGGCAGGCCCGCGCCGGCATTTGTCTTCCCCGAGGACACGGCAAGCCGGTGAAATCAAGGTCTCGTTTCGGGCTTATCGAGCGATGACCCGACCCGCGAAAGGCGACACTGTCTTTCGAAGGCCGCCAAGGCCTTCGCGGCCGGATCAGGCCAGATCGGCGATCAGCGCTTCGAGGACTTCGTCTTCGATCGCCGAGTCGATCTCGTTGTCGAATTCGGCCAGGTCCTTCGCGCCGACCTTCGGGATCAGCGGACGATCCAGCGGACGATAGACCTTGCGGCTCAGGCGGTTCAGGCGTTCGGAGCGTTCGACGGCCAACAGGATCGTCTCCGGGTCGGTCATCATGACGAACGGGTTCGCGAGGGTCGTGGCTTGCATGGGCTGCTCCTGGGTGTTCCTTGGACGAAGGTCGCAAAGCGGCTTCATTCCATGGACTGAACTCTAGGGCCGCACCCCTCGGATCTGTAGTCGGCCTGGCGCCAGACCGCGTGTCGGCGAACTTCCTACACGAGCGTCGGGACTCGCACGGTCTTTCCCCTGCTTTTTGACGCTTCGCCACGCGTGCGCAACGTCAGGAATCCTCGATGGTCGATTCGCCAGGGCCCCTGGGAAGCCACCATGCCCCTGGGTGTATCTGGACGAACGCCGCGCTCTCGTGCGTGCGGCGCCGCGCGCGCACTATTTCGCCGCCGCCACGGGCTTCAGCCGCGCCGCGAGCTTGTCGCGGCCGGCACTCGCCGCGAAGGCTGAGGCGTTCATGCCCAGGTCGTTCTTCAGGCTGCGGTCCGCGCCGGCGGCGAGCAAGGCGTCGACCGCCTCCTCGTTGCCGTAGCGCGCGGCCATCATCAACGGCGTGGAGCCATTGGGCGAGCGCGCTTCCAGCACCGCCCCCTTGGAAAGCAGCAACCTGACGATCGCCGCGCTGCCGCCGGTGGCCGCGTAGTGCAGCGGCGACCAGCCGTCCTTCTGCACCGAGGCGCCATGCGCCACCAGCGCGTTGGCGGCGTCGACCTCGGCCTTCAGCGCCGCCATCATCAACGGCGTCTCGCCCGCATGGTTGCGCACGTCGATCTGGATGCCCTTGGCGTCCAACAACACCTTGGCGACCTTCAGCGACTCGCCCTGCAGCGCGACGATCAGCGCCGGCTGGCCGTGCGTGTCGAGCTGGTTGGGGTCGAGCCCCGCGGCCAGCATGCGCGAGATGGCGTCGGCGTTGTCCACCTCCACCGCACGGAAGAAATCGACGCTGTCGAAGTTGGCCGCGAAGGCGGTGCAGGCCGACAGCGCGGCGGCAGCGACGAGCGCCAGGGGACGAAGACGGAATGACATGGACAGGGGCCTCAGGTGACTGGCGAGCCGTTTCAGACCGGCTCAGGCACTGTCACACGGAATAGTTGCTCGAAGTTTGCGCGCGTCGCATCGGCCACTTCCGTGGCGGAAATGCCCTTCAGCTCGGCGATCTGGCGGGCCACGTGCGGCACCCAGGCGGGCGTGTTGGTCTTGCCGCGGTGCGGCACCGGCGCCAGGTACGGGCTGTCGGTCTCGATCAGGCAGCGATCCAGCGGCACGAAGCGCGCCACCTCGCGCAGCTCGGCCGCCGTCTTGAACGTGAGGATGCCGGAAAACGAGATGTAGAAGCCGAGGTCCAGCGCGGCCCGCGCGACCGCGGCCGATTCGGTGAAGCAATGGAACACGCCGCGGGAATCCGGGCCTGCGCCTGCGCCCGTCCCTTCTTCGCGCAGCACCGCCAGCGTGTCGTCGCTGGCCTGGCGCGTGTGGATCACCAGCGGCAGGTCCCTGCGGCGGCCGGCGCGGATGTGGACGCGAAAGCGTTCGCGCTGCCATTCCATGTCGGCGATCGTGCGACCTTCGAGGCGGAAGTAGTCCAGCCCGGTCTCGCCGATGGCGATCACGCGCGGGCGTCCGGCCCACGCGCACAAGGTGTCGACGTCGGGCTCGGTCATGCCCTCGGTGTCGGGATGCACCCCGACGCTTGCCCACAGGTTGTCGTGCGCGAGCGCCAGTGCATGCACGGACTCGAACTCCTCCATGCTGGTGCAGATGCACAGCGCGCCGCCGACGTCGGCCGCGCGCATGTCCGCGAGGATGGCGCCCAGGCGCTGGTTCAGCTCGGGGAACGCGAGGTGGCAGTGGGAGTCGACGAACATCGGAGACGGGAAAACGGTTGGCGCGCACGCCCGCGAGCCTGGC
>FTIF01015835.1_pt1 | contig 10445 bp, 9 predicted proteins | sample 1658001 | NCBI WGS metagenome assembly FTIF01 (sample SAMEA3914789, study PRJEB12502) | metagenome | biome: forest; material: soil | place: Canada | collected 2011-07-03 | depth 0.3 m | reverse complement strand
GCGCTACGTGGTGACCCTCGAATTCAGCAACGTCTTCGTCGTCATCGACGACAGCTACCAGGTCGTCCAGTCGGTCAAGACCGGCGAGGCGCCGTACGGCGTGGCGTTCGATCGAGCCGGCAAGCGGCTCTTCGTCGCCGCCGCCCGGAGCAAGACACTGCAGGTCTTCGACGCGGACACCTTCACGCTGGTGAAGGAAATGGCCACCGGCGCGCGCTGCTGGCACTTCACCTTCACACCCGACGACCGCAGCATCCTCGTCGCCTGCGGCCGATCGAACGAGATCGTCGTGCTGGACGCGCAGACGCTCGAACCAGTGAAGCGCATTGCCGACAGCCAATTGCCGTGGGGCATCGTGACGTATCCGAAGGCGCCGGGGAGCATCGATCGGGCGGAGTGAGTTTCCGCAGGTATTGGGGTGCCACCTGCATCTCGCAGCCAGTGACTGCGTTGGCAGCCAGAGGGCGGCCATGCGGTGCTGCCCTTTGACGGGGGCCATCCTCCTACCGGCTCCACTTGGTATCAGTCTTTCGCAGCAGGTTCGTCGCAGCGAGCTCCAGGATTTCGTCGGTTCGGCCGTTGAGCACTGCTTTCAGCATGTAGAGGGTGAAGCCCTTCGCCATCTCGGTGGTGACCTTCGGGGGCATCGTCAGCTCCATGCGCGACACTGCTACATCGATGAGCACCGGGCCTGGAGTGTTCAAGGCCTCGGCCATCAGGCGCTCGGCGTCGCCAGGGCGATCGATGCGTACGCCTTTGATACCGACGGCGTTCGCCATCCCCGCAAAGTCCGGGTTCTCCAGTCGCGTACCGGTGTCGACGAAGCCGCTCGATTTCTGCTCCAGCTCAATGAAACCGAGAGTTCCGTTGTTGAACACGATGACCTTGACAGGCAGGTTCAGCTGCTTGAGTGTCAGCAGATCGCCCATGAGCATGCTGAATCCGCCGTCGCCGCAAAGCGCCACGACTTGCCTGCCTGGCGAAGCTGCCTGGGCACCGATGGCCTGCGCCAGTGCATTGGCCATCGAGCCGTGCCAGAAGGAACCGAGCAAACGGCGGCCGCCGTGAAGGCTCAGGTAGCGCGCAGCCCAAACCGTGGGTAGCCCGACATCGCAGGTAAACACGGCGTCAGAGCTGGCGTGCTCGTTTGCGAGTCGCGCGATCTGCTGGGGGTGCAGCGGGCCGGTGGCGTGGGTGTCCGCCAGCTCGTCAAGGCTCTGCCTGGCCTGCGCGTAGTTCTTCTTGGCTCGAGCCAGGTGGGCTGCGTCTTTCTTCCCCTTCAAGAGCGGCAGTACCCTACGGATCGTCTCGCCGACATCGCCGAGTACGCCAAGCTCGATGGGCGCCCGGCGGCCGAGCGCCTCAGCACGGACATCGACCTGGGCGATGCGTGCGTTTGATGGATAAAACTGCCGGTAAGGAAAGTCCGTACCCAGCAGCAGTAGGGTGTCGCAGGCCTCCATGGCGTCGTAGCCCGACGAGAAGCCGATGAGACCAGTCATCCCTACGTCGTATGGGTTGTCCGCCTCGACGAACTCCTTTCCGCGCAGCGCATGCACCATCGGCGCCTGAAGGACGCCGCCCAGCGCCAGGAGTTCGGCCTTCGCGCCTGAGCAGCCCGAGCCGCAGAGCAGCGTGACGCGCTTGCCCTCGTTCAAGAGGTCTGCGAGCGCGCTCACTGCGCTATCCGCCGGCGTTAGCGTCGGGGCCGCCAGTAGCAGAGCCGCTCGTTTTGGAGTCGGCGCATCAGTGGCGGGCTTCAGCGCCACGTCACCCGGTATCACGATGACACACACGCAGCGTTCGCTGGCGGCGCGCCGGATGGCCGTGTCGAGTGCCCGCGGCATCTGTTCGGGGCTTGCGACCAGCTCGCAGTAGCTGCTGCATTCGCGAAAGAGCTGCTCGGGATGTGTCTCCTGGAAGTACGAGGAACCGATCTCCGCGGAAGGGATGTGAGCGGCGATGGCGACGACCGGTACGCGGGAGCGGTGGCAGTCGAAGAGGCCGTTGATGAGGTGGAGGTTCCCTGGGCCGCAGCTGCCGGCACAGACAGCCAGCTCACCGGTGACAGCAGCGTCGGCACCGGCCGCGAACGCGGCGACCTCTTCATGACGCACATGAAGCCAGTCGATGCCACCGTGGCGGCGCAGGGAGTCGGTGAAGCCGTTCAGGCTATCTCCGACGATGCCGTAAATCCGCTGAACGCCGGCGGCGCTCAGCGAGTCGACCATCTGGTCGGCAACTGTTCTGGTCACGTCGTTCTCCTTGAACCTGAGGTCAGATGAGGTGCATGTCCTTGGCGGCCGATCGCAGGGCGTCCTGGAATTGTGGTTCCGCGACCGCGATGAGGGCGAGAGCGCGCTCCGTCGAAGACATGCCCTTGAGATCGACCCAACCGTTCTCTGTGACGACGATATGGGTGTCGATGCGCGGCGTAGTCACCGGGCCGTCCAATCGCGCAACGATGCGGGAAACGGTACCCTTTGCGGCAGTGGAGCGACACGCGATGATGGACTTCCCGCCGCGCGAAGCGTAAGCGCCTCGCACAAAGTCGAGTTGACCCCCAGAAGCGCTGTACTGGTGCCCCAGCATGTGCTCGGAGTTGCAGGCTCCGGTGAGATCGATCTGCAGTGTCGCGTTGATGGACACCACATTGTCGTTGCGGGCGATGACGGTTGGGTCGTTTACGTAGTCAACGGGATGGCTGTAGACCGCCGGATTCTCGTCGATGAAGTCATACATCGCCTGCTGGCCCATGGCGAAAGTGAAGACGGTCTTGCCGACGTCGATGGACTTGCGACGGTTCGTGACCACGCCGCTCCTCATCAGGTCAATCATTCCAGGGCAGAGCGCCTCGGTGTGGATACCCAAGTCGCTGTGGCCGCCAAGGAGGTCGCACACAAAGTTGGGAAGTGCGCCGACACCCATCTGCAGGCAAGCACCGTCCGGGACCATGCCGGCGATGGTTTGGCCGATGACCTGATCTTCCCGCGTCGCCGCTCTCACGGGCAGTTGCAGCAGCGGGACGTGGTTTTCGACGATCGCGTGCACTTCTGAGACGTGGAGTTGCGCACCTTGCCCTTGGACTCTCGGCATGTTGCGGTTGACTTCCACGATGAGCCGCTTGGCCGACCGCGAGACCTTGCCGGCGTAGTCGTTTGCCGTCCCGAGGCTGAAGTAGCCGTGCCTGTCCATCGGAGACACGGTCATGACGAAGGTGTCGATGCCAATGTGCTCCGACAGAATTCGAGGTGCTTGGTGAAACGTGCTCGGGACGTAGTTGACGACCTTCCGGCCTCCATCTGCCAGCCCGCGCTTGATGAGCGCACGCTCCACGCCAGTGATGAACATCGAATACGGCCGGATGCGGTCGACAAGTTCATACTGAAAAATGGTGTCGGACAGGATTGAAGTCGACTCGTAGTAGTACGCCTTCAGGGCTTCGACCTGGCCGGCCTTGGCGCGTGCGGCGAGCGCGGCGAGAAGAGCCGGGGGTTCGGCCATCGCCATGCCGATGGCGAGATTCGTCCCGGAGCTGATGGTCGCGACGGCCGCTTCGGGTGTGGTCAGGCGACTCTGATAGAGGCTTTGGATGTCCATGATGGTTCTCCTTCGGCTCAGTAGTTCGCGGCTTCTTCCGGCGAGTGACCGCGCCGGTAGACGAGCATGGTTCGTTCGAAGCTCATGACCTCCTTGCCCTCCTGGTTGACGCCGCGCGTCGACACGGTGACGATGCCTTGGGTCGGACGGCTCTTGGACTCGCGCTTGTGCAGCACGGTGCTTTCCGCATAGAGCGTGTCGCCGGCGAATACTGGGTGAGTAGCCTTGACCTTGTCCCAGCCCAGGTTGGCGACGACCTTGGCGCTCACGGTGCGCACGCTCATGCCGGTGAGCAAGGCGAGGGTGAAGGTGGAGTCGACCAGCAACTGCTTCCATTCCGTCTGGGCGGCATAGGCGCGGTCGAAATGCACTTGCTGGCCGTTGAGCGTCAGCAGCGTGAACCAGACGTTGTCAGTGTCAAGAACGGTGCGTCCCGGGCGATGCTCGAACACGTCGCCTGCCTCGAAGTCCTCCCAGTACAGACCGGAGGTTTCGCGGAAGCGCCGTTCGGCGACGCACTTGTAGGCGGGAAGAATGGTTTCCATGATGGTTCCTTTTGATAGGTGTGGGTCAGCGCCCTAGATGAGCGTTGTGGTTTCGCCGATGGCGGCAAGGACGCGCCGTGCCTTCCGGGCGACAGCTTCGTCCACCATCTGCCCGTCGACCTTGCCGACGCCGGCGCGGTTCTCGGCAAGCACCGCTCGTGCGTGTGCGACTGCCTCCGCGGTCGGCGTGAAGGCGTCGTTGATGGCCTTTACTTGCGAGGGGTGCACGGCGGCCTTCCCTGCAAAGCCCATGTCCGCTGCCTGCATCGCAGCGGCCAGCATCCCATCGAAGTCCTTCAAGTCGAAGTAGGGTGAGTCGATGGCTGCGATGCCGGCGATGACGCAAGCTTGAACAAGCTGCGCACGCGCAGCGGTGAGGTTGGGCGCCTCAGGGCCGCAGCCGTAGTCGGCTGCCAAGTCTGCCGCGCCCAACATGAGCGCTTCAAGACGCGGCGTGGAGGTCGCGATTTCGGAGAGGTCGCGTACGCCGCGGGCGCTCTCAATCAGACCGATGAGCTTCACGCTGCTTCCTGCTTGGCCGAGAAGTCGGTCGAGGAGAACAAGGTGGGTGCTGGACTCGGTTTTGGGCAACAACACGTAGTCGGGATGTGTCCCGCTGTCTAGCAGGGCGAGGATGTCCTCCAGGCCCTGCCGCGTGTCCAGACCGTTGATGCGCAGGATGCGTACCATCGACGTGGCAGGTGATGCCAACGCCTGCAACGCGCTTTGGCGCGCACCGACCTTGTCCGCCGGTGCTACGGCATCCTCCAGGTCAATGATGAGCGCGTCCGCGCCGATCTCTGCCGCCTTGGCAAAACGCTCCGTGTGCGTTCCGGGCGTGAAGAGAGCGCTTCTCAATCGGATGTTCATGGTGATGATTCCTTCTGGTTCAACCTAGCTTTTGACGAAGGCGTCTTGGCTGGGGAGTGAAGTGATCGTAGGCACCAGGCTCCAGATGCGCTATTGTCTAGCGCAGTCAAACTCGATACCTTTTACAAATAGCATGGAGCTGCGCCACCTACGCTACTTCCTCGCAGTCGCTGAGGAAATGAACTTCACCCGTGCTGCCGAGCGCGTCGGGATTGGCCAGCCTCCGCTGAGCCTTCAGATTCGGGATCTGGAGCGCGAGATCGGCACCCCGTTGTTCCATCGCGTTCCGAAGGGCGCGGAGCTGACGCCAGCGGGAGCTGCGTTCCTCGAGCACGTCCAAGGCATTCCCAGCCAAGTCGAGCGCGCTACCGATGCTGCGAGACGGGCAGCACGCGGCGAACTGGGTGCGTTGCGTGTGGGGTTCACAGCTTCATCAGTCTTCAACCCGGTTGTCGCTGCTGCGATTCGTGGGTTCCGTCGTGCGTATCCCCAGGTAGAACTCTCGCTCGAGGAGAGCAATACGACACAGCTGATCGAGGCGCTCAGCGAAGGCCGGCTTGATGCCGTCTTTGTCCGACCTGGGTCGACCGGCAGCGAGGAGTTTCGACATCGAGTGCTTTCGGAGGAGCCGCTGCTAGCCGTGATGCCATCCAAGCATCGGTTGGCGAAAACTTCGGAGGTGAAACTCACAGACCTTCGGGGTGATCTGTTCATCCTCTTTCCTCGTGAAATCGGTCCGTCACTTTTCGACGCGGTAGTCGGAGCCTGCCGCAAGGCTGGCTTCGAGCCCAAGCTCGGACAGCCAGCGCCTCAATTTGCGTCCATCGTCCAGCTGGTGGCGGCGGAACTGGGCGTCTCACTCGTTCCGGCGAGCGTGCAGCAGATGCAGGTCAAGGGTGTCGTCTACAAGGAACTCATGGACGTCTCTGCAGTCGCCAAGCTGTCACTTGCCTGGCGGCGAAATGATGCATCGCCGTTCTTGAAGAATTTCATCTCGGGAGCCGTAACTTAGGCGTCGGACTTGCGGTGGCGATGGCGCGCACCGTCCATTGATGTCGATGCACGCCGCTAAGCGCCAGTCGTCTGTGCGCCCACCGCTTTAAGCACCTTGGCCAGGGCGAACAGCAAGAGCGCACTGACTGCAAGAAGTGACAGGTCACCCCAAAGCCTTGTCATGAAGCCGCCCGCTATCGCGCCAACCAAGAAGCTGACACTGATGATGCCCAACAGCCACGCTTCGTGAAGCGCTTCGGGATCTCGTCGGGGGAACAAACCCGCGACGAGTTGTTGCATGCAACGTCGGAGATTGCCCGTCGTCATGACGGATGTGTACGTCAGGTTCTCCAGGTGCGTGAAGGCCAGCGTCTGCATCGTCGCCGTGAAGGAAATCCCGGGAATCAGCCCGGCGTCGTTTACTTTGATGAGATGACTCGCCGCGGCGGTTACGAAAGCCAGTTCCAGGCACAAGGTGGCGATGGCGGGGTGTTTCAGCCAGCCGTTACCAGACCGCGCCTGGAGCGCGCTCGATGCCAGGATCGCGAAGACGAAGGCGACCAGCGGCGGGACGTGTCGCAGTGCTTGTGCCCAATCTCCCGAGGCCGCGCTGATACCGAGCAGTGCCACGTTTCCAGTCATTGTGTTGGCGAATACGTGGCCATGCCCCACGTAGGTGAATGCATCCAGGAACCCTCCGGACAGGGTCAGCGGCACAGCCACGACAAGGGTTTGTTCGGCTTCGTCTCGTCGCATGCTGCCCCTCCTTAAATGGTGCCCTGGCTATCCTTTCATTGTGGGCGAAGAAGTCCATTCATCGACGGTAAGAACGCTTGCCGAGCGAGGAAACAGGTTCGTCATCAGCTCCTCATGCAAGCTTGCCTTGGTCACCAATGCCAATCTGAAAGTCCAGGAGAAGAAGGGCGGTATCTGAAGTCTTCGTCACGACGGGGGTCTCCTTCCATTTGCTTCAATGCTCCGGGCTACTCGAGCGCAGACCGGACCGTTGGGGTGAGAAGCGCCATCAATTCGGAGATGTCGTCGAGGGCTTCGATGTCGAGAACGGCTTTCTCGATAGCGCTTTGGCGGTCTGCGGAGATCACGGAGCGCGTGAGGCTCCGGTACTTGTCAACGATGTCGGCGTTGGAGAGCACTCGATCGCCGGTGCCACGCGGGTGGTCTACCGTCTTCTCACGAGTGCTGCCGTCCTTGAGCGTGAGGCGCACGCGAGTGGTTTCTCTTTGGTCCACCGGCAACTGATCGAAACTCTCTTCGTGGCGGGTGGTCGTGCGGTCAATGAGGTTCCACACGTCATCGCTATTGATCCGCTCCTGGGAGAACTGCTCGATGAGCACTGCGCCGTCGAGAAGTGCCACCGCGATTGCGTATGCGATGTTCATTTGGGCACCGATCGATTCCAGTGAGCGCACGGCCTTCCAGCCACCGTGTCCGTAGGCAGCTCCCGGCATGTCGATGTGGATTCGCTCGATTTGATCAGCTCGCACGCTGTACTGCGATCGCAGTTGCAGCGCGGCGTCAATCCCCGCGTGCAACAGTCCCATGGCGGCATACGCCTTTGCGGCGATCCGCTCGGTTTCCCATACCGTTCCGAGTCCCGCGTAGATCTGGCCAGCGTCAGGGTGGTGGCCCTCGCCGAACACACCTAGCCAGCCGCCGTACTCCCGCTCGAACACGCGCTTGATGCCGACGTAGCCAGAAGAAGCGAGTGCGGCCGCGGTCAGGCCATTGCGCGATGCGAAGCCATGCTGCATGCGCTTGACCATCGACTCGAACTGCGCCGACATCAGCCCGCAGGATTGCGTCGCGGCTATCCCGAGAGCGTCCTCGAAGCCGGCGGCATCCAATCCGTAGAGACTACCTGCGGAGGCGGCAGCCGAGAGGGTGCCGAAGACGACTCCCGAGTGCCAACCTCGGGAGATCATTTCCAGGCCTCCGAGCGCTTGGCCAACTCGAGGCCCCGTCTCATAGCCGAGGATCGCGCCCAGCAAGAAACGAGCGCCCGAAACTCGGCCGACGTGCGGGGCGGCTGCGAACATGGCGGGCATGACCAGCGAGTTGCTGTGCAGCGGCGCGAGCGGGTGATAGTCATCGAGTTCAAAACCCTGGATGAAGCTGGAGTTGAGCATGGCGGCCGATGGGGCGCTGGTCGTACGACCACCCCACCCGATGAGCAAGGCGCTCCCGCCATCGTCAAGGGCCGTTATCCCGTTCACGCCAATGCGGGACACGGGGAGCTGAGCGCCGACCAGGGCGCACGCGACACCGTCGAGCAGCAAGTGCTTGGCATGCTCGCGTACGGACGCGGGAACATCGTCCAGCGTGGTGCTGGCGAGCCAACCGGCAAGCCGGCCCGTCGGCCCATTCGGGTCAGTGGGGGCGCGGGCTTTGCCGGCCACGCCCTTGGCGATAGCTGTCATCTGATTTCTCCTTGCGTTTGGGGGTCTAAATCGTTTGGGTAGAGCATCCGGTGTGAGGAGGGCGCGTGCGCATCGCACCTGGTCGGTTCCTTACTTCTGCCGGGCGGCGATCAGCTGGAACTGGACTTTCGCGCGAAGTGTTTGGCGACCGCGTGGGTAGTGAAGACAAGCGCCAAGCCGATCGCGCCTCCGACCAGAACGTTCTCGACGCGCACGGCTGCGCCGCTCAGCTCACCCGCGATGGATAGGGCGAAGGCGATCACAGCGCAGCGGACGCCGAATGCGACTGGATAGAGGCGAAACACGATCAGCGTCAGCAGCCCGACGATCGCGGCGGACTTCAGAAGCCACGACGCATCAGGGGCCGCCAGCGCCAGCGCAATGCCGATGGGGACGCCAATGAGAGCCCCCAGGGCTCGATCGCCCAGTTTCCGCCGTGCGCTGGTCACGTCACCGGTAACGACGCTGGCAGCCGACCAGACGATCCACTGCGCGTGGGACGGATGTCTCCATTCGATCAACAGCGCAGCCACTGCCACAGCCCCGGCGATCGCTGCTGCAGCCTCACCCACAGGGACGGCGCTTCCAAGGTCACCGCGTCGGCTTCGCATGCTGACAAGGTGCGCGATGGGGGCGACATCGTGATCACGGTCGTGCGCATGCTCGATGGCCGACAGCAATAGCACCGGCACCAGCGCGATGGCAAGATAAGGAAGGAAGGCCAGGGCCCGCTCGATGCTCGGGCCGCTCCCGATTTCGGCCAACTCGCAGGCCATGTAGAGGGATGCAATGAAGACGAAGTTACCCGGCTTGCGCAACCGGTGTCCCTTTGCCGAGACGAGCACCGTTGCGGTCGCTATGCCGGCGGCCGCCAAGGCGAACAGTGGCGGGGAGGGCAGCGTCACCATCAGCAGGAGAAACCCGATGGCGATGGCGAGCCCGTACAGGGCAACGCCGAGCGGAGCCAGTCGTACCTGTTCCATGGCAATGAACGACGACGCTGTCACCAGTGCAGCGGGAATCCACAGGGGGTCGCCTGTGCCGAATGCCGCCGCGATCAGCGGCGTCAACACCAGCAGGGCACGGCCTAGCGCTCGGCCCTCCACCACGCGATCGATCGACCTCAGGAGGGAGTTCATATCTCGTCGAGCTCCTTGACCGTGATTACCTTGGCGATCCGGCGCAACAGGGCCATCGACGCCTCGTGCTCTGCCTCGGTCGCCGCCGCGCAGGCGTCCTCGACTACGACGACCCGGTAGTCGCGGTCATGGGCGTCGCGAGCCGCCGCCTGCACCGCCCAGGGGGTGCTGACCCCGGCGAGCACGATGCGCTCGATCTTTCGCGCCCGAAGCGCTGACTCGAGGGGCGTGCCGTAGAAGGGGCTGACCCTTGGCTTGACGACCACCATGTCGGCAAGGTCTGCACGGATGTCCGGATGGAATTCGGTGCCGGGGGTACCCAGTTCGAGAGCGCCGTACTGAGCAGCCGGGCCGAAGAAGGGCGAGTCCTTCGGAAGGTTCACAAAGCCAGGCTCGAACCCGACCTTGACCAACACCGTGAGCCATCCCTTGGACTTCGAAACGGCAAGCGCCTGATTGATCCGTTCGATCATGGCGCTGTCGAGGGCATGGCCGGCGCCGCGCGCCAGCTTGCCGTCCTTGTGGACGATGTCGAAGATGTAGTCGAGACCAATAAAAGCCGTGTTCATGACAGTTTCCTTTCAGGCAGGGCGCCTCTCAGCGCCAGAATTGGGCGAACGGTGAAGGGAAGAGGCCGGCCCGCCGCTTCGAGGGCGTGCCGGTGACGGCGTCAGGCGACGGTGGCCGCTGTCTCGACCTTGAGCAGGTCCGCGTACTTCGCCTCGAAATCCCAGATGTCCTGGAACCCGATCATCTCGACGAAGTTGTGGAACGAGTACAGCGGCGCCGACACCGGTCGGTCATTGACGTGGTCGTCGTAGACGATGGCAAGTGCCTTGGCGGCGGCGAACAGGCCGGCG
>FTIF01005327.1_pt1 | contig 10445 bp, 10 predicted proteins | sample 1658001 | NCBI WGS metagenome assembly FTIF01 (sample SAMEA3914789, study PRJEB12502) | metagenome | biome: forest; material: soil | place: Canada | collected 2011-07-03 | depth 0.3 m | reverse complement strand
AGAATACGCGAAAAGCTCCTGAAATTCGACCTGAACGGTCTGTTCGATGTCGATCAGGCACCGCCCGCATTCGCCTGCCGCCGTTCCATCGACCTCCGCGCTCACCAGGATGCCGTCGTGAAGCGACTCCATTCGAAGGTCGATCTGCAGCGCGCTGCCGGTTTTGACGCCGATCATCGCGTTGCCGAACTCCTCCGGGACGGTGACATCGATCACCCGCTCCCGCATCTCGCCCGGGCGGTGCATGAGGTCGCGGACATCCACTGTGTAGGGAGTTTTGATGACGTGAGGCACCAGAAGAGTTTACCCGCGATCGGGGATAACCGTCCGCGGCGCCAGCACCGTCGGGTCCCCCTCAGGCCGCCTCGACCGCGCTGAAGGCCTCGTCATAGATCGTCAGGGCCCGCGCCACCTCCTCAGGAGTCACGACGCATGGGGGCACGACATGGATGCGGTTATCCGCGATGAACGGCAGCAGACCGCGCGACATCAGCTCGGTCTTGAGAGCTGCAATCACGGCTCCAGAGACGGGCTGCCGCGTCGCCGGGTCGTCCACGAGGTCGAGCGCCCAGAAGACTCCGAGCCCACGCACCTCGCCGATCATCGGATGCTTCGCCGCGAGGGCCGCGAGCCCGGGCGCCAGGTGGTCGGCGCCGATCGAGCGGGCGTTCTCGATGATGCCCTCCTCGGTCATCGCGTCGACCGAGGCGATGATCGAGGCCATGGCGAGCGGATGCCCGGAATAGGTGAGCCCGCCGGGGAACACCGCATCGTCGAAGGCGTTGGCGATCGACTCGGAGATGATCACCCCGCCGGTTGGGACGTAGCCGGAGTTGACGCCCTTGGCGAAGGTGACGAGGTCCGGAACCACACCGAAGCCCTGCCACGAGAACCACTCGCCCGTGCGGCCGAACCCCGACATCACATCGTCGATGATCAGCAGGATGCCGTACTTGTCGGCAAGGGCCCGCACGCCCTCGAGGTAGCCGGCCGGCGGCACGAGGACCCCGGCGGTCCCCGGCACCCCCTCGAGCAGGATGGCCGCGATGGTCGACTGCCCCTCTGACACGATCACTCGCTCGAGGTGATGCAGCGCGCGCGCCGATTCCTCCTCCGGTGTAGTCGCCCAGAATTCCGAGCGATAGAGGAACGGGCCGAAGAAGTGCACGTGCCCGCGGGCGAACTGGTTGGGCATCCTGCGCCAGTCGCCCGTTGCGACGATCGCGGCACCGGTGTTGCCATGGTACGAGCGGTAGTGCGTCAGAACCGTGTCCCGCCCGGTCACGAGGCGGGCCATCCGGATCGCGTTCTCATTGGCGTCCGCACCGCCGTTGGTGAAGAAGATCTTGCTGAACGGGCGTCCGGCCTTCGAGAGGATGCGCTGTGCGGCCTGCCCGCGGGCGAGGTTCGCGTGGGCGGGGGCCACCATCGTGATGGTGTCCGCCTGCGCCTTGATCGCTTCGATGAGCTTCGGATGCTGGTGCCCGATGTTCATATTGACGAGCTGGCTCGAGAAGTCGAGATAGTTCTTGCCGTCGTAGTCCCACACCGTGCTGCCGAGACCGCCCGCGATCACAAAGGGCTTCAGTGCCCCTTGCGCGGACCAGGAGTGAAAGACGTGCGATCGGTCGAGGTCGTAGGCGAGCTTGCCGTCTATCGGATCTGGAGTGTTCATTTCTGCCTTGCCGTTAGGGATGCGGGGGCCGAATCGGCCCCCGCATCAGATTACTGAGTACTACTTTCCGCCCTCCTTCAGGGTGACGGTGATCGGCGCGAAGCCGGCGCCGACCGTGTCGACCCCTTCGGCCTTCAACTGGGACAGCGCCTTTGCGATGTAGGTGTTCGTGTAGGCGGACTTCGGAGGATCCTTCGTGATGATGGTCGATCCGGTGTCGTTCTTGGTGCCGAGGGCGATCTTCACCGTGTTGTCCCACGCCTTGGTGTCGATCGTGCCGATCCCGCCGTCTTTCGACGGCCAGATCAGCTTGTTGACCTCGTTGGTCATCCAGAGCTGGTGGCTCGTGCCGAGCGTGGAACCGGCCGCGGTGACGATGTCCGCCGCCTTCTGCGGGTTGTCGCGCGCGTAGACCCAGCCCTTGATCGAGGCCTTGATGAACTTGACCGTCTCGTCCTGGTACGCCTTGTCACTCGCGAGCTTGTTCGCATCCGCCCAGATGGCATCCTGGAGCATCGCCGTGCCCTGGTCGTTCCAGTTGATGACATTGAGGTCGGCCGGCGTGTAGAGCTTGCCGGTCGTCGGATTGACCGACTCGAGCACCTGCGCGTACTCGTTGTACGTCATCGCCTGCGCCGCGTCGATGTCCCCCGCGAGGAAGCCCTTCATGTCGAAGGCCTGCTGCACGAGACTGATGCCCTTCGTGGTGTCGATGCCGGCTTTCTGCATGCCGGCGAAGAGCTCCCATTCGTTGCCGTAGCCCCAGCTGCCCACCTTCTTGCCTTTGAGGCCGGCGACGGAGGCGATGCCCTTGCTCTTGAAGGAGATCTGGGTCGTGGCGCTCCGCTCGAAGATCTGCGCGACATCCGTGACGTTGATGCCCTGCTCGATGGAGCCGAGTACCTTCGGTACCCAGGAGATCGCGTAGTCCGCCTGGCCCTCGGCGACCGACTTGATGGGGACGGTGTCGCTCCCGGCCTCTTTGATGGTGACGTCGAGCCCCTCGGCCTTGTAGAAGCCCTGCGCGGCCGCCGCGTAGTAGCCGGCGAATTGCGCCTGGGCCACCCACTGCAACTGGAGGGTGACCTTGGTGAGGGGCTTGCCGGAGCCGGAGCTGGAGCTGCTGCTCGGCGTACTGCTGCTGCAGCCGCTCAGTACCAGTGCGCTGGCTGCTGCCATCGCGCCGATGCCGAGCACGATTCGTGTGCTGTGCTTCATTGTGCTTCCTCCTTGGATATCACTCGTGGAGCCGGATGCCGCCAACCGCCTTTCCGGTCGGACGTTTAGGGAAGAGAAGGTCTATGCCGCGTTGCAAGTTTCTCCATGGCGAGGGTGACGCAGTAGAAAACGAGTCCGAGCACGATCGAGCCGAGCACGAAGGCGTAGGCGAGCGCATAGTTGCTGTAGGAGGCTGCCGACGTGATCGACTTTCCCAGACCATCGACCGGACCGCCGAAATACTCCGCGATCAGGGCGGATATCACGGCGAGCGATGAGGCGATCCGCAGTCCGGTGAACACGAAGGGCAGCGCTCCAGGAAGCGTCACCGTTCGCGTGGCCTGCCAGGATGTGGCCGCATAGGCGCGCATGAGATCGCGGTGCACCGGACGCACCTGCCGCAGGCCGCGGAGGGTGTTCACGTAGACCGGGATGAACACGGCGAGCGCCGCGATGAGCTGACGCCCCGTTTCCGCTCCCGCCCCGAACATCGAGTACAGCACCGGTGCGAGGGCCACGATCGGCACGACGGACATGGCAGTCACGATCGGCACGGTCAACTCGTCGAACACCCGCGCCAGTGCAGAGACGACAGCCGCGAGTATGCCGAGCGCCGATCCGAGTACGAGGCCGACGAGGGCATTCGTTCCCGTTACCCGTGTGCCCGACCACACGGTGCCGGCGGCGCGGACGAACTGCTCCCCGATGGCGGTGGGGCTCGGAAGCACATACGGCTTGATATCGAAGCCGATGACGGCCAGTTGCCACAGCGCGAGCACGAGTAGTCCGAGGATCACCGGTGCCAGGATCGTGGCCGTGCGTGACCGCGCCGCTCTCATCGGTTCTCCACCCCCCGAGCCGTCGCGGTCGCCTCGCTCGGGCTGCCGTGCAGCGCCTCGCGAACCGCGCTGACCGCAGCGAAGAAGCCCGCGGCCTCTCGCAGGTCGTCGCCGCGGCTCTCCGCCGATCCCAGGTCCACTGAGACGATCTCGCGGACGCGCCCGGGACGCGGCGACATCACGACCACGCGGTCGGAGAGGAATACCGCCTCGGGAATGGAGTGCGTGACGAACACGACCGCGGCACCGGTCTCCGCACAGATGCGGACGAGTTCGTTCTGCATGCGCTCGCGGGTCATCTCGTCGAGGGCGCCGAACGGCTCATCCATGAGCAGGAGTTCCGGGCTCTCGGCGAGGGAGCGGGCGATGGCCACCCTCTGCTGCATGCCGCCCGAGAGCTGGTCGGGGTAGCGGTCGGCGAATTCGGACAGGCCGACCAGTGTCAGCAGCTCGGCGACCCGCGCACGTCGGACCGTTGCGCCGACACGATGGAGCTCGAGAGGCAGCTCGACGTTGCCGGCGACGGTGCGCCATGGCAGCAACCCGGCCTGTTGGAAGGCGATGCCGTAGTCCTGGTCGATCCTCGCCTGGCGCGCCGTCTTGCCGAACACGCTCACGGCGCCGGATGTCGGCTGGTCGAGGTCGGCGATGAGGCGCAGGAGCGTGCTCTTGCCGCATCCGCTCGGCCCGATGAGCGACACGAACTCGCCGGGAGCGACGCTGAGGTCGATCTGATCGAGCGCGACGACCTCCTTGCCCCTGGCCACCGAGAAGGTCTTGGTCACGGCGGTGACGGACACGGCCTGTCGAAGCGTCACAGCGCCACCTCCCCCCGGCGATAGCGCTTCAGCGTGCGGCCGAGAAGTGCCACGAACGCGGCCGCGACGAGCCCGATGAGCACGGCGCCGAAGATCGGCGCCCACGGCTTGCCCGGATCGCCGCTCGACGCCGAAGCGTACTCGACCATCATGCGACCGACACCGCCGCGCAGTCCGATCGAGACCTCGGCGACCACCGTACCGATCACGGCATTCGCGGCTGCGAGCCGCAGCGCGGTCAGGAGATACGGGATGCTCGCGGGAAGCCTGAGTGTCACGAGGGTCTTCCACCAGCCGACCGCATAGGTGCGCATCAGCTCGACGTGCGCCTGCTCCGGCGACTCCAGCCCGCGAAGGGCGCCGACCGAGACCGGAAAGAACGCGAGATAGGAGGCTATGACCGCGACCGACATCCAGTCCTGCCAGCGAGACTCGCCGAAGTGGAGCTGCGAGCCCCACCCGGCGACGAGTGGCGCGAGGGCGATGAGGGGCACGGTCTGGCTCAGCACGACCCAGGGCAGGAGCGCGGATTCCGCCGTGCGAAAGCGCTGCATGACGACGGCGAGCAGAAGACCGACGACGACGCCGATGACCCAGCCGACGGTGGCGATGCCGAGGCTGAAGCCCGCGGCCTGCAGCACCGCGCTCCACAGCGCCGGCGACCCCGACGCCGATGTGACCGGCTCGCCGAGCCGGGTGAACATGGTGAGGAGGTGCGGCATCGCGAGGTCGCTCGTGCGGGGAAGCACGGTGAGCCCGCCGACGACGACGCCGCTCGACGGCCCGAAGGCCTTGTAGGCCTCCCAGACCACCCCGAGGAGCAGGACGCCGACGGCGCCCAGCAGATAGGGACGAGACCGTGTCATGCCTTCGCCACGATGTGTTCGCGCAGCGTGGGGATCACGGTCTCCCCGTACACCCGAAGCGTCTCTTCCTTGTTATCGTGCTGCAGGTAGCCGGCGAACTGGTCGACGCCGAGCTCCTTCAGCGCCTTGAGCTTTTCGATGTGCTGTTCCGCCGTGCCCAGAACACAGAAGCGGTCGACGATGTCGTCGGGGACGAAGGCCGTGTGGGTATTGCCACTGCGGCCGTGCTCGTTGTAGTCGTAGCCCTCGCGAGCCTTGATGTAGTCGGTGAGCGCCTTGGGCACGGAGGAGTTCTCGCCGTACTTGGCGACGATGTCCGCGACGTGGTTGCCGACCATGCCGCCGAACCATCGATTCTGGTCGCGCATGTGCTGCCAGTCGCCTCCGATGTCCATGGGTGCCGCGACACAGAACTTGATCGAGAGCGGGTCGCGCCCGGCTTTCTCCGCGGCATCGCGAACCGCGGCGATCATCCATTCTGCGATGTCGAGGTCGGCGAGCTGGAGTATGAATCCGTCGCCGACCTCTCCCGTGAGCTTGAGCGCGAGCGGTCCGTAGGCGGCGACCCAGACCTCGAGCTCCGAGCCCTGACTCCACGGGAACTGCAGCTGTGCGCCGTTGTACTCGACCGATCTCGAGTTGGCGAGTTCGCGGATGACGTGAATCGCCTCGCGCAGCGTCTTCAACGTCGTCGGTGCCCCGTTCGTCACGCGAACCGCCGAATCGCCGCGACCGATGCCGCAGATCGTGCGATTGCCGTACATCTCGTTCAGGGTGGCGAAGAGGGATGCCGTGACCGTCCAGTCCCGCGTCGCCGGGTTGGTCACCATCGGGCCGACCTTCACCCGGTGCGTCTCGGCCAGGATCTGGCTGTAGATCACATAGGGCTCCTGCCAGAGCAGGTGGGAATCGAAGGTCCAGACGTGGCTGAAGCCGTACTGCTCGGCGAGCTTGGCGAGGTGCACCGTGCGCGAGGCTGGCGGATTGGTCTGCAGTACTGCTCCGAATTCCATGCCTATGCCTCTTTCCTGCGCGCCCGCGCGGGCTTCTGCGCCCGCATGGGACGTTCGCCCCCGCGCGCGCGGTCGCATTCGTTGCGCACTGGTTCAATCGTGGGGCTGGTCATCAGATCAGGTACTGCGAGAGACCGCGTTTGAAGTACCTGCCGTCGCCCTTGGCCCCGAGGTACTGGTTGTTGTCGACGATCACCTTGCCCCGCGAGAGCACGGTATCGACGTGCCCGTCGATCTCGAAACCCTCCCAGGCGGAGTAATCCATGTTCATGTGATGCGTCTTGCCGAGGCCGATGCTCGTGTGTCCCTTCGGGTCGTAGATGACGACATCGCCATCGGCTCCCGGCTGGATGACTCCCTTCTTGCCGTACATGCCGAACATGCGGGCCGGGGTGGTCGAGGTGAGTTCCACCCAGCGTTCGAGCGAGATCTGACCGTCGACGACACCCTGGTACATGAGATCCATCCGGTGTTCGACCGAGCCGATGCCGTTCGGAATCTTCGAGAAGTCGTTCAGGCCCATGTCTTTCTGGCCCTTCATGCAGAACGGACAGTGGTCGGTGGAAACCATCTGGATGTCATTGGTGCGCAGCGACTGCCACATGTGATGCTGGTGGCCTTCCTCACGCGAGCGGAGGGGCGTGGAACACACCCATTTCGCCCCCTCGAAGCCGGGTGCACCCAGCTGCTCCTCGAGTGAGAGGTAGAGGTACTGCGGGCAGGTTTCGCCGAAGACGTTCTGGCCGTTGTCGCGAGCGGCCGCGATCTGGTCGACCGCCTGCTTCGCGGACACGTGCACCACGTAGAGCGGGGCTCCCGTGAGGTTCGCGATCATGATCGCGCGGTGGGTCGCCTCCTCCTCTGCCTGCCATGGCCGGGTGAGCCCGTGGTAGTACGGCGACGTGTTGCCTGCCGCAATCGCCTGCTGCACGAGCAGGTCGATGATGCCGCCGTTCTCGGCGTGCATCATGATCACCGAGCCGTTGCTCGCGGCCTTCTGCATCGCCTTGGTGATCTGCCCGTCGTCCGAGAGGAAGACGCCCTTGTAGGCCATGAAGAGCTTGAAGCTCGAGACGCCCTCCGCGAGCAATTCGTCCATCGCCGTGAGCGACGAGTCCTGCACGTCCGAGAGGATCTGGTGGAAGCCGTAGTCGATCGCGCAGTTGCCCGCGGCCTTCTGGTGCCACAGGTTGTACTGGTCTATCACATTCTCGCCCGCGTACTGCACCACGAAGTCGACGATGCTCGTGGTGCCGCCCCAGGCCGCAGCACGGGTTCCGGTCTCGAAGGTATCGCTCGCGAAAGTGCCGCCGAACGGCATCTCCATGTGGGTGTGGGCGTCGATCCCGCCCGGGATCACGTACTTGCCCGCAGCGTCGATCACCGCGTCCACGTTTGCCTCGAGGTCGAAGCCGAGCAGGGTCGAACCCGGCGCAAGCACCGCGGCGACGGTTTCGCCGTCGATCAGGACGTCGGCCGAGGCAGTGCCGGTCGAGTTCACGACCGTTCCGTTCTTGATGAGAGTCTTCGTCATCGCTCGCTCCTCTACGGCTTCGGGATGCTCGTGTAGGACTCTGGGCGGCGGTCGCGGTAGAACTGCCAGTCGTTCCGCACTTTGCGAATCATGTCGAGGTCGAGGTCGCGGATGACGACGTCCTCCGCTTCGCCGCTCCCGTACTCGCCGACGAGGTTGCCCTGCGGATCGACGAACTGGCTGTGGCCGTAGAAGGTGACCGCGAGGTCGCCGTACTCGTTGTCTTCCCTGCCGACGCGGTTCGGCGCCGCGACAAAGTAGCCGTTGGCACCGGCGGCGGCGGGTTGTTCGATCTCCCAGAGCCGGTTGGACAGGCCGGGCTTGGTCGCATTCGGGTTGAAGACGATCTGCGCGCCGTTCAGCCCGAGTTCCCGCCACCCTTCGGGGAAGTGACGGTCGTAGCAGATGTACACGCCGATCGGTCCAACGGCTGTGTTGAAAACGGGGTAGCCGAGATTGCCCGGGCGGAAGTAGAACTTCTCCCAGAACTTGTCGAGATGGGGGATGTGATGCTTGCGATATTTGCCGAGGATGCTGCCGTCGGCATCCACGACCACCGCCGTGTTGTAGTAGACGCCCGGCATATCCTCCTCGTAGATCGGGAGCACCATGACGAGGTTGAGCTCCTTGGCGAGCGCCGCGAAACGCTGCACGATGGGTCCGTCGGCCGCTTCGGCGTAGTCGTAATACTTGGCGTCTTCCGTGATGCCGAAGTACGGGCCGTAGAACAGTTCCTGGAAACAGATGACCTGCGCGCCCTGCGCTGCCGCGTCGCGGGCGAACTGTTCGTGCTTGGCGATCATGGATTCCTTGTCGCCCGTCCAGGTCGTCTGGGTTATCGCTGCGCGTACGACAGTCATCGTGAGTCCTCCGTGGCCATTTCGTTTTGTTATTGTGCGCCGTAAACATTTCCCTTATGTTTCTGTTTATGACGTTGGCGTAAACATAGATGCGAATCGGAAACAGATCAATGATTGACAGTTCGGGTCGGATGTGAAGGCGATCGCTTCGGCGGTCGAAGAGTCGACACCGCACGGCATCGCCGCGACGGTCGCCCGCCTCATCACCTCTGGCGATCTCGCCCCCGGGGACCGGTTACCGACCGTCCGCGAGCTGGCCGCAGACCTCGGGGTGAGCCCCGCGACGGTCAGCCACGCCTGGCAGGCGCTTTCGAGCGTTGGGCTGATCGTTTCCCGCGGACGAAGCGGAAGCTTCGTGATGGCGACCCCGCGACGCTGGCTGCCGCCGCGATTCCAGGGACTGGCCGGCCAGCTCGAGGCCACGCGACTCGACCTCTCGACGGGAACCCCCGATCCTGAACTGCTGCCCGCCCTCGGTCCCGCGCTCTCGCGAGTCTCGATGCGCGCCGGAACGGTCAGTTACCTCGACCAGCCGGTGATCCCGGAACTGGAGACGGTGCTGCGCGCGACCTGGTCCTATGACGTCGAGGCCGTCACCGTCGTCGACGGGGCGCTCGATGCCCTGTCCCGCGCGATGGAGATCGTCGTGCGATTCGGCGACAAAGTCGTGGTCGAAGATCCGGGCTTCCCGCCCATCTTCGACCTCCTCGACCATTTCGGGGCCGTTCGGTTGCCCGTCGGTCTCGACGAAGAGGGGATGCGCCCTGACCTGCTCGAGGAGGCTCTCAAGCTCCGTCCGGCCGCGGTGCTGCTGCAGCCCCGAGCGCAGAACCCCACCGGGCGCTCGCTGACGAAGGTCCGCGCCCAACAGTTGGCACAGGTCATCCAACGCAGCCGCCACGCGAGCGACGCAATCGTCATCGAGGACGACCACTCCGGGGAGATCGCCGTCGCGCGGGATGTGAGCCTCGGCACGTGGATCCCCGAGCAGGTACTCCACATCCGCAGCTTTTCGAAGTCGCACGGCCCTGACCTCAGAATCGCGGCCATCGGCGGGCCAACGGAGCTCATCGAACAGCTGGTCGCCCGGCGCATCCTCGGTCCAGGGTGGACCTCGAGGATGCTGCAGACGATGCTGCACGACCTGCTGACCGATTCGACCTCCGTCTCTCAGGTCAATGATGCGCGCCGCGTCTACCGCGCCCGGCAGCGCAAGCTCGCGGAGGCGCTCGCGTCCCACGGCGTGATGATTCTGCCGTCGGATGGCATCAACACCTGGCTGCACGTCGCCGATGAGCGGTCCGCGGTCGTTCAGCTCGCGGCGGCCGGCATTCGCGTCGCCGCGGGCACGGCGTTCCAGGCGACCCAGGGCGGCGGTTTCGTGCGAGTGACCGCGGGCCTCGTGCGCCACGACTTCGATTCGGTGGCGGAGAACCTCGCAGCGGCCGCCCGCGCGTAGCGGCATCCGGTCCCGTCCGCTTCACGAAAACGCCCCCGAAAACGCTCCCGAAAACGCAGGAGATCGGCGCTCTCCGCGTCGAATGCGCTGTCGCGCGACTCGTATGGGGCACGATCTCCTGCGTTTTCGTAACGACGCGACCGCACGCCGACCGGCGGCGGCA
>FTIF01001510.1_pt2 | contig 10448 bp, 13 predicted proteins | sample 1658001 | NCBI WGS metagenome assembly FTIF01 (sample SAMEA3914789, study PRJEB12502) | metagenome | biome: forest; material: soil | place: Canada | collected 2011-07-03 | depth 0.3 m | reverse complement strand
CCGAACTGGGCGAAGCGCTCGAGGTCGCCGCTGTGGAATTCGAGATACAAGTCGTAATAGCCGATCAGGTCGTCGGAGCCCTCGGTGGTGTTGGCGCGCGACGAGATCAACAGGCACACCGAGACGATTGCCACCAGGGTCAGCAGTCGCCGATGCACGGCCGCGGTGTGGGCAGGGAGGTTGAGCAGCAGCGCGACGGACAGTGCGAACGCTAGGAGAGGGAAGCTGAACGTGGCGAACAGGCCCAGCAGGCCCGCTGCCTCGAACAGCGCCTGCCTCAGCCGCGCGACGGGCGTCGCGGGGGATGATCCGAGGGCCATTGCGGTCACCGGGGCTCCCCGCGTGTCATCATGAAGTAATAGCCATCATCGAGGCCGAATGTGCGAAAGGCCGCGTTGTCGAAGGCCCGGCTGTGATGGAAGCGCGCAGGCAACACCTCCAGGCCGACGCCGTGTGCAAGCTTGACCATGGCGTGTCGGCCCAATACGTTCAAGTGTTCGTCCACCTCGCTGAAGAGGTCGAGTTGGGGCCGCATCACCTGGTTGCGAACGTAGGGCACTGCGGCCAGTGCCTTGCGCAGCCAGTCCATCGGTGGAATGGCGACAAGCAGCAAGGCCGACGGCGCAAGCAGGCGCCGGGCGTTGCGCAGGAAGCCTGCGGGGTCGGGAACGTGCTCCAGCACGTTGTCGACCAGGATGAACTCGTATTGGCCCTTGCGCGCATCATCGAGGTAACCCTGCTCCACGGCCAAGCCACGCTGCACCGCGTGCTGCACGAGTGCCCGGTTGGGTTCCAGTCCATGGCTGGACCAGCCGTACTTGTCGGCCACTTCGAGCGAGAAACCCATGCCCGCGCCGATATCCAGGAAGCGACCGGGTGCGGCCAGCCTGCCCACTTCGTCAAAGATGCGCTCGTATCGGGCCTTGATGGTCGGCGCACTGGCCGTGTAGTAGCCCGTGAGATCGACGTCGTCGTAGTTCACGGGGCCGCCGTCAGAGGAATATGCATCACAGGCTTTGCAGCGCATCACTGGAACAGTCAAGTCGTGGCGTTGTGACCGCAGATCGAATACGCGGCGCGTCGGGCTGGAGCAGATGCCGCAGTTCATGGGGTATGGCAGGTGGCGCGTGAAAGTGTGAATGTGCTGCTCGACGGGCAGGTCAGTATTTCCTGAACCGCAGCTTGTGAAAGCGCCACAACTGCTGGTAGACGCCGCTCAGCGCACGCCGCGCCAACGCAAGCCACCCGAGCGGCTTGCCTTGGGGGCGGATCTGGACGCCCAGCGACTCGAGGCGAGCGATCGCCTGTCCCAGGTCTGCAAGATAGGGTTCGTAGATGTTCTTAATCAAGGGCGCGGGCAGTGCGTAGGTTGGCGCCAGGTCGATACGCCGGCCGGGCAGCAGTCTCAGGCCCTGGAAGTGATAGAAGATCGCCTGCCCATAGGGGTAGCGTGTGGCGTTCCACGGAGCCTGGGTGAACTCCAGCCGGGTCAGCACGTGCACCAGGCCCTTGAAGCGGCTGGGCCAATCGTCCAGGTACCTCTGGTCGCCGAACTTGCCGTCCTCGAAGCGTGCGTAGCACCACTCGATGCAGCGGTCTTCCCACCACTGGCGCACCGTCTCGCCGCCTTCTCGCTCGAAGGTCATGAACTGCACGCAGTACTGGCCCGACAAGGCCGTCTGGTCGTGTTCGGGTGCGTAGCCATGATCGGTGATCAGGACCTTCGCACCCGAGGCATCGAACTCATCGAAGATCGGCGACGGGTCCTTGCGGAACCACAGGTCGGTATCGATGTAGGTGACACGGTAGACCTCCGGGCTGGCCTCGAACACGAAACGTGGCGCGAACGGCGTGAGCGTCCAGCAGTATTCGGCGCGGCTGCGCTGCGACTTCACTTGGAGCAGGGGCGGTGTCTCGAGCGACGACAGCTTCAGCGCGGTGCAGTGCGGGAGCTTCAGTTGGTCCAACAGGTCGAAGGCGAGGTCGTCCACGCACAGCATCCACAGGCGGTAGTTTCCCGGCATATGGCGCTGCATCGAGGCTTGCAACGCGAGGGCCTGCGGCAGGAAGACGCTGTCGAACAGGGTGACGTAATGCTCCACGTTCTTCATCCGGTAAATGCGCGGATCCGTTCGCAAACCGCGCGGATGTCCTCCGGCGCGTGCCCCACCGAGATCGGCAGGCTCAGTTCGGTCGCATGCTGCTCCTCGGCGATGGGGTAACTGCCGGACAGGATGTCCTGCATGGCTTCCTGCCTGTGCGGCGGAATCGGATAGTGGATCTCCGTCTTCACGCCCTGATCCAGCAGATGCTGGCGCAGCGCGTCGCGCCGCGGGTGGCGGATGCCGAAGATGTGGAAGACGTCGAACTCGTCCGGGCGGCGCACTGGCTTGTGCACCCAGCCGGGCAGGTCGTTGAAATAGATGTCGGCCAGCGCGCGCTTGTGGGCCGTCATGGCGTCCAGATGGCGCAGCTTCACGCGCAGCATGGCGGCTTGCAGTTCGTCCAGCCGCGAGTTGGCGCCGATGTAGCGGTTCACATACTTTTGCTTGGAACCGTAGTTGCGCAGATGGCGCAGGCGGTCGGCCAGGGCCTCGTCGTCCGTCACGATGGCGCCGGCGTCGCCAACGGCCCCGAGGTTCTTGGTCGGGTAGAAGCTGAAGCAGCCTGCATCGCCGAAGGTGCCAGTCACCTGCTGGCCCAACTTGGCGCCGTGGGATTGCGCGCAGTCTTCCACCAGCTTCAGCCCGTGCGCGCGCGCGAACGCACCAATGGCGTCCATGCGGCAGACCTTGCCGAACAGGTGCGTGACGCAGATGGCGCGGGTGTTGCGCGTGAGCGCGGCAGCCAGGCGCGCAGGGTCGATGTTGAAGGTTTCAAGCTCGGGCTCCACCAGCACCGGCTTGTGCCCGGCCCGCACGATGGCCAGGATGGTGGCGATGTAGGTGTTGGACGCGACCAGGATGTCGCTGCCCTTGGGCAACGCCAAAGCCTCGATGGAAAGAATCAGCGCGTCCAGTCCGTTAGCCACGCCGATGCAGTGCTTGGCGCCAAGGTAGGCGGCAAATTCGGCCTCGAAGCTGCTGACTTCCTGCCCCAGCACGTACCAGCCGCCACGAATCACCCGGCTGGCCGCAGCCTCCAGCTCGGGCATGAACGCGGCGTTGGAGTTGGCCAGGATTTCGTACTCGATGGTGCGGCTGTTACTCATACGGGGTGTCGATGTATTCGCTGCGGTCATACGTGTGGGAGGACATGACGAGCAACACGGCGCCGGTGCTGAAGGTCATGGTGTGCCAGTCCTTGGGCTCGACCAGCAGGCACTTGGAGGGATTGTCCAGTTCGATCGTTTCGATGGCTCGCCCGTCATTCATGTAAATGGAGACGGTGCCGGCGATGGCGACCAGGGCCTGCCGCGTGTGGGTATGGCGATGCCCGCCACGGGTCTGCCCGTCGGCTCCGTAGATCCAGTAGCTGCGCACCACGGGGAAGGGCAGCGCGTTTTCCAGGACGGTCAGGGAACCACGTGGGTCGGGGAAGGTGGCGAGGCTCAGGACTGTGAAGTGGCTCATGAAAGTTTCTCTGCAACGACCAACTGGTCGAGGAACAGGTCGTCATTGTGCGGAAGCAACTTGCCGGCTAGCAGACCGACCAGCGAAAGCGGCCCGAACACCAGCGCGGTGACCAGTCGATTTACCGCACCGTGGCGAGTGTGGGTGACCTTGAACAGGTAGGCGATGGCTAGTTGGAACAGTACCGAGGCGTCCGCTAGCAGTTTGCGATGTTGGACGATGCGAAAGCCGTGCTGTTCCAGGAGGAACTTCAGCCCGAAGCTCGAATAGCGCGCGTAGTCGTAGGGCTGTTCGTGTTCGTCCCAGACGAAGGGCACGGTGAGCAGCAGTCTGCCGCCAGTGGACAACACACGCCGGGTCTCCTCCAGAAACTCATGGGGCGTGAATACATGTTCGAGCACCTGATTGCACAGGATGGCTTGGAACCGGCCCGACTCGAAGGGGAAACATCCGCCGTCGTAGAGCGTATCTGCGATGCCACGTTCGCGCGACGCAGGGCTGTCGATGTCCAGGCCCACGTAGACGGCATGCGGTCTAAACAGTTCCCGGTAGGGTTTGGTGCCGCAGCCCACGTCCAGTAGATCGCCCGACAAGTTGCGGCTTGCCGCTTCGATCTCGCGCCAGAGGACTCGACGCGCCAGGAAGAACGGGTTGAAAAAGGCGCCCAGCAGGCCGGGGTTGAACTGCTGGCGGTGAAGGTAGCGGCGCAGGCCGACGATCATGAGCTCTTCTCCAGGATCAAGCCGCGGAACTCGAAAGGCAGGCCATCGGTCGTGTGCGCGGCGCCTTCGGGCGACAGAAAGTCGCACACCAGGCGCCATGGGGCACCCAGTTGCGCCAGCAGGTGCGTACGGGAGAAGATCCTGCACGGGTAGCTGGCGTCGTAAATGAACTTCGGAACATGCTGGACGCACAGGCGGTCATGCGCCTGCTCGCCCATGGGGGTGCGATCTATGACCAGATACCGTATCGCAGGAGACGCGGAAACTTCGCGCAGGATGGCGTAGGGGTCCTCGAGATACTGGAGTACGCTGGAAGCCAGCAGCACGGCTGGCTGCGAAGCCGGCGGCACTTCCGACAGTGCGCCCGCAAAGCGCAACTCGGCGGAGACGAACTCCTGGCCTGCCGCGACGAATCCTGCCTGCTCGATGACTGTCCAGTCGACCCGCTTGAGATGGTCGAGGAAAGGTCGGCATTGCCGATAGGTGCTGCCCAGCGAGCCGCCGAAGTCGATCACCCGCAGTTCTCCCGTGTGCGCGGTGGCCGCGCGCAACAATGCCGACAGCAAGGGGAACGGCAAGTCCGGACGCTCGAAGAGCATGCCATCCCGTTCATAGGCCGCCTCGCCGGCAACGACGGCTCGCGTACCGGCGACGACGCGCTTCAGGATGGCTGCTGCAGAGTATCCGGACGACGCAGCCTCGGCCTCGCTCCAGCTTGCAAACTGGCCCGCGAAGCGGGGTAGTTTCCCGCGCAGTTGGCGTATTGCTCGCAGCGCGGCTGGCGGCAGCCAATCACGGACGAGTTCGCGCGCGCTCATGCAAGGCTCCCATGTCGTACCCGGGACAGCCAGCGTCTGGCGCGCAGCCACGGAGGATTCTGGGCGCGGAAGAAGCGGACGAAGGCGTCGCGACCGGCGCGCGAGGGCTCGACCGCCGTTGCGGCGAACACATCCACGGGCGCCGATGCCAGCGCTTGCGAGAATCTGTCGGTGCTCTCGCAGTGCGTGCCACTCGCGTCGTTGCCGATGTTCTCCACCAAGCTGTGGCCGGGATAGAGCGTGAGCAGGCCCTTCAGGAAACACGCGGCGTGCCAGCGGATCGCCCACGAACTGTTGCGGCCCGCCACCTGATCCTGAAGCATCTGGGTGTAAGGGTACTGACCGTCCATGTCGAAGGCGCGTGTGAGCTTGCGTGCGCGCAGTTGTTCCAGCAGCTTCGCGCCATCGGGCTCGAAATGCGCCCAGGCACGCGACCAGGTCGCCCAGCCCCAGCAGTCGGCGCCTTCCAGGAAGAAGGTCTGCGGCAGCGGTTCGCCGACCGGGTAGCAGTAGCCGTGGATGGACGCCACGCGCGGCTCGCTTTCGTACCGCGCGAGCGCGTTGTTCATGTAGCGCAGGAAGTGCGGCGACAGCAGCAGGTCGTCTTCGAGGACGATGACGTGGTCATGTTCGGCAAGCACCTGCGTGACGCCCTCGATCACCGAGCGCGCGAGTCCGTAGTTGCTCTCGCGATAGACCCGGCGCACGCAGCGGAAGCCCTGGACCCCATCGACGTAGGTGCGCACCGCATCGACCTTCGGCTCGTGCGCGGGCTGCTTCGCGGCGTCGCAGAAGAAGATCACGTCGGTGTTTGCCGCTTCCGGGTTGGCCAGCAGCGATTCGATCGTGCGCTGCAGGTGGTCGGCGCGTGCGTAGGCGAACACCACGACGGGAGCGAGCGCTGTATCGCGGGTGCTGGATTGCGTGGTGGCAAAAGAGGAGGCGTGGCCGTTCATCATTGCGGGACGTGGTGCGTGCGCTGCAGCGTAGCGCGCAGGAGTGATCGTCCGAAGCCGAACCAGATGCGCGCGATGTGCAGGGGTGCCGCCCATGGCGGGCACACCATCAGCGCGAAGGCGCTCCAGTGCTTGGGGTTGAACTTGGCGCGGTTGGACAGCGAATCGGCCCACAGGCGGCGAACGCTGTTGACGTCGGGCCGGTCGATGCCCGTTAGCGCCAGGTCAACCTCGGCATGGAAGCTGCCATCGACCATGAGAGCAATTCCCCGGCGCCGCAGCCGCAGCGTGAACTCGTAGTCGCTCAGGTAATGCGGTAGCCAGCGCGGGCGAAAGCCGCCGGAGCGCAGGAATGCTGGCGCGCGCATCAGCAGGCCGCGCGTCGAGAGGCAGTTCGGCTCCTCACCCTCTTCCGCCGCGCGAAAGTGCAATCGTGCAACGTCGGCCACCGCGCCGCGATCGACCGTGCCGGATGCGCGATCGATGCCCATGGCCTGGATGGCGGCGTCCGGATGGGCCGCGAGCACGGCCAGGCCGTTGCGCAGGAAGTCCGGCGCAAAGGTGATGTCGTCGTTGACGATGAGCACCGCGTCGTCATCGCGCAGGTGTGCCTTGAGCAGGTACTCGTAAGCCAATTGCAATGCGCCGGCCCACCACAATTGCCCGTCGCCCCTGAGCACCAAGAGTTGGTCGGGTGGCAGTGCGGCACTTGCCCGGGCCACGGTGTCGTCCGTGCAGCCATCGTCAACGAGCACCAGCGTGTAGCCGGTCTCGCTCTGGTGCTTCAGGGCCTCGAGGAATCTGGCCGTGACGAGAGCCCGGTTGTGGACCGGCACCACGAGATACAACATCAGCTTTCGCGCTTGCGCAGGACGTAGACGACGTTGTCCCCGAGGCCGATGCTGTCCATCAGGCGCGTGAGCAGGACATTGACGGCGAGGCGGTCGATGATGCGCAGCAGCTTGAGCGCGATGCGCTGCGCGATGCTGCGGTGCCCCGAGGGTTGCCAGTACGGCGACGGCTGGCCGGGAGCCGGGAGGGTGACAAGATGCCCCCACTGGTAGTCGAGCCAGGCGGAATTGGTGACGGTGGTCGCCTGTTCAAGCGTGAAGCCGGTCTGTGCCGCGCTGCGGGTGATCGATTCGCGGGTGAAGAACTGCTGGTGATAGGGCGCATGCCAGTGGATCCACCGGCCGCCGAACAGGCGCGCGCCCCAGCCGTCGGCGTTGGGCGTGCTCAGCACCAGCGTACCTCCCGGCTTGAGCACGCGCTGCACGCCGTGCAGCACCGGCAGCGGGTCGCTCACATGCTCGATCACCTGGTCCAGCGTGACATAGTCGAAGCTGGCGGGCTCGTAGTTGTCGGCATCGAACAGTCCGACCTGCACGTTGAGGTTGTGGCGCTCGGCCACGCGCAGGATGTTGCGGTCGGTCTCCACGCCGTGGGCGTTGCAGCCGCGGTTGCGGTGGTAGCCGAGCGATTCGCCAAATCCGCAGCCGATGTCGAGCACGCGTACGTTGCTCGGCACCCAGCGGTAGGCCGATGCCCTGAGGCCGTGCCACCAGGTGGCCCAGGCGGACTGCTCGGCGGGTGGCGTCCAGGCGTTGACGTCGAAGCTGGAGCGTGGGTAATAGCTTGTGTAGAGGTCGCCGAGTTGATCGGGTGTCATCGACACGTCAAGGTGCCGATGCCCGCACTTGCTGCACAGGTGCAGCGCGTACTGGCCCGGGTAGCCGTAGCGGTCGTCGAAGACGGTGCGCGTGGGATGCGTGTCGCCCGTGCAAATGCGGCAGGAATTGGAGGTTGCTGTTGTCGTCATAGCGTTCTGATGACCCGTGCCGGCACGCCTGCTACGACGGTGTTCTCGGGGACGTCATTGTTCACGACGCTGCCTGCGCCGATCACCGCATTGTCGCCGATGGTGATGCCCGGAAGAATGATGGCGCCGGTGCCGATCCAGACGTTGCGGCCGATGGTGACTGGCGCATTTTTTCGATAGTCGCGATATGGCCGCACCGCGTAGTCGTGGGTCGACGTCGTGATCTGGACGTGAGACGCGATCATCGTGTTGTCTCCGATGATCACGGGCTCGTGAGCCCAGATGTGCACGAAGGCGTTGATCACCACCTTCTCTCCAACGCGCAGTCCGGTGATCGGCTCGATGAACACCGGGAAATGGAGTTCGAGTGTCGGGGCTTCGAGGATGCAGCGGAAGATGGCGGCATGCAGGCGGTTCTTGCGGGCGCGCAAGAACCGATAGAGGCGCAGGACGATTGGACGAAGGTTCATCGCCGAGCCAGCCGATAAGGTGCCGCGATGGCGCTGATCATCAGGATGAAGTTGCGCCGTGCCCGTGGGAAGACCAGTTGGATCGGGAGGAGCCCGATCTGCGTGGCGATGGTGGCCAGGGCTGCGCCCTTGGCGCCCAGTGCTGGAATGAGCGCGAGATTGAGCGCGATGTTCACGCACATGCCCAGCACGGTGTAAAAGAGGCTGTACTTCTGGAGTCCCTCAGCCAGCAGCCAACGGCTGTGGACGAAGGACATGGCCACGGTCACGCCGGCCCAGATCTGGATCGACAGGATGGCGGCGGAAGGTGCATAGAGCGGGCCGTAGAGTCGCTTGATCAACCAGGGCGCCAACAGCGTCGTGCAGACCGCCACACCGATGCCGAGCCAGGCCATGCCGTCGTAGAGCCGCTGTACGTACTGCTCGTAGGCCTGCGGGCCTTCCTCGCGCTTTTGCATCATCACCGGGAAGGCGGCGCTCATCAGCGACATCGGGATGAAGTACCAGACCTCGGCGATGCGCAACGCGGCGGAAAAGTGGCCTACGGCTTGGTCGCCCGCCATGGAGGCCAGCATCACCTGGTCCATGCGCATGTACACCATGACGGCCAGGCTAGACAGCAGCAGCGGCCAGCTGTGCTTCAGGAGTTCCCGGGCCACGGCTGCATCGAAGCGCCAGTGCACGCGGTGCTCCGCGTCGCGGCGATAGGCCCAGAGCAGAAAGCCGGCGGCCAGCGTAGCCTCGAGGACGAGGGTCTCCGCGAACCAGCTCAGCGGTGCCTCGATGGCCACCAGGGCCAGCCGCGCCAGTGTGGTGGCGAGGAAGGCCAGGTTGACCGCGATGACGGCGGGGCGGGTGTGCATGCGCGCCTGGAAGTGCCAGTCGATGGTCTGCGAGCTTTGCAGCACCAGCACGATGGCATTCATGGCGACCAGGAACAAAGCGAGCGGCTCGCCGGGGCGCAGCCACAGCAGCGATATGACGCAGGCACAGGCGGCTGCGATGCTCGCGATGAGCCGCAGACGGGTGGCGGTGCCAAGCAATACACCGGCACGTGACGGGTCACGCACGAGTTCACGCACGACGATGCCGTCCATGCCGAGCGTGGTCACGGCGCCGAACAGGGCCGTGAAGGCGATCGCGTAGTTCCACAGGCCGAAGCCGTCGGGCCCGAAGTGGCGCGCGAGCCAGACCCACACGACCAGGCCCACGCCGAGGCGGATCACCTTGTCGGCGATCAGCCATGCGGAGTTGATGAAAACCAGGCGGCGTGTCAATTGCTCACTCGGGTGTGATTGGTGGCGGTAAGCGCTTCGGGGGCGCGCCGACCTCCGCGCGCAGGGCGATGATGGTGGTGCGCAGTTGCTCGAACTCCGCTTCTTTGCGGGCGAGAAATTCGCGCGTCAGGCGCAGCTTCTCGTTGAAGCCGGCCGGCGTCAGCAGGTAGGAGTAGGCGAGCTTGTTGCCGCTGCGCGAGAAATTGCGCGCTTTCACGAGTCCCTTGTCCAGCAGGGCGTGCAGCACGTAGTGCGTCTTGCCCAGGCTCAAGCCGAGCGTGCGCGACAGCTCGCGCTGCGATACCTCCGGCTTATCCGCCAGCAGGCGCAGCAGCGCCAGCTGAGGAACGCTCGGGTCGCGGTCGCCGGACGTCGGATCAATTTGAGGGGAGGGGCTCGTCATGGCGTTCATGTGATGAACACGAATTCTACAGCCGCCTGTCGCGGATGAGGCAAGTGCCCCGTGCATCGCGCCGAGGGCGATGATGGGTTCCACTTGAAGGGGCCGACGCTCGGGCGGCGGTCAGGCGGCGGGCGAGGCCTGCGCCAGCTTGCGGTACCCGCCGACCAGCACCCATGCACTTGCTGCGATCAGCCCCATGAGGGCGGCACTGAGCGCGATGATGCTGCGCGCGGGCTTGCTCTTCAGTTCTGCAGGCAACGCCGGGTCGACGACCTGGATCAGCGCGCCCTCGCGGCTTTCGTCCACACGCGCGAGTGCGTACTGCTTGGCCATCAGATCGAACAGCGTCTCCTGATACTTGAACTCGCGGTACTTGCTGATGTAGTCCGGGCCGGATGCGTCCGGCTGGGC
>FTIF01000713.1_pt1 | contig 10487 bp, 9 predicted proteins | sample 1658001 | NCBI WGS metagenome assembly FTIF01 (sample SAMEA3914789, study PRJEB12502) | metagenome | biome: forest; material: soil | place: Canada | collected 2011-07-03 | depth 0.3 m | reverse complement strand
TCAAGGCCGCCAGCCAGCCGCACCACTTCCTGGCCGTGACCAAGGACGGCCGTTCCGCCATCGCCGCCACCACCGGCAACGCCGACGCCCACGTGGTCCTGCGCGGCGGCGCCAGCCCCAACTACGACGCCGCCAGCCTCGCCGCCGCCGCCGCCCAGATGGCCGCCCAGGGCCTGGCCCAGCGCCTGATGGTCGACGTCTCCCACGCCAACAGCGGCAAGCAGCCCGAGCGCCAGCCCGGCGTCGCTGACGACGTGGCCCGCCAGATCGAGGCCGGCGAGCGCCGCATCTTCGGCCTGATGGTCGAGAGCAACCTGCTGGCCGGCCGCCAGGACCTCACCCCCGGCGCGCCCCTGGTCTACGGCCGCTCCATCACCGACGGCTGCATAGACTGGGAAACCTCCGTCTGGGTGCTCGAGCGCCTGGCGCGGGCCGTGGAGGAACGCCGGGCGGGGGCGTGTGCGGGTGTGCTAGCGTCGGCCTGAGGGGGCCGGGGCAGGGCGCCCACTGTCACAATCCGGTGCTTTACCGGCGCGGTAGCCGGAGTCCCCTCATGTCGCCCACCACGTTCCCGCCGATCTCCCGCCGCCTCGCCCTCCAGGGCTTGGCCGCCGCCGCCTTTACCGGCGCGGTCACCTCCGCCTGGGCCAAGGCCGCCGACCTCGCCCTTACCTTCCTGGCGGTCGGCGACTGGGGCCGTGACGGCCAGGACAACCAGGCCGATGTCGCCCGTCAGATGGGCCTGGCCGCGGACGCCATCCGCGCGCGCTTCGTGATCTCGGTGGGTGACAACTTCTACGAAGACGGCGTCGCCAGCGTGACCGATCCGAAGTGGAAGACCTCGTTCGAGGACGTCTATGCCGCCGCCTCCCTGCACGTCCCCTGGCACGTGGCGCTGGGCAACCACGACTACCACGGCGACACTCAGGCCCAGCTCGACTACGCCAAGACCAGTGCGCGCTGGCGCCTGCCCGCCCGCTGGTACTCGCGCCGAGAAACCGCCCCGGACGGCGCGACGATGGATCTCTTCGTGCTCGACACTTCGCCCTTCATCCGCAGCTACTACGAGAACGGCGGCGAGAAGGTGAAGGTCACGGGCCAGGACACCGCGGCCCAGCTCGCCTGGTTCACCCAGGCCCTGGCCGCGTCAAAGGCCGACTGGAAGGTCGTGGTCGGCCACCACCCGATCTATTCCGGGGGCAAGCACGGGGGCATGCCGGAGCTGCAGGCTCAGTTCGACCCCTTGCTGCAAAAGCACGGCGTCGCCCTGTACCTGAACGGCCACGACCACGACCTGCAGCACATCCACCACGGCGCCACGCACTACGTCTGCACCGGCGCCGGATCGAAGATGCGCGACCACTGCGACGAGACCGAGGGCTCGGACTTCTGCTCCCTGCACCCCGGCTTCACCGCCCTGCGCCTCACCCGCGCCAGCCTGCAGGTCGCCTACCGCGACGCCACGGGCGCGGAGCTGAAGGTGGTGGATATTCCCAGGGCGGGGTGAGCTGCGTCGAATCCGCCTCGGTTCAGGCCCGCGACGACCAGCCGTAGCCGTTGGCGCCCCTCAGGTCGCGCACTGACATGATCGCCAGGAAGGCCATCTGCGAGCCGTCCGGCATCGCCAGGCGGTGGACACCCATGGCCTGCAGATGCTGCGCCGCCATGGCGGCTAGCCGCCACGCCATCGCCTCGTCCGGCAGGCGCACTGCCCGCGCGGCCGAGAAGACGGGGGCGCCGGTGGCCTCAGTCAGCGCCTTCAACGTCTCGGACCTCGCTCGCGCCCCCGCGGCGACGTCCGGCTTGGCCCAGCTCCATAGCCAGGCCCGAGCCTGGGCGTTGTAGTAGGCGATCTCGACCACGTCCGCCTCGGCGATCGGCCGGTCCGCCGCATCGAACAGGTGCAGCGTCTGGGTCTCGTCGCTGTAGGCCGGCCCTAGCGCCTGGTCGAAGCCGTACTGACGCGCCAGACGTTCCTGCTTCACCGTGATTTCGGCCACCGCCGCATTCATCAGCTCGTCGAAGGCTTCGTCGCTCAGGGCCATGTGGCGGACTCCAGTAGATGCGGCGCCGCACGCCGGGCGCCCCGCGGGCTCCCCTACCACGTCACCCTGAACGGCCGCACCTCGACATTGAACGACCAGGCGCTGCGGGCAACCGTGACGACAAATCTGAAATCCGATTGAAGCTCTAACCCAGGCATAAAAGGCGCTACACTTGGGCTCTACGGGGGAACCAAGAAGGAGCGGCGCCATGCGCACATCCCATTTCCTGACCATGGTCGGCGCGGCCGGCGCCCTGACCCTGGCCTGCGCCCCCAGCGCCCAGCCCGAAGCGGTCAAGGCCCCGCCGCCGCACTGCTTCTTCTCCACCGACTGGGAGGGGTGGAAGGCGACCCCCGACGACAAGTCGATCTACATCCGGGTCCGCCTCCGCGACATCTATCGCCTGGACCTCTCGACGCCCTGCCCCGACCTTCACTGGCCCGACGCACACCTGATCACCAACCTGCATGGCGGCACCATCTGCAACGCCCTGGATATCGACCTGAAGGTCGCCCAGGGCCGCAACTTCGCCACCTCCTGCATCGTCAGCAAGCTGACCCAACTCACGCCCGCCGAAGCCGCCGCTCTGCCCAAGGAACTGCAGCCCTAGGATTGCCGCCCCGATCGCGACCTTGACGCCCGATTGACGCTCAAACTCCGGCGCAAAACAGGCTACATTTGCGCTCCACGGGGGAATCGAGAAGGAGCCGCGCCATGCGCACATCCCACATCCTCACCATGATCGGCGCCGCGGGCGTCCTGGCCCTGTCCTGCGGCCCCAGCGCCCAGCCGGAACCCACCAAGGCCCCCTCTCCGGCCTGCTTCTTCTCCCGCGATTGGCAGGGCTGGAAGGCGACCCCCGACAACATGTCGATCTACATCCGCGTTGCGCGGTCCAACGTCTACCGGCTGGACCTCTCCACCCCCTGCCCCGACCTGCACGGTCCGGACGTTCACCTGATCACCAATATCCGCGGCGGAGACACCATCTGCAACGCCCTGGACATCGACCTGAAGGTCGCCCAGGGCCACGACTTCGCCATCTCCTGCCTCGTGCGCAACCTGACCCAGCTCACCCCCGCCGAAGCCGCCGCCCTGCCCAAGGATATGCAGCCTTAGAGCGCGACAGCCTCAAGTGGATACCGGTTGAGGCGTCCGTCGCGCTCTAACTCCAGGAAAGAAGAGCCTTTCTTGTCGGTTCAGGCGATTCCACCTGAACCGGAAAGGCCCTAGACTAGGGAGTTCCCCCGTCACCCCGGCCAAGCGCAGCGCCGAGCCGGGGCCGCCCCCTCACGCACCGAGACGACTTCCAGCGAGGAGCCGGCTCGGCCGGCCCCTGGTCTTCGCCGCTATGCGGCTGTGCCAGGGGTGACGGGGTTGAACCCCTCGATCGTGAACGCAAGCTCATACCGCCCCGGCCCGAGCCGATAGCGCTCCAAGGTGTCCGGGCCACAGCTCCCGGTCCCCAGCCCCCGGTGGCCGACATCGAGGTTCACGATCACCTCGCCCCGCGGTGTCAGGTCGGTGGTGTGGGTCGCGGCGTACAGGTCCTCCGCCGTGAAGTGACTCACCGAACCCTCGCACGGCGCGTCCGGCGCCAACCGCAGCCCACCGCCGCCGCCCGCCAGCGTCAGCCATCTAAGCTCGGTCTTGTTGCCGTGTTCCTGGGGCATGACGTAGTCGACGTACTGACCCGCCACCGTGCCGCCGAACCGGCCCAGCCACGCCGCCCGCTTGCGGTCGCTGTAGCTGTCCAGCGGCCCGCGACCGAACCACTCCACCGCCTCCAGCCCCGCCGGCGCCGTCATGGTCACGCCCAGACGCGGCAGGTCGCTCAGGGCCTCGTCCACCTCGAACACATTGGCCACCCGGATCCGGCCGTCCGCGAAGACCTCATAGTCGTGCCGATGCGCCACCGCCCGCGCGGCCGCGGCGCAGGACGCCGTCTGCTCGATGCGCACCATCACCACGCCGTCCGCCTCGCCCACCGTCACCACCGGCGCGCCGAAGCTGATCGCGTCCAGGCCCCATTCCCGCCAGCGCCCCAGAGCCTTGCGCCTCTGGCCGCTCCACCCCTTGATGCCGTCGTTGTCCGTCGCCGCCCGCCAGACCTGGAGCCTGGGCCCCGCCTCCAGCAGCAGGCAGTTGTTCCAGACCAGCCGCTGCATCCGCCCCTCGGCGCGGGAGAAGCTCACCTCGAAGCGTTCGCCGACAATGCGGATCAGGTCCCCCTTGTCCTCCACCGCCAGCTGGCCGGCCCCGAGGGCCGGGTCCGGCCGCCGGGCGCGGGTCTGCAGGTCGACGGGCAGCTGCGTCCAGGCGACCTCGTGCCCCGCCGGCGCCCAGGCCGTCGCCGCGCGCAGGGCGAAACGCACCATCAGGAACGCCTCCTGCCCCTCCCACATCGCCAGGGCTGGCATGGGAAAGGTCACCTTCGCCCGCTGCCCGGGACCGATGGCGGGCATGGGCAGGCCGCCCCTAGCCACGACTTCGCCGTCCATCTCCAGCGTCCAGCTCGCCGCCAAGTCGGACAGGTCGGTGAAATCGCGCTTGCTGCGGATCTCCACCACGCCCCTCGCCTGGTTGACCCACGCCGCCGTCACCGGCGCCGCCAGCGCCTTGAACTCCCATAGTCCGGGGTGCGGGACCCGGTCCGCCGAGACGATCCCGTCGCAGCAGAAGTTGAGGTCGTTGGGGGTGTCGCCAAAGTCGCCGCCATAGGCGAAGTACGCCCGCCCGTCCGACGCCCGGCGCGCGATGCCGTGGTCGCACCATTCCCAGATGAACCCGCCCTGCAGGCCGTCATAGCGCTCGAAGGCGTCCCAGTAGTCGCCCAGGCTGCCGTTGGAATTGCCCATGGCGTGGGAGTATTCGCACAGGATCATCGGCCGCCGGTCGTTGGGATCGTCGGCCTGCGCCCACCGCACCAGGGCGTCGATGGGCGGATACATCGGACAGATCAGGTCGCTGGCCCGCTCCCCGCCGGCGCTCTTGCCGGTGGTCACCACCCCATGGCGGCCGTGCCCCGTCGCCGCCTCATCCCAGCCCCAGGTCGCGCCTTCGCAGTGCAGCGGCCGCGACGGATCCGCCCCGCGCATCCAGCCGGCCATGGCGTCATGGTTGGGGCCATAACCGCTCTCATTGCCCAGCGACCAGGCGATGACGCTGGGATGGTTCTTGTCCCGCTCGACCATCCGTAGGCCCCGCTCCACGAACTGCGCGGCGTAGCGCGGGTCGGCGCAGAGGTCGTGGATGAAGGCGTGGCTCTCCAGGTTGGTCTCGTCCACCAGGTAGAGGCCCAACTCGTCGCAGAGGTCGTACCAGGCCTCGGCGTTGGGATAGTGCGAGGTGCGGACGGCGTTGACGTTGAACTGCTTCATCAGCCGGATGTCGGCGGCCATCGCTTCGAGCGTCACCGCCTTGCCCCGCACCGGGTCGTGCTCATGCCGGTTCATGCCGGCGATCATCACCGCCCTGCCGTTGATCAGCAGCGCCCGGTCGCCGATCTCCACCCGCCTGAAGCCCACGCGGCAGGAGGTGGCCTCCACCACTTCGCCGTCCTCCCCCACGAGGCTGACCACCACGGTGTAGAGGTTCGGCGCCTCGCTGGACCACAGCTTCGGCGCCGCCACGTCCGCCTGCATCGTCGCCACACAGAGCGGCCCGCGATAGGGATTGTGCGTCCACGGATCGGCCTTGACCGGCGCCGACAGCGCCTCATCCAGCACCGCCCGCCCGTCGGCGTCGTACAGTTGCGCCCTGACCGACCACCCGTCCTGCGGCGTTCCGGCGAACCCCAACTTCGTGGTGACGATCAGGCGCCCATCCCGGAACGCCGCGTCGGGTTCGGCCCGGGCGAAGACGTCGCCGATGAAAACCGGCCCGGTGCAGAAGATCGTCACGTCCCGGTGGATGCCCCCCATCCACCACTGGTCCTGGTCCTCGACGTAGCTGGCGTCCGACCACTTCACCACCGCGCAGGCCAGCAGGTTTCCCGCCCCCGGCCGCACGAACTCGGTGACGTCGAAGGCCTGCGGCAGGCGCGAATCCTTGCCCATGCCCACGGGCCGCCCGTTCACCCAGACATAGAGCACGCTCTCGGCGCCCCCGACCTGCAGCACCACCCGCCGCCCGGCCCAGTCCGCGGGAACCTCGAACCGCGTCCGGTACAGCCCCGTCGGGTTCTCGTCCGGCACATTGGGCGGCGAGCCGCGGAACGGCATCTGGACGTTGGTGTAGTGCGGCCGATCATAGCCGTGCATGGTCCAGTTCGACGGCACGGGAAGGTCCGCCCATCCCGCCTCGCCGAACCCCTCGGCCATGAAGTCCGCCGGGATCGCCTCCGGCCGCTCCGTCAGCGCGAACCGCCAGTCCCCGTTCAGCGACCGCACCCACGGCGAGCCGCCGCGCTGCAGGGCCATGGCCTCGTCCGGATAGGGCGCCAGCGTCGCGCGCATCGGCAGCCGCCCGATCGACACCGTCTCCGGATGCGCCCACGTCCGCACCCCGCCCACGTTCAGCAGGTCCATTCTCGTCTCCAGTGGCGGTGGGACGCTACACGAAGACGCCGTGGCGCGGCGAGACCCCTCACCCAACCCTCTCCCCGCAAGCGGGGCGAGGGGTGAGGGGTCTCGCCGACACGAGAGCCTTTAGAAGTCCCCCATCCCAACCGCCACCTTCCCCGGCCCCGCCGCGTCCGAGGGATGCGCCGGGACGCCGCCGGCCTTGAACACCGCCCCGCCCTTCATCACGAACTGCACCCGCTCCAGCTCGGTCACGTCCTTCAGAGGGTCGCCCGACACCGCCACCAGGTCGGCATAGCGGCCGGCCTGGACCGAGCCGATGTCCTTGGCGTCCCCGATCAGGTCGGCGGCGTTGGCGGTGGCGGCCCAGATGGCGTCCATCGGCGTCATCCCCGCCTTGACCATCAGGGCGAACTCCCGCGCGTTGGTCCCGTGTGGCGCCAGGCCCTGGTCGGTGCCGAAGGCGATCTTCACCCCGGCGTGGTAGGCGTCGCCCAGGTTCCTCTGCAGCAGCGGCGCGATCGTCAGGGCTTTGGCGGCCGACGAGGGATTGAGCTGCTCGGGGTGGGCCTTGGCGATGTCATAGACCGTCTGCCCGACCAGCAGGGTCGGCACCAGATAGGTCCCGTGCGCCTTGAACAGGGCGTAGGACTCGGCGTCCGCATAAGAGCCGTGCTCGATGGAATCGACGCCCAGGGTGATGGCGTGGTTGATCGCCTCGCGGCCGTGCACGTGCGCCGCCACCTTCAGACCCAGGGCGTGGGCGGTCTCCACCACCGCCTTGATCTCGTCGTCGGCCATCAGCTGCAGGCCCGGATCGTCGCCGATCGACAGCACGCCGCCCGACGGCATGATCTTGATCAGGTCCACCCCCTGCCGCCGCAGCGCCCGCACCGTCCGGCGCGCCGCCTCGGGGCTGTCGACGACCACCTCGCCCCAGCCGGGGTGCGTCAGTTCCGGATCCAGCCCGTTGGCGGGGTCGCCATGGCCTCCGGTCGGCCCCAGCGGCGGGCCGGCCACAAACATCCGCGGCCCTTCGATCTCGCCCCTGGCGATGGCGCGCTTCATCGCGATCACCACCGAGGCTTCCGCCCCGACGTCACGGATGGTGGTGAAGCCCGCCTCCAGCGTCAGCCGCGCATTGCCCACCGACTGGAACGCGGAGTCGAAGGCCGTCTGGGTCACCGCCTCGGCGATCGGGTTGCCGCCGTCGAAGCTCGAGGTGATGTGGTCGTGGCAGTCGATCAGCCCGGGCAGCACCGTCTGGTGCGACAGGTCGATCACCTCCGCCCCCGCGGGCGTCACGAACCCGGCCTGGACCGCGGTGATCCGGTCGTCATGGATCAGGATCGAGACGTTCTGGCGGGTGGTCTTGGTCACCCCGTCAATCAGCCGGCCCGCGTGGATCACCACGTCCTTCGCCGACGCCGGTCCCGCCAGCGCCGCAAACGCCAGCGCCGCCGCCGCAACGCACATCCCAAACTTCGACATCCCGATCTCCTCCCGGAAATCGGGCATCCGAACGGGATTCGGCCCCCGGGAACAGAGCCCCGCCGCCTAGGCCGCCGCCACCGTGACCGCCCCCGCCGCCGCACTCCGCCCATACGGCTTCAGCGTCAGCAGCAGCGCCGCGCCGCAAGGCAGCGCCGCCACCACCGCATAGAGCGCCAGGTCGTAGGAGCCATAGGCGTCAAACACCGCATCCATCAGCACCGGCGTGATTCCCTGCATCAGCATCACCACGCCGTACATCACCCCGCTCACCGCCCCGTAGGCCTTCAGGCCGAAGTAGCGCGAGATGAAGAACGGCAGCGCTCCGAACTCCGTCCCCAGCCCGATCCCCATCAGCGCGCCGGACAGGATCAGCATCGGTCCCCCCGTGGCCCGCTGCATCAGCAGCACCCCCACCGCCGCCACCAGGTAGAACGGCGCGGCGATGCGCGGCGCGTCGGTGCGGTCGAGCAGCCATCCGATGCCGATCTGCCAGGCCGCGCAGACCAGGGCGAAGGTCGAGATCACCGCGATGATGGTTCCCTCGTCCACCTTGCGGTCGCCCAGCACCGGGGCGACGTGGGTGAACACCGCCGTCACGCAGCCGGCGCCGAGCGCGATGGCGGTCAGCATCACCCAGAACGTCGAGGTCCGCGCCGCCTGGGCCAGGGTCATGCCCGCCCCCTCGATCCGCGCCGCCTCTGCCGTCGGCTTGGGCGGATCGCGCAGGAAGGCCAGCAGCAGGGGAAAGCCGATCAGCGCCACCAGCAGGCCGATGCCCTGATACGCCCCGCGCCAGCCGAACCTGGCCATCAGCATGCTCGCCACGATCGGCATCACCGTCGCCCCGGCCCCGTTGCCCAGCCCCGCGGTCAGCCCCAGCGCCCGGCCCCGCCCGGCGTCGAACCAGCCGGCGACCACCTTGGTGAACATCATCGTCGAGGGGATGGCCGAGGCCGCCGCCATCACCGCGAACAGGCCGTAGAACTGCCACAGGCTGCCGTTGGCCAGGGACAGGGCCGCCACCAGAGCCGCGAACACCAAATTGCCGGGCAGGATCAGCCGCCTGGGGCCGAACCGGTCCGCCAGGCGACCCACCAGCGGGTAGCAGGCCGCCGTCACCACCGCCATCAGGGTCAGGACGCCCGAAACCTGCGCCCTTGGCCACTGAAACTCCATGGAGATCGGGACCAGGAAGATCCCGAACACCGTCTGCACGGCCGGCGTCGCACTGACGAAATTCCCCGCCGTGGCGGCGACCAGCACTCCGATCTGGGTCCGGCGGCTGAAGCTCATCGATCACCCCGCGCTTGAGTCCCGCGATAGTCCGCGATCCGCGCTGGCTTGGGAATGGGCGAGCCGCTCAGTATTCCTTGCCGGCACCGGCACGCCATCCAGTTCGAAGTCCTCGAACAGCCGCGCGTTCACGCCGATCTTGGGATGGTCGAAGTCCGGCTTGCCGGTCGACCAGTCGGGGCTCTCGCTGTAGGCGCCGCAGCCGCAGACGGCGCAATGGTGGTGCTGCACGGTGTAGCTGCCCCACTGATAGGTCGAGACCCTATCCCTGGCCGTGGTCAGCTTGAACTGCGCCGGGGTGTAGTAGGCCCACAGCGCGCCCCGCTTGGAGCAGAACGAGCAGTTGCAGCTGGCCAGCTGCGCGGGCGCCGTCTCCACCGTGAACTGTATCGCGCCGCAATGGCAGCTTGCCTTGACGGTCATCCTGGGCTCCTCCGATTGTGTGCGGCCAGAGCTAGGCCATGGCTGTTGTCAGCATAGTGTCAGCAGAGATGCGCCGCGATCCGTTGGAGAACGCCTTGAGAGCCCCGATCGTCGCCGCCCTGCTCGCCGCCGTCCTCGCTCAAGCTCCGATCAGCGCCGCGCCTTTGCCCTCCCACGCAGGCGGCGCCTTTACCGTTGTCGCCCTGGGCGTGCGCGGCGGGATCCAGGACGGCAACCTCTCCAGCTATCTGATCCGACCGCAGGGCGACGACCGCTACGTCGCCTGCGACGCCGGGACCCTGGTCAACGGACTCAACGCCGCCGACCGCAAGGGCGCCTTCGCCGACGTCCATCCGCCGGCCGCCTCGCTGGAGGGCCGCGTCGGCTACATCCTGACCGACAAGGTCAAGGGCTACCTGATCAGCCACGCCCACCTGGACCACATCGCCGGCCTGCTGCTCGCCTCGCCGGAGGACAGCGCCAAGCCGATCTACGTCCTGCCGTCCGTGCATGAGCGCATCGCCCGCTCCTATTTCAACGGCGAGGCCTGGGCCAACTTCGCCGACACGGGGACCGAGCCGCGCCTGGGCAAGTACCACTTCGAGGACCTGCAGCCCGGCCGCGCCGTCCCGATCGCCGACACCGCCATGACCGTCACCGCCTTTCCCCTGGCGCACGGGCACGTGGAATCCACCGCCTTCCTGATCGA
>FTIF01000345.1_pt1 | contig 10494 bp, 9 predicted proteins | sample 1658001 | NCBI WGS metagenome assembly FTIF01 (sample SAMEA3914789, study PRJEB12502) | metagenome | biome: forest; material: soil | place: Canada | collected 2011-07-03 | depth 0.3 m | reverse complement strand
GTAGTCGAACTTCTCGACGGCACGGATGAGGCCGAGGTTGCCCTCCTGGATGAGGTCGAGGAATTGCATTCCGCGGCCGGTGTAACGCTTGGCGAGCGAGACGACGAGGCGAAGGTTGGCTCCGAGGAGATGACTCTTCGCGCGCTGCCCGTCCTTCGCAACCCACGAGAGTTCGCGTCCCAGCTGCGACTTGAGCTCGGCGGGAGACATCTGGGAGAGCTTGTCCTCGGCGAACAGGCCCGCCTCGATGCGCATCGCGAGTTCGACCTCCTCTGCCGCATTGAGCAGCGCGACCTTGCCGATCTGCTTCAGGTAGTCCTTGACCGGGTCAGCGGTCGCGCCAGTGATCGCCGACGAGTAGACGGGAACCTCGTCCTCGTCGTCGACGAGCGAGAGAACCAACGCCCCCGTGGGAAGCGCCTCCTCTTCCTTGGGCTCCTTGTCGTCAAGATCTTCGTCTTTGACGTCGTCGCCGTCCTTGATGTCATCGTCTTTGACGTCGTCGACAACGACCACCACATCGACATCGTCATCGGCCTCCTCGACGACGTCGTCGATCTCGTCGACGTCATCCACATCGTCAGTGGCCTTGGGGGCGCGCTTGACTGGGGCCTTCTTCGCGCCGGCTTTCGCCGGAGCCTTCTTCGTCGCGGCTGCCTTGACGGGCAGGGCGGAGTCAACGCTGACTTCGTCTGCCGTCTCTGGCTCAGCGATGGCTGTTGCTTTGGTTCGGGCGGCCATGTTGGGACACCTTTCACATTGATTTGTTAGCGGGTACAACACTCAGGTGGACGTTGTACTGCCTCTCGGCTGATATTCGTCTGGCATCGTTGTCGGCCAGCACTGGGTTTAGCGGTAGCACTGGGTTTCCCGGTAGCACTGCGTTTCCTGGTAGCACTGCGTTTCCTGGTGACACTGCGTTTCCGGGCAGCGCCGCGTTTTTCGGGCAGCACTAAGACCCATGTCAAGTCCTGATCCATTGCGCACCGAATGAGCAATGAAACCGCGCGAACCTGAACGGGTCTTACGTCAATTATTGCACGGATTGGACCTGCCTCTTGCCATCGACGGCGAATCGCTATATCTTGCGGCGCCGCCGCGACCTCACTAGTGCAACCCAGAGCGGCGGCACCTGTATTCCCTCGTCCTCGTGCAGCTTCCGGCGCGTGCGACGCCGCGCGATTACGAGGAACACCACACCGGCGCCGACGACCACGTACTGCACGATCAGAGCAATCCGGAACGAGTCCCAGGAGAAGACATCGCTCGGCGACCCGCTCGCGATTCGCGACTGATTGAGCAGGTCGAGCACGAGCCCGATCAGGTACATCATCACGAAGCTCGCGAGGAATCCCCCGACGTTCACGATGCCGTTGGCCGACCCGAGGCTGCGCAGCGGGTTGAAACTGCGGGCGAAGTCGAATCCGATCAGCGAGCCGGGGCCCCCGATACCGAGAACGACGACAAGCAGCACCACGAGCCAGAACGGCGGATGCCCCGGCCAGAGCAGCACGACGGTCCAGACCACCCCGATCGCCGTCACGATCATCAGCACGAGGTTGGAGCGCCGCAGCGGGAAGCGCGCGATGAGGATGCCGAGGACCGGGCCGCTGATGACCCCGGCCAGCACAACGAGCGTGAGCAACTCCGAAGCCACGGCCGGGCTGTAGCCGAGACCGGACGTGAGGAGGGGGAAGCCCCACAGCAGGCTGAATACGGTGCCGGAGGACTGCGTCACGAAGTGCGACCAGAATCCGAGCTGGGTCCCCGGCCTGGCCATCGACTCGCGGAGCTGCTTCATCGCTCCGCCCCAGGTCGATACCCGCTCCGTCCTCGCCGCCTTCGATTGACCGTTGGCGAGGAAGAGCAGGACGAGCACGAGGGCGATTGCGGAGAAACCGGCGGCACTGAGGAAGGCGGTGTTCCAGCCGTACCGATGCAGCACATAGGAAAGCGGGATGGCAGAGAGCACCTGCCCGAGCTGGCCGATGTTGCCGGTCCACTGCGAGATCTGTGGCAGCAGCCGCCCGCGGAACCAGGATGCCAGTAGTCGGATCACGGAGATGAAGGTCATCGCATCCCCGGCGCCGACCAGGATGCGCCCGAGGATCGCCACCGCGATACTCGGCGCCACGGCCAGCACGACCTGTCCACACGCCATCAGCAGCGCACCCGTCGCGATCAGGAACTTGGGTCCGACCCGGTCGAGCATCACACCGACCGGGATCTGCAGTGCCGTGTAGACCACGAGTTGCACCACCGCCAGGCTCGACAGCAGAGAGGCCGAAACATCGAACCGATGGGCGGCTTCGACACCCGAGACCCCGAGCGAGCTGCGCTGGAGGACGGCGACGATGTAGGCGAAGATTGCGACGCCCCAGATGAGCCAGGACCGTCGAGAGTTCACAAAATCACTGTAGCGCCGCGATCACCGGCGCCAGGCGACGCAACGATGTCTGGGGCTGCGGCCCGGCTACAGCCGAGCCGGCGGCTCGTCTTCGCCGTTGCGACGGATGGCGAGAAAGTTCTCCAGCTCCGCCGCGATCTCATCGGCCGTGGGAAGCTCCCCGTCCTCGTCGGTCAGCTGCGAACGCAGCGGATTGCCCGCCATGTAGGAGTCGTGTCGTTCTTCGAGGGCGCCGACCAGCCGGGCGAGCTCCGGATTGGTCTCCACCTGGCTGTCGATCTTGGCGAGGAACTCGCGGCCCTCGTCACGGAAGTGATCGGACGGGAAGATGAGCCCGGTCGCGGCGCCGATACTCTCCAGAGCCTTCACCGCGGCATCCGGGTATTCCGTGTCCGCTAGATAGTGCGGAATCAAGAGCACAAACCCGACCGTCGGGTGGTTCATCTGCTGCAGTCGGTACTCGACGAGGTGAAGCGCGTTGGCCGGCACCTGGGTCTGCGGCTTCCAGATGGACATGGCGTCGATCAGCTCGACACGATTGCCACTGACCGTCACGCCGATCGGGCGGGTGTGCGGGGTCGGCATCGGGATGGCGTGCACCCAGGTCGTCGTCTTCACCTTGTACTTGGCGATCAGGCCAAGTACCGCGGCGCTGAAGCGCTCCCACTGGAAGTCCGGCTCGAACCCGGTGAGGAACAGGAAGGGTTGCCCGATCTCGTCGGTCGCCAGGTACAGCGCGAGCCGAGCGGGGCGGTAGTCGCTCAGATGATCCTGGTCGAAGTAGATCATCGGCCGACGGGCACGATAGTCGAGGAGGGTGTCGGTGTCGAACGTGGCCACTATGCGCTGGTCGAGCGTGTCGACGAGGTATTCGCTGAGCTGTGTCACCGCGGAACCGGCGTCGGCGAAACCGGTGAGTCCCGCGATCAGATGGAGGCCTTCCGGCACGTCGGTGACGTCCGGGTTCAGCTCGTAGAGGCCCTCGGGATCTTGCATGCGTTAACTCTAATCACGGCCCCAGCGCGTGGCCGCCCGATCACCCATGCCGCCTTCATGCCGTAAGCGAACACGAACACCGGTGCCAGCAGGCCCGGGCAAAACCGGCGGATACGATGGCGGCATGACAGTCCCCTCCTTGAGCATCAGCACCGACTCCCTCGCCTTGATTGCCGCCGATGTGCTGGTGCTCGGAGTGGGATCGGCGGATGACGGCCCGATCCTGTACACGGACGATCCCGTATTCGACGCGCTGCGCACCGTTCTCCCGACGATCGGGATCACCGGCGGCCGGGATGAGGTCGTCCGCCTGCCGGCGAGCGACATCGCGGCGCGCAGCATCGCCCTTGTCGGTCTCGGATCCGCGCCCGTGACGCCCGACTCGCTGCGTTACGCGGCCGGCACGGCCGCTCGTCGAATCACGGGCGTGAAGTCCATGACACTCGCGCTTCCGACGAGCACGACGACGGAACTCCTGGCCGTTCTCGAGGGCGCCGCGATCGGGGCGTACGCCTACACGGAGTACCGCTCATCGTCCCTCGAGGCGACCAAGCTTCCGGCGGCCGAGATCATGGTGGTTTCGGGCGCCGACCCGGGAGATGGAGTCCTTTCGCGAGCGGCAACGGTGGCCACCGCGATCCACCGAGTTCGCGATCTCGTCAATGCTCCGCCTTCTGACCTGTACCCCGAGTCCTTCGCCGACGCCGTGCTGACCATCGCAGCCGAACTTCCCGTCACCGTCGAAGTGCTGGAGTCGGCCGCCCTCGAGACAGGGGGCTTCGGCGGAATCCTCGGCGTGGGAGCGGGTTCGGCCCGCGGACCGCGTCTCGTCAAGATCGGCTACTCGCCCTCCGGTGCTTCGCGTCACCTCGCACTGGTCGGCAAGGGCATCACCTTCGACACGGGGGGTCTCTCACTCAAGCCCGGGGCATCCATGGTCGGGATGAAATACGACATGACTGGTGCCGCCACGGTCATGGCCGTCGTGTTCGCCGCAGCTGAGCTTGGCCTGGACATCCGGCTTACCGCCTGGCTCTGCGTCGCCGAGAACATGCCCGGCGGATCCGCGACCCGCCCGAACGACGTGCTCCGCATCCGCGGAGGCAAGACGGTGGAGGTGCTCAACACCGATGCGGAGGGCAGGATCGTGATGGCCGACGGGCTGGTCGCGGCAAGCGAAGAATACCCGGACGCGATTATCGACGTCGCGACCCTCACCGGCGCGGCCCGGGTCGCGCTCGGGGATCGCTACTCCGGCGTCATGGGCGACGAGGAACTCGTCGGCGAGCTGGTCTCCGTCGCAAAAGCCGAGGGAGAACTGTTCTGGCCCATGCCGCTGCCCGGCGAACTGCGCGCCCAGCTGAACTCGGACATCGCAGACATCGCCAACGCGAAGATCGGCAGCACGGCGGGGGGAATGCTCCTCGCCGGCGTCTTCCTGCAGGAGTTCGTGGGCTTCAGACCGGCACCGCATACGGGAAGGATCCCGTGGGCACACCTCGACATCGCGGGCTCCGCGAACAACAGCGGCGCCGGATACGGCTTCACCGGCAAGGGCCCGAGCGGCGTCGCAGTGCGCAGCCTCATCGCACTGGCCGAGGACATTTCCCACGCGTAGTAAGGTCTTTGTGGCTGGAAAAATCGAGCCTCATGCTGTCCGCCGCCGACCACGCTGGCGGGAACAGCGCACTAAATCCTGAGAACCAAGGGAGCCGCTGGGTGTCGGAACAGAATTTTGACATTGTGATCCTCGGAGCAGGGAGCGGCGGATACGCTGCAGCCCTGCGCGCGAGCCAATTGGGCTTCACCGTAGCCCTCGTCGAAAAGGGAAAACTGGGCGGCACCTGTCTCCACGTCGGCTGCATTCCCACCAAGGCGCTCCTGCACTCCGCCGAGGTCGCGGATGTCACGCGAGAGTCCGCCAAATACGGCGTCACGTCCACCTTCGACGGCATCGACATCGCGGCGGTCACGGCCTATCGTGAGGGTGTCGTCGCGAGTAAGTACAAGGGCCTGCAGGGCCTCATCAAGGCCCGCGGCATCACCGTGATCGAGGGTGCCGGCCGGCTCGTCTCTCCCAACACCGTCCAGGTCGGCGAGGACATCCTTGTCGGCAAGAACATCGTCCTGGCGACCGGCTCGTACTCGCGCTCACTGCCGGGGCTTGAGATCGGCGGGCGTGTCATCACCTCCGAGCAGGCCCTCGAGCTGGACTTCGTTCCCCAGAAGGTCGCCGTGCTCGGCGGCGGCGTGATCGGCGTCGAGTTCTCGAGCGTGTGGAAAAGCTGGGGCGCAGAGGTTCAGATCATCGAGGCACTCCCCCACCTCGTCCCCAACGAGGACGAGGCGATCAGCAAGCAGTTCGAGCGTGCATTCCGCAAGCGCGGAATCAACTTCAGCCTCGGCGTGCGCTTCCAGAGCGTCACGCAGAACGACGAAGGCGTCGTCGTCACGCTGGAAGACGGACAGACCTTCGACGCGGAGCTGCTGCTGGTGGCGGTCGGGCGCGGGCCGTCAACGGCGAACCTCGGCTACGAAGAGAACGGCGTCGCCATGGACCGCGGCTTCGTGCTGACGAACGAGCGCCTCGCGACGAATGTGCCCGGCATCTACGCCGTCGGCGATATCGTCCCCGGCCTCCAGCTCGCGCACCGCGGATTCCAGCAGGGGATCTTCGTCGCCGAGGAAATCGCGGGACTCAACCCCGTCGTGATCCAGGATGCGAACATCCCCAAGGTCACCTACTCGGATCCCGAGGTCGCATCCGTCGGCCTCTCCGAGGCGAAGGCGCAGGAGCAGTACGGTGCCGACAAGGTGACGAGCTACGACTACAACCTCGCCGGAAATGGCAAGAGCCACATCATCGGCACCTCTGGGTCGATCAAAGTCGTCCGGCTGAACGATGGTCCGGTCGTCGGCGTCCACATGATCGGCGCGCGTGTCGGCGAGCTCATCGGCGAAGCACAGCTCGCGGTGAACTGGGAGGCCTACCCGGAGGATGTCGCTCCGCTCATTCACGCGCATCCCACCCAGAACGAGGCGCTGGGCGAGGCTTTCCTCCACCTCGCAGGCAAGCCGCTGCACGCCCTCTGAGTTGTAGGGCAGCAAACTAAGCTAGAGAAACAGAACTGGTCTAAAGGAGCATCACTGATGAGCGAATCCGTCAACCTCCCGGCACTCGGAGAGAGTGTCACCGAGGGTACGGTAACCCGCTGGTTGAAAAACGTGGGCGATCACGTCGAGGTTGACGAGCCGCTGCTCGAAGTCTCGACCGACAAGGTCGACACCGAAATCCCGTCACCGATCGCCGGCGTGATCGAGGCGATCCTTGTGGCCGAGGACGAGACCGTCGAGGTGGGCACGCCGTTGGTGACGATCGGCGATGGATCCGGGGGCGGACAGCCCGCGGGCGCGCCTGCCGCCGAAGCTCCCGTGGCGGCGCAGCAGCCCGAGCCGGAGCAGCCCGCCGTTGAGCCGACGCCTGCGCAGGAAGCCTCCACGACCCCCGCGGTCGAGGTCCCGCCTGCCGAGGTCCCGTCCACTGATGCCCCGGCGCCCGCCGAACAGATCCCCGCGGCTCCGGTTCCGCCCTCTCCGGCCACCCAGATCGACTCGCCGCCCGCGGTCGAGCCCGTCACCGAGGCTCCGATCCCAGCTCCAGCCCCGGCCGCTCCGGTCCCAGTTCCCGCCCCCGCGGTCGCCGAACCCGTCACGCAGGCGCCTACGGTATCCGTCGACGCCTTGAACGCCGGCTACGTCACACCTCTCGTGCGCAAGCTCGCCAACGAGCGCGGCATCGACCTGTCCACCGTTTCCGGCTCCGGCATCGGTGGCCGCATCCGCAAGCAGGACGTTCTCGCGGCCGCCACCGCGGGTGAGCCGGAAGCCACGACCGCGGCGCCCGCTGCCGCTCCGGCTGCCGTCGAGACGTCACCGCTGCGCGGCACGAGCGTTCCCATGTCACGCCTGCGCAAGGTCATCGCTGAGCGGGCCGTCATCTCCATGCAGACTTCCGCGCAGCTCACCTCGGTTGTCGAGGTGGACGTGACACTCGTGGCCAACTTCCGCGACAGGGTGAAGGCTGACTTCCAGGCCAAGACCGGGCAGAAACTCTCCTTTCTGCCCTTCTTCGCGCTTGCCGCCGCGGAAGGTCTGAGGGCGTACCCGATCGTCAACGCGACGATCGACGGCGACACCATCGTGTATCCGGCCCAGGAGAACATCTCAATCGCGGTCGACACCGAACGCGGTCTGCTGACTCCGGTCATCCGCGACGCCAGCTCGCTCGATCTCGCCGGGCTCGCCCTCCAGATCGCCGACCTCGCGGCCCGCACCCGCGACAACAAGCTCAAACCCGACGAGCTCGCCGGTGGCACCTTCACTCTCACGAACACCGGATCCCGCGGCGCGCTCTTCGACACGCCGATCGTCTTCCTCCCCCAGTCCGCCATTCTCGGCACGGGGATCGTCACCAAGAAACCCGTCGTCGTCACGAACGACGGTCTCGACTCGATCGCGATCCGCTCGACCGTCTTCCTTGCACTGTCCTACGACCATCGCATCGTGGACGGAGCGGATGCCGCCCGCTTCCTGGTGGCAGTGAAGAACCGACTCGAGGGCGGCGATTTCACCGGCAACCTCGGCATCTGAGTTCGACCGCGCGCTAGCCAAGGATCAGGTCTCTGATCAGCCAACCGGCTTCGCCCCTCACCAGCAGCAGCGATGCAGGCGGGGCGTTGTCCGTTCCAGGCACCGCAAGGGCGATGATCGCTGAGGCCCCGAGCTGCTGTACCAATCGCAGCTCCGCCGGCCCCGGCACCATCGCCCCCGGCGGATCCTCACCGTCGTGCAGTCGACGGATCAGGGCGAGATCGGCATCCATAGCGGCCGAACCACTCTGGTCGACACGATCGAGGCAGATCACGGAGCGTTGGGAGAGGCAGGATTCGCGGGCGGCAAGCAGTGCCTTCGCCGCCACGATCGGGTCGTCCGACGCCCGATCGCCTGACACCCGATCGCCTGACCCCTGATCGCCCGCCGTGGTCGAACGATCGTGTGCCGGTGGTGAATGCGCGGGGGTGTTCCCCGGCACGGTGCTCGATGCGCCGCCGGCGGACAGGACCACGATTGCCATTCCGACCGCCACGAGTCCCGCGACGCCAGCGACCCAGATCGGGCGACGCACGGGCACCAGGGCACGGATGACGCGAGCACGCACGGCGGCCAGCGGATGCGCATCGATGGAGGCCCCGAACGCCTCGACCAGCCACTCCGGCACGTGGATGCCCGCCAGCCGTTGACGCAGAACGGGAGGGGCCACGTCGTCGGCCCGGGAGGCGTTCGGCGGCACTGCTCGCTGAGGAATCTGCCCGCGCTCACCGGCGAAGGAACTAACCCGAAGGGGCACCGCTGGCGCGAGATCGAAGAGTCGCTCCGAGAGCTGGGCCGCGAAACCCTGCGGGCCCGCCGCTCGGCCCGTCGTGCGGAGCCATTCGAGCAACTCTGCGACCTCACGCGGATGATCGCCGGCATCCACCCGGTCGAGCAGCCCGCGAGCGAGCTCTGAGACCCCCGCAAGATCGTTGAGAACCTGAGGGATGACCTCCAGCTGCGACGGCGGGAGGCTGTGGTCGCCCGGCGACGACGGAAGGGGCCCGATCAGCCGCGCGTTGCCGAAGCCGGCGAGAACCGGGGCTCCCGATGGGTCGATCAGCACTGTGGACGACCGTATCCGGCCGTGTGCGACGCCCACGCGGTGGAGTTCCGCCACGGCAGCGGCGATCGGCGCGATCGCCGTAACCACCTCGCCGGCTTCGATCGCGGATCGTGTCTCGACGAGACGAGCCAGACTTCCCGCGCCGAGGCGAGGCAGCACCAGGCTCGGATGCCCGTCAGGTGCGATAGCGAGATCGACGAGAGAGAGCAGATGACGAGAGGACGATCGCGCGAGAGCCTCGATTTCGATGCCGATACTGTCGGCGGAGGTGGCCGACCGAAAGATCTTGATCGCCGCGGTGCGCTCGGTATCCCCCGGTTTGCCCGGTCCCGCGTGCCCGAGATGGACCTCGGCTCGATCGCCCTCGCCGAGTTTTCGCACCAGGCGATAGCCGCCGACAATATCCACGAGTGCAGTGTGCCTCCCGCCGATCTGGCCGCGTTCGGCACCCGCGCAAACTGTGGAGCGATCCCGCGGTTACGGATGGGAGAGGAGACGTGTTGCGAATCGACCAGCGACCCGGGCTAAGCTCTCCGTGTGGTCGACTTCGTCGTCGCGGGGCTAAGCGCCAACTCCGTGCCGTATCTGCAAGCCCTTGAGCTGCAACGCGCAACCCATCGTTCCGTCAGCGAAGGCAGTTCGCCCGATACCGTGCTGCTGCTCGAACATCCTTCGGTGTATACCGCCGGCAAACGCACCGAGGAATCCGAGCGTCCGACGGATGGCACCCCTGTCATCGAGGTCGATCGCGGGGGGAAGATCACCTGGCACGGGCCCGGGCAACTCGTCGGCTACCCGATCGTGCGCCTGAGCGAACCGATCGACGTGGTTGGCTACGTCCGCCGCCTCGAAGGCATGCTCATCGAGGTGCTCGACGAGCTCGGCATCGAATCCGGGCGGGTCGCCGGCAGATCCGGCGTCTGGATCGATGGAAACGACAAGATCGCCGCCATCGGCATCCGCGTCGCACAGGGTGTCACGATGCACGGGTTCTCGCTCAACTGCAGCAACGACTTCGCCGCCTACCAATCGATCGTGGCCTGTGGCCTGGCGGATGCCGGTGTCACCTCGATCTCCGAAATTCTCGGTCGACGGGTGGATCCGGCCGATGTCGTTCCGCTCGTCGAACGACACTTCTCGACCGTCGTCGGAGCGAGGGTATGAACGCCGTCCCGGAGGGTCGCCGCATGCTGCGTCTCGAGGTGCGCAACGCGGAGACGCCCATCGAACGCAAGCCGGACTGGATTAAGACGCGCGCGAAAATGGGGCCGGAGTACCTGCAACTCCAGCAGCTGGTGAAGGGCGAGAACCTGCACACGGTCTGCCAGGAGGCGGGCTGCCCCAATATCTTCGAGTGCTGGGAAGACCGCGAGGC
>FTIF01000827.1_pt2 | contig 10514 bp, 13 predicted proteins | sample 1658001 | NCBI WGS metagenome assembly FTIF01 (sample SAMEA3914789, study PRJEB12502) | metagenome | biome: forest; material: soil | place: Canada | collected 2011-07-03 | depth 0.3 m | reverse complement strand
CGGCGGATCTGCAGCACCAGGGCCGCTTCGATGGCGTCATAGGCGTCGCGCCAGAGCCAGGCGCCCTCCGCGTCCGAGGCGCCGAAGGCCATGGTCATGACATTGGCCACCAGCTTGCGGTCCAGCGGACGGGACCGATTGAGCTGGGGGGTCAGGGCGCGGGCGGCGGCGAGGAGGTTGGCGGCCTTGTGGTCGCCGACGTCGGCGGCGAACAGGGGAAGCAGGGCGTTCATGGGCGGGGATCCAGGTCACCCGCCGCGGAGGGCTCCTCCCTCCAGACCCGACGGGCTCGCCCGTCCGCCCCCTTCCTCTCCCCTCCAACGGCCGTGTCAGGCCGCCGCGCCAGCCATCAGCCCCGCCGTCGCCTTGACATGTACGTTCCTAAGACGTACATCGTCCACGCAGGAGCAACACCCATGTCCGCCTTCCCGGACCGCATCAAGGCGGTCGACGAACCGAGCACAGAGCGGATGAACTTCCGCATCAAGCCGAGGATCAAACAGGTCATCCAGCGGGCCGCGGCGCTCTCGGGGGTGGACGACTCCGTCTTTACGATGAACGCCGCCTACCGCTCGGCGCTCGAGACGATCGCCGCGCACGAGCGCACCGTGCTGCAGCCGGTCGACCACGCCGCCTTCTTCGCTGCCCTGGACCAGCCGCCGGCGCCAACAGCGAAGTTGAAGGCGGCGGTCGCCCGTCACCGGACGACCGTCGAGTCCCGGTGAGGCCCGCGCCGCGGACCTCAACCCGGATCGAGCCCTTCGACCCCGAACGGCATGATCGCGCGGCCTTCGCCTGCGGCGTCGAGGCGGTCGACAACTTCCTCAAGAAGACCGCCAACAAGCTGGCCCGGGCCGATAATCTTCGCCTCTATGCGATGACCGATCCGTCAGGGGCGTTGATCGGCTTCTACGCCCTGAATGCCCATGCGATCGACTATGCAGAGCTGCCGACCAAATATGCGCGGACCCGCCCAGGGCATGGCGTCATCCCCGCCGCCTATATCTCGATGATCGGGGTGGACGCCCGTCACCAAGGCCACGGCTACGGCGGCGACCTGCTCGTCGATGCGCTCACCCGCATCGCCCAAGCGGCCGACGCGATCGGGATCGCCGTGGTGATCCTGGACGTGCTCGACGACGGCGACGCCGAACAGGTCGCCCGCCGCAAGCTGCTCTATGAGAGCTATGGATTCCAGCCTCTGCCGTCTCGGCCGCTCCGGCTGTTCCTGCCTTTGGCGACCGTCCGCCAACTGATCAGCGCGTGAAAGGGGACGACATGGGCGAGCTGACACCGATGATGCCGCCGCCGACCTGGGCCGCCTTGGAACGGCTCCTGGAGGTGGCCCGCGCCGACACCCACCAGGCCCGCTACGCCGCCAATTTCCTCCTGGCCTGGTGGAACGCGGGCGATCTCGGCGGCTTCGACTTGACCGACGCCTGGGGGTTGGACGACGCTTTGCGCGAGGACCTCGTGACGCTGTTCGGCTTCGTCGCCCGTAACAAGGTCTACCCCAGCGCCTTCAGCTTCCGGTCCGAATTCGAGGACCTGGTGCGCCAATGGCGACCCCAGGTGCTGTCCGACAAGACCTGACGGAAACGCCGGCTAGCGGGGAGGCGTCCTGCCCGCCGGACCGTCCTCGAGCTGGAAGGCGAGCCACTGGCTGCAGTCGGTCCAGGCCAGGCTCTTGCGGGCGCCGAGGTCGAGCGCCTGGGCCCCGCCGCCGTAGGCGTCGAGCCGCGGCCGCGAACAGGTCAAGGCCCAGCAGAATCCCCAGCGGCCCTTGAGGTCGAACGCCGCCGCGCAAGCCAGCGCGAAGGCGATGACGTGCTCCGGCTCGCCGTGGTCCTCGTCGTAAAGCCAGAGGGCGGACGGCGTGCCCGGCGACGGCTGGGCGGCGAATCCGATCGCGAGGTCGTCGTCCGCCTCGAGATCCTGGGCCATCCGAGCGTAGAGCGCCAAGGCCGCTTCCACATTGTCGGCGCCGACGTCGAGCAGACAGGAAAAATGGGTGAAGTAGTCGGCCATGTCGGCATCCAGACAGGGCGATAGCCCGGCCGACGGCCGGGCTATCGCTTAGGTGAGTGGGGAAGGGTGGTCAGGCGGCGATCTGGGCCGCAGGCTCCATCCCGACGGGACCGTCCGCGGCGGGATCGACCGCAACGTCGGTCTCCTCGCTCGCCTCAACCTCGATGGCCCGGTCCCAGGCCAGCGCCGCCGGCGCCCACTGACGTTCGGCCGCCGCCTCGCCGACGAAGGCAACCAGGTCGTCCTTCTTCAGCGTCTTGGCCCGGTCGTCCTCGGCCTCCATCTCGTCCAGCAGCGCCAGGAGCTGCTTTTTGGAGTGGACGGCGAGATAGCCCGCGTCCGGGGTCCAGTGGGCGGAGATGTCGGCGCCGCAGAGCGCGGCGATCTCGGCGGCCTCGGCGCGGGCCGCGTGGCGGATCGACGAGGTGCGGCCCTCGCGCAGGTTCAGGGACATGGCGGTCAGCTCGGCGAGCAGGGCCATCTTCTCCCCATGCGCCAGGGTCTCGACCCAGGTGATCGGCCGCAGGCCTGAGGCCTTGTAGGCCGCCCGCCTAGCGTCGAGACGGGCCTTCACCTCGCCGTCCAGGGCCGCGATCGGCGCCGTGGAGCCCCGGCTATAGCGCACGCCCGAGATCTGCAGGGCCGAGGCGTCGAGGCCCCCCGAGGAGTGCAGGGCCAGCTGCTTGAACAGCTGCGCCACCAGCACCGTCAGCGCCGCGCTGGGATCGTCGGCCAGATCGCGGATCAGGCCCCGGGTGGCGACATCGGTGCGGGTCTCGTGCAAGACGTGGCTGGAGCCCTCGACCTCGACATCGGCCTGGGGCACCTCGACGTCGGCCACGGCGCGGCCATAGCGGCCGCCGGCCTCGGCCCCGTCGTCGTCGTCCTCATCCGCCTCGTCCTCGATCTCGTCCGGCATCTCGCTGGCCGGCAGGGGGACCGAGTAGAAGCTCGCCGCAAAGCCGTAGTCCGACCCCGCCGGGGACAGGATCACCGCGCCGATCTTGCAGCGGCTGAGCGGCGCGCCGGCGACGGCGGCCATGGCGCTGACCAGGGGACCGAAGGCGCCGGGCGCGTCGTCCGCCTCCGGATCGATGTCCTGCAGCTCCGACGACAGCTGGGTGACCCGGTAGTTGGCGTCGTTCAGCGCCGTGGTCTGCGCCTCGGTCAGGTCCGGGCGATAGACGTAGGGCAGGCGGGAGAAGCCTTCCGGCGCGCCGAAGTCGCCGTCATCGCCGAGATAGACCGCCAGGCCCTCGGCCTGCAGATGCGCCACGATCGGCTGAACACGCTCGCGCCAGGCGGTCGTGAGGACCTCCGGATCGAGCAGGGCGTCGGGAAGTTCGGCGAACAGGTCCGAGCTGACCCGGCCGCCGGCGGCGACGTAGCGGTCCATGCCCACGAGGGTGAAGCGCGGGTCGTCGACGGTGACGCGGCCGCGGGTCACCAGGCCCTTCAGCTGGTAGTCCTGGAAATAGCCGTCGAGCGCGGTCTGGGCGATCTCGGCCTGCTGCTTCTTGTCGCCGATGCGCGCGAACAGGCGGACCTGCTTCAGAGTCAGTTTGCCCGCCCGCAGCGCCTTCAGGACATTGGGATGGACGGCCGCGAGGGCTTCCAGCCGCTTGATCTCCAGCTCGGCGTAGCCCAGGGCGGCGGCGATGGCCCCGGTGTCCAGCTTGGTCTTGCGCAGCTTGCCGATGGCGGTGATCACGTCGGCGATGTGGACTGGGGCGTGCTCGGTCGCCGGCAGCATGATGCCGGCCACCTGCTGGGCCTTGGTCTCGGCCAGCAGGCAGTCGACCTCATAGTCGTCGGTGATGTCGCCGCGCTCGGCCAGCAGCAGCAGGCCGAAACGCCGGCGACGGCCGTCCAGCGCCATGAAGCGCTGTTCGCCCTTCCGGCCGGGCCGCACGATCGGCGGGATCACCACGCCGGCGGCCAGGATGGTGTCGGCGAGCTGGGGCACGCCGTCGTCGGCGGGCTCCTTGAAGCGAAGGTTCTCCGGTGCAAGGCCGAGGTCGCCGAGGCGGACCTTGATCGAAGTCATCGGGGTCGGCGGCACGGTCGGGACGGTCTGGGTGTCGGTCATCGGGGTCAGGCTCCAGCGCCTGGGCGAGGGTCATCCTGCCCCTGGGCGCACCCGCCCGCTCCCTTCCTCCTGCCTTTCCAGCGCCGCGGGCCGCCCCGCCGCGCGATTGGACCACTCATCCCAGTCCCCCCAGGGCGCGGGCGGCAGGGCGACGCGCGCGGCGACGCCCGCGTCGACGAGCCGGGTCCGCAACACCTCCGCCGACGCCTCGCCGTCCTTGCCCCAGTCCGCAGCGATCAGCACCGAACGCACCCCCGCCGGCGCCGACCAGGCGCGCAGGTTGCGCGTCGACATCAGCGCCCAGCCGGGCAGGCCGAACCTGACCTTGGCTGCCCGCGTGGTGAACACGCCCTCGGCCACCAGCATCTCGGGGTCGGCGGGGTCGAGCCGCACGGCGCAGCCCGGCGGCGGGACGCCCACGGTCTTGCGCGGCAGCCGCAGATCGAGGGCCCGGCGCCCGTTGGGCGCCAGATAGGTCACCTCGACCGCGACGTAGCGGCCCTGCGCATCCTGGATTCCGGCCAGGAGCGCCGGGCGGCGCAGCCGGCCCGGGCGATAGATCGAGACCGGAACCTCGCTGTGGTGGCGCAAAGCCTCGGAGCCCGGCAGCTCCCCCGTCCAGCCGCGCAGGCGGCAGTGGCGGGCCGACAGGGAGTGGCCCAGCGGTCGACCGTCCTCCCAGAGCCGCAGCGCCGTTTCCAGGCGCTCGCGCGCCGAGGCTGTCTCGCGCACAGGTCGCCCCACCACGGGACGCCCCGGCCCGTCGAGAGGGGCATTGTGGGCGTCGATCAACTGGTGCTCGCGCAGCTGGTCGAGCACCGCCTTCCAGTCGCCGTCGCCGAAGGTGTGGACGACGACCCGGTCGCCCTGCAGCAACAGCGACACCGAGCGGTCGTTGGCGCTGTGGCCGGGGGCCGGAATGTTGGCGCGGCGGCCGCCGTCGTAGATCTCGCCGCCCAGCGCCCGCACGATGCCGCGCAGACTCATGGCGCCGCCCCCGGACTCTGGGCTCGGTCGGGTCTGTCCATCACGCACCTCCTAAAACGGTTCGCCCGGTCCCGGACCTCTCTCCTCCTTTTTAGGGTGCGACGAAATGCAGAAAAACACTAGAAATAGTGCGCCACGTCACGCACTTTTGGGGGCGTTGCGGGGGTGTCCCCCGCTGGTGGGGGTCGCCGGAGACGCCGCGCGGCTCTGGCGCAGGGGGAGGACGCTCCCCCCATGGCCAACGCTCTCCTCGTGGCGCCTACTAGACGGGCGCAGCCCAGACCTGCCCTCTTAAAGCACAGCTTTGAGAGGGACTCAGGACCCGATTTGGTCTAGCTCTTCGCACGAAGAAGGTGAATCCCCTTGGCAGCCAGCAAGACCAAAGACACCGTGGACGACGATCGCAGCGACGAAACCTGGATCCGTGCGCCCGGCGGGGAGACCAGTATTCGCCTGCGCAGCTTGAGCCACTACCTGGACAAGGGCGGCTCCATCGTCGACGCGCGCCTGGTCGAGGACGACGAAGGGACCTATTCGGTGTGGGTGCGCCTGGGCGACCGGCCTGGCGAATTCCGCGTCAACCAGTTCCAGAACGACCGGGCCAAGACCTACCGCGACCTCAACCTCGCCGTCGCCACCATTCGCAACGAGTTCGGCTACTACGGCAACATCGGCCTGCAGACCGAGCGGCGGGCGCAGCGCACCCCGGGCTAGCTAGAAGTCCAGCCGCTGCATCTGCCGGGTCGTCACCGCCGAGCGGACATAGTCAGCGCCCGGTGCGCCAATCAGGGCCACCAGCAGCCGGCAGACCACGGCCTCCATTTCCAGCGGCAGGTTCTGGTTGGCGCCGACGCCGTGCAGGGCAAAGCCGAGTGGCGCGTCCATGAACAGGCTCTCGTGCAGGGTGGCGTTGCGGATCTTGGCGACCTCCGCCAGGCTGCCCGGCGCGGACGTCGCCCAGGCCGGCACGGCCATGTTGAACAGCCCGCACATCCAACCGATCCGGGCCGAGTGGCTCAGCCGAGGCGGCGGCGCGTGGAATTCCTTGGCCAGCGCGAAACAGGCGTCCAGCGCGCCGTAGAGGTAGATGAACCGCTCGAACTGCAGCGCCTGCGGCCAGTGGGCGATGAACAGGGCGTGGACCGCCGCGGTCCAGCGCTTGGCCCGGATCGGATAGGCCCTGTTGGCCTGCCAGAAGGCCTCGGCCAGCTCCAGCCCGCCGGCGTATTGGCGCGGCGACAACACGAAGTCGATCAGCTTGCGCGGCTTGATCGTCGCCGCGTCGACGAAGCCGGCCTCTGTGGTCGTCAGCCGCATCCCGGCGAAGAATGACAGGGCCCAGACGAGAAACTCCAGATGCTCAGGGTCATCGGCGCCGGCGTGGCCGATCTCATGGGTCATCGGCAGGCCGAAGATCCGCCCCGAGTACGGCAGCTCCCGCTCGCCCACCCCCATGACGTGCTGGCGGGCCAGGCCGGGATAGATCCAGTCGCCCTCGACGTTGGGATCCCCGACCACGGACGCGACGATCTCGTCGAGGTCGGGCAGGGTGGTCACCCGGATGGGGCCGACCGTGAGGTCGAGCGGGTCGGGATAGAAGCCGAGCTGGGCCTTCAACGCGGGCATGCCCTAACGTCCGCCGGGCCCAGGCGGCGGCTCAGCGCGCCGCCGGATTTGGCGATTTCTTGGGCCCTCGGAAGAAGATCGGGAAGATGGCTCGGTCCTGGGGGACCTCGACCCCGACCGAGCGCGCCGCCTCGATGACCCGCTGGACGGCTTCCTCGTCCTGCAGTCGTCGCTTGCGCTCCCACGACGTCAGCATCCCTAAGACCGCGAGGAGCGCCAAAGCGCAAACGGCAGTGACCCCACGTCCGGCCAGGCCGGGCAACAGCTGCTGGCCGTGGTTGAACAACCAGACCTCGGCCAAGCAAAGCCCCAACAGGACCGCCATGACGGCGACGATCCGCTGGAGGGAGGCAACGCTGATCATGATCTACTCCCTGTTCTCTCGGGCACTTTTCTACCCTCGGAAGTGCGTTCGGGCCACCGCATTTGGTTCATGATGGGCCTCATCGTTTGCGCACGGTCAGCACGACCCGGTCGACGAACACCTCCGCCGCTCCCGCCGCCTGCAGGATCGCCGGGATGTAATCCCGCTTGATCCGATCGGCCGCCATCCCCGTCCGGCTCGACAAGGTCAGCACCCCGTCGATGACGCCGTGGAAACCGATCTGGCCGAACCAGCTGCCCCACGCCCCTTCGCGGACGAGGGCCCGCAGATGGCCGGCGATCTCCGGCCAGGGGTGGTCTTCGACGCCGGGGCTGAAGATCAGCGGCGGCGGGTCTTCGACCGGCGGCGCCGGGGCGATTTCGGGCGGCGGGATCTCGCCCTTGGCCTTGAGGATCCGCGCCAGGTTCAACCGCAGATCGACGGCGCCGCGGTCCTGGGTCGCCAGCTTGCCGAAGTAGGCGCACGGGCTGCGGACCTCCGCGTCTTCCAGGGCGATGGCCATCATCACGACGACGCGGATTCCGTGCCGGCGCCAGCCCCAGGTCACTGTCCGGTCGTTGTTGCGCTCCGGCTCCGGCAACAGCTCGGCCGCGGCGGCGGCGATCCGGGCGGCATCCTCAGGGGTGGCGTGGGCGGGGTTGGCGAGGACGGCGTCCCGGACTAGCGGGGCGAGGCGGGGACAAACCCGCACGGCGGTCTGAAGCTCCGCACGGACCATCTCCGCGTAAACCGACGGGTCCGGTTTCGCGCTGACGAACCCGCTGGCTCCCCCTGGAGAGCCAATGGCGCTGTCGGCGCGGCGATCTCGGCGTTTGGGCGAGGTCCCGTCGGCCGTGCCGTTCTCGGGCCGCGCAGCGGGCCGACCATGCGGATCATGTCGCGGCGTAGCCGCGTCCTTCTCTCGTACAGAAGACCTAAAGTTCTCTTGGGACTGTTCTAGGCGCCGGGATTCTGGCGCCCGGGCGCTATATTTTGTCGGGAAGGCTATGGTCTCCGAATAGGCGGCCCTGCGGGCGGCGATGGCCCCGCGGATCTCCTCGTCAACCGCCTCCAGCTCCTCGAGCCGCGCCATCAGCGGCCGCAGGTCGTAGGCCTCCACGCCGGCGGGCCGGTTGGCGCGGGTATAGTCCCGCACCATGAAGCCGGCGGCCTCCAGGGCCTTGCGGTTGGCGCGGGCCTGGCTCTCGCTGCAGCCCAGATATTGCGCCACGAGGGCGGTCGACGGCCAGACGCAAGCAAGGTCCTGCTCCAGGCGATCCTGGTTCAGGTGCTCGACATAGAGCAGCAGCGTCATGCGCTGCGGCGTGCTCAGCGACGGCGTGCCCTTGAGCACGGCCGCCGCGACGCGGGCGATGGATTCGCCCGGTGACCAGCGCCAGGTCTCGGCGACGGCGCAGACAGCCGAGAAGTTGTCCGCGCGTTTGGCGAAGCCTGGCCGCCAATCATCGGATTGTGCGGTTTGCATGTTGGTCCCACGGTTGGGACGAGCCTTGCGACGGGGTCGAATTCGCCAGCATTCGGGGCAAAGTCTCCCCGTCTGGTCCTTGACGCATCTTTCGACGCCCCATACCTTGGACCAGTCAATCGCCGCCTTCCACAACGGCATCTGCGAATTCCGAGAGCCTCCCGCGCCAACGGGGGGCTCTCGCCGTTTTAGGGTCTCGTCGCTAGGTCATCAGGAAGTCTCCAGCGCCCTGGCCGACGCGATGGAATGCGCGGCCAAGGCCCGGCGAGGGTCCAATGAGTCTGGGGGCCGCCCCTAGACGTGGGAGGCCCGGATTCGTCCGAATTAGGACGACCGAATCGGTATTGTTGGGATTGTCGGAAGTGCAGAATCGCGGGCCAAGGACCCGAATCAGCAACGCCGGCCACAAGGCGGCCCATGACTTTCGAAATCTTGGGCGCAGGGTTGTCGAAACCGAAACCTGTGCTCCGAGTCGCTGACCCTCCGATTCAAGAGTCAAGGCTCACGCGGCGGGATTGGCCTTGCGCCACGCTTGGAAGCCCTTGTCGGTCTCGATGAACTTGGCGAGCATCGACTGGACCAACACCTCGATGTCGACGTCCTGGCCGTTCAGGGCCTGGTGGGCGCGTTTGTAGTCCAGCAGGTCGACGGCGGACCGGCCCTTCAGCCGGAACTTCACCTCCAGCGACTTTTCCTCCAGTTCGATCTTCGTCAGGGCGAGCGGCGTGGGCGCCGGGGACTTGGCCATGTCAGGCTCCTTCACGGTTTGAGAGATAGCGGTCGAGCGCGGTGCAGGCGAAATCGGTGATCTTGAGGTTCAACCCCGCCAGCGTGTGGCGCAGGCGCTCGCAAAGCGCGCGGCTTAGACGCACGGTCACGCGGACCTTCGGGCCGCGCACGGCGGCGAAAACCATCTCGGAGCCCGACTCGACCAGGTCGAGCAGCTCGCTGAGCGCCGTATCGTAAGCAGCCTGCAGCGCGCCGCGCGGGCGACCGCGGGAGGTCGCTATCATGCGGTCATGGAGGGTCGCGGGGAGATAGAGCCCCAACTTTACGCCTGGGGTGCACATCGGTGAGCCTCAAGGGTAGGGCGCGAGGATCATGTCCTTGTTGACCAGGACCCGGAGCGGCCAGCCGGCCCGCACAGTGATGGTCGGCTGGCGGTTCAAGTCGCGGGAGGTGATCTGCTGGCCGACCTGCTGCGCCTCGGCCGACACGCCGGTCCCGGCGCTGTTGAGGACGAAGCTGCCGGAGCTGCGCGAGCTGGCGTCCTGCGCCGAGGCCGCGCCGACGCTGAACACCGTCGACAGGAGGATGCCGCGCGCCAGCTGCCAGAAGTGGCCGTCGACCCGGTCCTTCAGGCCCGAGGCGCCGGTGAGGTCAGCGCCCTCCATAGAGCCGATATTGATCGAGCGGCCGTCGGGCATGATGATCCGGGTCCAGGCGATCAGGGCCCGTTCCTGCCCGTAGGCGATCTGGCTGTCGTACTGGCCGATCAGGCGCGAGCCCTGCGGGATCAGCACCGTCCGACCGGTGACGTGGTCGTAAACCGGCTCGGTGACCTGGGCGATGATTTCGCCGGGGAGATCGGAGTTGATCGCCGTCAGCAAGGCGGCCGGGATCACCGTGCCGGCCTTGACCTCCCATGGGCTCTGAGGCGCACGCAGGGGATTGGCCAAGTAGTCGTCCGCCTTGGCTCCGGCCAGGAACTGACGTTTGCCGCCCTGGCCGTTGGCCGGCTGCACGTCCGCCGCCGCGGACTCGGGGGCCTGGCTGGGCGCGCCGGGGCCGGCCGCGACGAAGGTCGGCGCCGGCGGCGCGGGGGAGGAACCCGCCACCCCGGCGGTCGACCCGCCCTGGAAGAACGGACTGGCCGTCCGCGCCGCCTGGGCCTGGGCTTGCGCCTGCTGGACAGCGGGATCCACCGGCCGCGC
>FTIF01003967.1_pt2 | contig 10515 bp, 8 predicted proteins | sample 1658001 | NCBI WGS metagenome assembly FTIF01 (sample SAMEA3914789, study PRJEB12502) | metagenome | biome: forest; material: soil | place: Canada | collected 2011-07-03 | depth 0.3 m | reverse complement strand
TTGTAGGCGGTGTGGGTGAAGGCGCCGCGGCCGTTGCAGTCGCCCAGGGCCCAGACTCCGGCGGCGCTGGTGGCCAGGGTGTCATCGACCTGGATGTAGCCGCGCGCGTCGGTCTTCACCCCAGCGGCGTCCAACCCCAGGTCATCGGTATTGGGGCGTCGCCCGACAGCCAGCAAAAGGTGGCTGCCAACGATCTCGGCCCCGTCGTTCACCCCGACCGAAACACCCTGCTCGTGCGGCGACAGCCTGATGCATTCGGCGCCGGTGTGGATCTTGACGCCCTCGGCCGTCAGGATGTCGCGGACGGCCTCGGAGATCTCTTCGTCCTCCCGCCCGATCAGATGCGCGCCCTTTTCGACCACGGTGACCTCGGCCCCGAAGCGGCGATACATCTGGGCGAATTCCAGGCCGATATAGCTGCCGCCGACGATGACCAGATGGTCGGGCAGCCCCTCAAGCGCCAGGATCGAGCTATTGGTCAGATAGGGGGTGCGGTCCACGCCCGGCAGGTCGGGGACCGAGGCGCGACCGCCGGCGTTGATATAGACCTCGTCGGCGGTCAGGGTCTCTTCGCCGACCTGCACGGTTCGCGGCGCGGTGAAGCGGGCATGGCCCTGGATCACGGTGCAGCCGGCCATGCCGCGCAGCCAGGTCTCCACCCCGGTGCGCGCCCGGCTTGAAACCGCGTCCGCCCGCGCCTTCACCGTGGCCATGTCGATGCTGATCTGGCCAGGAAAGACCACGCCGTACTCGCTGCCCCGGCGGGCCAGGCGGGCGGCATAGGCGCTGGCGACCAGGGTCTTGGTCGGCATACAGCCGGTATTGACGCAGGTGCCGCCGAACAGCTTGCGCTCGATCATGGCCACGGTCCGGCCGGCCTCGGTCAGCCGCCCCGCGAGCGGTGGGCCCGCCTGGCCGGCGCCGATGATGATGGCGTCGAAGTGGCGGCTCATCGAAGCGCCAACACGATCAGCGCCGCGCCGCCGATGGCCACCACGTCCTCGGTCAAGGCCGCCGGCAAATCCCGCTTGAACGCGGCTGCGAGTCTGGCGCGCGCCGCATGTCCGCCCAATGTCCCGATCACGGCCCCGACCGCGCCGGCCGCCAAGCCCGCCAGCAACAGGCCGTGGGCGGCGCCCAGGGTCGCGCCGCACAGGCCTGCGCTGACCAGCCGTGCGCCGAACTGGGGCGGCGTGGTGCGGCTGGGGGTGGCGGGCAACTGGTCGGTGATCAGCTCAACCAGGGCAAAAACCGTGAACACCCACGGGGTCACGGCCAGTCCCATGAAGGCCAGGGGCGTCCCGCCGAGCTTGAGCCAGCCCAGATGGGCGGCCCAACTGACCGCGGCCGGCGCGGTCATGGCACGCAGGCCGGCGATGATCCCGATGAGCAGCGCCAGAACGAGTAAGGACATGGATTGAGATCCCTTTGTTCAGTGTGACCACACGGACGGCTGCGACCCAGAGCGCGGCGACCGCCATGACCAGCTAACCGCAGATTCAGGCCAAGGTCTTGATCAAATCGGCGCAAACGGTGATGGATCGGGGTGGAGGCGGCCGGGCCAGGGGCCGGTTTGGCGCACGGCGGACAGAGGGGACGCAGGCCGGAAATAAAACCCCGAGCACTCCATGAGAAAAACACCATAGATAGGCGCGGATGGGCGCCCGTTCGCTTGAACGGCGCATGGCGCTGCAAACACGACCGGAGCCGATTGAATGAACCCCATAGGCGCGCTAAGCCACGAGCTGCACGAGACCGAAGAGCGGCTGCTGACGGAATTGCGGATCTTGCGGCGACGTTTGCGCGCAAGCCAGGCGACCGACGGTTCGGTTCAGCTCACGGTCGGCCAAAAGGTGGCGGACGCCGTGGCCTCGACCATGGGGTCGTGGAATTTCATCATCATCCAGACCACCATCCTGTTCTTCTGGATCGTGCTCAACGTCACCGCCTATGTGCAGCGCTGGGACCCCTATCCCTTCATCCTGCTGAATCTGGCCCTCTCGTTCCAAGCCGCCTATGCGGCCCCCTTCATCATGATGAGCCAGAACCGGCAGCAGGACATCGACCGCAAGCAGGCGGAGAACGATCGGCAGGTCAATATCAAGGCCGAGCTGGAGATCGAGCTGCTGCACCAGAAGATCGATGAGCTGCGCGAGAAGGAAATGCTGATCCTGACCCAGGCGATCACCGACCTGACCGCCCTGCTCAACGCCAAGGGCATATCGCCGGGCGGGGCGCCCACCGAGAGCGTCGAAGCCTGACGACCGCCCAGACCGTGCAAGCCGGCTCAAGACGCCTGGCCCCTGCGATGCGTCTGACGGGCGTCGCCGGCGTCCTGTGCGGTCTGCTGGCGAGTTGCGCGGTCGGGCCGGAGTTCCACGCGCCCGCCCCGCCGACCATCAGCCGCTACACCCCCGAGCCACCGGGGAGCACGGTCTCGGCCTCCGCCCCGGATGGCCAGGCGCAGCGATTCGCCTCGGATCTGGACGTGTCCGGCCGCTGGTGGACGCTGTTCGCCTCGCCGGGGATCGACCGACTGGTCGATCGCGCGCTCGCCGCCAATCCCGACGTGCAAAGCGCCCAGGCTGCCCTGCGGGGGGCGCGCGAGTCCCTGCTGGCCCAGCGCGGCGCGCTCTATCCTCAGGCCGAGGCCGATTTCAGCGCCAATCGGCAGAAGAACCCGGCGGTGCTGGCCTCGCCGCTCAGCTCCAATGCGCAATATTTCAGCCTCAACACCGGCCAAGTCAGCGTCTCCTACACGCCGGACCTGTTCGGCGGCCTGCGGCGCCAGATCGAATCGACCGCCGCCCAGGCGGAAAACCAGCGCTTTCAGCTCGAGGCGACCTATCTGACCCTGACCGCCAATGTGGTGCTGGCGGCGCTGCAGGAAGCGACGCTGCGCGGCCAGGTGCGGGCGACCGAACGGGCGATCGCGGCCGATGCGGAAATTCTTACCCGCCTGCGAGATCAGCAGCGGCTGGGCGAAGCCGCCGCGAGCGATGTCGCCGCCCAGGACAATGTTCTGGCCCAGGCCGCGCTGCTTTTGCCGCCTCTGGCCAAGCAGTTGGCTCAGCAGCAGGATCTGCTCGCCCGGCTGACCGGCGTCTCGGCCGGCGAGGCGGTCGACGACGGCGTCGATCTGGCCGGCCTGCATCTGCCCGCCGACCTGCCCCTGAGCCTGCCGGCCCAGCTGGTGCGCCAGAGACCGGATATCCAGGCGGCCCAGGCCAATCTGCAGGTCGCCAGCGCCGCGATCGGCGTGGCCGAGGCCAACCGCCTGCCCAATATCACCCTCACCGCCGCGCTCGGCGGAACCTCGACCCGCCTGGGTGACCTGCTCACGCCGCAGAACGGTCTGTGGTCCCTGACCGGCGCCGTGACCCAGCCGATCTTCCAGGGCGGGACCTTGCTGCACAAGCAGCGGGCGGCCGAGGCGGCCTATGACCAGGCGGCGGCCGACTATCGCGGCGTGGTGCTGAGCGCCTTTCAGAACGTCGCCGACACCCTGCACGCCCTCGACCAGGACGCCCGGGCGCTGAAGGCGGCGGCCGAAGCGCGGGCGGCGGCGGCCACAAGCCTCGACCTCGCCCGCCAGGCTTTCAAACTCGGCGAGATCAACCTGGTCGCCGTGCTCAACGCCGAACAGGCCGACCAGACGGCGGCCGCCGCCCTGGTCCAGGCGCAGGGCGCCCGCTATGCCGACACGGTGGCCCTGTTCCAGGCCCTCGGCGGCGGCTGGTGGAACCGGAACGACGTGGCCCTGGCTGAACAGGGTCATGCGCCTTAGCCCTCCAAGGCCGGGCCCGAAGCCCCGGTGGCGACCGGTTTCGGGCGCCACAGCTGGACCATCAGCATCGGCGACAGCAACAGGCCCATCACGGTCGAGCTCAAAACCCCGCCCAGAATGACGGCCACCATCGGCCCCAGGATCTCATGGCCCGGCTGGTCGGCCCGCACGGCGAACGGCGACAGGGCGGCGGCCACCAGCACGGCGCTGAACAGGATCGGCCACAGCCGCTCGCGGGCCGCCAGGCGGACCGTCTCGCCGGACCACGGCCTCCCGTCGACTGCGACCAGTTGATCGACGCGCGAGATCAGCAGGGCCGCATTGCGCGCGGACAGGCCGAACAGGGCGAAAAACCCGACCAGGGCGCCGAGCGACAAGACCCCGCCCGTCACCGCGATCGCCGCGGCGCCGCCGATCACGGCGAACAGGGTCGATCCCAGCACGATGGCGCTGGACCTCAGGTCGCCAAAGGCGATCAGCAGCAGAGCCAGGATCGCGCATCCCGCCAGGGCGGCGTTGACCAGCAGGCCATGCCCCGGATCGAACCCCTGGTCCGGCGCCGACACCTCGACATAGGTCCCCGGCGGCAGGACGGCCTTGCCCAGGCGGTTTTGCAGATCGCGGACGAAGGCGCGCGGGTCGCCGGGCGGGTCCATCAGGATCAGCTGGCTGCGCAGGCCGCTGTCGTGCTCGATCCGCGTGCGGCTGTCGGTCAGATAGACATTGGCCACCGTCTTCAGCGGCGTGGCCACGCCGGAGCTGGACCGCAGCAAAAGCTCGCCCACGCCCTCGGGGTCCTGGCGCAAGGCGGCGTCGGCGGTGACGGCGATATCGACCGCCCGGCCCCCTTCATAGACCTGGGCGGCGGTGCAGCCGGCGAAGGCGGTCTGCACAGTGTCCAGCACATCCGCCGCCGACAGGCCATAGATGGCCAGGCGCTGGAAATTGAGATCCACCCGCACCACCGGCGCGGCGGCCTGGCCCTGGACCCTGACGTTCAGGGGCGCCCTGAGCGTCGGCGAGCCGCCCGGCTCCCCCGACCGCAGCAGCGCCGCGATACCGCTCGAGGCCTGGTCCAACGCGTCCAGATCATCGCCGAACACCCGCACCTGAACCTTGCCGCCGGCCCCGCCGCCAAGCGCGCTGATCCCCAGGCTGGGCCGCACCACGGCGTGCAGGCCGGGAAAGGCCTCCACCGCTCGGCGCACCCGCGCCTGGGCCCGGTCCTGCCGTGGCGCGGTCAGGCCGGGGCGCAGGGCGATATCGAACTGCGCCTGTTCCGGGCCGGCCGCCGTCCGTCCGGTCTCGGCCCGGCCGATCTCCTGCGCGACATGCATGACGTCGCGATCGGCCAGCAGGGCGCGGGTGACGCGGACGCCATAGTCGCGCATCACCGCCATGGAGGTCGCGGCGGGGGCCTGGATCTCCACCGTCAGCTGATCGCCATGAAAGTTCGGCAGGAACTCGCGCCGGAAGCCGAACAGGCCCAGCACCGCCCCCGCCGCCAGCAGCGCCGCCAGGCCCAGCCACACCAGGCGGGCGGGATCGAGGCGCCGGAGCAACCCCTCATACCCGCGCTCGAGGCGCTGCAGCAGGGGCGGGTCCTCGCTGGGACGAATATGCTTCAGGAACAACAGGGCCAGCGGCGGCGTGACCCCCACCGCCACCACCAGGGAGGCCAGGGACGCGACCATCACGCTGACCGCCAGCGGCCTCAACAGGGCGCCCTGCACCCCGCTCAGCAGCGCCATTGGGACCAGCGCCACCACCACCAGCAGGGTGGCGTAGATCACCGGCGCGCGCACCTCCAGCGAGGCCATCAGCACGGCGTGGGCGCGAGAGGCGTGGCGCGTCTCGGCCTCGCGCAGCCGGCTGACGATATTCTCCACATCGATCGCCGCGTCATCGACGATCAGCCCCAGGGCGACCGCCAGCCCGCCCAGGGTCATGGTGTTGAGGGTCCAGCCCAGCAGCTTCAGGCTCAGCAGGGTGGCGACCAGGGCCAGGGGCATGCCCAGGACCGCGATCAGGGCCGCACGCCAATCGCGCAGCAACGCCGCCAGCAGCAGGGCCACCAGCGCCGCCCCGGCGATCAGCTCCCACACCAGTTCGCGCACCGCGCCGCGGATGAACCCGGCCGGCCGGTCGAGGTCGGCGCTGATCATCACCCCCTGGCTGGCCAGGGCCGGCCTCAGCAGCGACAGGGCGCGATCCACCGCGTCGCTGGTCTCCAGCCGGTTCGCCCCATATTGGCTGGCGATGGCGATCACCACCCCGGGCCGGCCCATGATCAGGGCGTCGCCAAAGGCTGGGGCCGGGGCGTCGACCACATCGGCCACATCGCTGATCCGCACCGGCGCGCTGCCCACCACTTGGATCTGGCCGGCGGCCACGTCGTCGTCGGTCAGGGCCTGGCCGTGCGGCTCGATCAGGACCCGCTGGGCCGGGGTGTCGATGAAGCCGGCCCCCGCCACGCCCGTGGCCCGCCGCACCGCCTCGAACACGTCGGCATAGCCCAGATCGCTGTCCGACAGGTCGCCGGCCCGGGCGCGGACCTCGATCCGCCGGGTCTCTCCGCCGAACACCTGGACCCCGGCCACGCCGGGAATCGACAGCAGCCGCGGCCGCACCGTCCACTGCACCATCTGGCGCAGGGCCATGGGGGTGATCTTGTCGCTGGTGAAGCCGATCTTGAGGATCTGGCCCTCGCCCGAGGTCGGGGGCGACAGCTGCGGCGCGCCCGCGCCGGCGGGCAGCAGCCCGGCCGTGCGCGCCAGGTTCTCGGCTATGGCCTGGCGTACCCGGTCGGGATCCGCGCCGGGCTGGAAATCCAGGGTGACGATCGACAGGCCCTGGATCGACTGGGAATGGACCGCGGCCACGCCGCGCGCCCCGGCCAGGGCGTTTTCGATCGGGCGCGTGACCAGTTGCTCGACCTGCTCGGCGACCATGCCCGGCGCCTCGGTGGCCACCGAGGCCGTGGCCGGCGACAGGCTGGGAAAGGTGTCCAGCCGGGTCGCGGGGACCAGCAGCAGGCCATAGGCCAGAAACACCACGCAGCCGGCGACGACCAGCCAGGGATGATGCAGGGCCCGGCGGACGATCCTGGACAGCACGCCTATTTCACCGCGCCAAAGTCTTGTCGTCCAGCGTCTTGTTTCCCCGAGATTGGGACCTGGCCAAGCTCCGCCGCGAACAGGGCCGCGGCGCCGTCCGTCACCACCGCCTCGCCGGGCGAAAATCCGGTCGGCGCGAACAGCCCGTCCTTTTCCGGCACGCCGTTCTCCACCAGCCGCCGCTCGAACCGGTCGCCGGGCCGCGCCACATAGGTCCAGACCGACCCTTCATAGCGGATCAGGGCCGCGCGCGGCAGCACCACCCCGGTTTCCGGCCCGCCGCTGTCGATATGGGCGCTCTGGGTCAGGCCGATCGACAGCAGGATCGCCGACGGGCCGCTGACCTCCACGATCAGGCCCGAGGACTGCAGGCGCGGCTCGGCCTGGCGCGCCGCGCCCAGCACCACGCCATGGGCGCTGTCGGCGCCGACATCGACATCCACCGTCCGCGCCCCCGCCTGGCCGGCGTTGGAGGGGGTGTCCACATGCACCAGGGCCGCCTTGCCCGCCGCCAGGGCGGCGATCAGCCCCGCGCGCCGGCCGTCGCTGAGCCGGGCTATGCCAGGGCCCCATTCCAGCCCCAGCCGCTTACGCAGCAGAGTCACATGCAGGGCGTCGGACCGGGCCTGGGCCTCGGCCGCCTCGGCGTCCTTGGCCGAAACCGTGCCGCCGGCGGCGTTCAGCGCCCTGGCCCGCACGGCCTCGGCCCGGGACGCCCGCGCCGCCGCCACCGCCGTCATCAGGTCTGAATCCAGCTGCGCCAGCGGCCCCGGGTCCAGCACCTTGGCGAAGGCGTCGATCTGGCTTTTACGCTTCTGCGCCGACAGGGTCGCGGTCCTGATCCCCAGCCGCTGCTGCAACTGGGGCGCCGCGATCACCGACCCGCCCGCCGCCGCGGCCCAGGCCTGACCCGCCAAGCCCTGGCCCATCGCGCTCAGGCCGGCCAGGCACAGCGCAACCCTCCAGGCGGCCCGCCCCGCCTTCGGCACAAGCCCGCGCAACCGTCCCGCCATGAATCCCCTTCAACTCGCACGCCCCGAACCCAGCCATCTTGGACCGGAAGCCCGGCGGCTGCCACCGCATTTCAGCCGCGGTCGCGGAGGGGTTTTGGGCGGGTTGAAGTCAGCGCCGTCCACGAGTGAACCCTTCCCCCTCGATGGGGGAAGGGCAGGGTTGGGGGTGTGTCCACCGACAATGAAGATGCAAACGCGTGTGGCTGTGTAGCCCATCGCGTTTTTCACCCCAACATCACGGCTACACCCACCCAACCCTCCCCCATCGAGGGGGAGGGCTCTCGCCAGCTTACGGCAACGCGCCCGCATACAGGCATTGCACGACGGTCGGGGTGATCAGATTGCCGTCGGAGACCACCGCCCCCCCGGACCCGGTCATATTGATATTGTCGCCCGAGCCCCCGTTCACCGTGGCCCCGGTATTGGTGACCGCTTCGCAGACGCTGAAGAACACTTCGCCATAGTCGGCGATCGCGCTTTGCGACCCGCCCACGGTGGGCGCCTCGACGATCCATTCCGCGCAATTGCCGACCAGTTTGGTGCCGGTGGGCGCGGTCAGGGCGAAGGAGGTCGACGCCCCGCTGGTGCGGTTGGTGATGAACACGCTGGCCGTGGTCGAGCCGGCGGCCTGGCTGGTGCAGATCAGCATGGTCAGCATGTCGCCGGGGACCACGCCCAGATTGGTGATCTGCACCTCTCCGGCCGGATACCATTCCCACCAGGGATAGACGTTGCGAATCAGCGAGGTTCCGCTCTGATAGACCTCGCATTCCACCCCCGCCTGGCAGACGTCGCCGGACCCGTCGCCGTCGATGCCGATCCAGCTGGCGCAATAATACCAGTGGTTCTGGGTCGGCGCGAAGACGTTCGGCACCACCCAGTCGCCCTGCACCCACCGGAACGACTGGCCGGCCGGCGGATTGACCACGGCCCCGGACCAGTTGCTCGAGGTCTCCGTCGGATCGGTGGTCCGCCGCTGGCGAGGTTTGTGCAGCTTGTCCTCGTTCAGTCGGAATGTCGGCTGGATATAGTGGAACTTGCCCTTGAGCTGCCCCATCACCCGCCGATAGCGCGCCAGATGGTGGGCGTCATCATCGGGCCGGGACGGAAATCCGAACTTCGCAAGATCGGCTTGACTGGCCGAGAGGGGATCGAACCCCTCCGGCGGCTGGAACGTCGTGATCTTGACGCCTTGACTCAGGCTGATATGCCCCATGACCATTTCCTCCTGGTTATCCGAGCGGGCTCTGCTCGGACTTTCCGGAAAAGCCCGCCGACCTCGACTTGGTATCACAATCGGGACGGGCATTACAGAGTAAATATGGACTCTAGTACTGCGGCTTGAGTCCAGGGTTATTTTCTCATCCCGGCCCATACCAATACCATAGCTTGTTTCTGCTACGCCCAAGCTTTGGATAGTGTGACATGGTCACACATTATTTGATGTTTACTGATGACGCTGAAAGCCCGTTTGGAAACAGGTCGCATGGCTTGGTTTGCGTGGTTCGAGACGCTCGCTGACGCGAGCCCTCACCATGACGTTGTTTGGGGGCGGCAAAAACCCTCGTCATGGTGAGGAGCGGACCCTCAGGTCCGCGTCTCGAACCACGCAAGGACCCAACCACCGCGATTTTCCAAACGGGCTCCGAGCTTGCGCGACGGCTACCCCGACCGTCGCCGCGCCCGCAGGCGCCCGGCCGGGGGTTTCGGCGCCCACATCGGGGCGGGTGCGCCAAAACCGCCGCCGCCGGACGCATAGGGCTCGGGCAACAGCCCGTCCCACGAACCTCCGGTCTCGATCCAGTCGGGATCGTCCAGCAGGGCGGGGTCCACCGGCAGGCCCAGATCGGCGCGGATGGCGGCGATCACCTCGCCCAACGGGCGGGTGACGAAATCCTCTTCGTCGCTGGCCTCGATCAGGCGCTCATGGAACTCGTCGAACAGGCGTTCGACGTCGCGCTCATCCGCCTCGGTCTCGATGGCGTGCTCGACCTTGATGGAGACCTCGGCCCGGCGGATGGTGCGCTGGGCCGCGGCCAGGCCGTTGGCCCGGGCCAAGGCGGCGGCCTTGTCGGCGGCCAGCGCCTGGACCTTGTCGTCCAGCGCCCGCCGGTCCTCGTCGAACCGCGCCTGCAAGGCCAGGGTCAGGCGCACCGCGCGGCTGATCCGCCCCAGGGCCAGGCCGGCCGGCTCGCGCGGTTCCTCGGCCTGAGCCGGCGGCCCCTCGGGCGCCGCCAGCACCCGCCGCTGCAGGTCCCGCGCCAGGCTCAGCCCGATCTCGGCCAACTCCTGCAGGATCTGCACGCGCCGCTCGGCCCGCGCTAGGCGCGGGTCGTTGAGTGGGGTTTCATGAGCGGTCTCGGCGGCCAGGGTCACGAACAAATCAAGAACGAGAGTCGCGTAAAAGTCAAGCTTGGAGCAAGGCCAAGAAACACCTCGCCCGAAGGGAGAGGGAGGGGCCCGCGCCGAAAGGCGTGGGAGGGTGAGGGGTTGCGCGGTTTCAGGATGAAACTGAGAGGCCTTATCCCCTCATCCTCCCCTTCGCTTCGCGAACGGGCCCCTCCTTCTCCCCACAGGAGAAGGTAGGTTGGTTCGCCCC
>FTIF01005418.1_pt1 | contig 10525 bp, 10 predicted proteins | sample 1658001 | NCBI WGS metagenome assembly FTIF01 (sample SAMEA3914789, study PRJEB12502) | metagenome | biome: forest; material: soil | place: Canada | collected 2011-07-03 | depth 0.3 m | reverse complement strand
GTGCACTGCACGGTGCAGGCCGAGACCCTGGGCCGCACCGGCGTCGAGATGGAGGCCTTGACGGCCGTTCAGGTGGGCTTGCTGACCATCTACGACATGGTCAAGGCGATCGACCGCGGGATGGTGATGGAGAATATCCGGGTGCTGGAGAAGCACGGCGGCAAATCGGGGTCGTGGAGTTCCGGGACGTAAGTCCTTGATCTTCCAGGGAATCGGCGACCACCTCGCTCGGATCACCTCGGCCATCTCTATATGTATGCGTACCCTGCCTGACCCGTCCTGAGGGCGTTCTGTCCATCGTCTGTCCAAGTAGGAAACGATGGCATCGATACGCAAGCGTGGCGACACATGGCAAGCCCGGGTGAGCCGGCAGGGCTTCCCGCCGGAGACCAAGTCCTTCCCGACCAAGGCCGGGGCCGACCGTTGGAGCCGGATCGTGGAGGGCTCGATGGACTCCCGGCAGTTCGTCAGCACCCGGGAGGCCGAGACCACGACCCTGGGCGACCTCCTCAGGCGATACCGGGAGTCGATCACGCCGTCCAAGCGGGGAGCCGTCGAGGAAGCCTTCCGCCTGAAGTCGCTGGAGCGATCTCGGATGGCCCGGCTGGCCGTCGTCAACGTCACCCCGAAGGTCGTTGCCGACTACCGGGACGAGCGGCTCAAGGACTGCTGCCCCGGCACCGTCATCCGGGACTTGGCGGTACTGTCGTCGATCTTCAACCATGCCCGTCGCGAATGGGACATCGGAGTGCCGAACCCCGTGGAGATGGTGCGCAAGCCCACGGCACCATCTGGTCGAGACCGCGTCCTGACTCAGGATGAGCAAAGCAGGCTGCTGGCTGCTGCCATTCCGACTGGTAGACGCAACCGACTGCTCGTACCTATATTGATAGTCGCACTGGAGACGGCGATGCGTCGGGGAGAACTACTCGGGATGACCTGGGCCGATGTCCATCTCGACCGAGCCGTCCTGCGACTGCCCTTGACCAAGAACGGGTCGTCGCGCTGGGTGCCACTGTCCAGTCGAGCCGTTGCCGCGCTCGAATCGCTTGACCGCTCGACCAGCGTCTTTGTCTTCCCGGTCAGGTTCGCGGCCCTCGGCAAAATGTTCGAGCGGCTATGCGTCCGCGCCCAGGTGGCCGACTTCCGCTTTCACGACCTCCGACACACAGCCGCCACCAGATTGGCCGACAAGCTGCCGAACGTGATCGAGCTTGCGGCGGTGACTGGACATCGATCCATACAGATGCTCAAGCGGTACTACCACCCGACGGCTGAGGCACTGGCAGCCAAGCTGGGCTGACATCTCACACGGCAGGACAATCGACCCACGAAGGCAGAATGCGGCCCACCATGAGCAACATCGAAGAGACGTTCAACGCTGATCGGGCAAGACTCGTGGGTGCCTGCGAGCGTGTCGCAGAGGCACTTCGCCCGTCGGATCGCGTTAGTGCCACGCATCTTGCGGAGGTCGCAAAAGTACTCCGTGATCCAAGCCCGTGGGAGATGCAGGCAAGTGCGGCAGCAAGCCTGCGTAGCCTGTTTCACCGCGACGGCCTGGATGATCGCCCTCCTCCAGCAGGTTCATCCAACTGGGACGAAGACCTCAAAACGCTTTGGAGCTTGTCCACGATTTATGTGGAGACGTTTTACGCGCCCGTAGCAGCGAAGCATGCCCTGCCGCCAGGGACGCAGGGGGCTTGAATCGACCGCACTTTGCAGATCGGCGTTGAGCGTCAGAAGCCTGCTTCTACCAACCTCATCATTTGATCCATAAGGTCTACTAGCTGGGATGACGACGTTGGTCAGGCTGCTTCGTCGGCCAGGGAATCGTAGCCGTCTTGCACCGTGAAACCCATGTACTCCGCATCCATGCGAACCCACGATTGGCCCTCGAAGGCCCATCCGCTGGGATAGGACGAAGCCAATCGGACAGCCCTCGTCCACGTGTTGCCACCAACGTCGTCGGCAATCTGCGACTTGAGGCTGCGCGACGACACGCGCCTCGTCTCGGGTGGCAGTCCACCGAGGTGGGTCTCGATCTTGGAAGCAAGGTCAACTTCCATCGGAGTCCTTCTGGTCGCTGCGGTGGCGGCGGACAACGACTTCATGTCTCCGACCTGTCCGAGCCACTTCGAGCCAACGAACAGTTCGTGGAGGAGCCAGGCATCTTCACGACCCACCGTCAAAAAGACCTTGGACGACTCCTTCGCACGCACATTCCTGATCGCGCTGCGGCCGATGGCCTGGTAGGTCGTATGGATGCGATACGCCTTGGTCGTCTCTGCTTGGGTCAACCCCGTTCGATTCACGATCCACTGTGTCTGCTGAGGAACTGGATTGGTGACCGCGAGCGCAGCGACGTTGATGTGCTCCTGATACTCGTTCAAGCCGTGGCTTGCAGCAGGAACCCGCACGGCATTCGCGGGCGTCAACCGTGAGCCCGCTTCGTACCCGTACCCATTGTTGGTCTGCAGCAGGAACGGCGACGGCGTGAAGTGCTCGGCGCTCAGTTCGACCAAGCGGTCAAGGACTCGCTGCCCTTCTTCCGTCTCATTGACTGCAGCGGTATGGACATTCCGGGTGAGGTTGTACAGGCTGGAGTTGTCGTCAGCATGGAGAAGGTGCCCCACTGATACGGAGGCACCTTGTTCGGTGTGCACATCCCTCAAACTGCCAGCGAGAAATGCCGGATGCTCATCGAAGTCCACGTCGAACACTGTCGTCCACAGCTTGTAAAGCATGGTCTGCTCAAAGAGCGCCGACATGAACAGCACTTCCGCGAAGCCCTTGAAGGCGTCGGGGGTCACGTAGGACGCGAACAGCAGCTTTGACTCGACCCCGTCCGACGGGATCAGCAGACGATCATCGACAGTAGTACCGTAAGTCCCCTCCACGATCAACTTGGCCTTTGGCGTCATCACCAACTCGCATCGGAACGCCGGATTCGACACGGCCACTGCGAGCGGTTGAAACGGTCGGAATACCTCGCCAACCCTGCGCGAAATGCCCGCAGCAAGTTCCTTCACCCAAGCGGCCTGCCCCGTCGCAGGAAGCAGTCGATGGTTCTGGGACGGATCGATGTCGAAGACGCCCTTGAACAGATGTAGGGTCTCCTCGATTCGACGCCCCAGGTAGAACTCGATGAACGAAATTGGCGAGAACGCCTCGTCAAGAATGACGCACCAGTCAGCTGGGCGTTCGATTCGAGAAAGGATGTTCAGGAAGGTTGCTGTCGTGACGATTACGACTTGCCCTTCGCTGCTTTGAACGGCGTTGATCGCCTGGAGTGTCTCGATTGCCACAGGAACGGTGACCGAGATGCGGGATTCCGAATGGATCAGCGCAACCTCACGAGTCGAGCCTGATTCCTGGATCGCAGCCTTCAGGTTGTCGCACGTCTGCCCGATCAGCCTGATCGTCGGTGCCACGTAGATGAAGTTCTGTTGTCGCAGCTCGGGAGTCGCAATGTAGCGAACTGCCGCCTTGGTTTTGCCCGAGCCCACGGCTGTCGAGACCGCGAACGCTCGCAGGCGATGTACTGGGTTCAAGTCAACTCCCGAAGCGAGGCGTGTAGCTGCGAGCGTTCAGAGGCCGCGCTGTCGGCGTCCCTCTTGTCCAACTCGGCCAGTCGGAGGCCCGCGATTCCGAAGGCAGTCTGCAGTGACGCGCCCAGGCAGGTAAGCACCTTCGGCGGCACTTCCGTGTACGTTTTCTTCATGCGGCTATCCGCGACACTCCAGCGGCTGCCAGCGTTGACTTCGGCGAGGCCGCGCACCCGTCGCGACAGCTGGAACAGAAACGCCTTGTCGGACTTGAACCGAGCCGGTCTCTCGGCCTGGATGGAGTACATCGCCAGGGCGGTAGTAATCACGTCCTGCGCCGGCAGCGCATCCCGCAGCGTCAGCAACTGCTTGGCCGTCTGACGCTCGTAGGTGATCGCCACAGCGCCTGCGGAGTAGCCCTGCAGAGTGGTCTCGGCATGGCTCGTCAGGGCTTCCCAACGAGCCTCCAGCAGCGCCCATGTAGGGTTGCCTGGGTTCCTGGCTCGACGGGCCTCCACGCGCTTCCTGTGGGGCGCAATCTCATGCACCGTGACGCCCGTCTGTTCCGCATGCCCATGACGCCGTAGCGTGCGTTTGTGGGCCTCACACATCGTGCTGTAGCCGCTGGTGGCTTGACCGCACACCGCGACCGCACATCTTCTCTTCATCGTTCCCCGCCCTCGTTATCCGTACACGTACCCTCACAGACGCAGGGACGAAATAGTTTCAGGCATTGTCCCGGATGCTGATGATTGTGGCCCGGCTCACCGCGTACTGTTTTGCCAAGGACGACACGGTAGCCCCCGTTGCTCGGTCAACAAGGGCGCGGCGGATTGCTGCCCGCTGTTCAGGACTCGTCTTCGCCGGCCTGCCGAGCTTGCCGCCCTCAGAGACGTAACGCGCCTGGGCCGCAGCAGTTCGCTCCCGGATGAGGTTCCGCTCAAGCTCCGCCACAGCGGCGAGCATCTGCAACATGAACCGGCCAGCACTGCTGTTCAAGTCCGTTCCGTCGAGAGCCTGGACGCGCACCGCTACGCCCATGTCCCGAAGGGCGTCGAGTGTCTGGAGCACGTCGATGGCGTCTCGTCCCAGCCGATCCAGCTTGGCGACCACCAGCACCTCTCGGTGATCATCGTCCTGGGCCTCTGTGATTCGGTTGACCAGTTTGGCGAAGTTCGGGCGTTGCATTGCCGGGATGCTCCCCGACACGCCTTCATCCACGACCCATCGGGAGGGCTTGATGTCGTGACCAGCCGCCTTCAACTCGTGCAACTGGTTGGCGGTGTCCTGGTCGAGGGTGCTGCAGCGTCCGTATCCCCACAGGCGGACGGTGGTGGCAGTGAGGTCAGCGGGTATTGGTTTCTTCGGCACGGTAGTCCATGAGAGTCAGAAAGTACTGTCACTTTCTCACGGATGCCAGGAAAGGTCCAGCACTACTTACCAACATGCCGGGAAGTCCCGTCGGCCAGGTGTCAGGAGATGGTCACTTTCCGACAACCTATGCAGCTTTGGTGCGGTATGCCTCCTGGACACACCGGACACTGTAGAGGAGCGGAAGCGATGCGAAGACCCCAACCGAGGAATCCAGAGTCAACCAGGTACATATCGCCAGCAAGAGGCCGATTCCAAGCAGAGTGATCGCACCGCTTCGCATTGCCGCTACTTGTGTGAGGTAGGTTGTTGCCAGCCCGAGCCAAAGCAAAGGAAGCATCAAGATCCATCGATACCACAAGTGCATCGGGTCTTCGACGAGGACGAACTTCAACATGAACCCGGGTGACACGGTCTCTTTAGCTACGAAGAGCAGGATGTACCAAACAATGGACACCGCGAACGCTGGCAGTACGTAGAGGAGTGCTGCTTTGGTGGTTGTGCGCATTTGGGACTCGATGACCGGAAATGCTGAGGTGCGGCTGACAGCATACCGCCAGCAGTTGCGAGACATTCGATGGCCATCCGAGGGGGGGGTCACGGGGGGAATGCAAGACCCGGCGATCTCGTATTGGCCCCTCGCAAATCTGCTGCATTTTTCAGCAGCCATTCGACGACATTTAGTGGAACCCAGGATCGGTACCGGCGCTTCAGCGATTGGTGCTGCCATCATTGGCAGTAGCGAGGAAAGACTGACGCGCAGATTGACCTTCCCGGCGGTCATCTCTCACCTATCCTACGCAAGCCGATCTACCTGCTCTTGAATTTGCGGTGAGGCGCAGTAAGAATGCGCCGTCCTGCCTCTGCCGATTCACAGGGGCCCCGAAGGCTACGTTCATCAAGGCTATGACCAAAAGTGCACCCCAAGCTCCAGCCGCCGCAAGTAAGCCGCTCAAGCTAACTATTCGCAATTTCGCTCACTTAAAGGACGTGAGCTTTGAATTCGGTGACTTGACGGTACTTGTCGGACCGCAAGGCGCTGGGAAAAGCCTCGCGCTGCAATGGCTGAAGGCCGCGATGGATGGAAGACAACTGGTCGACGCACTCAAGGCTGCAGGCCACCCCGTAGATCGATCCGATGTCCTGATTGACCTAATCTTTGGTACAGGCATGGCTCCGGCGTGGCGCGAGGGCGAATCCGAGGTCCTCCTTGATCGCAGACGGATTTCTCCAAAATCACTCGGGCGATCAGACGAGAGAACTGAACGTCTTTTCTTCGTGCCGGCTCATCGCTCAATGCTAATTAGCGACGGTTGGGCCGCCCCATTCCAGAAGCTGACATCAGATACTCCTGCGGTGGCTCGCATCTTCAGCCAAAATCTCTTTGATAGATTTAGTGGCAAGGATGCCGGCACCCTGTTTCCTGTCGAAAAACGACTGAAGAAGCAAATTCGAGAAAAGATCGATGAAGCCGTTTTCCATGGCGGAAAAGTCGGTATCGAAGAAGATAGACAGCACGCGCAACGCTTGCGTTTAGTACACGGTGAAATGCACCTGCCTTTCATGACATGGACTGCAGGGCAAAGAGAATTCACACCACTTCTGTTGGGTCTTTATCACCTACTTCCTTCGACTCAAGTGCGCAAGCGTGAAGGCACAGACTGGGTTGTGCTGGAGGAGCCCGAAATGGGTCTGCACCCACAAGCGGTGACGGCAGCAATGTTGCTTGTTTTGGAACTCCTGTGGCGTGGATACCGTGTTGTTCTCTCGACTCATTCGCCTCATGTCCTAACTATGCTATGGATGATGCGGCAGTTGAAGGCACAGCACGCTCGCTGGCAATTGGTATGCGAAGCATTTGGAGTGAAATCAACACCGGCAATGCGTAGTATTGCTGAGTCTGCGTTGACCAAAGACTACCGCTCGCATCTGCTTCAATTCGATAGCGACGGCAAAGTTACTTCGGTGGACATCTCCGAACTTGATCCGAGCTCAGACGATGAGCGCGTCGCCGGCTGGGGCGGCTTAACTGCTTATTCATCTCGCTTTGGCGATGCCGTTCGCAAAGCTGTAAATGAGGCCGAGCTGTGAAAAAGGCGACCCGGAAGACGCCATTGAGACAAGCCATGATTGATACATCTTCGCTTCAATCATCCATTTCTGATGGGCTCGGGGCTATACAGTCCACGCACAAGGATTACTTTGACGAAAGTATCAAAACAGTCTTTGCAGACAGTTTGGAGTTAGATGAAGCAGTAAAGAAAGGCAGAGAACAGGAAAATCGTTGGGATTATTTACTCGGCCACACTTCGAGTGGAGAAATTGTTGCAGTTGAGCCGCACTCCGCGAAGCAAGACGAAGTCTCAACAGTCATCAAAAAACGAACCGCAGCCCGCGAGCACTTGAAGGGCCATCTGCGCGATGGCGTTCGGATTTACAAATGGCTTTGGGTTGCCTCGGGGAAGGTTCATTTCGCCGATACCGAGAAAACGAAACGACTCCTCGATCAGAACGGGGTCGAATTCGTGGGCAGGAAGATTTCGTCCAAGCACCTTCCACCCGCTGCGAGTCCCGCTCCGGCTCCTGCCGTGGGTGCCGCTGCCGCTGCCGGCAAGAAGATAGGTACCGCACGCGCCCGAAAGGGAAAATGATATCTGTGCGGGCACACGCACCGTTGACGCGCGACCCGTACCATCGGGCCTTCTCAACGTGAACACGACCGTGTAATACGACGACCTCCGAACACCCTGCGCTCCCAGGTAAACGGTGTTGTCCAGACGATCTTTCTCGTCTCCACCGACGCCCACAAAGGCTTGGGAACTATGCGGCCATGAGCAACGGCTTCGTATCAAGCGAGGTCGGCCATCGCAACTTCGGTGACATCACCAGCAGCTCGACGCCCACTCGCTTGACTTGAGCCGTGTAGTTCAGTTCCTTCAAAAGACCGGGCAAGCCCGAGTACAGAGCACGAATCTCAGGCGTGTCATCGTAGGTGAGCATCCAGGGCTTCTTAATCGCACGTACAGATCGCGCAAGCTTAGCGTGGTCACTCGGCCCATAGAAGCTTGTATAGAGCTCGGGGCCTTTGTCGAAATATGGTGGGTCAATGTTCACAAGACTATGCGCAGGCAACTGCGGGACGGTCTTGGTCACGAATGTCTTGGCATCGTCACGAGACAATCGAATCTGATCTCGGTAGATGGCGAGTCTCTGAATCTTGCGGATGAGATCGACCCGATTGAATCTGCAGTCGAGCGGGTATTTGCTCAGTTGCCCTTTCCCACCGATTACGCCGCCCTTCAAGATGCCGGATCGGTTCGTGCGATTCAGGAACAGCGTGGAACAGCCCAGCTGGATCGTCGAGGCCGAAGCGTCCTGTTGGACAAGGCGCTGCCTTTCCCACTCTGCGATCGTCACGGGAGTCTTCTCGACCCATTCACATAGTTCGTCAGAGGCGTTGAGGACGCTGTGCCAGAAGGCGTAGATCGATGGATCGATGTCGTTGATCCAGACCTCGCTTACGGCACCCGACAACAGAAGGCGACAGGCGATTCCAGCCCCACCTGCGAATGGCTCGCAGTAGACGCACTGCATCAGGTCGTTGGCTCGCATCACGTCGAGAACGAACGGCGTGAGCTGGGTCTTGCCGCCTGGGTAGCGCAGCGGGGTATCTGTTACGGGCATCGGGACTGACGTGGGGGAATCTACAGCACGTTAGCTGTTTCGAGGACAGCTGGCCAGGGTGGTGGCTACGTTCTCGTAAGCAACCACTCAAATACCGGCTGCAGCGTGTCCCAGTTGCGACGGTTGTCTCTCGCAGTGGGCGTCATCCCGCCATGAACGCCAGCACCGAGGGTGTCAGGCGCATGGGTCACGTGCTGATTTGATGCCGTCTTGTTCATCACCTGAACTACGGATTTCGGGGCCGGCGGCGTCGCCTTGTTGGCCGCGTGGTCGGCGCAAGCCGTGATCAGTTTCTCCAGGTCGCGGTTCGCCCCAACCCCATTCTTTTTCGCGTACAGATGAACGATCCTCTCCAAGACCGCTCGTAACAGGTAGTTCGTGCTGAAGACAAAGTCATCGACGCGGAGTTTCTTCCCCTCGTTGACCATACGGGTCAGCGCGGCATCGTTCGCAGTCTGCCGAAATCCGGACGGGATCATGTACTTGCGAACGTCCGGGCTCTTCTTGCCGCCCTTTGCGTTTGTGGTCACCGCGGCGCTCGCGGTTGCAGCGGCTGTCTGTGCTTTTGCTGCCGGCGAATACGGCGGTTCCTCCCGGTCGGCCGGGGACACGCCGTCCTGGCGCAACTTCTCCGCATAGGCTTTCCGCTCCGGGCTCGTCGTTCGCGAGCTGACAGGGGATGTCGCAGTCGGGTCAGCCGGTGGCAGTGCGTCGAACAGGAACCTCTGTATCGCCAAGTCGAACTGGGCGAGATCCGCGTCTGTGGTCAGGTCTTCCGCATTGAGTAGCGCAAGGGCCGCCCGAACATTCGGGTTGCTGAGATAGCGCGTGATCGTAGTAATGGCGATCTTCGCCCGTTCGGCCGCTGTGATCAGGCCCTTGCCTTCGGCGTAGTCCAGCACCGCGAGAGATTGCACGTTTGGGTTCCGGGGTCGCGTTTGCCCCGTGCTGCCTTGCTGATTGAAGCGAGCCTTCTGGGTCGAGTTCCATTCAACGGTGCCGATGCCACCCTGCTCCCCCTCGTGCTTGACGGACATCCACGTGCGAGCCGCATCCGCCTTCGCAAAGCGGACGACTTCGATCTTGCTGGGAATCTGCACTCCGCCGGCCTTCAGCTTGGTGAACACTTTCTTGGCCCCTGCGGTCGGCGCTCGCTCCGGGTCGCGCAGAAGCTGCAACGCACAAAGTCGCCGATTGCCTTCCACGACGATGAAGTGGTCGGGCAGCTTCGGGTGTGCGACGACGGCAATGCGGTCGAGGGGGCTTAGGCCATGCGTCGCGATGTGCTTCGCGAGGTTCACGACACCCTCGTCCTCGCAGAGTGCCGCAATGATCGCCTCCTCGTCGGCCATCACTTCGCGGCGCGGATTCTGAGGGTGGAAGTGCAACCGGCTGGTCGGTGCGCTGATCTCCTCGAAGTCCTGCTCATCTATCGCGTTCTGCTTCGCCATCGACTGTCTCCCCATAGGCGCTTTCGCGCTGTCCCTGGGACTCGTCGTCGTTCACTGCCCGCCGTTTCTCGGCGCTTGACGTGACGTAGCCCTTCCCGAGGAGCGAATGTAACGCCCTTTCTGTCGAGTTCAGCGTTGACACGAGCCGTAGGTACAACTGCTCCACGCTTGGCCGCGAAGCTGGAGACTGTTTGCTGAACCCAACCACAGTTCTTGCAGCGGATGCGAGGACGCTAAAATCGTCCAAGAGGCCGCAAACCTCTGTCCAAGTTTTGTCCAACCCAGATGGCCAGGAGCCCTCGAATTGGCGGGCAAGGACGCATACGAAAACCAGGCCGAGACCCTGGGCCGCACCGGCGTCGAGATGGAGGCCTTGACGGCCGTTCAGGTGGGCTTGCTGACCATCTACGACATGGTCAAGGCGATCGACCGCGGGATGGTGATGGAGAATATCCGGGTGCTGGAGAAGCACGG
>FTIF01010763.1_pt1 | contig 10546 bp, 13 predicted proteins | sample 1658001 | NCBI WGS metagenome assembly FTIF01 (sample SAMEA3914789, study PRJEB12502) | metagenome | biome: forest; material: soil | place: Canada | collected 2011-07-03 | depth 0.3 m | reverse complement strand
CTTCTGCTGCGAGCATTTGAGCGATCACTGCCTCACGCTTTTCCGCGTTGAGCACGACCTCATAAAGCCCGGCGAGGGAGTAGTCGCCTCCCGCCAGTCGCAGCAGGGTCAAACCGTTTCGGCACAATTCAACAGCGGTATCGACGAAGAACACGCCGCTGCCGCTGGCGCTTCCCGATGCGATGAAGCAAGACTTCAAGTAGCTGGCTGCGAGCTCCGGGGAAGTGCCACCGAGCAGATTGAGCGTCAGGCCGCCGTCGCCCACCACAAGGTAGCGCCGATCGGTCAGGCGGGCGATGTAGTCAACGTTGGTGAGGAAGTCCGACTTGATGTCGAAGATCAATGCGCCGGCATCTTGCTCGAAGAGCTGCTTCAATAGAGGATTGATGACGCGCGTTGTCTTTCCGGAGCCGATGCCGCCCAGGATGATCATGTTCTTGCAGCAGTCTTCGGGCTGCAGGTGGATGACAGTCCCGCCCGCGACTCCGGCGACGTGATCTCGGCCGTGAAGGGTTCCCACAGATGTGCCGATGGAGAGTCCGCGGAAGGCGGGCTGCACGTCCACTGGCGCAGGGTTGACGGGTTGGGTCTGAGGCGCCAGCGCCGCCGCTTGTCGACTCTCGGCTTCGCGAGCTTCTGTGTTCCGCCAGTCGATAGCGAAACGGAGGTACATATAGAAGACTCCGCCGAAGAGGCCAAGTGGCGCGGCCCACCAAAAAGCGAACGCGAAGCGGCCGAGGCCGTTCCAAGTTGGCTCCCAGAAAGGTGTGACGCCGAGCCATACGCCGATGACGGCGCCCAGCCAGAAGATCCCAACCAGCCTTGCGAGGATTCCGCCGTAGCGAACTCGGTCGTCCTGGTTGTTGAGGTCGTATTGAGCCATTCGATGTCCTTAGTCTTGGGTCTGCGCAGCGGCGGACTTTTGGTTCGATGAGGCTTGCTCGGTCAGGAGCAGGGCGCCGCGGGCTTTCACTGCAGCGATAAATGCCTCGTTGTCGTCGTCATGGAGTCGATCGACGAAATTCAGAAGTGCCCCGAGCAACACTGCTTTGTCGATGTCTGCGAGGCCGGCTAGAGCAACAAGCCCGCCGTGCTGGATCTTTCGACGTGTCTCGTCCTGCCGGGCTTTTGCCTTCATGGCCGCTTTTTCTCGTGCGGCGAGCTGAGCAGCCTTGGCTTTGAGCTGCTTCAGTCGCTCCTCCTGCTCACGAATCTGCTCGTCTACGTTCCTTCTCGCCATCCTTGCCGTCCCCTTCTTTGCTGTTAAGGCAGTCCACGATAGATAGGTTAGCAGACCAAAACAGGGATGACAAGAGCGGCGATGTAGCGATTGATATGCTGTTGATGCGCATCTCATTCTGGCCCGTTGCCTTCGCGGTAGATGCAGACGTTTTGTAGGTAAAGTGCTGCTGACTGCGCTCTCGGATCTGATTTCCCGTGGCCTCGCTTTCGGCCTTGATCACAGCCAAAAATGCGATTTGTTGGCCCACTGAAAACGAGTAATTGCTATCATGGGAAAACGTTTATCGGAGGCGACAATGGTGATCGGCTGGTGTCCCGAGCGAAAGCGAAGGGCGCACTTAACGCAAACCCTGCGGGTTTGCCGTGCGGTCAGGGGGCGCTGCCCCCGACACCCCTGGCAAGGGCCGCGGGCCCCTGCACCCCGAGTCAGCGCGGCACTTGCCGCCAGTGAAGGCCGCAGTTCGTCTTCATCAAGCAGCCTCGCTAAATGCTGCGACCCGGCGTCATGGCGATCTTTCACATGAGCGTCGCGATCGTCAGCCGAAAGGCTGGGCGATCATCAACGGGCGCTGCTGCATACCGGGCGGCTGAACGCGTGGTGGATGAGCGCACGGGTGACGAGCATGACTACAGGAGGAAGCGAGGTGTCGAGGCGACCCACATCGTTATGCCGTCGGGGTCGGACTGGGCGCCCACTCGCTCCGAACTCTGGAATGCTGTCGAACACAAGAACAAGAGGGCGGACGCGCAGGTCGCGCGTGAATTCGAGGTCGCCCTTCCTTCTGAGATCCCCGCGGACGCTCGAAAGGAGCTGGCTGTCGAGTTTGCTCAACGCATCGCCGATCGCTACGGTGTCGGCGCCGATGTCGCCATTCACAGACCAAGCCGCAATGGTGATGAGCGGAATCATCACGCCCACATCTTGACGACGACAAACAGAGTGGAGCGCGGGGGCAAGCTGGGGAACAAGGTGCGTGAACTGGACGCGGTCGCGCACGACCGAAGCGCCAAGCATCGCGATAGGCCGAACGAGGTTGAAAGCCTGCGCGCTGAATGGGCCGATCTCACCAATACATATCTGGAGCGGCATGGATTCGAGCAACGAATCGACCATCGCAGCCTTATCGATCAGCGCGCGGTTGCCGTGGCACGCGGCGAGCGCGACAAGGCCGCCGATCTCGATCGTCAGCCGACTCGTCACATGGGCCCCGCCGCTACCGCCATAGAGCGCGGCATCTCACTGCGCCGTGCGGTCGACGATGAACCGGAGCGGTGGAGGCGGGCGCCTCGCGCCACCGAACTTGGTGACACGAATCGACGCATTGAACTTGCTGCTCAACTCGGGAAGATCCAGCGTGAGCAACGCGGTATCGAACGCGAGACCATCGATACCAAGATGTCATTGGCGGAAGCGCTGCGAGAACGGGGTGCGCGTGGTCAGCCAGGGCCAGCGCTGCGCCACACGGAGGCGGGCGGGAAAAGTTTGTCAGGTGCCTTTGACACCCGCGCCGGTCGCGGCGACGGTTCGGGCGACAGCGGCCAGGCGCGAGCAGGTGGTGAGCGTCCCGAGCGCGGCCGTGAGAGTCTGACCGAACGTTTCGGATTCCTCGCAAAGAGCGCCAGCCGATCCATGGACGACCGACGCGAGGAAGTGCCGGAGCGTGATCGAGAGCAGCGGCATATCGGCGATACCGAGCCGGTACCGACGCGTCTAGCCCTTTCTGAAAGATTCGGGCGGCTCGTCAAGTTGAAAGCGCCATCGCCGGACTTGCAAGTTGACGTTCGCAAGGCCCGGGTCGAAGATGAACGCGACCGTTCCGTGCGCGGAAACGCTGATGACCCTCCAACAGTGTCGGCGCAGGATCACCGAGAGACTGTGCGGCAGCCTGCAGATGTCGGGCCGGTAATTGGGGAGCCCGACGCCGCGGGCTCCGAACCGCAGCCAGTGTCCGGCAGCAGGCTGCAGCAGCTTGGCGAGCGCCTGGTTGAGTTGAAGCGCGAGAGGCAAGAAAGAGAAGATCGGGACCCCACCGAACACCGTGGGCCTGACGTCGACATCTGAGTCCGATACATCCTCAGATGCGAGGCGATTCTTGAAAATGCGGAAGGAAGTTCATGGAAAGCGAACAGGATCGATTCGGTGTGACAGACGAGATCATGTCGGCCGCTCGAAAGGCCCACGCGGGCGCGTTCACCCTTCGGGTAGGAACTTACGTTCCCACGCGTGGGGAGGTGCTGACCATGACCGAGGCTGAACTGCAGCCGATCTTGATCGATTGGCTGCACGAGTCTCCCTCCGAACTGATCCCCACGGTTGGACAAATCCAGCAGGTCAAGGCGATCTTGGAGACGCGTTCGGACTCTGCGAGCCTGCGCAGGCTGATCGAAGAGTGCCGCGCATATATCGAAGACTGACGCATGCAGCAGAACCTGCATGCGTCTTCGAGCGCAATGACGCGTGCGTCATGGCCTCTGTCGCGTGCCTCAGCCAGCGCCGGGGCCTTGGCTGCGAATCTGGTCCTCCGCCCGGGCTTTGCCGGCGTTCGCACCCCAGGGCAGCGGCGCAGCAGGCGGCGTCTTCGGTCGAGAGCGCCTCGGGGCTAAGTAGCAGCGTGCGGGGTCGGCCGACTTGGCGAGAAGCGGCGTCGCTACAGCAGAAGTGTCATCTCCGACGAGACACGCTCGAACCCTAGCCCTGCCCAGAACGAGTGACCTGCATCCGACGTGCTTAGATCTATCTGGTCGATGCCGCGCTTGTCGCACGCGGTCATCAGCGCGCATATCAGCTCGTGCGCGATTCTTTGGCGACGGTAACCGACCTCGGTGAATACGTTGACCAATCGGGCGCGAAGGTTGCGCGCGCTGTCACGTGTCGGGCCCCAATCTAGAAGCGTGAGGCCGGCGCCCGCCACGATGACTCCATCGATTTGGGCGAGGTAACCGATGTATTGCCCCGCATCAATGCGCGGGGCCAGCCAGGCCCGGTAGTTCTCTAGCACAGCAGGCTTCTCGTCAGCGCGAGGGTAGCGATGGCGCGTCACGATGTCCACGTGCGAGGCGTCGACGTCAACCCGCAGCCAAGTTGGTAGCGCGTGGATGGCGGCAACAGTGCCTGTGCTCTCGATGGGCTGCGGCCCGGCTCGCGGAGTGCGTCCAGCTCGTCCGAATTCGGCATAGATTACTTGACTACTCATTTGAGTATCCAATCAATTTGCAATTGCTTCATTTGCGCTTATGCGCGCCCATGCACTGGGTCGCCGGACCGGTGGCTCCTGGCATGGGCGCCGGAGTAAACGCGCCGGACGAGGCCGGCGAGGTGCATAAAACACGTTTTATGCAGGCCATTTATACCGCTCAGTTTTTTATGCGTTCCACCGCTGATGCCCGGTAAATTCCACTTTTATGCCGTTTTATGCCGTTTTATGCTGGCCCCAATTTTTATGCCTGCTGTAGTCATGACGGGATCTCCTTCTCAATCAGTTCCCGGAGGATGTCGGAGATGGAGCGCCGGCTTTTGGCGGCGTAGATTTTCAGTTTTAGATGTTCAACCTCGTCCAACTCAAAATTGACTCTAACCATCACAGCTTTCATGTCTGAAAGTGACTTCAGCGCTGCCGCCTTCTGCTCGCTGGGTCGACCGGGTGCAAGTCCAAGTTTGGTCATGATTGCCATTGCTCAATTGGTGATTGCTTCAAATGGGTGGGTGAGTAGGCGACGTACTTCATCAGCCAAGGCGAAGATTTCGCGAGCTGCTTCGCAGTCTGGCTCGGCATCCATCACGGTCAGGCCCCTCGCCGCGGTGCCGGGGAAATTGACGCGCTGCGAGATGCGCGAGCTTAGGACGGGTAGCCCATACCCGCGTAGCGCCTCGCGAACCTCCGCTGCGAGCCTCGTGCCCTTGATCAGCCGCGAAATCACGAATGCGGCGCGCAGCCGCCCGTCTGTCACTTCGATTCGCTGCTTGACCAGTTCCACGAGATCCGACGCTGCCCAAATGTCATAGGGGCTGGGTTGAACCGGGATCAGCACCAGGTTGGCGGCTTTGATGGCTGAAACGGCCAAATCGGCAATCTGTGGCGCGCCGTCGATGACCACGAAGTCCCGGCCGGACGAGATATTTTTCAGATCCCGCTCGATGGTTGGCCGGTCGATCCCGACGACCGGCAACGGCTGGTCTTCGCGGACTGCCGCCCAGTCCCGCGCACTTCCCTGCGGATCTGAGCAGACCAGCAGCACGCTGTCCCCCCCGATCTGGAGTGCTCTTGCCAAGTGGGTCGAGATCGTCGTCTTCCCAGATCCACCCTTTTGATTGAGAACAGCAATTACTTGCATGCGTAGTCCCTGGTTTGTTGAGACGTTGATTTGCCCACGCCATCACTTACTCACCTGCAGTCTGCCAGCTGATGAGTGGATTTGTCAAACCGTATACGGAGTGATAGTATGTACTCCAGTACATACAATGGAAGGCAGGCTGTGGAAATCCGTATCCGCATTCGGGAAAACAAGAGGTCAGGCCGGAAGACCGTGCCCCCTTCGATTTCACTGATGCGCTACTACTACGACGCTGAGGAGAAGCGTGCGCGTCAAGTCGTGATCGGAGCGGTCCCGTTTTGGGCAGACGCGCTGCCGTCTGAACTGGAATCCATACTCGTCGACGAAGAAAAACGTGAATTCTTTGAGTTCGTCGCGGATCGGAACGCTCAGATGCGCGCGGCAGCGCAGCGCTACCAGCTTGCCAGGTTGGCGGAAAACATCGCAATGGCTGTAAAGGCCGTCGAAGACGGCGTCGCTCCGGCCGACCCGTCCCGACTTTGGGAGGCGATGGACGTTCTTGCCCGAGCGCTCGATCGCGCCGGGTACGAGAGGCCCAAGCGCGAACGGGGGCGTCCGTCGAAGGCCGACGAACTGAGCGCGGACGATCTGCTTTCCGAATGGGAGGCAATGACCTGCGAAGACCGCCTGGCCGAGCTACCGGACTTCTCGCTGGGTAGTGCTGGCCGTCGACGGACGGTCCGACGATTTCCTGCCTATCCATACGAAGAGTTGGTCAAGAAGGCAATAGCCCCTGCGGCTGATTTGGACTCTTCCGATTCAGAAGACGCAGGCTCGTCGTAGACGGCTCAGTATGAGCCGTTCGATCCCGTGCGGGTTGATTCGCCAGGTCAGATGCTCGGCAAGGCGTCTCCTATTCGGGATAGTCTTCCGGCCTGTTCGGGATGTCGTTCCCGCTGATCGGGACGACCTTCCGCTTCATCGGGATTGCTTTCCACCTTGCAGGCCGCAAGCCGCACCGTTGTTGGCTCGCCAGCGCGACGAGCGCTCTCTACCTCTTTCTACCTCTTGCTACCGGCTCACGCCTGTGCATAACTGCGCTGTTTCGCAGCCGCTATGGAGCAAGGTCGAGTGCATTGAGGAAATGTCGAGATAGCGCTACGTTCGTCGGGATGGCATTCCGCGATGGGGTCGTCGCCTGATTCCTGCAATCAGTTGCCGGCCTGCTTGTTGATGGCCAGGATGGCCGACAAGATGGAGCTACCAATCGGGATAGCGTTCCAGCGTCGGGATAGCCTTCCGGTCAACCGTCAGTCTTCCGCCCGAAAAACCGTCCGAAGAAGCCGAGAGTCGGCGCTTGAGCTGGTACTGGCGTTGATGTCGGCGACGGCGCCACTTGAGGCGGCTCTTTCATCGACCGCATGAATTCTTCTCGCCTGGAGGCGGCGCTCGCGACCATAGCGATGCCGGCAGGCGTGAGCGTATCGGTGGGTAGGCCGGTCACATTGAAGACGAACTGAAAGGTGCACATGCAGCCCAGCTCGCGGCGGCGGCTCTTGACCTCGTCGGAAAACCCGCCCGATGGCACCAACATCAGTCCCTTGTGAAGGGCCCAATTTCCGCGAACCGCGTACAGGCGCTCGTCCAAGTCCCTGTGGCTCGACACGAGGCATGACCAGGGTGAGTAGCGCCAGACCATCGCGATCGCGTTATTCGCCGCAGGCGTCAGGAAGTCCCTGACCTCCGACGCGAAGCTCGTCGCCTGCAGACGATCCAGGTCAGCCGCCCATTGCAGCAACTCGGCAAGTGCATTTTTGATCGGGTTCACGTGACTTCGGACGACCGCGGCCTTCGTGCCACCTTCTGGAATTTCATCGATGAAATCCGATAACAGCCGCTCAAAGGTCGACCTTTGTTGCGCGAGGAACACCCCTGCTTGTTCGGCGTGCACGGCAACGCATTCTTCAAGCAAGTTTCGCAAAGAGGGCAGGAACTCATCGAAGCGCTCCGACACGGCCGGATCGACCGCCCCAAGATCATTTTCAGCAGATTCAACGCCTGTCGACGCGACGGACGTTACCGGAAGCCCTCGTGCCTCGACTACACGAGCGAGGAAGGCTTCGCTTGACTGCCGGTATGTCTGCACGGCGGTTTCAGGCGACACCGCATTCGCGGTGATGAACTTGTCGATCCGCTGCCTAATGCCCGCCGCGTGCGCCGGCGAAGTCGGCCCGCTCTTGGCGTATGCGGCCAGCTCCAACCCGAACGCCTGGATCTGCTCGGTCACGTCCGCCACAGGCAATCTCCACGCTGGGTGTCTAGCCCAGAAGTCTGAGACAACGTGTCTCGTTCGCGGCATTTGCACCGCAGCACGATCTCAGGGCCTCCCTTTGGGGGCAAGCTGGCCAGGACGAGTTTCATGGCTCAAAGCATAGCGCGCTGTCGAGTATGCTTTCTCGCATGACCCCACGGCTAGACAAACAGGTGACCGGCAACGTCGGTCTGTACTACGGCTGCTACCAGCTCTCTTTGCGAGGCTGGAACGTAATGCCGACGGCCCGGAACGCAAAGGGCGTGGATATCATCATCTACGACAGTGATGCAACCAACTACAAAGGCATTCAGGTTAAGACGTTAAGCGCCAATAGCGACGTTCCGCTGGGCGCGTCGCTCAGCATCATGGGTGACTTCTGGGTGATCGTGACAGAGGTAGCGAAGGGAACGCCGAAGGTGTTTGTCCTCACCCCCGAGGAAGTGCGTAATGGTGCCGTGAAGAACGAGAAGGATGGCAAGGTCTCGTACTGGCTGAGTCGCAAACACTACGAGCAACCGCGGTTCCTTGAGGCCTGGGATCAGATCGGCTTCGGACATCCTGTGTCCGAGACGCCCTTGGGGCAATAGCATGGATGCCTAGGTGACGAAGTTGCGAGTCAGTGGTGCCCCGCACTTCGAGCCTGAATGGGAAGCCACGAGGGAATACGAGGCCCCGTCTTAGAAAGTCGTGCGGGCGATGCGCCGTTACGTCTGAGCTGCCGCGCCCGCGGTCTGTTGGCATTCGGTGAACAAAAGCACTTGTGCGTTCTGGGGGTGCACTGATTTCTCGAGCCGTGCGTCATCGCCTCGTTGCTTCGTGCCTGTCGGCAGCCGGGTCCAGACTGCTTGCTCTTTGCCCTTGGTGCTCATCTCAATACTTCCTGCTGCGATGATCTCAACTCGCTCAAGCTCAGCCATTGCGAGGCGCAGAGCTTCTCTGAATTTGCGGATCGGACTGGTGTACTGCAATCTCTCTTTCAGCCAGTCCAGGGCATACCTTTGGCGTAGTTCCGCGGACGTCGCCACGAGGCGTTGAATGGCCTTCGCCATATCCTTGCCACGCTTGATCTGCAGGCGCTTTTCCCAGTCGAGAAGTGCGAATTCACTCCGACTGAACAAGGTAACCCACTGCCTGTCGAGTGTGAACGTGTAGCGTTCCGAGTCATCGTCATATTTGAAGCTGGTGAGGATGTGAAATGCATCAGTCTTGCCGACGACGTACCGTGTCGAACCGTCTGGCTTTTTGGCCTCTAGGTACAACGTCGCCGCCGTGAGGGCTTTCATTCGCCGATGCAGCCACTCGTAGTCGTGCTTCCCAACGCATCGCCCCATTGATTTGAGGAGGGCTGATCGCACCAGCGTCACCGGCTGGCCCAGAGGAAACAAACGCGCCTCGAAAATGAGCTGCAGGCAAAGGTCTGCATCGGCCTCATCCAACTGCTCGCCGGTGTAGGTGATCACGGCGTCAGACCGGCTTACGAGCGTGGTTTCGCGGTGGAAGGTGCGTTGCCGCTTCGCGATGGGTGCGAACAGACTTGACCGGGCAAGGTGGTTCGGCATTGCCCGTTTTGGCGGCTCCATGGCAGGAAGGAAAAGCTGCTTGACGCTCGCTTTGGGACCGTCCTGGGTCGGGCCATCGGCAGACCTTGCGCGATGGGCTTCCATGCGGCTCAGGGCCGCTTGCAACGTACGCATGACCTAGCAAGAAGTGAGCTGCGTCTTCGCCCAGCGCTGCCGCGCGAGCTGTTCCGCCTTGGTGGGGCGTCCGCGCGGCCGCCGTTGCGGCGGAGGCTCTGCAGGTCTGGACGACTCGATCCAGGCAAGCACGTCGCTTTCATACCAGCAGAGGCGCCGGCTACTGGGAAGCTTGAAGGGCCGCGGGATCAGGTGCTGATACTTCGCGTTCGTGGCGAACGTGCGGATCGTTGTAGCGCTCTTGCCGATCAGCTCGGAGAGCTGCTCGACAAACAGGATTCGAACTGGGAGGGTCTTGGTGGCTTCGTAGGTCTGGCCTTGGGCAGCGTCGCTGGCGGCCTCGGGCAGCGCGGGAATCGACATGTGGCAATCCATCCGTCATGGAGGCTGCATCCGCAGCCTCGACAGCGATCGAAAAGTGAATTGCGTTCAAGACCGACAACGACGCGAACTTCGGAGTACCAAGACACACACGGTACTCATTCGCCGCCGCCTGCGCATCGCGCGCACGATCATCAACCTCGGTAGAGCACGTGGCTCAGCTGGTCAGTGCCGGGGATCGCGTTTGAAGTGTCGTGCTATCGCTCGATTGCACGTTTAACTTGCCGACTTGTCTTGGTCTTCACCGGGGGGGCGGCTAACGACTCCGTTCCCCAGTCGGCCACGCGATCTGATCGTTCACGGTAGCTTAGAGTTAACGTGCGCGGCAGTCAACTTGCGATGGGACAGTGGTGTTGCGCTGGGACATCCGTGGGACACTGAGTTCAGATATTTACTCCGAATCGCCATGAATGGCGACCAAAAGCAAAAAAGCCTAAGTGCTTGACGCGCCTAGGCTTTTTTACTGAATCTCTGGTCGGGGTGAGAGGATTCGAACCTCCGGCCTCTACGTCCCGAACGTAGCGCTCTACCAGGCTAAGCTACACCCCGATTTTTCAGCCGAACGCTCTTTCGGGCGTTCTTTCGAGCTCGGCTCGGTGCTTGCGCATTCGGCCGATTCGCTGAGCTGACTATTCTCGCACAA
>FTIF01000341.1_pt3 | contig 10547 bp, 6 predicted proteins | sample 1658001 | NCBI WGS metagenome assembly FTIF01 (sample SAMEA3914789, study PRJEB12502) | metagenome | biome: forest; material: soil | place: Canada | collected 2011-07-03 | depth 0.3 m | reverse complement strand
CGCCGCCCTGCCGCATCTGGTCAATGCCGGCCTGCAAAATGCGGGTCAGACCTGTTCGGCGGCGTCTCGAATCCTGGTGCAACGGGGGGTGCGGGACGCCCTGATCGAGCAGTTGGCCGCCCGCTACCGGACCCTGACCGCCGGTCCAGCCCTGGCCGACCGCGACCTTGGTCCCTTGGTAAGCGCCGATCAGGAAGCGGTTGTGCGCGGCTATCTGCGCCAGGCCGAGACCGAGGGCCTGACCCTGGCCGCGCGGGGCCAGATCGCCGAAGGGGCGCCCCCAGGCGGCCACTATGTCGCGCCGCATCTGTTCACCGACGTGCCGCCAGGCAGCCGCCTGGCCCAGGAGGAGATCTTCGGCCCGGTCCAGGTGGTCATGGCGTTCGATGACGAGGCCGAGGCCATAGCCCTGGCCAATGGGACCGAATTTGGCCTGGCCGCCGGGGTCTGGACCCGGGACGGCGCCCGCCAGATGCGCCTGGCCCGGCGGCTCAAGGCCGGCCAAGTGTTCATCAACACCTATGGCGCCGGCGGCGGGGTCGAGCTGCCGTTCGGCGGGGTCAAACGGTCGGGCCACGGGCGCGAAAAGGGCCTGGAGGCCCTGCGGGCCTTCACCGCCCTGAAGACGGTGGCCGCGTTCCATGGCTAGGGGCCTAATCTCATGAACCTTTCGGGAAAACGCGCCATCGTCACCGGCGGCGCCTCGGGTTTCGGCGCGGGCATCGTCCGCCGCTTCGTGGCCGAAGGCGCGCACGTGGCCATCGCCGACCTCGATCTCGAGGCGGCGCAGGCCCTGGCCGGCGAATTGGGCGGTCATGCCCTGGCCTTGCGGGCCGACGTGGCCGATGGCCCAAGCGTCAGCGCCCTTTTCGACACGGTGCTGGAGGCCTTTGGGGGCGTCGACATCCTGGTCAACAACGCCGGCATGGGCCATAGGCCGCGCCCGCTGGAGGCCCTGACCGAGTCCGAGTTCGATCGGTTGATGGCCGTCAACACCAAGTCGGTCTATCTGACCGCCCGCCTGGCCGTGCCGCTGATGAAGGCGGCCGGCGGCGGCGCCATCCTCAATATCGCGTCCACCGGCGGGGTCAGCCCGCGGCCGAACCTGGCCTGGTACAACGCCTCCAAGGGATGGATGATCGCGGCCACCCGCGCCATGGCCATCGAACTGGCCCCGTTCCAGGTGCGGGTCAACGCCCTCAATCCGGTGGCCGGCGAGACCCCCATGCTCAAGACCTTCATGGGTGAGGACACCCCGGAAATCCGGGCGCGCTTCCTGGCCAGCATCCCGATCGGCCGCTTTTCCACCCCCGCCGACATCGCCGCCGCCGCTGCTTTCCTGTGCAGCGACGAGGCCGGCATGATCACCGGCGTGGCGCTGGAGGTAGATGGCGGGCGCTGCATCTGAACCCCTCTGGAGCGGAGGACCATACCGACAGTTCGATAGCCCGGCTGAGCAAGCACAAAGATTTTCTCGCTTGGTCATTCCTATAAGGCGACTAGGAATTCGCCGCGCCGCAACGCTCGTTCGGCGCGGGACTCGATACAACAAGGGATCGCCGGCAAGGCGGTGGAGGGTAAGATGAAACATTGGTTCCTGGGGGCGTCAGCCGCCCTGATGGCCGCGTCCGCTGTGACGGCCAATGCGCAAACCGCGCCGGCCGCCCAAGGCGCACAAGGCGGCGGCCTGGGCGAGATCGTCGTCACCGCCCAAAGGCGCGAGCAGTCGGCCCAGGATGTCGGCGTGGCCCTGACCGTGCTGTCCGGCCAGACCCTGGTCGATCGCGGGATCAACAGCGTCAATCAGCTGCAGTTCCAGACCCCGTCCCTGGAGATCACCCCCGCCTTTGGCGGCGGCCAGCCCAATTTCCGCCTGCGCGGGGTCGGGTTCGACGACTACGCCTCCAACAACACCTCGCCGGTGGGCGTCTATGTGGACGAGGTGGCCTATCCTTTCCCGGTGGAGACCCAGGGCGTGCTGTTCGACGTCTCCCGCGTCGAGGTGCTGCGCGGGCCGCAGGGCACGCTCTATGGCCGTAACACCACCGGCGGCGCGATCAATTTCCTGACCAATCGCCCGACCTCGACCCTGTCGGCCGGCGTGGTCGGCGTGGTCGGCGAATACGGGGCCTACGACTATGGCAAGGTCGAGGGCTATGTCTCCGGCCCGATCAACGACAGCGTTGGTTTCCGCCTGTCCGGCGTGACCGAACAGGGCGGCGCCTTCATGGAGAATCGCGACACCGGGCAGAAGCTTGGCGACGCCGACCGCTACGCCTTCCGCGCCCAGTTGGCCGCCCATCAGGGGCCGCTGGATGTGTTGATCGAGGGCTATTACAATCGCGACAAGTCGGACGGCCAGGGCCTCTACCTGTTCAAGCCGGTGACCACGGCCACAGGCGTCATCCCCGCCGACACCAACCCGTTCCACACCGGCTGGGGCAGCGGCTCGCCGGACTTCACCGCCCTGACCGGCATCGCCGGGAACGCCAAGCCGTTCAAGAACGACACCGGCGCCGGCGGCAATGTGAACCTGACCTATGACCTGGGTGGGTTGAAGCTGACCAGCATCACCGCCTATCAGAACTTCGCGCGCCGCGAATATAACGACTGGGACGCCACCTCGGCCAATTTCGCCGGGGCCTATTTCCATACGGGCGCCAATGTGGTGTCGGAGGAGTTGCGCCTGTCGTCGGACGGCAAGGGCCCGTTGAAATGGGTGGCCGGACTTTATGTGTCCAAGGAAGACCTGAGCGACGCCTTCATCACCGACTTCGCCGACGGCCTCGGCTTCGCCATCGACACCTCCTACAAACAGCACGCCAACACCCAGGCGCTGTTCGGGCAGGTCGAGTACCAGCTGACCGACAAGCTGACCCTGATCGGCGGGCTTCGGGCCGAGCATGAAAAGCGCGACCTGTTGGACTACACCACCACCACCAATCCGCTCGTGCCCATCGGCGGCGGCCTGAACCTGGGCGTCACCGGACTCAGCTCATCCACCGAATATACGCAAGGCTCGGGCAAGGTCGAAGCCCAGTACAAGCTGCAACCGGGCGTACTGCTCTATGCCAGCATCAGCCGCGGCGTGAAGTCGGGGGGCTTTTCCGCCTACAACACCGTCCAGGCCAGCCAGCTACATGCGGTCAAGCCTGAGATTCTCTGGTCTTACGAGACCGGCTTCAAGGGCGAGTTCGCCGACCACACCGTACGGCTGAACGGAGCCGCCTACTATTACGACTACAAGGATCAGCAGGTGCAGTCGGCGATCCCGACCTTCGCCGGGCCGATCGGCAATATCGTCAATGCGCCGTCCTCGCACATTTACGGCGTCGAGCTGGAGCTGCAGTGGCGGCCACTTCCAGCCCTGGAGATCGACCAGTCGATCGGCTACAAAAAGGGTTATTTCGACAAGTTCACCGGCCTGGACGCCTCCACCGGCGTCTATGTGAACCGCGACGGCCAGGACGAGGGCTTCCCACCGCTCAGCTACAACGGATCGGTCAGCTATACCTGGAGCGTGGCCGACTATCAGCTGGTGGGCGAAACCGACTATAATTTCCGCGACAAGCTGACTCCGGTGCTGCTGGGCCCCGACTATGACGTCAAGGCCTATTGGCTGGCCAATGCCAGCCTGACCCTGTCGCCCAAGACCGGCCCCTGGTCGGTGGCCCTGTGGGGGCGCAACATCTTCGACCAGCGCTACGATCTGACCCGCAACTTCTTCACCGGCGACGCCGCCGGCAAGCTGATCAGCATCGCCGCGCCGGGCGCGCCCGCCACCTATGGGGTGCGTTTGAGCTATAAGTATTAGACACTGAGCGCGGGCGGCGATGATCCGTCGCCCGCGTCCAGATCAGTATCGGGCGACGTCGAAAGGACCTGGATCATGCGCGCGGATGGGCTGGGCAATCCCGTCACCACCCAGGATGACGCCACCCTGGCGGCGATCGACGACTTCGTCGAAGGCTTCCTGGCCTATGAGACCCGCGCCACCAACATTCTTGGCGCGGCCGAGCGCGATCCCGCCAGCGCCCTGGCCAACGCCTATGCCGGCATTCTGTGGATGCTGCTGGAGGCGCCGGAGGCCCCGGCGCGGGCGGCCAAATACCTGGCCCTGGCCAAGGCGGCGCGGGACGGCGCCACCCGGCGCGAACAGCTGGCCGTGGAGGTGCTGGACGCCTGGAGCCAGGATGACGTGCCGGCCGCCCTGGCCCTGTGCGACGAGGCCATCACAGCCTTTCCGCGCGATCTGGTCATGGTCAAGATCAGCCAGTATCTGAACTTCAACCTGGGCCGGTTCACCGAGATGCTGCGCGCGGCCCTGGCCGTGCTGGAGGCCAATCGGGAGGTCGCCTACGCCCACGGCATGGCCGCCTTCGCCTTTGAGCAATGCCATCTGCTGGACGAGGCCGAGGCCGCCGCCCGCGAGGCGCTGCGGCTGAAGCGCAAGGAGCCCTGGGCCCAGCACGCCCTGGCCCATGTGATGCTGACCCAGGGGCGCATCGACGAGGGCGCCCGCTTTCTGGAGGATGTGCATGACGGCTGGAGCGATCTGAACTCGTTCATGGTCACCCATCTTTGGTGGCACCTGGCCCTGTTCTATCTGAGCCAGGGCCGGGAGCGCCGGGCGCTGCAGATCCATGACCGCCACGTCTGGGGGGTGGCCAAGGACTATTCGCAGGACCAGGTGGGGGCCGTGTCGCTGCTGGCGCGGCTGGAGCTGGACGGGGTCGAGGTCGGCGACCGCTGGGCCGATGTGGGCAAGTTCCTGGCCGCCCGCGAGGCCGACACCACGCAACCCTTTCTCAGTGTGCAATATCTCTACGGCCTGGCTCGGGCGGGGCGACCTGAGGCCAAGACCCTGATGGCCGCGATCCGCGAGCGGGCGGCCGGCGCCCCCGCCTTTACCCGCGAGGCCTGGGCCGGCGCCGCCCTGCCGCTGGCCGAGGGGCTGCTGGCCCACGCCCATGGCGACTATACCGAGGCCGCGCGACAGCTGACCTCGGCCCTGCCGCGCCTGATGGCGATCGGCGGCAGCCACGCCCAACGCGACCTGTTCGAACAGATCCGCCTGGACGCGGTGCTCAGGTCCGGCGACCTGGCCACGGCGCAGCAGTTGCTGGAGTTGCGGCGCCAGACCGACCGCGACGGCGTCCCGGTCAATCGCGCCCTGGCCAAGGTCTATGCCAGTCTCGGTCTCCCCGCCCAGGCCGCCAAGGCCGCCGAGCGCGCGCACCGGACCAAGGCCGCCCATTCTTCCCCGATCGGAATTCACGCATGACCGATGTCGCCCAATACGCCTCGCTGGAGGACGTCCTGCGCCGGATCGACGGCCGCGCCGACGACTTGGTGAGCCTGACCCAGGACCTGATCCGGTTTCCCACCATCAATCCGCCAGGCGAGGCCTATCGCCCCTGCGCGGAATATCTCGGCGACCGGCTGAAGGCGCGCGGTTTCGAGGTCACCTATGTCCGCGCCGAGGGCTCGCCTGGCGATTGCGACGCCTATCCGCGCATCAATGTCATCGCCCGCCGGGAGGGAAGCGGGCCGGGGCCTTGCGTGCATTTCAACAGCCATCTCGACGTGGTCGAGCCCGGCAAGGGCTGGACGGTGGATCCCTTCGCGGCGGTGGTGAAAGACGGCCGGGTCTATGGCCGCGGCGCCTGCGACATGAAAGGGGGCCTGGCCTCGTCGGTGATCGCGGTGGAGGCCCTGCTGGACAGTGGTCTCGACCTGCCCGGCGCGATCGAGATCTCCGGCACGGTGGACGAAGAATCGGGCGGCTATGGCGGGGTGGCCTATCTGGCCGAGCGGGGCTGGTTCTCCAAGCCGCGCGTGGATCACGTGATCATTCCCGAGCCGCTGAATGTGGACCGGGTCTGTATCGGCCATCGCGGGGTCTGGTGGGCCGAGATCGAGACCAAGGGCCGCATCGCCCACGGCTCCATGCCCTTCCTGGGCGACAGCGCCATCCGCCACATGAGCGCGGTGCTGGGGCGCATCGAGGACGATCTCTATCCCGCCCTGGCCCGCCGCCATTCCGACATGCCGGTGGTGCCCGAGGGCGCGCGGCAATCGACCCTGAACATCAACTCCCTGCATGGCGGCCAGGCCGAAGGCTTCCAGGGCCTGCCCTCGCCCCTGGTGGCCGAGTCCTGCCGCATGATCATCGATCGCCGGTTCCTGATCGAGGAAAGCCTGGACGATGTCCGCTCCGAGGTCAGCGACCTATTGGACGGACTCAAGGCTGAACGGCCTGGCTTCGACTATGTGCTGCGGGAGCTGTTTTCGGTGGCCCCGTCCATGGCCGACCGCGACGGCCCGGTGGCCAGCGCCGCCGCGCGGGCGGTGCGCCGGGTGCTGGGCCGCGAGGCGCAATTCGTCTGTTCGCCCGGCACCTATGACCAGAAGCACGTGGACCGCATCGGCAAGCTGCGCGACTGCATCGCCTATGGCCCCGGCGTGCTGGACCTGGCCCACCAGCCCGACGAATGGGTCGGCATCGACGACATGGTCGCCGCCGCCAAGGTCATGGCGCTGGCGGCGCATAGCCTGCTGACGGCGTGAGTTGAGCAGGGTGGGGGCTAAAACCCTTCTCCCCTTGTGGGAGAAGGAGGGGCCCGGCCGCGAAGCGGTTGGGAGGATGAGGGGTCGCACCGGCTCAGACAAGCGGGCGCTCCGACTTCACACGCCGCGCATCAGAGGCGGAAAAGCCGATGCGACCCCTCATCCTCCCATGGCTACGCCATGGGCCCCTCCTTCTCCCACAAGGGGAGAAGGGTGGATGCGCCTCCTCCTCGCCCTCCTCTTCGCCTTCCTCGTGACCACCACGGCCTTCGCCAAGGACAGCCTGGTCGTGGGCGTTCAGCTTGAGCCCCCGAACCTGGACCCCACCTCTGGCGCGGCGGCGGCGATCAAGGATGTGACGTTCCAGACCATCTATGAGGGGCTGGTCAAGCTGGGTCCCGGCGGGGTCGCCCAGCCGCTGCTGGCCACGGGCTGGACCCTTTCGCCGGATGGCCTGACCTATCGCTTTCGCCTGCGCCAGGGCGTGAAGTTCCAGGACGGCGCCCCGTTCGACGCCGAGACGGTCAAGTTTTCGCTGGAGCGCGCCGGGGCCAAGACCTCGACCAATTCGCAAAAGCCGCGTTTTGCGGTGATCGACAGCGTCCAGATCATCGATCCCTATACGGTCGACCTGCATCTGAAGCGGCGCTACAGCAGCCTGCTGCAGGTGCTGGGCTGGGGCGATGCGGTGATGGTGTCGCCCAAATCCATCGCCGCCGACGCCACCCACCCCATAGGCACCGGCCCATTCCGCTTCGCCGACTGGCGGCGCGGCGACAGCGTCGCCCTGGAGCGCAACCCCGACTATTGGGGCCGGCCGGCGCGGCTGGCGCGGGTGACCTTCAAATTCATCGCCGATCCCACCGCCGCAGTGGCGGCCCTGCGCGCCGGGGATGTGGACGTCTTTGGCGGCTTTCCGGCGCCCGAGGCGGTCAAGGCCCTGCAGGCCGATCCGCGTTTCACCGTCCGCATCGGCCCGTCCGAGGCCGAGACCATCGTCGCCCTCAATAACCGCCGCGCCCCGCTGAACGATGTGCGGGTGCGCCGGGCCCTGAGCTACGCCGTCGACCGGCGGGCGATCATCGACAAGGCCATGTTCGGCTATGGCCAGCCGATCGGCAGCCACTATCCGCCGCAGAACCCCGGCTATGTGGACCTGACCGGCCTCTATCCGCACGATGCTGCCAAGGCCCGGGCGCTGCTGGCGCAGGCCGGCTATCCGCACGGCTTCGACCTGACCCTGAAACTGCCGCCGCCATCCTATGCCCGCCGCGCCGGCGAGGTTGTGGCGGCCGAGATGGCCGAGGCCGGGGTGCGGGTGCATATCGAAAACGCCGAATGGGCCCAGTGGCTGGCCCAGGTGTTCGGGCGGCACGACTTCGACATGACCATCGTCGCCCATGTGGAGTCGATGGACTACGACATCTATGCCCGCGACGACTATTATTTCGGCTATTCCAACCCGCGCTACAAGGCGCTGCTGGCCCAGCTGGACGATAGCCTGGACCCGGCGCGGCGAGGCGCCATCCTGGGTGAGATGCAGCGCACCTTGGCCGACGACGCCGCCAATCTGTTCCTGTTCGAATATCCGTCGATCGGGGTGTGGAATTCCAAGGTCAAGGCCCTGTGGGCGCCGACCCCGGTCAGCGCGCTCGACCTTGGCGAGGCCTATGTCGAGGGGCCGCCCGGCGGCGACAGCGCCCAAGCGCGTGGCGGTGGCGCCCGCGGCGGCGGAGCGCCGCCCTGGCTGTGGCCGGCGCTGGTTGCGCCCTTCGCCCTGCTGGCGGCGTGGGCCGGGGCCAAGGCTGGCCCTGCCTATCTGGCCCTGCGTCTGGCCTCCATGGCCGCGACCCTGGTTGTGGCCAGCCTGGTGGTGTTCGCCCTGCTGCAGGTCGCTCCCGGCGATCCGGCCCGCTACATGATGGGCATGAGCGCCGATCCCGAGGCCCTGGCGGCGCTGCGCGAGCAGTTGGGGCTGAACGCGCCCCTGGCCCAGCGCTATGTGAGCTGGATCGCCGGGCTGCTGCACGGCGATTTCGGGGTCAGCTACACCTATCGCGTCCCGGTCGGGACCCTGATCGCCGAGCGGCTGGCCGTGTCCCTGCCCCTGACCGTCTACGCCCTGCTGCTGTCCACCGTGACCGCCTTTGTCGCGGCCCTGGCGGCGGCGGCCCGGCCCGGCGGGTGGGCCGATCGGCTGTTCGGTCTGCTGACGCCCCTGGGAGTGGCCATTCCCAATTTCTGGTTCGGCATGGTGCTGGTGGTGGTGTTCGCCGGCGCCCTGCGCTGGTTCGCGGCCGGCGGCTTTCCGGGCTGGGAGGCGGGGGTGGGGCCGGCCGTGAAGGCCCTGACCCTGCCGGCCATAGCCCTGGCCCTGCCCCAGGCGGCGATCCTGGCGCGGGTGCTGCGCGCCGAACTGAACCAGCAGAGCGGCCTGGACTATATGCGCACCGCCCGCGCCAAGGGCCTCAGCCCCGGCCGCGCCCTGGTGGTCCACGCCCTGCCCAACGCCCTGATCCCGGTCCTGACTATTCTCGGTCTGCAGTTCTCTTTCCTGCTGGCCGGAGCGGTGATCATCGAGAACGTCTTTTTCCTGCCGGGCCTAGGGCGGCTGGTGTTCCAGGCCATCACCCAGCGCGACCTGATCGTGGTGCAGAGTGTGGTGGTGCTGCTGGTGTTCGCGGTCACCGCCGTCACCCTGCTGGTCGATCTGGCCTATGTGGCGGCCGATCCGCGACTGCGGAGGCGCGGATGAGCGCGCCATCGCCTAGCCGGCGTCCTAGCCCCAGCTCCGCCCTCATCGTGGGAGCGGCCATTTCCGCCCTGGTCGTCGCAGTCGCCCTCACCTCGCTGGTCTGGACCCCCTACGATCCGCGCGACATGGCCGCGGCCGGGCGGCTCGCGGCGCCATCCCTGGCCCATCCGTTCGGGGCCGACGCCTATGGCCGGGACGTGCTGTCCATGGTGCTGGCGGGATCGCGCGCGGCCCTGGCCGTGGCGATCGCCGCCTCAGCCATAGGGCTGGGCGTCGGCGCGCCCCTCGGCCTGCTGGCGGCGGCCCGGGGCGGCTGGGTCGACGAGGCGGTGATGCGGCTGAACGACCTGGTGTTCGCCTTCCCGGCCCTGCTGATCGCGGTGCTGCTGTCGGCGGCCTTCGGACCCGGGGCGATCAATGCGGTGGTCGCCATCGGCATTTTCAACGTGCCGGTGTTCGCCCGCGTGGCGCGTGGCGCGGCCCTGAGCCTGTGGGCGCAGGACTATGTGCTGGCGGCGCGCCTTGCCGGCAAGGGCCGCCTGCGCATCAGCGCCGAGCATATAGCCCCCAACCTGCTCGGCGGCCTGGTGGTGCAGGGGGCGATCCAGCTGTCGCTGGCCGTCATCGCCGATGCGGGCCTGTCCTATGTCGGCCTGGGGACCCAGCCGCCGGAGCCGAGCTGGGGGCGGATGCTGGCCGACGCCCAGACCCTGTTCGCCGCGGCGCCCTGGCTGGCCCTGTTTCCCGGCGCCGCCATCGTCCTGACGGTGCTGGGCTTTTCCCTGCTGGGCGACGGCTTGCGGGCGCGGCTCGATCCGCACGCGGCGGAGCGCTGATCGCCATGGCCCTGCTGGATGTCGAGAGCCTGGCCCTGACCCTGGAGGGCCGCCCGCTGCTCAAGGGGATATCCCTGAGCGTGGCGCGGGGCGAGGTCCTGGGCCTGGTGGGCGAGTCCGGGTCGGGCAAGTCCCTGACCGCCCTGTCGATCCTTGGCCTGCCGCCCGCCGGGGCGACGCTGACGGGCGCCGTGCGCCTGGACGGCGTCGACCTTCTCGGCCTCGGCGAGGCCGGAATGCAGGCGGTGCGCGGGCGAGACATCGGCATGGTGTTCCAGGAACCGATGACCGCGCTCAATCCGGTGCTCAGCATCGGCGATCAGGTGGCCGAAACCGTGCGCCTGCACCGGCGGGTTTCGCGCGCCGAAGCCCGGCGGGCCGCCGCC
>FTIF01269001.1_pt1 | contig 10573 bp, 6 predicted proteins | sample 1658001 | NCBI WGS metagenome assembly FTIF01 (sample SAMEA3914789, study PRJEB12502) | metagenome | biome: forest; material: soil | place: Canada | collected 2011-07-03 | depth 0.3 m | reverse complement strand
CCGCCGATCTGGCGCAGCACGCTGCGCGTCACCAGCAGGCCCAGCACGCCGATGACTGCGAGCACGGCCAGCGAGATGCCCAGCTGGCGCAGCGCCGTGGCGCGCACGTCCGCGTCCACGCCGTCCATGTACAGGCCGGAACCCACGATCCAGTTCCAGCCCGGGATCTTCACCAGGTATTGCAGCTTCGGATAGACGACCGCGTTCGGATCGTTGTCGCCGGGCTTGGCTGTCCACGACGCGACCCATGCCGTCGCGCCGTCCGTGCTCGCGGCCATGCCGTCGATCAGCATCCTGGCCGCGTCGACGCCCTTGCTGTTGAGCGTGCCCAGCACGGTCTTGCCGGGCACCCAGCGCGTCAGGTACGGATGCATCACCGCCATGCCGTCGGTGGTGACGATGTAGAAATAGTCGGCCTTGCCCGTCAGGTCGCCGTAGCGCGCCATCCGCAGCGCGTCGGTCGCCGCCTTCATCGCGTCGGGCTCGCTCATCTTGCCGGCCGCTGCGGCGGCCTGGTAGCCGGCGACCAGCGTGGACGCCGATTGCACGGCGGCCTTCAACGTGGCCTTGCGGGCGTTCGTGATCTCTTCGCGCAACTGGAAGAAGGCCAGGCCCGAGACCAGCAGCACGCCGACGACGGCGGTCGCCACCAGCAAGAGGATCTTTCGATTGAATGACAGCTTCTCGATCATGGCGCTTCCGGGGGGTTCCAAATCTTCGCGAGCGGGGCTCGTGGACGTCGAGTGGCCTCGTGCGGCAGGGGCTGGCACGTGATGCGCGATCTCTGCGACAGTTTTCGGCGCTTCGTCCGCGCCGCTTGAGGACGAACCCGACGAACGGTCGGCATCGTGGTGTCGGGGTCTTGCGTTGCGCCTCGAGAGGCAGCACCCCGGACCCGCCCCGTGCGCGCCCGGCTCAGACGCCCCAGATCCAGTTCTTCGGCACGTAGTACCCGGACGCCTTCAAGGCCTGCGCGTACGACTTGAAATCCTCCAGGTCTTCCAGCGTGCTGACGTCGCCATAGCGCGCCGTCTGCTTGAACTGGCCCGACAGCGCGGCGCCGCTGTACAGCGTGCGCGGCTGGAACACGGTCAACGGGAACCCGTCGCCGTACTGGTCGCCGTCCTTCGCGGTTTCCATGTCGAGCTTGGTCAGCGCGCCGAACGCCCGGTTGCGATGCGACTCCGCGTTGTGGTGCACTCGGCGGCGCGACGCCTTGTCGCCCACCGCGCCCATCGCGATGTTCAATTCATTGATGCAGCGCAGGATGCGCGGCGTCAGGTTGCCCATGTCGCCGTGCTCGGAGTGCTCGGACGGGCCGAAGTAGACCTTGGACTGCGGCACCGACAAGCCCTTGCCGAGACCTGCCGCGCCGCCGTTCATGCGCTCCTTGAGCGCCGTCTTGCGCAGCGCGAAATCGCCGCCCTTGCTCATCGTGTTGAGCGTCGGATCGATCACGTTGTCCATGCCCTGGCCGGCGCGAAAGGCCATGCCCTTGTGCAGCTTGCCGTCGTCGTTCTGGATCCCCGGCTTGACGATGTCTCGCGAGGCCAGGCTGCCGTACTGCCCCCACGAGGGACAGATGGTGAACAGGTCGTAGTCGCCCGTCATCGGCAGGCCGGCACCGGTCTCGTTCGACGTCATGACCTCGAACACTTCGGCGAGCTTGCCCGTGCGGTCCTTGTCCATGATCAGCGCCGGACTGGGAATCATCTTGCCGGGCGCATAGACGCGGATCTCGAACCGGCCGTCCGCGCGGGCGACGGCACGGAACGCGATCGTCTTGCGGTCGCCGCTGCGTTGGGCGAGCAGCAGCAGGTCCTTGCTGTCCGGAATGTCGATCTTCCGCTCGATCGCCGTGCGCGCCGGGCTGCCTTCGCCGCGCGCCATCTGCTCGTCGATCTGGGCGCGCGTCAGGATCAGCGGCTGCTTGTTCGCGAAGCCCGACTTCAGACCGTCCTGGTTGGCCGCGGTGCCCTTGAGCGCCTTGGCGGCGTTGTAGCCGACCTTGCTGTAGATGCCGTCGTACGGCACCAGGCCCGCATGCGGGCCCCAGTCGGAGCTCTTGCCCTTGACGTGGAAATTCTTGCTGGGATAGTCCTTCTCCAGCCAGCGCTTCGACCACGGCCCGGTGGAGCGGAAGATGATCACCTCGTCCAGCCGGTCGGCCACGCGCTTGGCCGCCTCCATGTCTTCGCGCGTCATGCCGTTCTGGTTGTGGCTGAACGAGGCACCGAATCCGACGATCATCAAAAGTCCTTGGCTTGAAGTGGCGAGTCGCGGGGGCGATGCCTCTTCGCCAGGCCCGGCTCGCGGCACCTGGTCGCCGCGGCAGCCCTGCACGGGGCGAGTCTAGCTCGACAGCGGAGTGGAGCGTAGGCCGCAAACCCGGGCTTGGGCCGGGCGGGTGGTCACTGCGCCGGATAGCCGGCTTCCCTGAAGGCCCCGATCAGCGTCTCGCGCTCGACGGTCGAGTCCACGCGGACGGTCTTTCGAGCCAGATCGACCTGGACGCGCGCAGCCGGATCGATGGCGTGCACGACCTGGGTGACCCGGCTGGCGCAGCCGCCGCAGCGCATGCCTTCGACATTGAATTCGGTCATTCGAGACTCCTTGAAATAGAGGCTTTCACTCTGAGCGTTCCCATGGTGGGAAGGTCAAGAAAATGTTGTCGCCGGCCTTGTCGGCGGTGCGGGCTTTGACGGCGCTTGACTCTCCCACTGTTGGAAGGTTGAGACTGCAGACATGGAAAACTCAGAGATCGACCTCCTTAGCAGGCCTGCAATACCCATTGCGACGGTGTCAACGGATCAGGAAAGGACGTTCGCGATCGAAGGCATGACCTGTGCCTCCTGCGCCGGGCGCGTCGAGAAGGCGCTGCAGAAAGTCGCCGGCGTGACCTCCGCGATGGTCAATCTCGCGACCGAAACCGCGCAGGTGCGCATCGTCGGAGACGTCGACGTGCCGGCGCTCCTGGCCGCAGTCAGGAACGCCGGGTACGTGGCCCGGAATGCGGCAGGGATCGAGCCCAGGCCCGTGGCGGCGTCCCTTCCGGCCTGGTGGCCCGTCGCCCTGTCCGCGCTGCTTTCGGCCCCCCTGTTGATCGGCATGATCGGTGAGTGGCTCGGCGAGCACTGGATGTTGAACGGCTGGATCCAGCTCGCCCTGACGGCGCCGGTGCAGTTCTGGCTGGGTGCGCGTTTCTACCGTGCGGCCTGGAGCGCCATCAAGGCGCGCAGCGGGAACATGGATCTGCTGGTGGCGCTCGGAACCTCGGCAGCGTTCGGACTGAGCCTGTACGAACTGCTCCGCGCTACGCCCGGACAGATGCCGCCGTTGTACTTCGAGGCCTCGGCCGTCGTCATCACCCTCGTCCTGCTGGGCAAGTGGCTCGAGACCCGGGCCAGGCGTCAGACGACAGAGGCGATACGCGCGTTGAACGCGCTGCGCCCCGTCACCGCCCGGGTGAGACGCAAGGGCATCGACGCGGACGTTCCCGTCGAGCAAGTCGCGCTCGATGACCTGGTCGTCGTGCGGCCCGGAGAGCGAATCGCGGTCGACGGCGTCGTCGTCGAGGGCGAAAGCCATGCCGACGAGTCGCTGATCACCGGCGAGAGCCTTCCCGTGGCCAAGCGCCTCGGCGATCGCGCGACGGGCGGCGCGGTCAACGCCGAAGGACTCCTGCTGGTACGCACGACCGCCATCGGCGCCGAGACGACGCTCGCGCGCGTGGTTCGCCTCGTGGAGTCCGCGCAGGCGAAGAAGGCGCCCGTTCAGCGCATCGTCGACCGGGTCAGCGCAGTCTTCGTCCCTGTCGTGCTGGCGATCGCGCTGGCCACGCTTCTGGGGTGGGGATTCGGAACCGGCAACTGGCCTGCGGCCATCCTGCACGCCGTGGCGGTCCTGGTCATTGCCTGCCCATGTGCGCTGGGGCTGGCCACGCCGACCGCGATCATGGTGGGAACGGGTGCCGCGGCACGGCGCGGCATCCTCATCAAGGACGCGGAAGCGCTCGAGACGGCACATGCCGTCCAGAGGGTCGTCTTCGACAAGACCGGGACGCTGACCGAAGGACGTCCCGAGTTGCTGGCCTACGAGGCATCGACCGGCGACAAGCGCAAGCTTCTCCATGCTGCGGCGTCGCTGCAGGCGGGAAGCGAGCATCCCTTGGCGCGCGCCGTCGTCGATGCCGCGGCCAAGGCCGGGATCACGCTCTCCGCAGCCGGCAACGTGCAGGCAAGCCCGGGGCGAGGGATCGCGGGGGTTGTCGACGCACGGGAACTCCGGCTGGGCAGCCCACGGTGGATGGCGGAGCTGGGCGTCGACCTGGGCGGCTTGGGCGACGCAGCCGATGACGAGCAACGACTCGGCCGCACCGTCTCCTGGCTGGTCGACGTGACGCAAGGCCCGGCGGCGTTGATGGGCATGCTGTCCTTCGGCGACGCCATCAAGCCCGCCGCGATGAAAGCCGTCGAGGCCTTGCACGCGGCTGGCGTTCGTACGGCATTGGTGACCGGCGACAACCGCGGTAGCGCCAACGCCGTTGCGCGCGAGCTCGGAATCTCGGAGGTGCGTGCGGAAGTCCTTCCGGACGGCAAGGCCGCGATCGTCGCCGAATTTCAGCGCGGCGGCGTCCGCGTGGCGATGGTCGGCGACGGCATCAACGACGCGCCGGCGCTTGCGGCGGCGGACATCGGGATCGCGATGGCCACCGGCACCGATGTGGCCATGCAGACCGCGGGCATCACCCTGATGCGCGGCGACCCGTCGCTGGTTGCCGAGGCCATCGACATATCGCGTCGCACCTACGCGAAGATCCGTCAGAATTTGTTCTGGGCATTCATCTACAACCTGATTGGCATTCCGCTGGCGGCGTTCGGCCTGCTCAGCCCGGCCATCGCCGGCGCGGCCATGGCGTTCAGCAGCGTCAGCGTCGTCACGAATTCACTCCTGCTCAAACGTTGGCGAGGCCTCGACAGATGACTGTTCCAAACCGCTCTTCCGAGCGCTTCAACATCGGCGAGGCGGCGACCCGTTCGGGGGTGTCCGCCAAGATGGTTCGCCACTACGAATCCCTGGGATTGCTCCCCAAGGTGGCGCGCACCGACTCGGGCTATCGGCAGTATGGCGACCGTGAAGTGCACACGCTGCGATTCATACGGCGCGGGCGCAGCCTGGGTTTCAGCATGGCCGAGATCGGCGAGTTGGTGAAGCTGTGGCAGAACCCGCGGCGCGCCAGCGCCAACGTGAAGCGCATCGCACTGTCCCATATCGAGAACCTGGATCGGCGGATGGCGGAGATGGCTCAGATGCGACAAACGCTGCATCGGCTGGCAGATTGCTGCCAGGGCGACCAGCGGCCCGATTGCCCGATCCTCGAAGACCTCGAAAAGCCTGTCGCCTTCTGACAGGCCCTCGGATCCCGATTCAAGTCGTGACGAAGACGACGTCCACCCAGTAATTCGTTGCGTTGTAGGAGCTGCCCGGGAACGAGCCGCCCGTCCCGTAGACGTACACGCCGTTGCCGCCTGACGAACCGCTCGCCGGCGCGGACAACGGCCAGCTGGTTTGAGCGCTCGCGAAGAAGTTGCCATTCGCCGAGTAGTACCCGCTGGTCGTGTGATACGACGCGACGTAGGTGGTGTTGGCCGCGATCGCGACCGGGGTCGCGAGCGTCACCTGCTGCCAGCCGCTCGCCGTCTCGCCGGAGAACGTGGCCGTCGCCAGCGAGGTCCCCGCGGAGCTCCAGAGGTGCGCCGTGTGCGTCCCCAGATTTTTCGAACCCTTGTAGAAGCGGATCGCGGTGATCTTCCCGGCGACGGCGCTCTGGAACTTGACGCCGAGCTCCACGGCATTCGCGTCGCTGACCGTCACGACGCTCGGCGTGCTGCCGGCCGCAAACAGCGAGTAGGCGGTGCCTGCGAGCGGGGTGACCGTCAGCGAGACGCTCGCCGAAGCGGTGCCCCCATGGCCGTTCGTGATCGTGTAGGTGAAGCTGGCCGGCCCGACATAGCCGGTCGCCGGCACGAACGTGACGGATAGCGCTGGCGCGCTGTACGACGCGGCTCCGTTGACGGCGCCGCCGACGGACTGGATCGAGAGGGCGAATCCGCTCGGGTCGGTGTCGTTGGCGAGCAACTGGGACGCCGGGATCGTCAGCGCCGTGTTCTTCGCCGTCGTGAAGCCGGAGTCGTTGTTCGCCACCGGCGGCGGGCTCGTCGATGGACTGACGGTCAACGCGACATTGGCCGAAGCGGTGCCCCCATGGCCGTTCGTGATCGTGTAGGTGAAGCTCGCCGGGCCGCTGTATCCAGTGGTCGGCGTGAACGTGACCGCCTGAGTGGATGCGTTGTACGAGACGCTGCCGTTGGCCGGCGCGCTCACGGACTGGATCGACAGCGTGAAGCCGTTCGGGTCGGAATCGTTGGCAAGAAGTTGCGCGGCCTGAATCGTCAACGCGGCGTTCAGCGGCGTGACGAAACCGCTGTCGTTCGTCGCGGTCGGCGGGGCCGTCCCGCCTGGATTGAAGACCACATCGACCCAGTAGTTGCTGCCCTGGAACGAACTCGTCGGGAAGATGCTGGAGCTTCCGTACGTATAGACGCCGTTCCCGCCGCTCACCGCGCCGGTGGCCGGTGCGGTGAGGGGGCCGCTGACCTGGCCGGCCGTCGCGAAGAAGTTGCCGTTGGCGGAGTAGTTTCCGGGCGAGTGGTACGACGCGACGTAAGTCGTGTTCGCGCTGATGGCGATCGGCGTCGGCAGGGCGGCCTGTTGCCAGCCGCTGGCCGTTTCGCTCGCGAACGTCACCGATGCCAGCGAGGTGCCGGCGGACGTCCAGAGCGTGGCAGTGTGCGTCCCCGTGTTCGACGCACCCTTGTAGAAGCGCAGCGCGGTGACCGTGCCGGCCTGCGTGCTGACGAACTTCACGCCGAGTTCCACCGAATTGGGATCGTTGACGGGCAGGATGCCCTGCGTCGAGCCGTTGAACAGGGACACGCCGGTCGTGCCGGCCACGGTCACGGAGACGTTCGGCCCGGGACTTTCCGTGTTCAGACTGTCGTCGGTGGAACGCGCGCGTATCGTGTAGCTCCCCGGAAGTCCAGGTGCCCAGTTGTAGCTCCAGTTCGTCGTGCCGGTCGCCGGATGCCATGTTTGACCGCCGTCGAAGGAGACTTCGACACCGGCGACGAGTCCGCCCGCATCCGTCGCCGTTCCCGTGATCGTGAAGGTCAGGTTCTGGGTCAGCGTCGCCCCGGTCACCGGTGCCGTGATGACCGTCACCGGAGGCGTCGTGTCCGTCGACGCCGTCGCCGGGACCAGCCCCGGCTGCAGCGATGCCGGCTGGATGCCCATGTCGGCCAGGAGGTTCACCATCGCCTGCTTGACGTTGGGGTCGGTCGGCGTCGGCGTCGTGTCTTTCGGATCGGGATCGTGATTCGGATCGAGCCCCCATGCCCACATGACGGTTCCGGCCCCGAACACGATCGCTCGGCTGTTCGGGTCGCGATAGAGCGTCAGGCTGTGCGTCGCGATCCCCGGTCCTTCGAGATAACCATAGTCGAGGAGGTAGGTGTTGACGGACAACGTCGTGCTGGACAACCGGATCAGGCCGGGCGGTGCGAAGCCGTTGTCCGGCGCCTCGTCCCACTCGTAGCCGAGGTAGTTCTTCACGAGCGATCCGCTCTGCCCCGGCGCGGTGTTGGCGACCGGGGTGTTGCGCCAGAAGCGCAACTGCGTCATCGGGTACGGAATCAGGATCTGATCCTCCCGGAAGTCGTCGACCATGAACCACGTGCCGGTCAATGCGTTCTCCGGACGCCCGGCGTCCCCCGGCGGACTGAAGCGCGGGTCGCGCCAACTGCACGTGCAGGTCGGCGGGTCGGCGGGGTCGATCGGCTTGCCGTCCCGCGTTTCCTTGTAGCAGACGAGCGTTCGATACGTCGTCGGGCTACCGTCGATCGTCGCGGTGCTCGATTCGTAGCGGGTCTTCCAGAACACCTCGTTGCCGCTCCAGAACGCGAGATTCACCCCGGCACTGCGTGCCGCCTCGACGTTCGTGCGCTGTCCTCCGGACCAGTACTCGTCATGTCCGCACGAAATGAACAGCTTGTGGTTCAGCAGTTCGGATCCGCGGCGATCGGTGTCGACTCCTGCGATGTACGACACGTCGTAGCCGTTCGCCTCGAGCCAATGGATGGCCGCGATCTCCTCGCCGAACACGAAGTCCTGGGGGCCGGCATAGAGACCCACGCCGTCGCGGGTCGCGATCGGACGGTTGTAGCTGACCTTGTAGGCGCGGCCGTCCGATTCGCTGGTGGTGCCGCCGTACAGGCTGTAGCCGCCCCAGCCGTTGTAGGCGTGCCAGGTGGGGTCGCACGTCTGGAACACGATGTCGTGCAGGGCACCGTCGTCGCGCACGATGAAGGGAATGTGGTTCTCGCCGGCGACGCCGTCCTGCCGGACGAGGTGCGCGATGTAGACGCCCGAGACGGCGGCCGTCGGGACCGCCCACGACGCGGAGACGCTCCAGTTTCCCGCATCGACCAGTCCGATGGCGGCGTTGACGACCGGCGCAGGCTGGATCGACGTGGTCTGCTGGAGCGTGGCGACCAGGCGCGCGCCGAGTCCGCCGTAATACCCCAGCCGATAGATGTCGATCCGGTAACTCGTGGCCGCCGTGTTGATCTTGAACGAAACCATCTGCCCGCGATTGACGCTGATGTCGGTCGCGAATCCTTCGATCGTCGTGGAACCGCCGTTGGCGAGGTCCCATTGGGTGCTGGGGTTGCCCGGCAGAAGATTCTCTTGCACGATGAGATTGGCCATTCGAATCCCCTCCTTCAGCGATCCATCGACTGCGGCGCCAGCAGTGAACGGCGCCGTCCGTCCGAAGTGTTGGATTGGCATGTGTCGACCGAAGCGCAGACTTCGTCACGCACGACCCCCGAGCGCGACGCTCTCGTCACCGCGCCGAAGTGCGGTGGATTCGATGCCCGGTCGGAGGCGATGCTGCCCGATGCAAGTCGACGCCCGCGCCTTGCGCTCAGGCCGTCCACTTGTTCTTTCCCTTCGCCTTCAGTTGCAGCGCAGGGCACCTCACCGACCCGTACGAGTCGTAGATGCAGTGGTCGCCGTGTTTCGGCGCCAGCCACGTCAGGCAATGCGGACAGTGATAGACCCGCTTCACATTCTCGTGGGCCATCGTCTCGGTGACGGCTTTGCTGCAGGCGGGGCACGTGATGGTGCACGTGTGCTGGATGCCCTCCCAGACGGGATACTTCCTGCGCGGATCGGCGAACGAGCGCCCGACATAGGCGACCAGCGGCATCGAGCCGAGCGCTAGAACGATCGTCTTGACGAAATTGCGGCGACTTCTCATCTTGTATCTCCGTACGCTGGCATTCACCCTCAGAAAAGAATGCTCCATCGGCTTCAGTCAAAGTAGATCAGGCAGCCTGCAGTCGCCACCCCTAGGACGCGGAGGGTCAGGTTCCCGAAAGCACGCATTCGTACCGTGTCGTACCGTGCGCCCGCGCTTCCTGGCCCTGTTCACGGCGTCGAGGACGCGAGGCGCGATGTGCCAACGGTCGAACTTCCGGTACGCCTCGAGGCATTCGCGCAGCGCGTCCATCGCGCCTGGGATCTTGGGATCGAACGTCGGGCCCAGCTTCGACGCGTCGCCCCTCACGAGGGCTGCTACAAGCTTGGCGACCGAGAGGTCAGAGGTCTTGAGCGAACGGCGATGCGCCCATTCGAAGCGTAGAGCGAGCGAAGCTCCTCGGGACCTTGATCTTCCACTGCCACACCGGTGAGCCGGTGCTCGCCAGGGCACGTTTGGTCATGTTTTCAGCGGTCACGAGAGTTGCTCAAGTGACACACCGAAAGGACGCACCGGCGGTTCGCAAGTCCTTGATTCGACGTAAGCCATTGAATCAAGAAGACTTCTTGGGAAGAAGGTGACGAGCCTGACCCCGGCACTGGTCACAACAGTTAGGGCTGCTTCGTTCCCGACCTGACCCGGTTGGCCGTGCTTCCATGCGGGGAGGCCCGTCACCGACGATTGTAGGCGACGTTTGTGTCTGTTCGGTTTGCGCCAATGAAATCGCCTCGTGAACGTGAGCCCGAAGGCACGCGCGCACGAGGCGAACGGGGCCGAAAAGAAATATCAGCGCAACTGCAGGTCGTCGTCGCCGAATCGGATGTTCAGCGGCTCGATGAGCAACTGCTTCGGGCCGTCTTCGACCGTGCCCGCGATGCAGGCGCCGATGCCGAGATCTTCGGCGATCTGGCAGGCCTGGGCGGCTTGCTCCGCCGGCATGAACAGCGCGAAACCCGCGCCCATGTTGAGCGTGCTGTAGGCCTCGCGGTCGTCGTGCCTGGCGTGCTGCTGGATGAACTTCAGCACCGGCGGCACCGCGGGTACCTTCGTGATGCGGTAGGTGAACGCCTTCGGGTGGCGCAGCAGCTTGCGCCAGCCGTGGCCGGTGATGTTGGCGCTGTAGTGCACGGTGAGGCCGGCGGCGGCCAGGGCCTCGGTGACGGGCGAGTACAGCGCGGTCGGGGCGAGCAGGGC
>FTIF01002224.1_pt2 | contig 10573 bp, 10 predicted proteins | sample 1658001 | NCBI WGS metagenome assembly FTIF01 (sample SAMEA3914789, study PRJEB12502) | metagenome | biome: forest; material: soil | place: Canada | collected 2011-07-03 | depth 0.3 m | reverse complement strand
CGCCGACGACCTGCTGGACGTCTATGCCCAAGCCCGCGTCAACGACCCGGTGCTGGCCGCCGCCGACGCCGTGCGCGCCGGCGTCCACGACCTGGCCGACCAGGCGCGCGCCGCGCTGCTGCCGCAGGCTTCCGCGGCCGCGGCGATCGGCCGCGAGCGCGACAGCGGCGCCGCGCTGCCGACCCTGAGTTCGCATACGACGGACGTCACGCTGGGCGTGAACCAGGTCGTCTTCGACGCCGGCCTGTGGTCGCAGCTCAAGGCCGCGCACTTCAACGCCGACGCGCAGGATGCGACGCTGCAGGCCGCGCAACAGGACCTGTGCCTGCGCGTGGCCACGGTCTATTTCGATGCGCTCCTGGCCGCCGACCTCCTCACCAGCGTGCAGGCCAACGAGGACGCGTTCGCGCAGCAGGTGGAGCAATCGCAGCAACGCTACAAGGCCGGGCTGGACGCGCAGGTGGACGTCGACCAGTCGCGCGTCTACCAGGCGCTCGCGCACGGCAACACCATCGCCGCGCGCCAGGCGCTGGTCGATGCGTTGAATGCCGTCGGCGAAATCACCGGCAGCACGCCCACCGCGTTGAAGGCGTTGCGCGACGAGCTGCCGCTGACGCCACCCGCGCCGGCCGACCCGCAGGCCTGGGCCGACACCGCGCTGCAAGGCAACCCGGCGCTGTGGGCCGCGCAACGCGGCATTGATTCGGCCGAAAGCGCGATAGCCGCCGCGCGGGCAGGGCACCTGCCGTCGCTGAGCGCCGGCCTGAACCTGGGCCGGCCCACCGGCGCCTCGTACGGCGACACCAGCGGCCGGCTCACCAGCACCGTGGCGCTGACGCTCAACGTGCCGCTGTTCGCCGGCGGCGCGACGCAGGCCCGCGTGAGCCAGGCGGTGCACCAGCGCGACGGCGCGCGCGACAGCCTCGAGACGCAGCGGCGCGCCGTCGCGCGGGCCGCGAAGGCGGCCTACGGCAGCGTCGTCGCCGGCATCGGCCAGGTGCTGGCGACGCGCGACTCGGTGGCCGCGGCGCAGGCCTCGCTCGCGGCCACGCGCGTCGGCCGCGAGGTGGGCAACCGCACGCAGACCGACGTGCTCAACGCGATCCAATCGCTCGCGCAGGCGCAGGCCGCCTACGCGCAGGCGCGCCACCAGTTCATCCTCGGCCGGCTGCAGCTGCAGCAGGCGGCCGGCGCATTGACCGAGGCCGACCTGGCCAACGTCAACGCGCTCCTGCAATGACCGGAGAGACAGCATGTTCCTCTACTACTTCGATCTCGCGCTGCGCAGCTTCCGCTCGGCGCGCGGCCTCACGGCGCTGATGGTGCTGACGATCGCGATGGGCATCGGCGCCAGCATGACCACGCTGACGACGTTCCGCGCGCTGTCGGGCGATCCGCTGCCGGGGCACAGCGCCGACGTGCTGCGCGTGCAGCTGGATGCAGATGCCGAGCCGACCTCGCCCGGCAAGGAGCCCGGCACGGAGCTCACACGCTTCGACGCCGAGGCGCTGCTGCACGAGAAGCGCGCCAAGCGCCAGGCGATGATGACAGGGGGCGGCATCAACGTGGAGCCTGCCGCCGACGCGCCCGGCGCGCTCAAGCCGTTCGAGGCCAGCGTGCGTGCCACGACGGCCGATTTCTTCCCGATGTTCCAGACGCCGTTCCTCTACGGCCAGGGCTGGAGCGCGGCCGACGACGCGGCCAACGCACCGGTGGTCGTGCTCAGCAAGGAATTCAACGACAAGGTGTACGGCGGCGCCAACAGTGTCGGCCGCAGCCTGCGCGCCGACGGCGACGACTACCGGGTGGTGGGCGTGCTGGCCGACTGGCAGCCGGTGCCCTACTACTTCGACCTGAACGTCGGCCGCTATCGCAAGACCGAAGGCCTGTTCATGCCTTTCGGCACGGCGATCGAGCGCCACGTGGGCTTCAACGGCAGCATGACCTGCTGGGGCGACAACGCCGTGCCCCATCCGCGCGACCTCAACGCGCCGTGCAGCTGGATCCAGTACTGGGTCGAGCTGGACGCGCCGGCCGGGCGCGCGTCCTACCTCGACTACCTCACCCAGTATTCGGCGTCCCAACACGCCGCCGGGCGGTTCACGCGCGAGCCGAACCCGCGCCTGCGCAACGTGATGGACTGGCTGTCGTCGCAGCACGTGGTGCCATCCGACGTGCGCCTGCAGCTCTGGCTGGCGTTCGGCTTCCTCGCCGTCTGCCTGGTCAACACCGTGGGCCTGCTGCTGGCCAAGTGCCTGCGCCGCTCGCCCGAGATCGGCGTGCGGCGCGCGCTCGGCGCCCCGCGACGCCAGATCTTCGCGCAATTCCTCGTCGAGGCCGGCACCATCGGGCTGGCCGGCGGCGTGCTAGGGCTCGTATTTGCCGCCATCGGCGTCTGGCTGGTTCGCCACGGCACCACGCGCGGCGCGCAGTTCGTGAACCTCGACGCGACCGCATTGCTCATCACGTTCGCGCTGGCCATCGGGGCGAGCGTGCTCGCCGGCCTGCTGCCCGCCTGGAAGGCGTGCGAGGTATCGCCCGCGTCCCAACTCAAGTCGTCCTGAACCGGAGTCCGCCATGCTTCAGATTCGACCCATTCTCTCCACGCTGCGCCGCCACCGTACGGCGGCGCTGCTGATCGTCGTCGAGATCGCGCTGACCTGCGCGATCGTGTGCAACGCTGTCTTCCTGATCGCCAACCGCATCGAGCGGCTGCAGTACGGCAGCGGGCTGGCCGACGCCGAGCTCGTTCATCTGGGAACACGCAGCATTGGCAACAACAACAACGCCATCGCGGGCACGCGTGAGGATCTCGCGGCGCTGCGCGCGCTGCCCGGCGTGCGCAGCGCGGCGATCATGTCTAACGTTCCGTTCGGCCACCAGTCGCGCAACTCGGGTATCAGCCTGGTGCCCTCGCAGCCGACACCCACCATCGAGACGGCGATGTACTCGGGTGACGTCGGCCTCATCGGCACGCTGGGCCTGAAGATGGCGGGCGGCCGCGACTTCAACCCGGACGAGATCGTCGACGAGGACGACTTCCAGAAGGTCGACGACTATCACCTTGCCGGCGTCATCGTCACCCGCGCGGTGGCCGAGCGGCTGTTCCCAGGCAAGGAGGCGGTCGGCCAGGCGATCTACATCTTCGGCACGTCGCCGCTGCGCATCACAGGCGTCGTGGACCGCCTCACCAATGCGCACCCCGACCACGGCGATGCGCGCGACCTATACTCGGTCATCTTGCCGATCCGTCCGACCTTCGACAGTGGCACCTACGTCCTGCGCACCGATCCGGCGCAGCGCGACACGGTGCTGAAGGCGGCCGTGGCCGCACTGGAGCGCGTCAATCCGCACCGCGTGGCGCAGGAGCACGGCAGGTTCGAGGACCTGCGCGGCGACTACTACAAGACCGATCTCGCCATGGTGTGGCTGCTGGCCGGCGTCTGCGTGGCGCTGCTGGTGGTGACCGCGTTCGGCATCGTCGGCCTGGCCAGCTTCTGGGTCCAGCAACGCACGAAGATGATCGGCACGCGGCGCGCGCTCGGCGCCACGCGCGGCCAGATCCTGCGCTACTTCCAGACCGAGAACCTGCTGCTGACCAGCGCCGGCATCGCGCTGGGCATGCTGGGCGCGTTCGCGATCAACCAGTGGCTGATGACGCAGTACGAGCTGCCGCGGCTGCCGCTGCTGTACCTGCCGCTGGGCGCGCTGGTGCTGTGGGTGCTGGGCCAGGTGGCGGTGCTCGCACCCGCGCGGCGCGCGGCGGCGCTGCCGCCCGCGCACGCGATGCGCGGGCTGGCGTGAGTCCGCGCGGGCCACCATGCGGAAATCCCGAAGGAATCGGTCACAAGTTGGCGCCGCGGCCCCGGCACAATGGCGGGATGATGTCCCGAATCCACCTTCTCGCGCTCGTCGTGTCCGCCACCCTCGGCGGCTCGGCGCTTGCGGCCGACCCGCCGGCCGCGTTGTCGAACAGCCCGGAGGCCGACGCGTCGCTGTACGGCGAGTCGCTGACGCTGCCGCGGCAGGCCGCGGTCTGCGCCGACCGCATCGCCGACTACCTGCCGCGCTTCCAGCGTTTCTACGATGCCTGGCACAGCGAGAACGCGCAGCACATCGCCAATGGCGGCAGGTTCATCCACGAACAGGCGGCCAAGGGCGGCGTCGATGCCGACGCGGGCCTGGCCAAGCTGGCCGACGCGGACGTCGAGCGCCTGCGCAAGACCTCGCTCGAACTGCTCGCGCGCCATTGCCAGCTGATGCTGGACTCGATGGCGCCGCCCGCGACGAATTGATGCCGGCGCGCGTCCCCTGCCGGAGGGCGACATGCGCAGCGTCCTGATCATCGACGACAACCCGGGCGTCGGCGAGGCGCTCGCGCTCGCGCTGTCGCTGCGCGACATCCGCCCGCTGGTCGCGCTGAGTCCCGCGCAGGGCCTGGCGCTGCTGGAGCGCGAACGCGTGGACGTCGTGATCCAGGACATGAACTTCAGCGCCGACACCACGTCGGGCGAGGAGGGCGTCGCGTTGTTCCGGGCGATCCGCGCCCGCCACGTCGACGTGCCGGTGGTGCTGCTGACCGCGTGGACGCGGCTGGAGAACGCGGTCGAGCTGGTCAAGGCCGGCGCGGCCGACTACCTCGCCAAGCCCTGGGACGACGCCAAGCTGCTGGCCACGGTGGAGAACCTGCTGGAGCTGGCGGAAACCGGCGCCGAGGTGCGCCGCGTCCGCAAGGAGCGGCGCGCCCGCAAGGAAGCGCTGGCCGCGCGCTTCGCGCTCGGCGACCTCGTATTCGAGGCCGACGCCACGCTGCGCACGCTGGAGCTGGCCTGCCAGGTGGCGCGCTCCGACGTGCCGCTGCTCGTCACCGGGCCGAACGGCAGCGGCAAGGAGCGCATCGCGGCCATCGTCCACGCGAACTCCGCCGTCGCGCGCGGGCCGTTCGTCGCGGTGAACTGCGGCGCGTTGCCGGGCGAGCTCATCGAGGCCGAGCTGTTCGGCGCCGAGAGCGGCGCCTACACCGGGGCGAACAGGGCACGCGAAGGGCGCTTCGACGCGGCCGACGGCGGCACGCTGTTCCTCGACGAGATCGGCAACCTGCCGCTCGGCGGCCAGATGAAGCTGCTGCGGGTGCTAGACACCGGCAGCTTCCAGCGCCTGGGCTCCAACCAGACCCGCCACGTGAAGGTGCGCGTGCTGAGCGCCACCAACGCCGACCTGAAGGCCATGGTGCGCGACGGCAGCTTCCGCGAAGACCTGTACTACCGGCTCAACGTGATCGAGGTGCGCCTGCCGGCGCTGGCCGAGCGCTGCGACGACATCCTGCCGCTGGCCGAGCACTTCCTGGCCGGTCGCGCGACGCTGGGCGAGCCCGCGCGGGACGCGTTGCGCGCGCACGCGTGGCCGGGCAACGTGCGCGAGCTGAAGAACGTGATCGAGCGGGCGGCGCTGCTCGCCGGCGGGCAGGCGATCTCGGTCGAGCTGCTCGGCTTGCCCGCGGCGGCGCAGTCCACCCAAGGCGCGGCGCGCAGCCTCGACGAGCCCAGCCGCGCCGCCGTCGAGGCCGCGCTGGCGGCCGCCCATGGCGTCGTCAGCCGCGCCGCGCAATCGCTGGGCATGTCGCGCCAGGCGCTCTATCGGCGCATGGAGCGCTACGCCCTGCCCCCCGAAGGCCACGGCCGCCCGTGATGCCGACCACGCTGCGTGCGCGCCTCGCGGCGATGCTGGCGCTCGCAGCATTGTCGGGCGTGGTGGTGCATGCGGCGCTCACGCGGTGGCCGCTGCCGCAGGCGTTCGCGTGGATGCGGGCGGCGTTCGGACTGGGCGCCGGATGGACGGCGCCGGCCGCTGGCAGCGGCTGGGCGATCGCCTTGACCGCGCTCGTGGTGTTGCCGGCGTGCGTCTGGGCCGCGAGCGGGGTGCTGGCGCCGCTGGCACGGCTGCTGCGGGCGCTCGAGGGCGGCGTCCTGAGCTACCGCGACGGCGATTTCAGCCTGTCGCTGACGGCCAGCGGCCATGGCGAACTCGGCGACCTCGTGCGCCTGCACAACGAACTGGGCCAGGCCCTGCGCGATCAACGCCAGCACCTGGTGCAGCGCGAACTGCTGCTCGACACCGTGGTGCAGAACACGCCCGTCGCGCTGGTGCTGACCGACGCCGGCGGCCATGTGGCCTATGCCAACATCGCCGCGCGCCAGTTGCTGGGCGAGGGGCGCAGCCTGCAGGGCGTGGAGTTCGCGTCGCTGCTGGCCAGCGCGCCGGAGTCGCTGCGCGAGGCGCTGGCGGCCGGCGAGGATGCCTTGTTCGGCGTCGAACTCGACGGCAGCGAGGAGACCTTCCACATCTCGCAGCGCGGCTTTCGGCTGCAGGGCCGGCCGCATCGGCTGCACCTGCTGCGGCGCATGACGCGCGAGCTGTCGCGCCAGGAGGTGGCGAGCTGGAAGCGGCTGATCCGCGTCATCAGCCACGAATTGAACAACTCGCTGGCGCCGATCTCGTCGCTCGCGCACAGCGGCGCGGAGCTGGTGCGCCGGGGCGACGCGGCTCGCGCGATCGAGGTGCTGGCGTCGATCGGCGAGCGCGCGCGCCACCTGCACGGGTTCCTCGACGGCTACGCGCGTTTCGCCAAGCTGCCCGCGCCGCGTCCCGAGGCGGTGGACTGGCCGGCGTTCCTGGCCGGCCTGCAGGCGCACGGCACGTTCCGACTCGACGGGCCGGCACCGGTCGGCAACGCGCGCTTCGACCCGGTGCAGATGGAGCAGGCGCTGATCAACCTGCTGAAGAACGCCCACGAATCCGGCAGCGCGGCGGATGAGGTGACGCTCGCGTGCGCGGGCGCAGGGGGTCGCAACGAGTTGGTGCTGATCGTCTCGGATCGCGGACCCGGCATGAGCGAGGCCGTGCTCGAACAGGCCTTGCTGCCGTTCTATTCGACCAAACGCGCGGGCACCGGGCTGGGGCTGGCGCTCGCGCGCGAGATCGTCGAGGCCCACGGCGGGCGCATCGCCCTGGCGAATCGACGCGGCGGTGGCCTGCGGGTGACGTTGACGCTGCCGCAATGAGCTGATGCAGGCGGCTGTGGGCCCGAAGGCCGGCCAGTGCCTGATCGCGATACGCGCGTTCGTGCGGGCAAGACGCTTCGGGCGACGGTTCGTCGCTCGAAATTGCAGTTGATGCGGGCTTGGTGGCGCCTCGTCGCAAGCCGGTTTTCGGGTGTCGGGTGGACTCCTAAAGTTCGTTCATCGGATCACGAAACGACATCCGAACCCCACCACCCCGACACCAGGAGCCCACCATGACCAAGATCACCACCCAAGCCGCCGCCCTCGCGCTTTCCGCCCTCATGACCCTGGCCGTTGTCGCCGGCATGAACGGCATCGCGACGAAGCAGTATGCGAAGGCGGACAGTCTGGCCATGGCGCCCTACGGCCAGACGCACGTTGCCGTGCAGCACGTCGTGGTCATCGGCCATCGCGCCAACGCCTGAGCCTTCACGCGCTTTTTCGCTCCTTCCAGGCCCCGCTTCGTGCGGGGCTTTTTTGTCTGCGATTCAGGTTGCCGGTTGGGCAGCGGGCCGCGAGGCCTTTCCCTTCAGGCCAATCGCGCGCGATGCCGCGCGATCTGCCGCACCGCCTCCACCGGCGCCGTGCCGCCGATGACCGTGCGCGCGCGCAGCGACCCTTGCAGCGTCAGCACTTCGTAGACGTCCTCGCCGATGCTGGCGTGGAAGCCCCGCAGCGCGTCCAGCGACAGCTCCGACAGATCCTTGCCCGAATCGATGCCGACCTTCACCGCATGCGCGACCACTTCGTGCGCGTCGCGGAACGGCACGCCCTTGCGCACCAGGTAGTCGGCCAGGTCGGTGGCGGTGGCGTAGCCGCGGCGGGCCGCGCGTTCCATCGCGTCGGGCTTGGCGGTGAGGCCGCCGCTGCGCGTGCCGGTGGCCGGGTCGACCTCGCCGCCCACCATCTCGGCCATGATGCGCAGGGTGTCCTTGACGGTGTCCACCGTGTCGAACAGCGGCTCCTTGTCTTCCTGGTTGTCCTTGTTGTAGGTCAGCGGCTGGCCCTTCATCAAGGTGATCAGGGCCATCAGGTGGCCGACCACGCGGCCGCTCTTGCCGCGCGCCAGTTCGGCGACGTCGGGGTTGCGCTTCTGCGGCATGATCGACGAGCCTGTGCAGTAGCGATCCGACAGGTCGACATAGCCGAAGTTCTGGTTCATCCAGAGCACGATCTCCTCGGCCATGCGCGAGACGTGGATCATCACGATGGACGCGAACGACGAGAACTCGATGGCGAAGTCGCGGTCGCTGACGGCGTCCAGCGAGTTCTGGCAGACGCCGTCGAAGCCCAGCGTCGAGGCCACGCGCTCGCGGTCCAGCGGGTAGCTGGTGCCGGCCAGCGCCGCGGCGCCCAGCGGCAGGCGGTTGACGCGCTTGCGGACGTCGGCCAGGCGCTCGGCGTCGCGCGCGAACATCTCCACGTAGGCGAGCAGGTGGTGCGCGAAGCTGATCGGCTGGGCCACCTGCAGGTGGGTGTAGCCGGGCATCACGGTCTCGGTGTGCCGCTCGGCCACGGACAGGAGGGCGTTCTGCATCTCCACCAGCAGCACGGCGATCTCGTCGATCTCGCCGCGCAGCCACAGCCGCACGTCGGTGGCGACCTGGTCGTTGCGCGAGCGGCCGGTGTGCAGGCGCTTGCCGGCGTCGCCCACCAGTTGCGTGAGGCGGGCCTCGATGTTGAGGTGCACGTCTTCCAGCTCGAGCTTCCACTCGAACGCGCCGGACTCGATGTCGGCGCGGATCTGCTTCATGCCGCGGGCGATGTCGGCGTAGTCCTGCTCGCCGATCACCTTTTGCGCGGCCAGCATCTCGGCGTGCGCGAGGCTGCCGGCGATGTCGGCCTGCCACAGGCGCTTGTCGAAGGCGACGCTGGCGGTGTAGCGCTTGACGAGCTCGCTCATCGGCTCCGAGAACAGGGCCGACCAGGCCTGGGATTTCTTGTCGAACTGGTTTCCGCTCATCACTTGTCTTGCGCCTGGCTGGGTGCTTTAGGGGATGACCCTGATTGTAGGCGGCGCAGGCCGCGCAGCCTTCGCGAGCGGGCGCCGCGGCTTGCCCGAAAGGCAGGCTCCTCCCCCACAATGCAGGCTCATGGACACCGTCACCGCCTCCACCACGCTGCTCGGCGAAGCCCCGGTGGCGAGCCTGCGCCGCAACACGGTGCCGATGCTGTGCGAGCCCGGCACGATCCTGCGCGCGCTGCTGGGCGTGCAGGTGGTCGTCAGCGCCGGGGCGGCGTTCGGCAGCGGCTCGGCGGCCGTCTGGCTGGCGCGCGCGGTCGCGGGCGCCGCCGTGGCGGTGCCGGCCACGCTGGCCTGGGTCGTGATCTGCTGCGGGGCCACGCGACTGTTGACGCCGCTGCCGACCTTCGGGCGCCTGGCGTTCACCGCCGGCGTCGCCGCGCTGGCGTCGTGGGCGGCCTGCCTGCCGCTGCGCGTCCTGGGGCTGGACGCGGGCGACTCCACCAACGTGGCCGCGATCGTGGGCCTGGGCGCGTTGATGGGTGCCGCCGTCTACCACTGGCTCGAACTGCGCGTGCGCGCGACGCTGCCCGCCGCCACCGAGGCGGGCCTGATCGAGCTGCAATCGCGGGTCCAGCCGCATTTCCTGTTCAACACGCTCAATACCGCGATCGCGCTCGTGCGCGTGGATCCGACGCGCGCCGAGGAGGTGCTGGAAGACCTGGCCGAGCTGTTCCGTGCGGCGCTCGGCGCGCTGGAAGGCGACTCGACGCTGGGCGAGGAGATCCGCCTGGCGCGCCTGTACCTGGCCATCGAAGGCATGCGCTTCGGCAAGCGGCTGGACGTCGAATGGGACGTCGAGGACGCCGTCCTCGCGGCACGCGTGCCTCCGCTGCTGCTGCAGCCGCTGGTGGAGAACGCCGTGCGCCACGGCGTGGAGCCCAACGACGCGGGCGGGCGCGTGCAGATCCGCGCGCGGGTGCGCAGCGGGCGCGCGTGGGTGCAGGTGATCAACACGGTCGGCGGCGCGGCGACGCCGGGCCACGGCATCGGGCTGGTGAGTTCGCGCGAGCGGCTGCGCCTGATGCACGATTTCCGATCCGAATTCCAGGCCGGCCCGATCGACGGCGGACGCTTCCGCGTGCGCCTGGCCGTGCCGCTGTGAAGCGCCGGAAGATGACGTGGAGAACCCGTCCATGACCCGACTGAAAGTGCTGATCGTCGACGACGAGGATCTGGCGCGCCTGCGCATGCGCAGCCTGCTCGCCGATTGCGCCGCGCCGGCGGCCGACGTGGCCGGCGAGGCCGGCAGCGCCGCGGAGGCGCTGCATTGGCTCGCGGGCAACAGCGCCGACCTGGTGCTGCTGGACGTCAACATGCCCGGCCTCGACGGCCTGCAACTGGCCGAGCGCCTGCGCGCGTTGCCGGTGACCCCGAAGATCGTCTTCGTCACGGCGCACGCCCATCACGCGCTGAAGGCGTTCGAGATCGACGCCGTCGACTACCTGACCAAGCCCGTGCGCCGCGCCCGCCTGCAGGAGGCGCTGGT
>FTIF01001470.1_pt1 | contig 10573 bp, 9 predicted proteins | sample 1658001 | NCBI WGS metagenome assembly FTIF01 (sample SAMEA3914789, study PRJEB12502) | metagenome | biome: forest; material: soil | place: Canada | collected 2011-07-03 | depth 0.3 m | reverse complement strand
GGCGATGATCTGCAGGCTGTTGGCGACCCGGTGCTGGATCTCCTGCAGCAGGATGGCCTTCTCGCGCAACAGATCGTCCTTGAGCTTCTCCGCCACTCGGGCGTCGGTGACGTCGGCCACCGTGACCAGCAGGCGGGCGTTGTCCGGGTCGCCGAACTCCAGCCGGCGCGCGTTGATCACCAGCCGCCGCGGTTCCTGTTGCGCCCGCTTGAGGTCCATCTCGTAGGCTTCAACTTCGGCGACTCCGGCGTTTGTGGCCCGCAGCAGCGACTGGAGTCGCCGCAGATTCCACTCCCCTGCCCCAAGCTCCAGGATCGAATGGCCCGACACGCTGGCGGGGTCGATATGAAATGTCCGGCAAAAGGACGCGCTCGCGGCGATCACGGTCAGGTCGCCATCGAGCAGCAGGAGGGGCGCCTCGGAGGCGGCGATCATCGCCAAGGCGAGATTATGCGCCGCGTCCGGGTGCAGTGGCGTTTGGGAGGCCATGATCTGGCCCTTCCTGACAATCCGGAGGCTCGCGAATCGAAAACCGTACCCGGCGTGGAACTGCAGCGGTCGAGTCGTTGCGCCGGCTGCGCGCGGCAGGCCTCAGATGGGCTTGAGCGCGTCCGACTTCTCAAAACGGACGTCGCGCCGATCAGCGTCTAACGGGCGGCTGAGCGCAGCGTCGCGCGGCCACTCACATCGGCGTCGGATCAATACGACCGGTCATCTAGTCCGTGTCAAGGGGTGCGGCGGTTTTAACGAGCTGGCCCCTTCCCGTTTGGCAGCCGCCGGGTCGCCGGCGCGCGGACTTGCTGTGGATACTCCCGGACACGGGCGCCAGTGGCTTTGTAGATCGCGTTGGCGACCGCCGCGCCCACACCACAGATGCCGAGCTCGCCCATCCCCGTGTCTTTCATTTGCGAAGAGATCGGGCCGGTCTCGTCCAGGAAGACCACGTCCTGGTGCGGGACGTCGGCATGGATTGGCGCCTCGTAGCCCGCGAGGTCGGGGCTGACGCAGAAGCCAGTCCGCGTGTGGAGGGCGAGTTCATCGTCTCAGGCGGGTTACGATGCCGACAATGTTCAGAGCGATGACGACTTCGGCGTCCCGTAGCAGGATGCGCTGCGAGCAGAGCAATAGGCTCCAAGACTACGGATCGTCCTGGGGTTCACTGGATCCGAAGTAGGATTTTTGCCATCGTTGGTATGTCTCGACGCTCTGTGGTTTGACGAACAGCATGAGGATTTCGGGATGGGCCGCCTGGACCTTCTGCTCCAGCACCACGACCTGGTCCTGGATCTGGCCCGTGCGCGCCCGCTTGTCGAATTCCAGGCTGATGACTCCCACCACCTGCTCGGGCGCGAGCTGAAAGGTCATCAGACCGTTGGCGCGCGAGATATGCAGCTCGCGGTTGGCGATGTCCAAAATCGAACGCCGGAGGGCCGGGGGCGCTTGCTCGCCGATTATTAAGCTCTTGGTCTCTCGCGCCAGCAGGGCGGCTGTGCCCGCGAGGATCAGGCCGATGACGATCGACGCGACGCCGTCGAGCACTGGTTGACGCAGGACGACGGACCCAAAGGTGCCAAGGACCGCGACCGCAATGCTGAGGAGGGCGGCGCTATCCTCGAACAGAGTCATGAACGAGGGTGGGTCTTTACTCCGCCGGAAGGCCTCGTAGTAGCTGTGCTCGCCTTTTGCGGCGCCGAACTGGCGCAATGAGACCAGCCAGGATGAGCCCTCGAGAAGGAAGGCCACGCCGAGCACCACGTAGTTTATGATCGGGGATTGGATCGGGGCCGGCTTCAGGATGCGTTGGACGCCCTCAAGAAGAGAAAAGCCGGCGCCGAGCGCGAACACCAGCAGTGCGACGATGAAGCTCCAGAAGTAGAGCTCCCGTCCGTAGCCCAGGGGATGGGTCAAATCAGGTCGTCGGCGGGAGCGGTGGATCCCGTAGAGCAAGAGGATCTCGTTGCCCGTGTCGACGATGGAGTGGATGGCCTCGCTCGCCATCGCCGCGCTGCCGGTCCAAATCGCCGCGATGATCTTGGTGATCGCCACGAGGATATCGCCGGCCAGCCCCGCATAGACGGCGACCGTTGAGGAGCTTCGCGACCGGCAGGCTCTGGAAAGCACCTAGAGCTTCGCTTCGCCATCTACATGGATCGTCGTGCCGGTGATGGACTTTGGTGTGGGGCGGGTCACGGTCGGTCTCTCGGGTGAGGGATTGTTGAGCCACTACGGCCGAGGGTGCGTCGACACCCCGCCAACCGCCGACCGCTTTGTTGAGGCGGATCACTTTGGTCTCGACCTCGGCAGGCCTCTAGGTGCCCCAGGTCTCGCTTTCCAGGACCGCGGCCTGGGCGGTCGACGGGCCTGCGGACACCGCTCAGACGGGCATGCCCGAAGGCCGCGCTGGCGCAGTCCTAACCAAAGGACCCTGCTGAAGTGGCCGGTCGTATCGCTGCAATCGGAACAACGACAGACTTCCAATTTCCGAACGCGGCGAAAGTTCTCTCGAGCGTCCTTGATAGCGCGCGACGACGGTTGATACAATCAATATGACTGGTCGTATGCGGCGGAACCAACACCGGGCGTGAAGCATTGCGAACGATAGCCCCTGGGAATGGTGGGTTCGGGAGGACACCTATTGTGGGCTGGCGTCTGGACGGCCCCGAGAGTTGCGTGCGTCCAAGCCGATGGGCGGCGGGTGGCAATTGCCAGTTGTCGAGCCAGGTTTCGGCGGTCATCGTCACTGCCCAGCAGGCCCGCAAGCAGGTCGAGAGCAACGGCTCGGTCGGAGGCTCGCGATGATCAAGATAGCACTTGCTCTTTCACCGGGCTTTCAGATGATGATCTTCGCCGCCCTCTCGGTGTTCGAGGTCGCGAACATTTGCGCCGGCGAACCCCTTTACGAAATTCATTTCCTTTCAGAGCACGGTGGCGAAATCCGTAGTTCGGTCGGCATGCCGGTCAATACCGGCGGATTCGATCGATCGGACTTCGACACCATGATCGTGGGGGGGCTTCTCAACCCGGTGCAGCCTAATGCGCCGGGCATGCTGGAGTTCATTCGCCAGTGTTCCGTTTCCTGCCGTCGGATCGGCTCAATTTGCACCGGCGCCTTCATGTTGGCCGAAGCTGGAGTGCTCGACGGGCGCCGCGCCACGACCCACTGGCTCTTCGCGCCAGACCTGCGCGCTCAATACCCTGGGATTCGGGTCGAAGATGATCTCATCTACGTCACCGACGGCTCGGTCTGGACTTCTGCCGGCATGACCGCGGGCGTCGATCTGGTGCTCGGGATGATCGAGATGGACTTCGGCCCGAAGCTGGCGCAGTCGTGCGCCCAGTGGCTTCTCGTCTATCACCGGCGCGGTGGCGGACAGTCCCAACATTCAGCCCTTCTCGACTTGGAGCCCAAATCGGACCGGATCCGGCGGGCGCTGGAATACGCAAGAGCCAATCTTCGGTTGAAGCTGACGGTGGATCAGCTCGCCGACGCTGCGCATCTCAGCCCGCGTCAATTCAGCCGGGCGTTTCGAGAGGAGACAGGCCAAACGCCGGCCAAGGCGATCGAAAACCTTCGGCTCGAGGCGGCGCGACTGATGATAGAGCAAAGCCGGCATTCCACCGAGTTCGTCGCGATGGAAACTGGCTTCGCCGACCCTGAGCGCATGCGCCGCGCTTTCCTGCGCTCGTTCGGCCGCCCCCCCCAAGCCATGCGCCGCGCTGCGCGGAACGAGGCTGCCACGATCTTCGAGACGCAGGAAGCGCCGGCTTAAGCCGGCGAATTTGATGATGCGCTTGCGCGCGCCGATCGCCATCGCGATCGGGTGCGGAGGCCGTGCGCGGGGCAGCAGAGCCGCGAGGCCGTGGAGGGTCAAGACCCGCCAGGCGCGGCCGTCACGGCGCCAATAGCCGGGCGCCTCCCAGCCAGCGTCCGCCTTCCAACCCCAGCCGCCCGCGAGCCATAGCTCGGATCGGTAGATAGCCGCGGTCCTCTATGAACTGCCGGACCTCGCCATGTGTCACCCGACGTGTTCGATTTCGCACGGTCCAGCTACGACAACGTCGTTGCTGAGGATGGCCACGTCATAGCGGTATTCCACGTCGGCGTTACTGGGACAGATGAGATCATTAAGATCGCCCGGATGAAAAGCCTTCCTAGCTTCGACAGCTAGAGAGGTCCGCCAATTGTCCCAATTGGAGGGATTTTCGACCTAACTGCGCCGTCGTCTGATGGCGTCTGATGCCGGCTGATGAGGCTCCATATGTCGGCCCTTAGCGGGGTCGCGGAAGGTCATCAACAGTTGGCCTTAGATGAAGGTAATTATCCATCGGCCGCTAGCGAACGGGAGCGCAATTGTGTCAGATCTTCTTGAGCTCGCGATATGATCTTTGACCACCGCACGTACAACATCAAACCGAACCGGCTCGCAACATTTCTCGAAACCTATGAGCGACTGGCGCTGCCTGTACAGCGCAAGTACCTCGGAGAGCCCTACGGCTTCTTCGTCACGCACATCGGGCCGCTGAGTCGGGTCGTGCATCTCTGGCAATACGAGAGCCTGGCCGACCGGGAGCGCCGTCGCGACCCGATGGAAGCGGATCCCGAGTGGCTGGCCTACCGGCGCGTCGCGTTGGAAGAAGACACGATCATCGACATGGAAAACCAGATCCTAAAGCCGGTGCCATTCTTCGTCCCGCGCTGAGTGATTGGGTATCTATGGGGGCGGCCCGCGCGCGAGTTCGGCGGGTGCGGGAGACGTGACGCGAGAAATGTTGGTCGCCAGAACCGTAGCTTTGTCTGAGCTCGGCGCGGCAGGCCTCGGATACCTAGGAGCAACCAGGAGGCCTTTCGGTGACCACCGACCTCAACGATCTGCCCGAGTTTATGAAGAATGTGCGGACCAAGCCGATGTTCGCCATGCGCCTGGACGTCCGGCCTATGCTGATCGTTGGGGCGACCCCAGGCGCGTACCGCCGCGTCGGGGTGGTTACCGGAGGTTCGTTTGAGGGCGAGCGGCTATCCGGCGCAGTGCTGGACGGGTCCAGCGATTGGCAGACAGTCCGTAGTGATGGCAGCACCACACTCAATGTGCGGCTTGTCCTTAGGACAGAGGACGGCGCCCTGATCGGCATGACATATCAGGGCTTGCGCCACGGGCCGGCCGACATCATCGCGAGAATCGAGAAGGGCGAAGTTGTTGATCCGGCGAGTTATTATTTCCGCATCAATCCCCTGTTCGAAACCGAGGCTACGAAATACGACTGGATCAATCGTGTCATCGCCGTCGGCATCGGACATCGCTTCGCCGACGGTCCGGTCTACAGCGTCTTCGAAGTATTGTAGGTGGCGCAGTCTTCAAACGAGCGCCCGGCAAAAATCGCGAGCGGCGGGGCAAAGTCGGAATCCCCCGCGGAAGGCGGGCTCCCGGCGGGATTGAAATTGCTTTTGGCTTGCGCGGCCGGCCTCCTGATTGCCAATCTCTACTACGCCCAACCGCTGTCCGGGATGATAAGCGAAGCTTTGGGCATGGCGCCCAGCGGCGCCGGGTTGCTATTCAGCCTGCCGGTCGCCGGATACGGCGTTGGCATTCTGATCATCGTGCCGCTCGCCGATCTGGTCGAAAATCGCCGTATCGCGCTCGTCGCCGTCGCGCTGGAGGTGGTGTGCGTTGGCGTGATTGGACTAATCGCCAAGCCAGCGCCGTTTCTTGCCACGGCCTTTTTATCAGGGACCATGGCGGCCGCTGTACAGGTGATCGTGCCCTATGTGAGCTATCTGGCGCCTCCGGCGCAGCGTGGCGGGGCCATTGGTGACGTCGTCTCCGGGTTGATGCTCGGCATCATGCTGGCTCGGCCGGCTTCGAGCTTTGCCGCCCATCTTTGGGGTTGGCATTCCATATTCTATATCGCCGCGGTTCTGCAGGCCGGTCTGTTGGTCTTGCTGTGGTTCGCCTTACCGCGCCGGCAGCCCGCCCCAGGTCCATCTTACGGGGCGCTCCTTATTTCGATGGGAAATATATTTGTCTCAACTCCTCTATTGCGCCGGCGCGCGTTCTATCATGCGTTCATGTTCGGGGCGTTCAGCGTGTTCTGGACCGCAGTTCCGTTGTGGTTGCGTGGCCCACAATTCCACCTGACACAGGCTGGGATAGGGTGGGTGGCGCTGGCGGGCGTTGCCGGCGCCGTCGCGCCGCCGATTGCGGGGCGGTTGGCCGACAAGGGCTTCAGCCAATCAGGCACCGTTGTCGCGATGGCAAGCGCCATAGTTGCTTTTGTGCTGTCTGCCTTTGCGCACGACAGATCATGGCAGGGTGTGGGGCTGATCGTAGTTAGCGCGGTCGTGCTGGATTTTGCAGTATCCGCCAATCTGGTCTTCGGCCAGAGGGCGATTTACGGTCTCGCACCCGAACAGCGCAGCCGTGTGAATGCAATTTATTTTGCCACGTTCTTCGCCAGCGGCTCGATCAGCTCGGCGCTGAGCGGGTGGTTATATGCGCGCTTCGGCTGGGCCGGCGTATGCGTCCTCGGCGTCGCGCTGCCGCTCGCCGGGTTGCTCTATCTTGCCACGGACCTGCGTAAGCGTCCGGCCGAGGCGCGGTGATGTCCCTCGCCGACTTCGTTCCCTGTCCATCGGTACAGCCGGATCCAGCGCCAGACGCCGGCCAAGGCGATCGAAAACCTTCGTCTCGAGGAGCCTCAGTCTGGGAGACGCAGGAAGCGACGTCCTAAGCCGGCGAATTTGAGGCCGTCTTGAATGATGCGCTTGCGCGCGCCGACCGCCATCGCGGTCGCGTAGGGCGGCCATGCGCGGGCAGCAGAAGTGCGAGGCCGCCAGTTGGCGCAGCCGCGGAACCTACCCATTCCTGGCCAACCTTAGGCCGGAAAACTGCCAGCGTGCTGCGGGCGGGAAGAAGTTGCGGTATGTCAGACGTTCGTGTCCGGGCGGCGTTGCGAATGAGCGCCCGCGCAACACCATCTGATTGACCATGAACTTGCCGTTGTACTCGCCCAGAGCGCCAGCTTCGGGCCGATAGCCCGGATACGCTGTGTAGGCACTCGAGGTCCACTCCCAGATCTCCTGCCGGACGCCCTGCCGCAGCCGGACAGGATGAAAGGCCGGGTCAATCTCGACGGCGGCAGCGTTGTCGTTCCTGCGCGCGGCGACTTCCCATTCGCCTTCCGACGGCAGCCGTGCGCCGGCCCATTCCGCATAGGCGGCCGCTTCATAGAAGCTCACATGGCAGACCGGCTCGTCGTCGCGGACAGGCTGCAGGCCGTGGAGGGTGAAGGCCCGCCAGGCGCGGCCGTCACGGCGCCAATAGCCAGGCGCCTCCCAGCCGGCGCCCGCCTTGCAACTCCAGCCGTCCGAGAGCCATAGCTCAGGTCGGTGATAGCCGCGGTCCTCTATGAACTGCCGGAACTCGCCGTTGCTTATCGGCCGGTCGGCGATCGAGCCGCCATACAGCAGAACCCCGTGAGCGGGCGTTTCATTGTCGAAAGCGAACGCCATGCCATCGTGGCCGATGTTGTGCGCCCCATCGGGAAGCCGCCACCAGCCGGCCGGCGCGAGCGGCGCAGCGGGCTCCGTCTGACGCGCTATCGGCGCATAGGCCGGGAGAAGCGGCGATTGGGCGAAAGCGTGTTTGATGTCGGTCAACAGCAGTTCCTGGTGCTGTTGCTCGTGGTTCAGTCCTAAGACCACCAGATGGCGCAACTCTTCGGTCTCAGCCTCGAGCAACCGCTCCATGGCCGCGTCCACGTGCGCGCGGTAGGCGCCGACCGCCGCGGCCGTGGGCCGAGTGAGCAGTCCACGTCGCGCCCGCGGATGCCGTGGACCGACCGCGTCGTAGTAGGAGTTGAAGATGACCGCGAAGGCGGCGTCGAAGACGCGATAACCGCTCAAATGCGGCATAAGGACGAACGTCTCGAAGAACCACGTGGTGTGGGCGCGGTGCCACTTCGTGGGACTGGCGTCGGGCATCGACTGTACGGCCTGGTCTTCAGGCGAAAGCGGCCGAGCCAGGCGTTCGGTGCGCGCCCTAACCGCTCGGTACTGGTCCACCAGCGAGTTGCGCCCGCGGTCGGTGCTAGGCGCCAGAGGCGAATGTGACGGCGTTCCGATGCGGGAAGATGTTCGATCGCCAAGCACCCAACCGTCCTCCAGGGACCTTCAGGAAGCCAGCAAGAAAATTCCGAACGCCGGCGAAGGATTCACATAGCTGGCCGCCACCCTCCAACCCGCGCGCTCCGCCAAGTCGGCGAAGGCGGCCGGGTCGTGCTTGTAGGAGTTTTCGGTGTGAATGGTCTCGCCCGGTTCGAACTCCAAGACCCAGCCGCCGATCTCGACGCGCTGCTGTCTCAGGCTCACCAGATGCATTTCGATGCGGCTGGCGACGGCGTTCCACACCGAAAGGTGCTCAAAGCTCTCCAGATCAAAATCGGCGTCGAACTCGCGGTTGAGGCGCGTCAGGACGTTCTTATTAAATGCTGCGGTTATGCCTTGGTCGTCCGCATACGCGGGGATGAGAACCTCGGCGGGCTTGGCCAGGTCCGCACCCACCGCAAATTTCGACCCCGGCCCCAGCACGACGCGGGCGTTGCGCAGAAACTCGACCGCCTCGTCGGGCGCGAAGTTGCCGATCGTCGAGCCCGGAAAGAAACCGACGACGGGTGAACGCGCCGCAGCCGCAGGCAACTGCAAGGGCTGGGTGAAGTCGCCGACCAGGGGGGATACCATCAGGCGTGGGTACCGTTCTCGCAGCACCCTGGCGGCGCGCTCCACGGCGTCACGGCAAATGTCGATCGGTACGTAGCGGCGGATTTGCCGCGCCGCATCCAGCAACAGACGGGTCTTGGTGCTGGATCCGCTGCCGAATTCGACCAGCGTCGCATCCTGAGGAACAAAGCCGGCGATGTCCTCGGCGACCTGCTCCAGTAACGCCGTCTCGGTGCGGGCGACGTAGTATTCCGGCAGCTCACAGATCGCTTCGAACAGGCGCGAGCCTTCGGCGTCGTAGAAATATTTGCTGGGGATGCTCTTCTGAGACGCGGTCAACCCCGCGAGCACGTCTTCAGGGATCGAACACGCGACGCGGCGGTCGGCGACGGACGCTTGCATTGACATCATCCCGGGGTCCTTAGATTGGGGACAGCGCGGCGCCAGGCCTGCGAACGGCGATTTCGTCGGAGGCGGCCGCCGCTCCGCTGCGTCCGCGGCGGCTAGGCGGGGAAACTATCGCCGAACATCGGCCGGCCGCTGATCGAGGTCGCCTTGTCAGCCTCATCCTCGACTACGTCCCAGTGCTCCACGAGACGACCCGCCTCCACGCGCACAATGTCGAGCACGATCCACGCCTTGGGGCTGCCGAGTCCAGTGAAACGGCCGTGCAGCATCAGCTTGTCGCCCTCGGCAAAGATCAGGCCATTCTCGTAGTGTAGCGTCGTGGGGCCGTTCTTGATCAGGTTGAACAGACCTTCCCGGCCTGGCGGGATGTGTGCGCTGTGCTGGATGTAATCGGGCGACCAGAACGTCTCGGCGGCCTCGTAGTCCTTCTCGTTGAAAAGCGTGTTGAACGCCTTCAGCACAAGCGCCTTGTTCTGTTGCTCGATAGTCTGCGTCATGAATCGCCTCACGGGATATCATCTTGGACAAAAGGCGAAGCGGTCTCGATTGCGAGGGTCATCGTTGCTCTGCCCGACGAAACGTTAGCCGCAGGCGATGGGATGTTGTGAGGTCGAAAACCCCTCAAATCCAGTCACCTGGGCCGAAGACAAGCGGCGGACGATCGACACCCAACCCGAAGAAGCCGGAGATACCTGCGGCAGCGCGATAGCGACTGGCCGCATTTCCGAAAACGGCAGGGCCGATCACACCTCAACTTGGTGATCGTGCCCGCTCCCTGCGGACGCTGATCGAAGCTGCTGCTCCAGCTCCGATCAGACCAGACCGCCCTTCGAACCAATGACGATCGTCGGGACCCCGAGAATCTCAGTTGGCGCTGTGTCCGCCGTCGACGTTGAGAATGTGGCCGGTGATGAAGCGGGCCTCGTCTGACGCGATGAACACGATGCCGTCGGCGACCTCCTCGGAAAGGCCGAGGCGGCCGAGCGGAACCTGCGCCGCCAGGCCGGCCTTGTTCTCGGGCGTCTCGGTGAAGCGGGTCAGCATGCCTGTGTCCGTCGGGCCCGGGGCCACGGCGTTCACGCGGATCCCCGACTTGGCGAGCTCCAGCGCCGCCGACTTGGTGATGCCTTCGACGGCGTGCTTGGCGCCGACGTAGATCGAGGCCCCGGCCGCGCCCTCGTGCCCGTAGGTCGAGGAGATGTTGATGATGTTGCCACTCCCCTGGGCCTGCATGGCGCGCACTTCGTGCTTCATGCTCAGCACCACGCCGAGGACATTGGTGTCGAACGTCTCGGCGAAGGTTTCCGCCGTCTGATCGACGATCGGACCCCTCGCCCCTTCGGTGGCGGCGTTGTTCACCGCCACGTCGAGACGGCCAAATCGCGCGATGGTCTTGTCGACCATGTTTCGGACATCGTCCTCCTTGCGAACGTCGGCGTTGATGAACTCGGC
>FTIF01009234.1_pt1 | contig 10580 bp, 6 predicted proteins | sample 1658001 | NCBI WGS metagenome assembly FTIF01 (sample SAMEA3914789, study PRJEB12502) | metagenome | biome: forest; material: soil | place: Canada | collected 2011-07-03 | depth 0.3 m | reverse complement strand
GACCAGGCGCGCATGCTGGCCGAGACCGAGAAACTGCGCTCGGCCCTGCTCACCTCCATCTCGCACGACCTGCGCACGCCGCTGGCGCTGATCATCGGCTCGCTCTCCAGCCTCAAGTCCTACGGCACGCTGTATGACGACAAGACCCGCGAGGAAATGCTCAACACCAGCATCGACGAAGCCGAACGCCTCAACCGCTACGTCGCCAACCTGCTCGACATGACCCAGCTCGATGCCGGCGCGCTCAAGCCCAAGCGCGAGCCCTGCGACCTGCACGACCTGGTCGGCGCCGCCCTGCGCCGCTGCGCCAAGCAGCTGGCCCAGCACAAGGTGAAGCTGTCGATCCCCGCCAACCTGCCGATGCTGATGCTCGACGACGTGCTGATGGAACAGGTGCTGGCCAACCTGCTCGACAACGCCTCCAAGTACACCCCTGCCGGCTCCACCATCGAGGTGGTCGCCGCGCAATACAAGTTCAGCCTGCTGGTATCGGTGCGCGACGAAGGCCCCGGCATTCCCGAAGGCGATCTGCAGAAAGTATTCGACAAATTCTTCCGCGCCCGTGCCGCCGGCGACCGCGGCCGCGGCGGCACCGGCCTGGGCCTGGCCATCTGCCGCGGCTTCGTCGAAGCCATGGGCGGGCGCATCTACGCCCGCAACCGCACCGATCCCGGCGGCGCCGAATTCGTCATCGAGTTCTCGCCCGAAGTGATCGCCGAACGCCCCCGCACGGAGATCACATGAATCTCGACGCCGGCAGAATCCTCGTCGTCGACGACGAGCCCGCCATCCGTCGCCTGCTGCGCAGCACCCTGGGCGTGCAGGACTACACCATCCTTGAGGCCGCCAGCGTGGCGCAGGCGCTGGAAGTGCTGGGGCGCGAGAAGGTCGACCTGATCATCCTCGACCTGGGCCTGCCCGACGGCGACGGCTTCGAGGTGATCCAGAAACTGCGGCCGGACTCGCAGGTGCCGATCATCGTGCTGTCCAGCCGCGACGACGAGCGCGGCAAAGTGCAGGCACTCGATGCCGGCGCCGACGACTACGTCACCAAGCCGTTCGGCGTGGAAGAACTGGTGGCGCGCATCCGCACCGCCCTGCGCCACCGCGTGCAGGCGCAAGGTGGCAAGCCGGTGTTCCAGTCCGACGGCCTGACCGTCGACCTGGTGCACCGGCGCATCACCCGCGACGGCGCAGAGGTCAAACTCTCGCCCAAGGAATACGACATCCTGCAGCAACTGGTCATCCATGCCGGCAAGGTGCTGACGCACCGGCACCTGTTGCGCGAGGTGTGGGGCTCGGAGAACGACGACGATGTCGCCTATCTGCGGGTCTATATCCGCCAGCTGCGCGGCAAGCTGGAAACCGATCCGGCGCAGCCGACATTGATACTGACTGAAGCTGGGGTTGGGTATCGACTGCGGGTCAGCTGATCGGCCTGCATGTCGACCAAGGCAACGGCGATAAGCTAAGCCGGCCCCTCACCAACGTCATTCCCGCGAAAGGCAGCCCCGACACAGTGCCCGGAATGGTGGGTGCGGGAGGGGCGGCTTCGCTGGTGGCGATCTCGGCGATCCACCTACTGAAGAACTATCTCGGCCACGACGCGCTCGACGTGACGCGCATGCTGACCCTGACGTCGGTGCATCTGGCCTTCGTGGTCTCGGCGCTGATCCTGGCCTTCGTCGACAAGATCGCCTTTTCCGAGCACCGCGGCGGATCGCGCTAGGCGCTACAAACCGAATGCCTCGAGACGCAGATCGTCGTATCTGAGGTCCGGGCTTTCCAGATCCTGCAGGAACGGGCTTTCGCTGGCGTAGCGCTCGTCCAGCGCACCGCTGCGCGCATAGACCCAGCACAGCTTGAGCATCTGGCGACTCAGCTGCGCATGCAGCTCGTCCATCAGCTCAGCCCCCGTGTCGGCGGGATCGAGTAGCTCCGACAGCCGCGTCCAGGCCTCGTATTCCTGGCGCAGCAGATGCTGCTTGAGTTGCATCAGCTGCGGTGTCGCCGCAAGCTGTGTCTGCGTCATTTCGTACATGATGGCGTCGCCTCAATTGATGGATCGGTTGATCGGTGGAAAGTCATGGCTCCATTTCAGACGCTCCCCGACAGCATCCGGATCGGTGATCGTGCCCGATCCGCAACTGCGGAGCGGCCATCCAGATCCTGTTGCAGCTTGGTCTTGCAACAGCCCTTGGCCGCCGCGATCACCGCAGCCAGTTCCACCAGATCGCCCTGGCTCAGGTTTTCCGAGCGTGTCCGATCGCATGCGCGCAGGGCAAGACAGGTCCGCCCTTCGTTCTGCACCAGTTCCGCCTGACCTCGTTCCAGCAGCAGGCTCACGCCGTCGAACAGCTGCTGCGGCTCGATGGAACCTTGCAGCCTGCTGGACAAGAGCGGGCACAGGGGAATTGCCAAACCCTCGGCGCAGGCCAGTTCCGCCAGGAGCTGCTGCACCCAGCCCGTTCGTTCCGCATCGTTCGATGACATATCCGCATCTCCCCCGGCAGCAACAGAAAGGCCGCCCCGGACGGTATCGATCCGAGGCGGCCTGAATCACTGCTGCATCGTTATCGTTGTTATGGAACTTACTTGGCGACCGCCTGTGCTTCCATCGATTTGCCGCTCTGCGCGCCAGCAGCGCCCACCGCGGTGACCTGGAAATAATAGGTCTGGCCACTGACCAGGCCGCTAATGGTGGCGCTGGTGCCCTTCACCCCGGAAACCTTCGGGGTGCTGCCCTCACCATCGGAGCTGGCGCCGGCATAGACGTTATAGCTGGCGGCACCGGAAGCGGCGCTCCAGCTCACCGTGATGCTGCCGCTGGCGCTGCCGGTGGCCGCTTTCACCGAAGCCGGAGCCGCCGGTGCGGCGGCCAACGTCACCTTGGCTTCGGCGGACTTGGCGCTCTCGCCGCCGTTATTCACCGCCTTGACCACGAAGTAGTAGGTCGAGCCGTTCTTCAGTCCGGTAATGACCGCGCTGGTGCCGGCGATGCCGCTCACCACCGGCACGGCGCTTTCGCCACCCGCCGTGCTGCCCTGGAATACTTCGTAGCTGCCGGCACCGGTGGAAGCCTTCCAGCTCACTGTCGCTTGGGCATTGCCACCTATCGCAGCCACGCTAGCCGGCGCGGCCGGAGGCACCGGCACCGCAACGCTGGCTTCGTTGGAAGCGCCGCTGCTGCCCGCCGCGTTGACCGCCTTGACCGTGAGGAAATAGGTCTTGCCGCCAGCCAGCCCCTTGATCAGGGTACTGGTGTTGGTGGTGGTGGCGATCGGAGCCGCGCCTTCCGCACCGGCCGAGGTGCCGTCGTAGATGGCGTAGCTGGTGGCGCCGGCGGACCCGGTCCAGTTCAGCAGCACTTGGCCGCTGATGACAGCGGCAGTCAGGCCGGACGGAGCCTGTGCCGGGCACGATACGGCAGGCAGGGCCGCGTTGACCGCACTGATGTCGAAGCTGCCCAGGCCAGTGTCGTAGTCCCAACCCGGGGTGGCCGGATAGAGGAAGTTGTCACCCAGGATGATGTCGTGGAAGTCCAGCGCGGCGGTGCCGTAAGGCTTGCCGAAAGTGCCGTAGAAGATCGGCGCAGCGAAGCCGTAGCAGTTGCCGTGCGCCGTCTGCATGCGTGCCCAGGTGCCGACCGAAAGGGGTGAGGACAGGCTGGTGCCGCCCACGCCGGTGTCGGCGCCGTTTACCACCACATCGGCGCCGCCGATGTTGGGATCGCCCACCATCGCGATATCCGGCACCGCACGCTGGGCAGCCGTTGTGTTGACCGGCGAAATGATGCCGTTGGTCCAGATGCCCGGGGCTTCCCAGAGGCTGATGCCGCCGCCGCCGGAGACCCATGACAACTCGGTGTTGTAGCTGTAGTCGGCGTTGGTCAGCAGCGAGGTACCACCCACACCGACGACGTAGGGCGAGGAGGAGGGGTATTCCACCGAGCCGAGCAGTACCGGCTCACCGGCATTGATCAGCAGCTGACAGGAAGCACCGCCGTCGCCGGAAGAGGCGAAAAAGGTAATGCCTTCCGCAGCGCCCTGCTCATACGCCAGGTCGGCGATCAGCATGCCGCCGCTGAGATATTCCAGGGTTTCGCAACCACCGAAGGACATGTTCACGGCCTTGACGCGGTTCTCCGAGACGATCTTCTCGTAGGCCGAGATCAGGTCGGGATCGCCCAGCGAGCCGGCGTTGTAGAAAATGATCTTCTGCAGATTGCCGGCGATGCCGGAGGAAGACTGACTGTCCAGGTCCCACTCATCGAGGCCGGCGACGTCGCTGGTCTGCAAGCCGGTGGGGACGATTTCGTAAGGCACCTGCGGCAGGTGGAACTCCGCCTCATAGGCGCGCAGATCCTTCGGCACCTGCGAAATGTTGCCTTCGGTGACGATACCGATCGCGGTGCCCCAGCCTGTCGGCGTGCTGCCCGCATCGTAGGCGGCCTGGTATTGCGGGCCGGAATACGGTGCGGTAGTCAACGGGTCCTGCGGCACACCGGCATTGGGCCGCGTGGCGCTGATGCCGCGGTTGAGCGCCTTGATCTCGGCCGGGCTGCGATCGGCGTGCTTCAGCTGCGTCTCCATCACACCCATGTTCTGCAGACCGACCACCGCCGAGACGATGCCGCCCAGCGCCGCCGGCACCTGTGCCGGGGCACGGTTGGCAAACACGGCGCGGCCATTGGCCACGAACGAGACCAGTTCGGTATTGAATGCGCGCTGCACATCGGCGGCGCTGGCGTAGGCGCTGACGCTCAGGCGGTTGGCGGAGAGCTCGATATTGCTGAAGCCGGCGCCGTGCAGATAATTCACCACCGCGCTGGCCTGGTCGGCCGTCGGGGAGTATGTGGCCAGGAACTCGGCGGGGCTTAGCGTGTGCCCGAACTGCGGGCTGCCGGCCTTGCCGATCTGCGCCACCAGCATATCGAGCTGCGCCTTGTTGCGAGGATTCAGGCCCAGCACGACATGCAGGCTTTGCGTAGGTGCGATGGCTGCGCTGCCGACGATATTCTTCAGCGGCATCGCCTGGGTGGCGGTGCTGGCCCAGGCAGCGGCGTAAACCTCCGCCGGGACCAGCAAGGCGCCTATACCGCAGGCAACGGATAAGGCCGCCGCAACAGCGGCGCGGCGTGCTTCAAGTTGACGTGACATGGATTCCCCTGGATTTGTTGAAGTGCATTGCACCGCTTGGCGAAGCAGCAGGCCAACATCACTTCCCCTTGGAAACAGGGTTGAATGAATGTCAGGCCTTGGACTGCCCCGCAAAGCCGGTCAGCGAACTCCGGTGCCCCGATCCTGTTCAGACCACGGGCAAAAGTCGTCACGGAATGGAAACGAAATGGTAACGGCCGATATCTATCTGAATCCTCGGGGAAAAGAGGGCTGCATAGAGATGGCGCAGGAATAGATCGGCGCTGCCGGAACGCCGGATTCAGCCCATCCAGCCTGTCATCGCAACCAGGCGGGCACGCCGGTCTGGCGTCAGCGGGGACTACCGATCAGGAGAGCTTGTCGAAACGCGACAGTTGAATGCTCAGCGGCCGCGGCAGTGGTGTGAGGCATCGAGCCCGTAACGTCCGGCCTCGCCAGCTGCGGATCGACGGCGGCAGCTTATGAGCCAGTGGCGATAGGCAGCGTTACCGGGAGGACATTCGGCGGAACCCTGATCGGCCTGATGGCGTTGGTCGAGGTCCCTGTCCGGATTGCGGGCTGTTTACGCTGACTGTCTGTGATGCCGTCGAGTCCGGGCAGTGCGGCAGAGCCCTGGATGTTGGTGGCGCCCATCGAAGCGGTCGAAGGCAGACCGGCGCCGCTGGGCAAGGCTGGCAGTGAATTCACAGCAGAAGGCGCCGAGGCGAGCGAGGGAGTGCTTACGGTCGACTGAGTCACCGCGGCCAAAGGGCCGGCAGCCGCCGCTCCGGATAACAGGGCCAATGGCACAAACAAAGCCCGGCCAAAATGAACTGCTGCCCTGTTGCTCATACGCTTCTCCGCCACATTTTCAAATCAAACTCCGACTTTTTCATATTAGTACATCCGGCGAGCCGAACCAAGCTGCGGCCTGCAGCGCCGGACAATATCGACTATCGCCCACCGGCTGCTCCGGCGCGCGCAAGCAGGGCAGCACCCTGATCGTGCAGGTCCTGACGGTCGTCGTCATGCGAGGCGCTGATCGCGGCCAGGGCCGCGCCGAGTTGCCGCCGATGAAGATCACCAGAGTTTTCCGCGTAGGCGATCTCGGACTCGAGCAGGCTCAGCCGCACCGGCCAGTCGTTGTCCGGTTCCACTGACTCAAGCGTGCCTGCAGCAAGTCCGCGTGCTGTGGCACGCGCTTCCGCAATGCGTCCCAGGGCGACGTCGGTGTTGGCCAGCATATAGGCGATGATTTGCGTCATGGGAGTTGCAGCACCGAGCTTGGTCTGCGCTTGCAGCAAGGCATCATGCAGCGTCGTCCGGGCCTGATCGAATCGCCCGGCACGTTCCAGAACGTAGCCGAGGTTGAACGCTTCGGCCAGCGTGTGTTGATGCCGAATGCCGTGGAGCTGCAGGGTGAGCTGGTAGGCCTGTCCGAAGATTCCCACCGCACGCGCCCAATCCTTGCGGTTCATGGCCCAGAAGCCGAGCTCGTCCAGTGCCCGCTCCCGGTAGATGTTGTCCGGCCCCAGCACCTGGTCCAGTCGAGGCAGCACCTCTTCAATCAGGGTCTCGCCTGCCGGATCGGGCGGCGACTCGGTATCCATCGCCTCGGCCAGCTCCAGCTTGTCGATGAGCACCTGGGTATGGGCGGGGCCCAGCGCGGACTGATCCGCGGCAAGCCGTTCCCGCATCACCGCCACCGCCTTGGGAGCGTCCCCGGTCTGCTCCAGGGTGAAGGCGTAGTCCTTGCGCAACGAAGCCAGCAATTCCAGGCTTTCCTGCGGCAATTCGGTAGCGCCTTGCGACTGTTCGGCTGCAGCCAGCGCCTGTTCATCGAACTTGCGGGCGGCGGGGTAATCACCCGACTGGATCGATAACTTGCCGCGCACGTAGTACAGCAGCTTGCGGACTTCCGCCGAATTGTAAGGGACGCCGCTCAAGGCCGATTCGATCTGTCCCAGACGTTCGGTTGCCGGCTTGACCTGGCCATCATCGACCATGCTCATCACATGCAATATGTCCGCCGCGATTGCTTCCCCAGCGAGAGAACTGCCCATCTTCCGGAACAGATCCGCGGCTTTCGCATATTGATCGGCCGCATCGGCATAGGCACCGATGTGACCATAGGCGCGCGCCGCCGTCATGTGCACAACGGCCGCCACCCGGGGCTGATCGGCCAGGCGTTTGTCGATGTCGGCAGTGGACTTGCGCACTGCCTCCATCACCGTCACGTCCTTCTTGCCGGCCAACACCGGATCGGCAGCGGACAGCAGGTCGCTCACCAGGAAGCCATTGATCGCTTCGGCGCGCTGCCTCTCCTCGTCGGCAGCACGGCCGGCACTCTGCGCAGCGTGCTCGGCGGTGAGTGCCCGATGCAGATAAACCGAACCGATGACCACACCGATCACAACCGAGATGGCCAGTCCCAGCGCCCAGGGCCGACGCGCGCGTGTCAGATCCAGTTCGCGCCGCAGCCGCGCTGCCGCCTCGGCCGCTTTCAGCTCTGTCGCTGCCTGTGCCCGCCTCTGTTCGAGATTTTCCAGGCGCGCAGCCAGTTCAAGTGTGGTCTGCATGCGCCGGGCCGGATCGCCATGCGTCGCCGCTGCAATATCGGCTCGCAGCAGCGGGTCTTCGATATCATGCTCCCAGCCCGTCGCCAGGGGCTTGCGCAGATCGCCGGCCAGCATCTGGTAGAGCAGGATGCCAAGCGCGTAAACATCCGCCGACGGCATCGGCAGGTGTCCGGCGAGCACCTCCGGCGGCATGTACAGCAAGGTGCCGGAGTTCCTGTCTCCGATCGCCGGCAGAGTCATCCCGAGGCGGGTCATGCTCAACGCCTCGAGCTGTTGCGGATCGAGCATGCGGCCGCAGCCGAAATCGGCCAGGCGCACCTGCCAGCCGCCTGCCTCGACAGGCTCGATCAGAAGATTGGCCGGCTTCAGATCCTTGTGCATCACGCCGACGCTGTGTGCCGCGGCCACCGCCTGGATCGCCTGGAGCATCAGGCCGATGCGCTCCTGCCGTGTCAGCTTTGCCAGATTGTCTCCGGCCTGTGCCCATTCGAGCCAGTTGCGGCCGCCGTACTCGCATTCGAGGAAGTACGGCGGCTCTTCGAAATTCCATTCATACAGCTTGATGATGCCGGGGTGGGAGCCGAGCAGCTCCATCAACACCCGCGACAGCGTGGCCTCCCGCTTGAGCGCGCCCAGCCGATGACCGCTGGCGGCGAATTTGAATACGCGGGGCACATGGGTTTTTTCGTGGCTCGCCAGCCAGACGTCGGATCCGTCTGCGCTGGCCAGCAAACGCTGCAGCCGCCATTGCGGACGGCCCGGTACCGCATCCCCGGCCCGCAGCAGCAGCTTGGGCAGCTCGCTGGACGGAACCGCCTTGCGCGTGGCCGGCGCCATGAAGCGATAGCCGATGCGGTGCACCGTGACGATCACCTTCTGGTCGGTATCGCCGATGGCGCGGCGCAGCTTGCTGATCGCGTTGGTGAGCGCCTTCTCCACCACGATCACACCGGGCCACAGGAAAGTAAGCAATTCTTCCTTGGTGACCACCTCGCCGGCGTGGCGCAGCAGCAGGCCGAGCATTTCGAGCGGCTTGGGCTCGATCTCGGCTACCGCATTGCCCACTCGAAGCTCCCAGCGTCCCTCGTCGAAAAGGACGTCGCCGAAGCGCCAGGTGTATTCGGTGTCGGCTGCCGCTTCCTGTTGCACAGGTGCGGTTGCCAGTTCACGTAGCCCCATTAACTGTTCCGTTTGAACTTCCGGCCCATGCCTTTCAGGCGGCTTCAGACTCGTTTCCCTGTAAGTAGAGTAGCGGCTTCCTCTAACGCAAGGTATGGGAGAAAACGCCTAAGGTCTGTTTACATTGAGGTTTAAAGCGCTACTTCGACTAATTGAAGAGGCTCGAATAGTGGTTCGCATGCCGGCATTACCCGTGGCCAGAATTCCATGAGAATTCGAGCTCACCTGTTCCATCGCCATAGCACCCGCCCAAGATGGCAAGGCATGGCCGGACCCGCGGCCCGAGCCCGACACCCTTGATTCCTCCCCGCCCCGCCGATTACACTGCCGCCGCAATTTCAATTTTCAGCCATGACCCAATTCAAGCAGCTCGTCCTCGTTGTCGTAGTGCTCGTCGTTAGCGACGCGCCGTAGGGGACGCTGTACTCACAAAACCCCCCGCCGGCGCAAAGCCGGCGGGGGTTTCTTGTTTTCCACGCCGGCTTTTCACCAGCGGGTCCATTTGCACAAGGACTCGACATGCAACTCACAGGCGCAGAACTGATTATCCGATTCCTGGAACGGCAGGGCGTGGAAACGCTGCCCGGCATCCCGGGCGGCACCGTGCTGCCGATCTACCGCGCGCTGGCGGACTCCAGCCTGCAGCACATCCTGGCACGGCATGAGCAGGGTGCGGGCTTCATCGCCCACGGCATGGCGCGGGTCAGCGGCCGTGCCGGTGTGTGCCTGGCTACGTCCGGCCCGGGCCTGACCAACCTGGTCACCGCCATTGCCGACGCCAAAGCCGACTCGGTGCCGCTGGTGTGCCTGGCCGGCCAGGTGCCGCGCGCCCTGATCGGCACCGATGCCTTCCAGGAAGTGCGCAGCACGCGCATCGTCGACGCCATCACCAAAGCCTGCTTCGAAGTGCGCTCCGCCGCCGACCTGGTGGACCTGCTGCCGGAAGCCTTCCGCATCGCCGAGAGCGGACGCCCCGGCCCGGTGCTGCTGGATATTCCCAAGGACGTGCAGACCGAGACCCTGCGCCTGTCGCGCCTGCCCGATCCGGCACGACGCGAAGCGCCGCCCGAGCCGCCCGCTTCACAAATCGCCGAAGCCGCGCGAATGATCGACGCCGCGGCGCGGCCGGTGCTGTACCTCGGCGGCGGCGTGACGCAGGCGCGGGCGCAAGCCGCGGCGCTGGCCCTGGCCGAGCGCGCCGCCCTGCCCACCACCACCACACTGATGGCGCTGGGCACGCTGCCGCCGGAGCATCCGCTGGCACTGGGCATGCTCGGCATGCACGGCGCGCGCTACACCAACCGCGTGCTGGACGAATGCGACCTGCTGATCTGCATCGGCGCGCGCTTCGATGATCGCGCCACCGGGCGCGCCGACCTGTTCTGCCCGAAGGCGCGAGTGATCCATATCGACGCCGACCCGCACGAGCTGGGCAAGCTGCGCCGGCCGCAGCTGGCGATCCTGGCCGACGCCGGCGCCGCATTGCGGGCGCTGGCGCAGGCGGTGAAGCCGGCGCTGCGGGTGGACTGGCTGTCGCGCGTGGGCGAGCTGCGCCGCGACTGGCCGCTGCGCCTGCCCGGCATCGACGACGCGCGCCAGCCCTACGGCCTGATCCGCACCGTGTCGCGGCTGGCCCACCCCGATGCGGCCATCACCACCGACGTCGGCCAGCACCAGATGTGGG
>FTIF01004975.1_pt2 | contig 10649 bp, 12 predicted proteins | sample 1658001 | NCBI WGS metagenome assembly FTIF01 (sample SAMEA3914789, study PRJEB12502) | metagenome | biome: forest; material: soil | place: Canada | collected 2011-07-03 | depth 0.3 m | reverse complement strand
CGAGGCGCACGCGCCGGCGCGCTAGGAAGCGGTGAACGAATTTGGGCGGGAGCGCTCCGACTGCTGTCGACAACCTCTCAAGAAACGCCCGATGCGTCACTTCTTCCTCGCTCCGCTGATCCTGGCGGCCGCCGTCGCCACGCCGGCGGCCGAACCGTCCGCACCGGCCTACGGGCCGGAGCTGCAAGGCTTCGCGTATCCGTATTCGCTGCACCATTACGCGTTCACGTCGCAGGGCGAGCCGTTGCAGATGGCCTACATGGACGTCGCGCCCGCCGGGCCTGCCAATGGACGCACGGCCGTGCTGATGCACGGCAAGAACTTCTGCGGCGCGACCTGGGAGCACCAGATCGCGTCGCTCAGCGGCGCAGGCTGGCGCGTGATCGTGCCCGACCAGGTCGGCTTCTGCGCATCGACCAAGCCCGCGCATTACCAGTACTCGTTCCAGCAACTGGCGCGCAACACGCGCGCCTTGCTAGCCTCGCTGGGCGTCGCGCGCGCCACGCTGGTGGCGCATTCGACCGGCGGCATGATCGCCACGCGCTACGCGCTGATGTGGCCGCAGGCCGTCGAGCAGCTGGTGCTGGTCGACCCGATCGGCCTGGAGGACTGGCAGGCCAAGGGCGTGCCCACGCGCACGGTCGACCAGTGGACGGCGCGCGAGCTCGGCCAGACCGCCGACAAGATCCGCAACTACGAGCGCCAGACCTACTACGCCGGCGACTGGAAGCCCGCCTACGATCGCTGGGTCGACATGCTGGCCGGCCTGCAGCAAGGCCCGGGCCGCGAGCTGGTGGCGCGCAATTCGGCGCTGATCTACGACATGATCCAGACGCAGCCGGTCGTCTACGAATTCCCGCTGCTGCAGGTGCCCACCGTGCTGATGATAGGCACGCGCGACACCACGGCCATTGGCGCCGACATCGCGCCGCCCGAGGTCAAGGCACGCGTCGGGCACTACGACCAACTGGGGCCCCAGATCGCGCAGCAGATCCCGCATGCGAAGCTGATCGAGTTCGAGGGCATGGGCCATGCGCCGCAGATCCAGGCGCCCGAGGTGTTCGACAAGCGGCTGCTCGAAGCGATGGCGGCGCCCTGAGTGGGTGGGCGATTTCAGCTGGTTTCGTGCCTGGAGCGCACTCTTGTCGGCAGAACACGACGACGCGACGGAAGGCGCTAAGGGCCTGCTGACGACCCGTTGCAGTCCTTCAAAGTAGGAAACTCGACGCCGCAAAGCAGGCGTTGCCGGCCGAGCATTCATGGCGGCCGAGGAGCGTTGCCAGTGACTTGACTCTTGAGGCGCCAATGCAACTACTTATCAAATCACGGGTCAAGTTGACTTTCCATCGCAGCGACCCTTGCTTGCGCATCCGGCTCTGGAAATGACTTGCGCACGGACTCGATGCGTTGGCGGAGCGCGGCACGAAACTCGTCCGACAGTGCGGGCTTCGTATGCGGCAATGCCTCCGCAAGTGCTTTTAGAACGCCGAATAGCTCGGTGTGATTCATGCCGGAATTCGGGTCGATCAGCGTCGTGACGGCACCATTGAGGACATGCGTCACACCCGAGTAAATCAGATCTCGGTCGGCAACCTTCCTTGATTCGCTGACATGCTTTGGAATCTGTGGCCAGTACTCGCCCAGCAAGTCCATCTCCGCGGCCGTAGCTTGCAGCGTGAACACCATCGCCTGCGCAAGTTCGGGATCAGAAACTGCCCCGCTGTCGTGCTTACGAGCATAGGCCTGAAGGATACCGACCCATCCTTGGTTGAACGCCACGAAGTCGGCGAAACGAGCCTCCGCCGGTACTGACGTGTCTCGATAGAACTCAAGATTCTGTTGGGCCGTCAGGTGCTGAATAATCGCGCCTCCGCTCGTATCGTTGAATCTCGGCAAGTCACCTTGAGCGGGCAAGAGCGCTTTCGATGCAGCCACGTAGTCGGCGCCCCGCCATTTCTGCGACAACGAAGGCCCGCCCCTCTGATAGAAGCCATTTACAGTTGCCTCCTCACTGCGCGAGGGCACCGCGTGGACAATTAGTGTCGACAGGATCATCGCCGACGCCATTCGGCCCCTCCGCCCAATGCCGGCTCCTTCCGCCGTTCCCGCATCGCATTGACTGCGATGTATTTTCAGGCGGGCCTGTACCAGCGCGCGGCGCGTGGGTTCGAGAATCCACGTTGCAAGTCTTTTCACAGCTTCCTCCTCATTGCGGTTCTTCTGGACTGCAAAAAGTTGGGCCAACTTCGGACAGCACACGAAGCGATATCCGAGCGCGCGCCTCCTCGAAGGCTCAAACGCATCCGTCGTCGCAAATGGGCGAGTACCCGGAAGAAGACGTTGGCGGCCGACAGCTCATGGCCGACATGCGCCTCACGGAGGCCGACAGCCAGACCCGACGATAGGAACCCACAGTCACCTTGTCCCTGGCGCTCGACTTTCGAGTCATGGCTATGTCCACCCCCTTTCGAAGAGCTCTGCGGATCGACCAGGTTTCTGCTCGTAGTACAGGCCTTCCTCATTCATGAAGGAACCGTTGAGCAAGACAGCTGGCTGCTCAGGTTCTGGCGCCAGTAGTCCCTTACGTGGTCGCGGCTTGGCGGACCAATATTCCCGCCACCGGGGGAAGCGAATGACCTCAGGGCATTGAAGAAGATGGTCTTGGGCGCTCGGATCCGTAAGCTGCTTGGTGAACCAGAACTTGCTGTGGGGCCCGAGCAGCGATTTCTTGCACATGTCGACCGAAAACTTATCTCTGTAGAGGACTGTGGCACCGACGATTAGCGGAGCAACCGATTCAACAAGAACGCGATTGAACGCTTCTCCAGCTTCGACTGAAGCGGCGTAGTGGGCGCGATACCCGGTGCGGCCGTTCATGAGTTTATCGAGCAGTGCGGGCGAGACGGAAATGACGGCGCAGACACGTTCGTACCCCGGAGCCTCTGTCGAGGCGATAGGGCCCTCTGGGAAAACTTCGTACGCCTCGAGTGCCCGGTTGACTTCGGCAACCACCTGCTCGAGGAGCTCGGAGGGCGACGCCTCTTCGGCCTGGTGGCCCCAGGCCTCAGCAGTGGGAAGGTTCATGAAACTCTGGGGCATGCCTGAGCTTACTCGAGGCTGCAATCCCAGGTGTGCCGCCCGAAAGCCGCCCTCGGCGGAGGGCCGCTCGTGGCCGGAAGTGACCCATACCTCTACAAGGCAGAGGTGACGGAAGAATAGACGGCAGACGGCGCCTTCGTGAGACACGCCACCAGCGCAGACGCCTGCGGCTTAACCCGGCCGCCCAAGGAGGCATGGCCAACGATGAGCGACGATCCCGTCCAATACAAGTCATAGGTGCCGATGCCGTTGTTCCCATAGAGAGCTCGGATCAAGTACGGGCTCAGGGGCGCTGGACATGCGAACCCGGCACCGCCGAAATCGGCTCGCCCCGGGACGCTGGCCGCGTCCTTCAGCGCCGTTATCGCTGCGGGTCGCTTGTCCTGCGGCACTTCGATGAACAACTGACGAGGCACCGTCTCCAGGCTCATGATGGGCGGCACGGACGATGGCGCCGGATCCAGCCATGCCGCTGGCGCATCCGCTCGTGCGATACCCGTGGCCCCGGCGAGGCTGAGCGTCAAGGGAATAAGCCATTTCACGGCGCAAGAACCTCCTTGGAAGCAGTCGTTGGCGACCAGCCGCTTCTGGCCGGCTGCTGGCGCTCATCTAGTTCCAGCCAGTCGCGACGCCGTTTGCGAGGATCGCGACAAACGACGTGAGATTGGCGTCGGCCACTTGGATCTCTGCCGTCAAGACGTGCGGGGCTACGAAGGAGCAGACGTCATCGAGGGCAAGCTCCGCACCGATTCCCGGCGCCGAATGCACGATCACAACTGCGCGATCTCCCCGTATGTTCGCAGCCAGAATGCCTGACAGAACGTCGAATTTCGTGGCATCTCCGTCGTGCACGTTGACCCACGAATGATCCTCCACGTAGACGGTCGGAAACTCGGTCATGAAGTGGTCGTAGGTCTCGAACGGACTCATATCGGAATCCTACCCCTTAGCAGTCGTTCGCGTGAGGCAGCTTCTGGCCCGACAAGAGCCGATTGCGCCCCTGGCGCCGAATGGTACAGCGTCACTGGTCGTAGCTGATCGGGTCACCGGTCCCCGCGATAGCGCCCGCATCGAGATCAGCGGGATGCTGCGGATGAGAGCTCCTGTCATAGTTCGACCAGAGCACTCCTCCGACCAACATCGATCCAAACACAGGCAGAAGCCACACCAGCCCGATTTGCAACGCCTTCTGCCGCGAGCTGTAGAGCGCACTTCGCCCGATGGCGTATGTGATGACAGCGTTCAGTCCGATCAGAGCTACCGCCAACACAATTGGGATCAAGTACATGACCACGGCCTCCTGCCTAAGCACTCCGTGCGATTCTCGATCATGGCGCCTGGAAGCTGACGGTCGCGAACGTCAGCACCTGGCCGACAGCGGAGATCCGATATAGGTTACTTGGCAAGCGTCACGCCGTCTGGAAGGTTCCCACGAAGGAACGCCTCACGCTGCTCGATGTTGCCCAAATCCATTTGAAAGTGAACCCATCCGCTGTCCCTCAACAGCCCCATCCACCACGGGCCCGAGACACGATCGGAAAATTGCCAAACGATCTGGTAGCCGTCCTCGTTTGAGAACCCTTCGCCGTCGGCCTGAAAGATGCCTCCGACCGCGTTCCAGAGCTTCGCTTTGACCGCGCCTATGAGGTCCCATCCGTCCGCGTCCTTGGAACCGCTCAGGATTTGGAATGCATAGATGGCCTTCACTCGCGGGAGGTAGCCGCGCAGCCATTCGGCTCCCGACGCGGGCTTGATTTCGTCGAGTTCGTCGACGAATTCTTCGAGTTCCTCTGCCGCCATCGAGCCTTCCGTCACGGGGTTGCGCTCGATGATTGCGATTTCCCGGCCGTTCCCGTGGGCCAGCAGGAGTTCATCCCATTGGTCGTCCGTACCCGCTTCGACGTTCAGCGTTGCATTGGGCACCGCGCCAGCAATAACGCTAGCGGGGACGATGCTGTCGGAGATGCTCAGTACGCGTATGTAGTAAGGCATGTGATCTGCGAGAAACGGGTGGCCGACAATGTGCAAACCTTGATGATCGGGGGGGCTTGTTGCGTCCCACGTACATAGTACGTTGTCCGTACCGGGCCGCGAGCAGCTCCGAAGCGGACGCTGGTGACCGACCGGTTGTGGCCGGACTGCGACCTTCACCAAGAGGGCAAATCTCTCTCGTTGGAAGCGATGTCGAATGGCACGTGCAGTCGCTCGCAGAGCTCTTCCGTTTGTGCCTGAAATGGATCGTCCTTCCTGCATATCATCGTGGGAGACAGGCCGAATTCGGTATACCGATCCCACAGGCACAACCTGGCGCAGTGCTCCAGCAGCCAATTCAGGATTTCGGAATCCGGGTCTCCCGAATCAAACAAGCGCAACAGCAACGGACGCGGTGGAAGTTCCTTGGCCCTGCCGTATCGCTCCGACAAACCGTGCGACGTGACCAGCTTCCGGTATTCAGCAACAAGTTGACTTTCAGCGACGACTGTTTCGTCCGGCAGGTGAATCGTCAAGTGGCCGGTGGCGTACATTTCTGCCCAGAGCGTTGACGTGTAACGCCCTGCCGCCTCTGTCATCGAGCCATTCTTGCGGAAGATGACCGCGTCGCGGAGGAGCCACGACAAAATCTCTTGTCCCGGCTCGTCTTGCCGGAGACCCGTTGGGCCTGCTTCGCTGCGGTAAACCAAGAGCCAGGCTAGAAAATCCCCGCCCGAAAGGCCCTGGTCCGCGAGAAGCTTGTTGTCAAGTAAGGCGCGAAGTGCGCGTGTCATTCATCTGCCATCCATCTGAGCGATCCCAACAGCTTACCCGGAAGCCGCCGGTCGCGAGGGACACCTTCTGGCCGCTATGAGCCAGTGGGCGCCGAGCCAGAAGTGGCGAAGCACGATGTACGCTGCGGCAGCTATCACGAGCGTCGTCAACGCGATGTAGAAAGCGGACATGGGCACGCTCCGACGAACATCGATAGCGCGCCCCGCAAGAATCCCTGCCAACAATCCGCAACCGATATGAGCAGTGCGCTGCAGCAAGAACGACAATATGAGACCGGTGAAGTGCGCCGGCGATCAAGCCGACACGCTGCCACTTTCTCGAGGCGCCGGGCATCTCGAAATCGTTCATGCTGGGAATGTACCCGGGGCCGACAGCCGACACTGTCGATCAACCGGTTGAATCCGCCGCCCACAGGTGCCTGAGGTGGCTGGCGCCCAGATGCGCCCGCGGCATCAATGCGAGGCTGATCGATGCGCGGGCTTGGCCCGCCTTCGGGCACCGCCGCCGGCAGCCACCAATCCAAGCCCGAGCAGCAACATTTGCCAGGCGCGAGGTTCCGGTACGGCCAAAGGGATGAGGATCGCGTCGCCGACGGTCTCCGCCGACTTGTAGATCAGGGGTTGGTCGTAGTGAACGGCGAGCCCCGTGAAGTCCATCGTTTCCTCTGGATCGAGCGCGCCGTAGTGAAGGCCACTGACCGAGTTCATCCTGCCACCCGCCACATTCACGAAAACAATGAACGGGATGGGTCCACTGTCCGGCCAATCGAACGTGGATACCGTAGAGTTCATGTCGAACGAGAGAATGTGACTGTTGTCGAACAGCCCATCCCCCCCCGTGTCGAGGACGATCGCGAGCGTGCCCGTCCAGGCCCAGGAGTGCCCTGCCTGCTCGGCCTCTCCCGACAGGCTGAACTCGTATGTTGCATCGGCGCGAGCGCTCGCGTGAACGCAAAGAACTGCCGGCACGAGGACAAGGGCGGCCATGCGGGACCTGGCGGACATTGGCATGGGGCCTCCCCAACGTAACGTAAAGACGAAATGTAGCGCGAGGGGGGACGCCTGGCGCCCCCTACAAGGTCACGCGTCCCAGGCATGCCGAAGTTGGAGTACGACGTTCACCCAAGGGATCGAACCACCGAGCTCAACCTCGACCAGCGCCCCGCCGAGCGGTGCGGCAAAGCGCCCCTGAGCCAGTCGTCCTGGCGCGGCCGACCGGAGTAGACCGGCCAGGATTGCAGAGGAGAGGGGTGCCGTCACGAGGAGCCATCCATGCATCGATACTTTCCCGCCCACGCTCTGTGGGCTGCTACTGCATTGCTTGCAGCCGGCCCCGCGCTGGCGCTGAGTACCGCGACGAGCAGGCTCGCCGATTTCCGTATCGGGCTGACGGATCTCGACCCCGCCGACGGCGTCGTACCGACGCTCGTGCTCAATCCGGGCACTGGCGGCTTCGCAAGCACGGCTTTCGCGCGCTCCCGTCGGGCGACCTTCTTCAGTGCAAGCTGACCTTGGATGTCATTAGCTTGGAGACTCCTCGTGCGGTCCGGCGAATCGTTGACAGCTGGGAAATGTACGCGCGCTGGACTGTTGCCCGCTTCGCTGAACAGCCCGGAAGCGGTCGGCCGCGAATGCCTGCTTGTGGCCGACCTGCGACCTTAGCCCATGGAGATGTGCCATTGGGCAATACAGCTTGCGACCGCCGCGCCGAGGCCGAGGGCCTGCGTCGGAAACCGTTCACCAGCTTGCGCCCGCTGAAGCAGTTGCCCTGGAGTCATATGGAGCCGACCACTCTTCCATTCGCGTCGACACATCATCGCGCAATTCGCCAGCGAAGCCGCCATGAAGGGGACCACGACGGCGGGCGTCCGAACTTGTGGAAAGACGCTTAACGCGATGCTTGCCAGAACGACGGCAACTTGCAAGGCCGCAATCCAAACCTGGCTCGCTCGCATCCTGGAATGGGACATCGGGTTCAACATGTTTCACACCCTAGCTCACGGGCGGGCGGACGTGTACCCCCGATTGGGTGGGCGCCGCGTGCCAAGGCTGCGAAGCAGCTGCCGGGAGGCGCCCGGTTCGATCTTCAGTTCCTCGTGGGGTACCTAGTAGTAGGCCCGACTCGCGAGCGGGTTCGTCACTCGAAGCACCACGGCGTGCGAGTTGTAGACCGCCTTGCAGACGTCGACGGAGCTTCGGAGGGTGAACAGGCCGTAGGCGGTGTTCCCGGGCGGGTCGAAGCTGACGAAGACCGCCCCCGTGCTGGCCATGGCGCCCGCGGTGGTATTGGACGCCGCCGCCTTGCCTGCGCCAAGGCACACGCCCCAGTGGCAGATCGCCGGATCGACGGAGTCGTGGATGTTGAAGATCATGCCTTCCGCGATGTTGTCGATGTCGCGTTCGGCAACGATGTCGCCGTTGCCGATGATCTGGTTGCAGCTGTAGGCGTTGAGTTTGTCGCCTTCGTCCAGCATCCACTGCAGGGAGCACAGGCCGGACTTGAACAGCCAGACCTTGACCGCACCGTAGCAGTTGGTCGTGCCTCCCCAGTTGGTGTTCTGCTCGCGCGTGACCGAGCAAAGATTGAAGTCACCGCCCATGTTGGTGAGGTCGCGGGCGGACTGCGCGAACTGCTTCAGCGTGACGTTGGGCAGCCGGGCGTAGCTCAGGATCGCCTTGCAGATCTCGTCTTCGCCCTTGCTCTTGAAGAACTCGATGGTGTTGCGGCAGTTCTTGCCGAAGTAGTTCGTCGCATTCTTGCTGCCGACCGGGTTCTCGTATTTCTTCGGGTCGAACATCACGTTCTGGCACATCAACAGGCCGCGCAGCGCCATGTGCTGCGCCTTGGTGCCGGTGTCCTTGAAGCCATGCCAGGCCAGCGAGAGCGCGGCGCCGACCTTGTCCTTGCTCCCGCCAGATTTCGCCTCGATCAGTTGGCCGAGGTCGGCCGAGACGTTGGTCTTGATATAGGCCAGCGCCTGGTCGTAGCGCTCCGTATTCGTGCGTCCTGCCATGGGTGCTCCAGTCCGGTGTTGGAAACCGGCCTGCACCCCAGCTTTCATGGCGGGCATCGTGCCGGTCTGATTTCATCAGATGTCCATTGCGGAATCCCTGCGCAGGGATTCCGCAGTCTCGCCGTCGAGTACCGATCAGTCCTTCGAGTTCTCGGCGATGTTCCAGTTCATCGAGGGCTTGTCGCCGGCACTGCCGTCCTTCTTCTGCTCGACGTAGTCGACCTTGACGGCCGCGAAGTTCAGCGTCACGTTCTCGGTCAGGCGATCCTCGCCGCCTGAGCCACCCGTCGACACCGAGGTGACCAGCACCTCGGTCATCGTGATCTTCAGGTACTCGAGCGGCTTCTCGCCGGCCTTGCGCACGGTCAGCAGCGCGCTGCCGTAGTGCTTGCCGTTGCAGGCGCCCAGCATGAGGTCGGGCGAGGCCTTGTCGATGTACTTGGTGAACGACAGGTCCTGCACGTTGGCCTTGCCGGCACCGGCGCCGCCACCGACGTGGGCGGAACCCGAGTTCGACACGCCCCAGCTCCAGGCCAGGACGTCGATTTCGCCAGCGTGCGTCTTGTCGACCGACTCGCCCTTGAGGGTGTCGATCTTGATGAACATGTCCATTGCCATTTTCGTGCTCCAGAATCAATTGTCTTGACACACCGACCTGCGTCGGCATGGCGCCCCGACCGGGACTCGCGCGGCCTGATCCAGGCCCCGCCGCCGCCAGTTCGAGACGCGTCGTGCGTGTCGGCTGGCATGGAGGTCATGATGCGCCGGGCACTCGTCACGATCCATTACGCCCTATGACAGCGCGTCGGCAGATCGAGAGGATTGGGGGTCTTGCCACCGCAAGTCTCCTCTCGATGTGCGGCCGTGTTCGCTTATCGGCGTGTGACGAACTTGCGCGGGCAAGGCCCCAAAGCCCCACGACCGTCTAGGCGCTTCCATCTGGTCGCTGATGGAGCAGCGCAGCCAAGGCTGCCGCCGCACCCTGCCTGGCGGGCATCCAACACTCCTGGATCCGGGCGGATCGAGGGACTGGTATCGCGCAGGGCGCAGCCCCGCGCTTCACTGGAGATCAAAAAAGCGGCACGTCGTCGTCATCCGATCGCGGTGCGCCGAAGTCGATCACGAAGTTGCTGATGCTCTGGGTTGCCGCGACGCTCAACGTGCCTGAGGCGAACGTGCCGGAGGCAACTGCTTCGTCGCCTGCCGCGATGGCCGGGCCGCCATGATGCAGGAAGTGGATCGCGCCGCCGGCCGCGCTCACCGGCACGCCGTCGATGGAGAACGTCGCCGGGGCGCTCGCGGAACCGGCCGCAGGCACCGGGGCGGCGTCGACCGGGCCGGCCAGTTCGCTGAAGGTGGACGTCGGCCAGATGGACAGCGACAGCGCCTGCAGGTTGCCGCTGCTGTCCTTGGCCGCCTTCACCGCCACGTGCTGCGACGCGCTCGCCGCCAGATAGGTCTGGAACGTGGCGATGTTGAACGGATTCGTCTGCGGGTCGTTGTCGAACCAGTGGTGCGACTGGCGGTCGGAGAGGCGAGTCTGGCTGCTGACGACGATGGTCTGGCCCAGTACCGTCACGTTGAACGTGCCGCTGACCGCGCCGGCCGTCACTGCGGAAACGTCGCCCGCGAAGCCGTAGCTGACGCTGCGCGCGGCATGCGTGATCTTGATGGCGCTGGCCGTCACCGACAGGCCGTCGCTGGACACCGTGCCCGTGACGCGCACCATGTCGCCCACCGCCGGCAGGGAGGTGCCCGCCGGCAGCGCGGA
>FTIF01349094.1_pt1 | contig 10728 bp, 13 predicted proteins | sample 1658001 | NCBI WGS metagenome assembly FTIF01 (sample SAMEA3914789, study PRJEB12502) | metagenome | biome: forest; material: soil | place: Canada | collected 2011-07-03 | depth 0.3 m | reverse complement strand
CCTGATCCAGCAGGGCTACCTGCTGCGCACCCCCCGCGGGCGCATGGCCGGCAAGCTGGCCTATCTGCACTACGGCCTGCCGCCGCCCCGCCGCAGCGAACCGGACCTGTTTGTCGAATAAGGCTGTTTCCACCCCCCGAAACAAACAGAACCGTCATACCGGCGAAAGCCGGTATCCAGAGATTGGGAGGACGCACTTGCCTGCCCTGGATACCGGCTTTCGCCGGTATGACGAAGTTATGGGTGGAATAAGGGCGGGATCGGCTTGAAATAAGGCCGGAAACTGAACCTCGGGGCGCTCCCGGGGTCTTTGTTGCAGCACCGCATCCGGTACAATTGCGCACAAATTCGCCTTTAAGAGCTTGAATATCCCAGTGTTTGCCTGGCCCATCCGCGTGTATTACGAGGACACGGACCTGAGCGGCGTGGTTTATCACGCGAGCTACCTGCGTTTTCTCGAGCGCGCCCGCACCGAATGGCTGCGTGCCCTGGGCTTTTCGCAGGAGCGGCTGAAGGAGGAATTGGGCGTGGTGTTCACGGTGGCCGGGATGGAAATCGAGTTCCGCCGGCCGGCGCGGCTGGACGATCTGCTCGAGGCGACGGTGGCGCTGGAAGGCCGCAAGCGCGCCAGCCTGAATTTCGTGCAGACCCTGCGGCGCACCGACGATGCGGCGGTGCTGCTGACGCAGGCGCGGGTGCGGGTGGCCTGCGTGTCGATGGCGACGTTCAGGCCTTGCGCCTTGCCGGGCGGGATTTTTGCAGCGGTTGAAGACAGCCGCCAATAACATGGATGACAGAGGGCGTACTTTCGAAAATGACTAGCAATATCTCGATTTTCCAGCTGATGCTGCATGCCCACCCGCTGGTACAGGTGGTGCTGGCCCTGCTGCTGCTCGCCTCCCTGCTGTCCTGGACAGTGATCCTGTCGAAACGCGCGCTGCTGTCGCGCATCGAGAAGGCCGCGGCCAGCTTCGAGAATCGCTTCTGGTCCGGCGGCACCCTGGGCGATCTGTACGAAAACCTGCGCCGCGGCCGCGACAAGAGCGACGAAGGCCTGGCCCAGGTGTTCTGCATCGGCTACGAGGAGTTCACCCGCCAGCAGGGCACCCGGGTCGATGCCGACGACGCGCTGGCCGCAGTGCAGCGCCAGATGCGTGTGGCGCAGACACGCGAGATCGAGCGCCTCGAAGGCGGGCTGTCGATGCTCGCCACCATCGGCTCCACCAGCCCTTACGTCGGCCTGTTCGGCACCGTCTGGGGCATCATGAACGCCTTCATCGCCATCGGTAACGTCAAGCAGGCCACCCTGGCCGCGGTGGCGCCCGGCATCGCCGAGGCCCTGATCGCCACGGCGGTGGGCCTGTTCGCCGCCATCCCGGCGGTCATCGCCTACAACTTCTTCACCTCGCGCGTCGACCGCATCGAAACCCGCTTCGGCACCTTCGCCGAGGAGATGACCGGCATCATCGAGCGCGGCCTGCGCGGGGCCAGCGGCTCGAGGGCGGCGTAGTGCCGTCCGTCAACGCCTCGGGCGGGCGCAAGAAGCGCCGCCTCAACGCCGAGATCAACGTCGTTCCGTATATCGACGTGATGCTGGTGCTGCTGGTGATCTTCATGGTCACCGCGCCGCTGCTGACGCAGGGCATCGACGTGCAGCTGCCGCAGTCCAGCGCCAATCCGATCTCCAGCGACGACCAGCCGGTGACCCTGTCGGTCGATTCGCGCGGCCAGATGTTTCTCGATATCGGCACCGACACCACCAAGCCGTTGGGTGACGACGACGTGGTCGGCCGCGTCACCGCGGTGCTGAGCCAGAAGCCGCAGACCATGATTCTGGTGCGGGCCGACGGGCGCGTGTCCTACGAGAGCGTGGCCCACGCCATGTCCCTGCTGCAGAACGCGGGCGCTCCGAAGATCGGCTTCGTCACCGACGGCGCGGCACCAGACAAGAAAGCCAAGCGCAACCCCGGATGACCCTGTCGACCCGTCATCTCGTCCTTGCGGTACTGTTTCACGGCGTCCTGTTGGCGCTGCTGCTGCTGTCCGGCATGCAGTGCACGCCGCACATCGAAACCACCCCGGTGATCCAGGGCGTGCTGATCAATCCCTCCGACCTGAAGCAGTTCAAGCCGCCCTCTCCGCCGACCCCGACGCCGCCCAAGCCCGAAGAGCAGAACGAGGGGCCGCAGCAGATCGTCAAGGACACGGACGTGGTCGCGGACCAGGCCAAGGAGAAGCACGAAAAAGCCGAGGCCGAGCAGAAAAAGGCCGATGAGCAGAAGGCCGCGGAGCAGCAGCAGAAGGACGCCCAGGCCAAGGCCCAGGAACTAAAGCAGCAGCAACAGGCTCAAAAAGACGCCGAGCAAGCCGAACTGCTGAAAAAGCAGCAGGACGACGCCAAACGCAAGGCTGATGCTGCGGCCGCCGCCGCAGCGCAAGAAAAGCAACAGAAGGATGCGGAAGCGCAGTTACGCAAGGAGGCCGAGCAGGAACAGCAGGCGCAGGCTGCAGCAATGGCCAAGCAGAAGAAGGCCGAGGAAGCGCAGCGTGAAGCGGACCGCAAGAAGCGCGCCGCGGAGTTGCAGGCTTCGCTGGGTGTTGAATCGGCGCAGTTGACGGCGGAGATTCAGAGCCAGTGGGCGTTGCAACTGGTTGCGGCGATCACCCAGGTATGGGCGCGGCCGCCGGGCACCGATCAGAATCTGAAGGCGATTCTGTCGATTACGCTATCGGTCACGGGCCAGGTTCAGTCGGCAAACATCGCTACAAGCAGCGGCGTGGTGGCTTATGACGATTCCCTGAAAAGGGCGGTGTATCGTGCCAGCCCCTTGCCGCTTCCTCAAGATCCCAGTGCGTTTGCCCCCAACGTCAATATTTGTTTCTCGCCGAACCCACGGAACTGTCAGTGATGAAAATACAAATACTCAGGGCTTCAATAATCGCCAGCGTGTTCGTGGCGTTTTCGAGCTTCGCCCAGACGCTGAACATCACGGTGAGCAATGACAAGACCCGTGCCCAGCCGATCGCCATCGTGCCGTTCGTGCAAAGCCCGGATATCCCCACCGACATCGCCCAGATCATTGATGACGATCTGGCCCGCAGCGGCATGTTCACCACGCTGCCGCGCGCCAACATGCTGGAAAAGCCCACGGACGTTTCCCAGGTCAACACCCGTAACTGGAAAGTCCTGGGCATGGACAACGTGGTGATCGGCAAGGTGGTGCCGGGCGCTACCGGCCCCGGCAGCATCAACGTCAGCTTCACCCTGATCGACGTGCTGCACGGCGACACCGCCAGCGTGGTCATGAACGGCAGCGACATCCTCAGCCGCGACAAGGCGCACCAGCGCTCCGCCGCGCACCAGGCCGCCGACATGATTTTCGAGAAGCTGACCGGCATCCGCGGCGTCTTCAATACCCAGCTGGCCTACATCAACTCCACCGGCACCGGCACCAACCGCAAGTTCCAGCTGTTCATCTCGGATGCCGACGGCTACGCCGGCAGCCAGCACACCATCGCCACCTCGCGCGAGCCGCTGATGTCGCCGGCCTGGTCGCCGGACGGCCGCAAGCTGGCTTTCGTCGGCTACGACCGCGGCTATTCGGCGATCTACGTGCAGACCTGGGAAACCGGCGAGCTGAAGAAATTCGTCGGCGAGAAGGGCATCAACGGCGCCCCGGCCTGGTCGCCGGACGGCACCAAGCTAGCGGTGACCCTGTCCTTCGAGCGCAACCCGGACATCTACGTCATCGACGTGGCCAGCGGCCAGCGCACCCGTATCACCACCGACCCGGGCATCGACACCGAGGCGGCCTGGTCGCCGGACGGCAAGACCCTGGTCTGGGCTTCGGACCGCGGCGGCCAGCCGCAGCTGTATACGGCGCCGTCCACCGGCGGCCCGCAAACCCGGCTTACTTTCCAGGGAAATCGCAACGAAGACCCCTCATTTTCGCCCGACGGCAAGTGGATGGCGCTGGTCAATAGTGACGGCGGCGGCTACCATATCGGGCTGATGGACGTGCAGACCAAGGCTGTAAAGATCATTAGCGACGGTTTCATGGACGAGCATCCGCGCTTCGCTCCGAACAGCCAGATCGTGATTTACACCTCACAGGGTCCGCGCGGCGAAGAATTGAGAACGGCGACTGTGGATGGACGTGTGCACCAGGCCCTGAGTCAGCCAGGGAATGTGCGCGAGCCGGCCTGGTCGCCGTGGCCTCCCAGCAATTAAACGCCCGTAATAAAATGTGTCCGTTCAAGCTGTAAAATCAAAAAAGTGCCCCCCCGTTCCCCGTAAGGAGTCTCCCCATGTTTCAGAAAAATAAAATTCTCGCCGGCGTCGTCGCCGTAGCGTTCGCCGCTGTTCTGGCCGGTTGCTCTTCCGGCGGCGAAACCAAGACCGATGCTGGCGCCAAGCCGGTCGACAACGGCAGCTCGTTGAACACCCAGCCGTACACCGGCCCGACCAACACCGGCAAGACCGGTCCGGACCTGTCCGCCCACTCCGTCTACTTCGATTTCGACAAGAGCGACATCAAGGCGGACAGCCTGAGCGTCGTGGCCAGCTGGGCCACCTACCTCAGCGCCAACCCGACCTCCAAGGTGCGCCTGGAAGGCAACACCGACGAGCGCGGCACCCGCGAGTACAACATCGGCCTGGGCGAGCGTCGCGCCAATGCCGTTGCCCAGGCTCTCGAAGCCAAGGGCGTCTCCGCCTCGCAGCTGACCACCGTCAGCTACGGCAAAGAGCGTCCGGTCGCCCTCGGCCACGACGAGGCCTCCTGGGGCCAGAACCGTCGCGTCGATCTGGTTCAGCAGTAAGGAAACCTGAAGGCCGATGATCCGCTTCAGCGTTTCTTCCGGCATCAAGGGGCTGGCGCAGCTGTTCGCGGCGCTGGCCCTTTCCGCTTGCGCCACCGATTACGGCGCCCCGATCAATGGCCAGCGCGCGCTGAGCCCCGAGGAGCAGCGCCTGCAGTCGGTCGAGAACAAGACCGTCGACCTGAGCCGCCGCCTCAACGTGATCGAGTCCAACCAGAACGGCTCGCAGGCCGACGATATGCGCAACCTGCGGGGCGAGGTGGAGCAGCTGCGGCACGATGTGGACACCCTGCAGCAGGCGATCCAGCAGCAGAATGTCGACAACGACAACCGTTTCAAGCGGCTCGAGGGCGGTGGCCAGATTCCGGCTGCCGGCACCGATCCGAACGCACCGCTGGCTCCGGGTGCAGCAGCACCGCCTCCTGTTTCCGCCGTCGCGCCGCCTCCGGTGGCGGCTGTCGCCCCGGCACCGGCTCCCGTTGCCGCGGCACAGAGCAGCACCTCGGCCGACGAGGAAGCGATCTACCTGAAGAGTTTCGACCAGCTGCGCGGCGGCAAATATGACGCCGCCATCGGCGGCTTCCGCAGCATGCTCGGCAAGTACCCCCAGGGCAACTATGCCGACAACGCCTGGTACTGGATGGGCGAGTCCTATCACGTCAAGGGCGACGATGCGAATGCCCTGAAGTCCTACCAGTCCCTGTTGCAGCAGTTTCCGGCCAGCCCCAAGGTGCCGGACGCGCTGCTCAAGACCGGGGTGATCTTCCAGGCACAGCAGAAGAGCCCGCAGGCGCGGGACGCCTATCAGAAAGTGCTGAAGCAGTATCCCAGCTCCAGCGCGGCAGCCCAGGCGCGCACGCGACTGGCGCAGCTCAAGTAGGCCGAATCGTGAATCTTCCGGCCACTGCACAGGCGCCGGAAAAAGCGTCGACCAGGCTCAAACTTACCGAGATTTTCCTCTCCCTTCAGGGCGAGTCCACGCTGGTGGGCTGGCCCACTGTTTTCGTGCGCCTCACCGGCTGCCCCCTGCGTTGCCAGTATTGCGACACCGCCTACGCCTTCCACGGCGGCGAGTGGCATAGTCTGGAGCAGGTGCTGGAGCAGGTGGCCAGCCACGGCGTGCGCCACGTCTGCGTCACCGGCGGCGAGCCGCTGGCCCAGAAAAACTGCCTGCCGCTGCTCAGCGCCCTGTGCGATGCCGGCTACGTCGTGTCCCTCGAAACCAGCGGCGCCATCGACATCTCGATGGTCGATCCGCGGGTGATCCGCGTGGTCGACATCAAGACCCCCGGCTCGGCCGAGGTGGCGCGCAACCGCTGGGACAACCTGGCCCTGCTCAACGAGCGCGACCAGATCAAGTTCGTGCTGTGCAGCCGCGAGGACTACGACTGGGCCAAGGGCATCCTCGACCAGTACAGCCTGCCGTCGCGCTGCGCCGTGCTGTTCTCGCCCAGCCACGGCCAAGTCAGCCCCACCGAGCTGGCCGACTGGATCGTCGCCGACCGTCTGCCGATCCGCATGCAGATGCAGCTGCACAAGATCCTGTGGGGCAACACACCTGGGCGGTGAAGCAGTTTCCAGTTGCCGGTTTCCAGAGAAACAACAGGTCCCCTCTCCCGCACGCGGGAGAGGGGCAGGGGAGAGGGGCCGTTCGCTTCAACTGGAAACCAGAACCCGGAAACCGGAAACTAGCCCCATGCCATCACCAGCCCCCAAAGCCGTCGTCCTCCTCTCCGGCGGCCTCGACTCCGCCACCGTGCTGGCCATCGCCCGCAGCGAGGGCTACGACACCTACGCCCTGTCCGTCTCCTACGGCCAGCGCCACAGCGCCGAGCTGGACGCCGCCGTGCGCGTGGCCCAAGACCTGGGCGCCAAGGCCCGGCAGCAGATGCAGGTCAACCTCGACGCCGTCGGCGGCTCGGCCCTGACCGACCGCTCCATCGCCGTGCCGGTGTCCGACCCCGGCTCCGCCCCCACCAGCGGCATCCCCGTCACCTACGTGCCGGCCCGCAACACCCTGTTCCTGTCCCTGGCCCTGGGCTGGGCCGAGGTGCTGGGCGCGCGGGACCTGTTCATCGGCGTCAACGCCGTGGACTACAGCGGCTACCCGGATTGCCGCCCAGAGTTCGTCCAGGCCTTCGAGGCCCTGGCCAACCTCGCCACCAAGGCCGGGGTGGAGGGGGCCAGGTTCCGCATCCACACCCCCCTGATCCAGCTCAGCAAGGCCGACATCATCCGCCGCGGCGCCGGGCTGGGGGTCGACTTCGCCGAAACCGTCTCCTGCTACCAGGCCGACGCCCAGGGCCGCGCCTGCGGCCGCTGCGACTCCTGCCGCATCCGCAGCGAAGGCTTCGCCGCCGCCGGAATCCCCGATCCGACCCGCTATCAGGCCTGAGATGGCCCTGGAATGAGTCTGAAATGGCCCCGGAATGGGGTTGAGACAGGCCTGAAATGACCCTAAAACCTGTGCTCCCGCCCCGCCAGCAGCTATAATCTGCGGCCCCGCGGCACCCCCTCAGTATGGGTCGTTAGCTCAGTCGGTAGAGCATCGGACTTTTAATCCGTTGGTCGATGGTTCGAATCCATCACGACCCACCATCAAAACAACAACTTACGGGTCGAGGGAAAGGCGCGAAAGGCCGAACCCCAAAACTCAACCCCAAAAGTCCTGCCAGAATCACGCTGCGCCTCAGCCGCCTGTGTAGAGCGCCAGCGCCAGCTTGGGCATGCGCCGGCGGGCCGACGCTTCGCTGTTCGGCGGGCAGTGTGTGAGCATCAGCGCATTGTGGGCCTCAGCGTAGTCCTTCTTGGCGAGGGCCTTCCAGAGTTCCGTGTTCTCGTTCAGGCGATCGCAGCCGACGATTGCCGCCAGATGGATCAGGACCGTCGCCCGGGTATTGTCGAGGCCGCGCATCAGCAGCGGGAATAGTGGCTTGCGCATCGCCGGCACGATCTCGTCCAGTCGATCTCGCAGCATCCGCTCGCCGGCCGCCTTGCTCACCTTGTTGCGCTTGGCATTGTGTTCCCAGCCGAGCATGAGTTCGCCGCCCACGTCCGTCAGCAGTTCATAGCCAGCGTAGCCCGGATGAAGTGAAACGAAATCCGGGGCTTTTCCGTTTGGCGAGAACCCCGGATTCCACTACGTTTCATCCGGGCTACGCTGGCTACTCCATGAAGACCTTTGCAGACTGGTCGAACTCATCGGACGAAATGGATTCTTTGACCTGCCCATCGGGAAGCGTCACCAAACCCTTAGAAAGCGTCTCAATGCCACGCTCATTTTTCATCCAATTGAATTCGCCGTATTCCTTTAGCTCAAATGCGTCGAAGATAATTTTGGATTCACTGCTATACTTTTTTTCAAAGTGATTTACTTGATATACGACGAAACATTTACCCATTTTTTCGTTGTAGTGGTCAGTGAACGTCGCTAGCGCTTCACCTTCATAGCCGTCGTGCTTGAAGTCCTCTAGCGCTTGCTTTGCGCATTTACTTTGCTCGTCAAGGCTTGCACGGCCATTGTTCGTTTGAATTCGCGCGGTTTGCGCCGCAAGTTGCGTCTGCTGTGCCTTCAACACAATCGACTGCTCATAGAACCCATATCCCAGTCCGCCTACGCTCAGGACCAAAAACACAATCACTGCGTCTCTCATAGTAGTTGCCCCTGATTTGTTGAAAATGGGGCAGGCGGCTTGCCGTGCGCCACAGCCGACGAGTGTACGAGGCGACGTTGCGGCGCGCTATGTTCACAAGCCTGGATGAAACACAGTGGAATCGGGGGTCGTTACTCGCCTGAAGCTTAGGCAATCAATGTCTGACTCCATTGATTTCGGGAACATTGATCAATCGATCCACAAGCCGCGCTTGCGATGCCATTCCTCGATCGATTCGGCCGGGTATCCGTCGAAACATTGGTCCTCAGGTCCTATATCGGGCTTTACCCACGACGCCTTGGACCCCAGCATCAGGTGGACCCGGTTGGGCGGGATTGGAAGCTCGGAATCGATAGCCGAAGCCATCGGATGCAGCAGTTCCGGCCATTCCGGCGAGAACAGCCATAAGGAGGTGCCGCAGCGGCCGCAGAAATGGCGCTCCGCCGAGCTGGCCTCGGTATGTCCATTCTGCGTAAGCGGGGCGTGCAGGATGCGCTTGTAGCGTTTGCCTTTCACCTTGAGGGTGTCGGCATCCGCGGACAGATTGATCGCAAATCCACCACCGCCGCCGGTCCGGCGACAGATGGAGCAGTAGCAAAGCTGATAGGGATAAGGCGCGTGGCTGTCGACAGAAAAGCCGACGGCTCCGCAGGCACAGGATCCTTCCAATCGAAGTGGCATGGCTGTTCTCCCGGGAATTGGCATTGGACCGTATTCCTGCGAATTCTCTCCTCTTGCCGGATGCACGGTCAGCAAGCGTGGCCCGGATGAAACGAAGTGGAATCCAGGGCTGTGACTCACGTCAAGCCCAGCGTTCGCCGCTCGCAGGAAAGAAGCCCGGATTCCGTTTTACGCCATCTTGGCTCGCCGGACTATTTCGACGGCAGCGGCAGCGGCACCGGCGTGACCAGCAAGTCGTAGCCGGATTCGTGGCTGGCCACCGATGCGTCAATCGGCGTCACCGCGGAGCCGTCGCCGAATTGGAGCAAGGTGCCGATGCCGGCATAGCCGGGATGCGCGGAGTATTGGCCGTCGGCGATGCCGACGACGGCGCCGTTGCGCACCGCGAACAGCCGCGTGCGTGAAGCGGCAACCGTGAGGAGCGGCCCGAAAACGACGGTGCTGGTGATGACTTTTCCGTCGGCATTGCCGGCGACCACCGTGCCGCGGCGCTCATGCAGGAGCGGGTGATCGACTTCGGTGACCTTGACCGTGCCCAGGTGGATGACATCGCCAAAACCCGCGGCGGCGTACGCCGCCACGATGTCCGGTTGCGTCGAATAACCGTTCAGGGCAATGGCATAGACCGGCACATCCGGATCGGTATATTCGGCGGTCGGCACCACTTCCATGAACGACAGCAATTCGGAGGTGGGTGCGCCGCTGTTCGCAGACTCGCAATTCGAGCCCGAGACCAGGATTTTCGCCGACAGCTGAAGTCCCGGGAAACGAAAACCGGGTGGGAGCAGCTTGCGGTACAGCGCGGGTGGATAAATCAGCTCGACGGTCTGCTCGGAGCAATTGTGCAGCGACTCTATCGCCGCCGGGCCGGCAGCAGCGGATAGGGTTGTTGCCGCCGCCAGCGCGGCAACCACGGACACAGCATGGAATCGCGCGACGATCGACATGGCACTCCCCCGAGTTCGTTGTTTGCTGCGACGTTGTTTGCTGCGCCCTGTCTTTATCCTACTCGCATTGACTGCGCAATTGAAACAAACAGTAGCGGAATGAACCCATGGCATGACCGAAAGATGCCAGACAGCCGCGAGGCTTATCAGAACGCCGCAGTACCGTTTGTGCGTTGCATCACAATGCTTAATAACTAACTTGCACTGGCGCCGCGTGCAGCCGCGTACACTCCATGAGCACTGCAAGGTGAATGGCAGCTTGGAATTCTCCTACGACATGGATCTGGTGGTGATGTCCGTCATCGTCGCGATGATGGCGTCCTACGTTGCGCTCAATCTGGTCGGGCGCGTCACCTCAGCCGAGGGTCGCGCCGCTCATTACTGGCTCGCCGGAGGAGCCGTAGCCCTGGGTGCCGGCATCTGGTCCATGCACTTCATCGGCATGCTGTCGGTGCGAATGCCGATCCAGTTGGGTTACGATCCTTTTCTCACCGCCACCTCGCTGCTGATCGCCGTGGTGACCTCCGGATTTGCCCTGGCCGTGGTCAGCCGCAAAACGCTGAGCCGCGCCACCCTGGCGGTTGGCAGCGCGTTTATAGGCGCCGGCATCTGCGGCATGCACTACA
>FTIF01037703.1_pt1 | contig 10760 bp, 9 predicted proteins | sample 1658001 | NCBI WGS metagenome assembly FTIF01 (sample SAMEA3914789, study PRJEB12502) | metagenome | biome: forest; material: soil | place: Canada | collected 2011-07-03 | depth 0.3 m | reverse complement strand
CGAGGCCGCGCGCCAGATCGACGTGGAGCTGATCTCCGGCCCGTTCCGGCGCCTCACCAACCGCTGGACGTTCAAGCCGCATCCGGCCGGCGCCGAGCTGAAGTTCGAGATCGACTTCGAGTTCAAGTCGCGGCTGCTGCAGGCGCTGCTGGCGGCGAACTTCAACCGGGCGGTGGCGCGGCTGGTGTCGTGCTTCGAGGACCGGGCGCGGGTGCTGTACGGGCGGCCGGGACCGGGGCGGGTCGCGGCGCCTTAGGTCGATCACGGGCTGACAGACAATGAGGCCCAATCAGGCCTCCCCGACAATCTCCAGCCCGCCCAGTTCGTCGATCCGGTCGGCCAGGTCGTCCAGGTTTCGCGACAGGGTCTGGAGGGTGAAGACCAGGCCGAAGAAGCGGCTGGCGCCGTCGAAGGAGAGGGTGTGGGTCAGGCGCTCGTGGCGGGCCTGCTCGACGGTTTGCGCCAGTTCGTCGCGCCGCTCCATCCAGAGTGCGCGGTCGACCGGCGTGTCGGCGGCCGCAGCGGCGTCGCAGCGGCGCAGGAGGTCGGCGGCGGAGGCCAGGACGGCCAGGGCCGCGGGGCGAATATGGTCCAGGGCGGGACTGGGCTGGGCGCCGTCGAGGACGCGGCTGACCTGGACGATGTCGTTGCGCACGCGCCAGAGAGTGCGAGGCACGGCTTCGGAGGCCCTGCGCCGGCTGAGGCCGGAGGCGCTTTCGCGCTGCGCTTCGGCCATGGCCGCCTCGACCTTGCCGAGGGTGGCGCGCACCGCGAACTGGCGGCTGCGGATCTCGTCGGTGAGCGACTCTCCGGCCAGTTGGCGCACTTCCAGGTCCAGGACTTCGGCCAAGCCCTGCAAGGCCTGGCGGACGTGGGCCACCACCGCGGCGTGGGCGCGGGCGGGGAAGATGAACAGCGTGGCGGCGACGCCCACGGCGCTGCCGATGGCGATCTCGAGGACGCGGTACAGGGCGGCGTGGAAGGGATCCATGTCTCTCGGCCCGGCGATCAGCACGATCACCGCGGTGATGGGGGCCACCTTGAGACTGGGCCGGACTGCGGCGGCGAAGGCCAGCAGGGCCACGACCGCGCAGAGCAGGACGCCCTCGTCCAGGGGCGTCTTGGCCTTCAGATAGGCCGCGACGGCGCCCACGACCGCGCCGACCATGGTTCCGATCAGGCGGTCGACCGAGGCGGCGATGGTGCCGCCCAGGCTGGTCTGGACGACGATCACCGCCGTGAACACCGCCCAGTAGCCCTGCGGCAGGCGGAACAGGGTGCTGATCAGGAAGGCGACGCCGACGGCGGCGGAGACGCGGACGGCGTGGCGGAACTCCCCGCGGCGCGCGGCGAGCAGGGCCAGGGCGCGGCCGGTGAGGGTATGATTGGGATTGATCCCGCCTTGCGCCGTGTCGGGAGGGACGGACACGGCTGCGCCTATTTGGCGGGAAATGGACAGGGCGGCAGCAGCAGGAAGGTCGCCACGAACGCCAGCCCCGCCACGATCCAGATCCCAGGAAGCCACCATCTGAGCGCCACGCGTCCCGGCGCCAGGATCGCGACGCCGGAAACGCCGAGGCTCAGAGCGATCGCCAGGGCGCCGGCCGTGAAGGCCAGGACCATCGGGTTCGTCCCACAGCGCACCTGGTCCAGGGCGGTGAGGAAGATCAGCGAATTGAAGACGACGTAGGCGAGCAGAACGGCCGCGATCAATAGCAGGAAGACGCCGTACACCTTGGGCATGGCCGTGGCCTCCTTAGCGCAGCCGCTCCCGCATCATTTCCAGGGCCATCTGCACGGCGGCCATCTGGACTTCCCAGCGGGTCTCGAACTCGAAGATTTCCATGCGGTGCTGCACCGACTGGTTGGCGCGGGCCGTGGCCAGGTGGACGGTGCCCACCGGCTTGAGCGGCGTTCCCCCGTCCGGTCCGGCGATGCCGGTGATGGCCACGGAAAGGTGGGCGTGGGAGTTCTCCAGCGCGCCTTCGGCCATCATCCGGCTGATCGGCTCGGAGACCGCGCCCAGGTCGGCGATCAGGTCTCCGGAGACGCCCAGCATCTCGGACTTGGCGCGGTTGGTGTAGCAGACGAAGCCCCGCTCGAAGACGTCGGAGGCGCCGGGGATCGAGCAGATGGCGGCCGCCACCAGCCCGCCGGTGCAGCTCTCAGCGGTGACCAGGCGCAGGTTCTTCTCGCGGGCGTCATCGATCACCAGCCGCGCCAGGGTGTCGATTTCCAACGAAAACATGCGCCCGTTCTCCCACCAGCGGCCCGATTGGCCGGCCATGCGCGGTTGTGCGGGAGCGACATCGCCCCGTCCAGCCCCCGCTCAAATATGCAAGGCTGTGCGCTTCACAACGCGGCCGGACTGATTCCGTCTGGCCAGGACGGCGCCGGGGGCGAATCGCAGACATGACCGCAGTCACCGTTTCGCGATCCGGCGCCCTGGCCCCCGCGCTGTTCGTCATGGCGGTCTTCACCAGCGCGGCGCTGGTGTTCATGGTCGAGCCGATGATGGCCAAGCTGGTGCTGCCCCTGCTGGGCGGTTCGGCGGCGGTCTGGAACACCAGCCTGGCCTTCTTCCAGGGCGCGCTGCTGGTAGGCTACATCTATGCGCACCTGCTGCAGCGGCTGCCGTCGATGCGCTGGCAGATCGCCATCCACCTGCCGGTGCTGGCGCTGGCGGCGCTGGTCCTGCCGCTGAAGGTCAGCGGGGTGCTGGGCGATCCGCCGCCGGATGCGCCGGCGCTGTGGCTGGTGGGGGTGCTGGCCCTGTCCATCGGGGCGCCCTTCGCGGCGCTGTCGGCCACCGCGCCGCTGGTCCAGGCCTGGCACGCCAGGGTCTATCGGGCCGAGGACGCCAAGGAGCCCTACGGCCTCTATGCGGCCAGCAATGTGGGCAGCCTGCTGGCGTTACTGGCCTATCCGATCGTGGTCGAGCCGCTGGTCACCTTGCGGGGACAAACCCTAGGCTGGAGCCTGGGTTACGGGGCGTTCTTCATCCTGCTGGCGATGCTGGGCGCGGCGCTGTGGCGGCGCTGCGGGCGGGCGGCGCCGGCCGCCGTCGCGACCACCGCCGACACCGCGGCGGCGGCGGTATCCTGGACCGACCGGGCCATATGGGTGGGGCTGGCGGCCATTCCCTCCAGCCTGATGCTGGGGGTGACCAACTACATCACCACGGACCTCGGCTCGGCGCCGTTCATGTGGGTCGCGCCCCTGGCCCTGTACCTGGCCACCTTCATCTTCGCCTTCCAGAGCCGGCCGTGGCTGAGGCCGCACGTGGTGCTGCTGCTGCAGGCGGCGACAGCGCCGGTGTGCGCGGCGCTGATGCACTTCTGGACCGGCGGCTTCTATCAGGAGGTGGGACTGCATCTGGCGGCGTTCTTCCTGACCGCCCTGGTCTGCCACCAGGCCCTGGTGGCCCGGCGCCCGGCGCCCGAGCGGCTGACCGATTTCTACATCTGCATGTCCCTGGGCGGGGTGCTGGGGGGATCGTTCAACGCCTTCGTAGCGCCGCTGATCTTCAACACCGTGATCGAGTATCCCGCCGTCCTGGTGCTCTCGTGCCTGGCCAGGCCCTGGGGGCTGCGCGAGCCGATGAAGGCGTGGCTGTGGCCGGTGATGGCGCTTGGCGTCGCCGGGGCCGTGGCGGCGGTGCTGGTCGTCTATCCGCCCGCGCCGGTGCGGGTGCAGGTCCTGCATCTGCTGGGTCCGATCAAGGCGGTCCAGGTCGCCGGGACGCTTCTGGCCTTCACGGCGATCATGGCGTTCATCCTGCGCCGCCGCGTCTGGACCTTCCTGCCGCTGATGCTGGTGCTGACCATCGCCGCCGAGCGGGCCACGGACCGCGTGGACGTCACGCACGAGTGGCGCGGCTTCTTCGGCGTGCTGCGCGAGTCGAAGGGCTACCAGATCCGTCTGGGCGGCCCGTTGAGGATGCTGGCGCACGGCACCACCTTGCACGGCGCCCAGGCTCTCTCGCCGATCTTCCGATGCCAGCCCCTGGTGTACTACGCTCACGAGACCCCCATCGGTCAGGTGTTCGACGCGGTGCAGGCGCGCAAGAGCGCCATCAACATCGGCGCGGTGGGGCTGGGGACCGGATCGGTGGCCGCCTACGCCCGGCGGGGCGACAACCTCAACTTCTTCGAGATCGATCCGCTGGTGTTCCGAATTTCGACGGCCGCCAGGCGGTTCACCTACACCACCGAATGCGCCAAGGGCCGGCTGGGCTACATCCTCGGCGACGCGCGGCTGACCCTGAACCGCGAGCCGGCGGGGCGGTACGACGTGCTGCTGATCGACGCGTTTTCGTCCGACAGCGTGCCGGCGCACCTGCTGACGGTGGAGGCGGTGCGGATGTACCTCTCCAAGCTCAAGCCCGACGGGGTGGCGATCCTGCACCTGTCCAACCGCAACCTGGACCTGATGCGGCCCGCGCAGGCCGTCGCCCTGGCGGCCGGCGGCTATCCTCTGCTGCAATCACACCGGGCCGATCCGACGAAGCCGGACCTCTGGGAAGCTTCGGAGGACGCGGTGATCATAGCCAAGTCCCCCGCCGGCCTGGCCCCGTTCAGGCAGGACAGGCGCTGGGTCGCCGTCCGGTCCGAGGTCCGGCCCTGGACGGACGACTACACCAACCTCTTTGGCGCCATGATCCGCCGGACGCAGGAGAGGATGGGGATGTTGCCTTATCCAGGTTGAGAGCGTCGGATGGGTCAGGAGCTAGCGGATCGCAGCCGTTGTGTGATTGATGCGGAACGACAAGGAGGAGATGGACATGCCCTCGGCCGGAGCGTTGCTGTACTCTATTTCGCTTGGCGACCTGCGTCCCACCCAGGCGACCATTGGTCTTCGTGAAGTCGAGCGCAAGCGACAGCAACGGCGATTGCGCAAGCGGGGCGCGGAAGCCAAGGCTCATGTAACGGTTCCCACCGTTCTTGGACCAAAGGGTCGCCATTACCTCATCGACGGTCATCATACGGCCCGGGCGCTGTACGATGAGGGCGTCAAGGAGGTTCTGGCCCACGTTGCAGCCGATCTCTCCTCGCTGTCCAAGGCTTCGTTCTGGGGTTTCCTCGACAACAAAGCCTGGTGTCACCCGTACGATTCCGCGGGCAAGCGCCGGGACTTCGCGATCATTCCCACGACGATCGAGGGACTCTCCGATGATCCCTACCGAAGTCTCGCCGGCGAACTTCGCCGCGCGGGGGGCTACGCCAAGGACCTTGCCCCTTTCGCCGAGTTTCTGTGGGCCGATTACCTTCGGACGCGCGTTGGCGCCCCGCTCGTTCAGCAGGACTTCGATGCGGCGGTGCTCAAGGCTGTCAAGCTGGCCAAGAGCAAGGAGGCGGCGTTCCTGCCAGGCTGGTGCGGTCCCCACTAGTTCGCGGCCGCGCGCACTGACCGCCAAGCAGGAGACCAGCATGGCTGCGATCGATCGACCCGCGTCCATCGTCCACTGGACCGATATCGAGAAACCCGACAACCGGCGCTACGGCGGCGACGACGAGTTGATGAGCGTCGGCGCGCCGTTCGGCGAGCATTTCGGGCTCGGCAGATTGGGCATCCACCACGAGCGGTTGGCGCCTGGGCGCCGCACCTCGTTCCCACATGCCGAGAGCGCCGAGGAGGAGTTCGTCTATGTGATCGAGGGCGCGCCCGATGTCTGGCTCGACGGGCGGCTGTACCGGTTGCGCGCCGGCGAGGCTGTCGGGTTTCCTGCCGGAACGGGGATCACGCACACCTTCATGAACAACACCGAAGGGGAAGTCCGCCTGCTGGTGGTCGGCGAGAAGCCCAAGGCCGAGAACCGGATTGTCTATCCCCGTAACCCCGAGCGGAAACCGTTGCGCGATGACTGGTGGGATGACGCGCCCCAGCGCCCGATGGGCGACCACGACGGCCTTCCCGACAAAATCCGGGCGCGGAAAGCGGGGAAGGGAGCGGGGTAGCCCTAGGTGGTGTAGACTTTCACGCACCCCCACACATGCGTCATCCTCGGACGTCAGTCCGGAGGCTCCATACGCGCGGTAGACTTGGTCGCGGAGCGGCGGCGGAGCGGCGGCGGAGCGGCGCAGGAGGGCTGCGCCCGACGCCAGTGCTCGGCTCGCCCTTCGGTGCTCGCCGCTCGGTCTCACGAGTTCACGGATTCTCGGGACTGACGCCCGAGGATGACGGCCGCTGTGGGTGAGGGGGCCCGCGTCACAACGGCGGAGTCAAATGCCCACAGCCCCTAGACCGGCAGTTCCACCGCCGCCACCGCCTGAGCGGCCAGGCCCTCCTCGCGGCCGGTGTAGCCCATGCCCTCGGTGGTGGTGGCCTTGACGCTGACCTGGTCGATGGCGACGCCCAGAAGGCCCGCCAGGCGTTCGCGCATGGCCGCGCGGTGGGGTTTGATCTTGGGCCGTTCGCAGATCAGGGTCACGTCGACGTTGAGGATGCGCCCGCCGCGGGCGGTGATCAGCCCCACGGCGTGCTTGAGGAAGAGGTCCGATGGAGCCCCCCGCCACTGAGGATCAGTGGGCGGAAAATGATCGCCAATGTCGCCTTCGCCGATGGTCCCTAAGAGGGCGTCGGTGAGGGCGTGCAGACCGGCGTCGGCGTCAGAGTGGCCGATCAGGGTGTGGTCGTGGGAGATCTCGATCCCGCAAAGCCAGACGCTTTGCCCCGGGCCGAAGCGGTGAGCGTCGTAGCCCATGCCGATGCGCGTCGTGCGCGCCGCGCCGGCCAGCCGTTCGGCCATGGCGAAGTCCTCCGGATGGGTGAGTTTCATCAGCATCGGATCGCCGGCGGAAAGGGCGACGCGGCCGCCCGCGCGCTCCATCACCGCCGCATCGTCGGTGGGCTCGGCGTCGGCCTGCCAGCGGGCGTAGGCGTCCAGCAGCGGACCCAGGCGGAAGGCCTGGGGGGTCTGAGCCCGCCAGAGACCCGCCCGCGGCACGGTCTCAGTAGGTCCGTCCTCGGTCTGGGCGCGCTTGAGGGTGTCGGCGACGGGGAGGGCGGGCACCGCGCCGTCGGCGCCGGCCAAGGCGTCCAGCAAGGCCTCCAGCTGCGGCCTGGCGACGAAGGGCCGGGCGGCGTCGTGGACCAGCACGATCTCGTCCGGGCCGCCCGTGAGCGCCTTGAGGCCCGATAGAACCGACGCGGCCCGCGTGGCGCCGCCGATCGCGGCGGACCAGCGGGGCAGTCCGGCCAGCGCCTGGTCGGCCAGGGCCTGGCCGCCGTCGGGCACGACCACGACCAATTGACGCGCACCGGCGGCGAGCAGGGCTTCGGCGGACCAGCGGATTACCGGCCGGCCGGCCAGATCGCGCCACTGCTTGGCGCCGCCAGGACCGGCCCGGCTGCCCGAGCCGCCTGCGACAATTACGGCGAGAAATTCCATGGCGCTGTGTTTAGGGGGTGAAACGTCATTGTCCAGGCTTTACGGCGCTGCACAATGTGCCTAAAAAGCAGCCGTATGGGGTGTCTATAAAATGGGCAATAGCCTGAAGATCGGTTCGGTGTCAGTTGGTGGTCGGGTTTGGATCGCTCCCATGACGGGAGTTTCGGATCTGCCGTTTCGCCAGACCGCGTCCGATCTGGGCGCCGCCTACGTCGCCACCGAGATGGTGGCCTGCGCCGAGTTCTCAAGAGGCCGTCCGGACGTGGTGCGGCGCTCGGCGGTGGGCGAGGGCCTGCCGCTGATGGTCGTGCAGCTGGTGGGGCGTGAGGCCCGGTTCGTGGCGCAGGGGGCGCGTCTGGCGGCCGAGGCGGGGGCCCAGATCATCGACCTGAACATGGGCTGCCCGGCCAAGGAGGTGACCGGGTCGCTTTCCGGCTCGGCTCTGATGCGCGACCTGGACCTGGCCGAGAGCCTGATCGCCGCGGCGGTGGACGCCTCCGACTGTCCGGTGACGGTGAAGATGCGCCTGGGCTGGGATGACGCGGCGCGCAACGCTCCGGAGCTGGCGGCCAGGGCGCAGCGGGCCGGGGCCAAGGCGGTGACGGTGCACGGACGCACCCGCTGCCAGTTCTATGCAGGCGCCGCCGACTGGGCGGCGGTGGCGGCGGTGAAGGCCGAGGTGACCATCCCGGTGGTGGTGAACGGCGACATCACCGATGCGGCGAGCGCGCGAGAGGCGCTGGAGCAGTCCGGCGCCGACGCGGTGATGCTGGGCCGCGGGGTGACCGGCCGGCCGTGGATCGCGGCGGCCATCGAGGCGGCCCTTGACGGCGAGGCCTACGCTGCGCCCACGCCCGAGGCGCTGCTGGAAACGGCCGTGGTCCAGCTTCGCCGCAGCATCGATTTCTATGGCCAGCGCTTGGGGGTGCGCATGTTCCGCAAACATCTGGCGGCCTATGTCGAACAGGCGCCTTGGGAGGCTTCGGAGGTCGGCTCGGCCGACGCTCGCCGCGCCGCGCGGGCCAGGCTGTGCCGCCTGGACGACCCCGCCGAGATCGAGGCCGGCCTGGCCGACCAGTGGCGGTGCGAGACGCAAAGGCTGGCCGCATGACCGAGAGCACGATCAAGGCCTTTCCCGGCTCCGCAGGGCTTACCGCGCTGAAGGCCAACGCCTTCGACCTCATTCCCGAGCCGGCCATGGTGGTGGACCGCGACGGCGCCCTGGTGGCCGTCAACGAAGCCGCCGAGGCCTTGTTCGGCCAGGGCCTGGCGCTGCTGGCGCGCGGCCGCTTCAAGGCCGCCCTGCCGCCCGGATCGCCGCTGGTCTCGCTGATCAACCGCGCTGCGGGAGAGCAGGGCGCGGTGCGCGAGCGGGGCCTCGAGATCAGCCTGTTCGGCCATCCGCCCTTCGAAGCCGACGGCGCGGCGGCGTCGCTGGGCGAAGGGGTGATCCTGCTGACCCTGCATGTGCGGGGCGGCGCGCTGGGCGTCGACCGCGCCGCGGACGTGGCGGGCCTGCGCTCGGTCGTGGGCCTTGGCCGCATGCTGGCGCACGAGATCAAGAACCCGCTGGCCGGCATCCGCGGGGCGGCCCAGCTGCTGAAGGCCGGCGCCAAGGCGGAGGACGCGCCGCTAGCCCAGCTGATCGTCGACGAGACCGATCGCATCCGCCGCCTGGTGGACCGGATGGAGGCCTTCTCCGACGACGCCATCATCAACCGCGCCGAGGTCAACATCCACGAGGTGCTGGACCGAGTCCGGGCCCTGGCCGCCAACGGCGTCGCCGACGGCCTGGGCCTGCGCGAGACCTTCGATCCGTCGCTCCCGGCGGTGTGGGGCGACGAGGACCAACTTATCCAGGTGTTCCTGAACCTGGTGAAGAACGCCGCCGAGGCCGCGCACAGCCGGGGAGACGGGCGCGGAGAGATCATGCTGACCACCGCCTTCCGCCACGGCGTGCGGGTCCGGGCCATCGACGGCCAGGGCGCGCAGGGCGCGCCGCTGGAGGTCCGCGTGATCGACAATGGGCCGGGCGTTCCGGTTCATCTGCGTGAGCACCTGTTCGAACCGTTCGTCACCACCAAGACCCACGGAGCCGGCCTTGGCCTGGCTCTGGTGGCCAAGATCGTCGCCGGCCACGGGGGCCTGATTGATTTTGAATCCGAGCCTGGACGGACTGTCTTCCGGGTGTTGCTGCCTGTGGCGCCGGCCGTGGTTACGGCGCCCAAGGGAAAGTCCAGATGAGCGCCGCGACGCAGAAGATTCTGATTGCCGACGACGATTCCTCGATCCGACTGGTGCTCTCCCAGGCCTTCACGCGCCTCGGCTACCAGGTGCGCGCCACGGGCAACGCCACGACGTTGTTGAAGTGGGTGACGGACGGGGAGGGGGACCTGGTGGTCACCGATGTGGTGATGCCGGACGAGAACGTGTTCGACGTCCTGCCCCGCATCCGCAAGCAGCGGCCCAAGCTGCCGATCATCGTGATGAGCGCCCAGAACACCCTGCTGACGGCGGTGAATGCGGCCGACGTCGGCGCCTTCGACTATGTGCCAAAGCCCTTCGACCTGGACGACATGACCGCCACGGCGCGGCGGGCCCTGGCGCGGCCGGCCGACAGCGAGGCGACCAAGGCCCAGGCGAGGGCGGTGCGCGACGAGCGCCTGCCGCTGATCGGACGGTCGGCGCCGATGCAGGATGTCTATCGCACCATCGCCCGCCTGGTGGGGGCGGACCTGACGGTGCTGATCACCGGCGAGTCGGGGTCGGGCAAGGAGCTGGTCGCGCGCGCCCTGCACGACCTGGGCCGGCGGCGGGACGGCAAGTTCGTGGTCATCAACCTGGCCGCCGTGCCGCGTGAGCGGGTCGAGACGGAGCTGTTCGGCAAGGGCGACAACGACTACGGCAAGCTGGTGGAGGCCGACGGCGGCACCCTGTTCCTGGACGAGATCGGCGACATGCCGCTGGACGCCCAGACCCGGTTGCTGCGGGTGTTCGACGGCGCCGAGCCGGCCATCAATCCTAAGACCGGGCGCAAGCCGAACGTGCGGGTCATCGCCGCCACCAACCGCGACCTGCGCGGCCTGATCCAGCAGGGCCTGTTCCGCGAGGACCTGTATTTCCGCCTGAACGTCGCGCCGGTGCGCCTGCCGCCGCTGCGCGACCGCACGGACGACATTCCGGACCTCGCCCGCGCCTTCCTGCTGCGCGCCGCCCGCGAGGGCCTGCCGTCCAAGACCATTGACCAGGCGGCGCTCGAGCGCCTTAAGACCCACGCTTGGCCGGGCAACGTGCGCGAGCTGGAAAACCTGATCCGGCGGATCTGCGCCCTCTACGCCGAAGAGCTGATCAGCGCCCGCATCGTCGAGCG
>FTIF01000949.1_pt3 | contig 10769 bp, 11 predicted proteins | sample 1658001 | NCBI WGS metagenome assembly FTIF01 (sample SAMEA3914789, study PRJEB12502) | metagenome | biome: forest; material: soil | place: Canada | collected 2011-07-03 | depth 0.3 m | reverse complement strand
CTGCGCGGCCACGGCGCCAGCGACGCCCCTCAGTCGAGCTACTCCAACGACGAGATCAATGAGGATCTGGTCTGGCTTTGCAATGAACTTGGCGTCGAAAAGCCGATCGCTATCGGCCATAGCTTCGGCGGCAGCACGCTTCTGCACCTGTCCGTCGCACGCCCCGATTTCCTGGGCGGTCTTGTGGTCCTGGACTCCGGGGTCCGCACCGCCGAAAGCCGCCAGGCCGAGCTCGGGCGCACGCCGACAATGACGCCGGAGGAAGGCCGCGCCTTCCTCACCGCCCGCCTGTTCAGCCCGGACGATCCCACCAAGCTTCGTGACCGGATCATCGGCGAAATGGACGCGCCCCTCGCCCATGTCTCCAAGGGGATAGGACAGACCGTCTTGACCTTCGACGCCGCCGGCGCGGCGGAGCGTTGCAAGATCCCGGCGCTGTTCCTCCTCGCGGACCGACCCTTCACCGACCGAGAGACCCTGGATCGCCTCGGCCCCAATTGGCGGATCGGTCAGGTGGTGGGCGCCGGGCACTTCATCCACATGGTGGTCCCCGATCAGGTGAACGCCATGATCGAACGTTTCCTCGACCTTCTGAGGCCTGCCGCATGACCCCCTTCATCGAAGAGACCGCCGAGACGGTGGAAACCATCCCCCCCGGCAGGGGCGGCTTTCTCGGCGGGGTCGGTGTCGCCGCCCTGGCCAGCGGGCCCGTCTGCGCCGCCGCCATGCTGACGGTGGTGATCCCCATCCTGCCCAACATCACCGCGCATCTTTCGGTGATCGGCGGGAAGGTGCTGTCGACACAGATCTTCATCGCCTCGCCCATGCTGGGGCTGGTGGTCGGCGGCTTGTTGTCCACCGTGCTGTTCGGCAAGGCCTCCCCGCGAACCATCTTCCTGATCGCCATCGCCGTGTTCGGCGTGACGGGCGCCTTGGGCGCGTTCCTGACGGACGGCGCCTTGATCCTGTCCCGGATATTCATGGGCGTCACCGCCGCCGTGATCGGCGCCGCCTCGACAGCCCTGATCGGCGAGCGGGTGAGCTTCAAGCGCCGGCCCCAGGTGCTGGGATGGCAGATGGCCGCCAGCTCCGCCCTCGCCATCATCCTGATGCTGATTTCGGGCCGGCTCAGCGACAGGTTCGGATGGCGGACCTCCTTTCTGATGTTCCCGGCCATCGCCGTCACCGTCATCGGCCTGGCGCTGGCCTTCACCCCGCCCAGCAACGCGCCCAGGCCCAGCCTGACGGCGGGTGTGAAGGCCCAGGTCTGGCCGCTCCTGATCAAGCTCTGGCCGATCTATCTCTTCGTGGTCTTGGTGAATGTCACGGCCTTCACCACCAATTCCCAGGCCAGCTATGTGCTGGCCGGCATCGGCGCCAAGACCGCCTCGGCGCGGGCGCAGATCATGAGCCTGAACCAGCTGATGATCGTGATCGCCGCCATCGCCTTCCCCTATGTGCGCAAGCTGGTGGGCCAACGGTTCCTGGCGGTGGTGATCATCACCCTGATGGGCTGCGGCATGGTGTGGCTGGGTGCGGCGTCGACGCCGTTGATGGCCATCGGCGCCCTTGCGGTGCTGGGGTCCGGCAATGGGCTGCTGTTCCCCTATCAGTCCAGCATGCTGCTCACCCATGCGCCGGCGGCGGTGCGGGGCCCGGCGGCCGGGATCATGGTCAGTTGTCAGTTCATGGCCGACGCGGTCAATCCCGTCATGCTGGCGCCGCTGATCGCCTCCGTCGGCCTGCAGAGCACCATCAGCATGATCGGCGTGCTGGCCATCATTGCGGCCGTGCTGACGCTGATCTGGCGCTGGTTCAAGCCCGGCGGCACTCGCCCGATGGGAAGGCTGCAGGACGCCTAAAGGGCGGACGTCAGGTCCAGCTCAAGTCCTGCTTGCGAAACGGCGTGCGCCTCAGGCGCCTGCCTGTGGCGCGGAAAATGGCGTTGCCTACCGCCGGCCCGATCGTGCCGACGGGCGGCTCGCCCAGTTCGCCGTAACGATTGTCGCCCGATAGTCCGTCAAAGTGGACCACGATCCTGGGGGCGTCGGCCGTGCGCAGCATGGGATAGGTGTCGAAGTTTTCTTCGACCATCCGCCCGTCCTTGACGGTCATCTCCTCGTTGAGGGCCATGTTGAGCCCGAATATGGAGCCGCCTTCGATCAGATTGGTCGCTGCATCCCGGTTCATGACACGCCCGCAGTCGAAGGCCACGTTGAGCTGGCGCACCTTCAGGGCGCCCTTCTGGCTGACCTCCACCGTGGCCACCACCGCGACGCAGGTGCCGAATTTCGGATTGCCATTCATGCCCCAGCCCGAGATCGCGACGCCCTGTCCGTGGCCCTTGGGCAGCGCCTTGCCCCATCCCGCGCCCGCCGCCGCCGCCTTGAGGGACTTGACCCAGCCGGGGTTGGGAAAATCCGCCAACAGTTTCAGCCGGTATTCCAAAGGATCGATCCCTGCCGCATGGGCGCACTCATCGATGAAGGTCTCCTGGATGAAGGCGTAGGAATTGTAGCCCGGCCCTCGATACGGCCCCGGCGTCACATGCACATCCGCCATCTCGCGCGCGTCCACCCGCACGTTGGGGATTGGCCCCAGGAAATAGGCGGTGTCGGCGAAACGGGGATAGTGGCCCCGCGCCGCCTGGCGGGCGATTATGGTGGTGGGAAGGCCCGTCTTGTCGTCCAGCGCGGCGGTGAGCTTGGCGGCCACCATGGGGCGGTACTTGCCCTGGCGCGTCTGTTCCTCGCGGGACCAGATGGTGTGCACCGGGCGTCCCGGAAAGCGCTTTGCGATGGCCACCACCATGCGGACATCGTCGCTCTCCAGCCGTCGCCCAAAGGCTCCGCCGACGAAGGTCTGATGGAAGAACACCCGTTCCGGGTTCATGCCGGATTCGTCGGACGCCACCCACAGGCCTTGCTGGCTGTTCTGCGCCGGATGCCAGACCTCCACCTTGTCGTCGGTGACCAAGGCCGTGCCGTTCAGCGGCTCCATCGGCGCCTGATCGCACCAGGGGGTGAGGTAGCGCTGCTCCACGATCCGCTTGGCCTTGGCGAGGCCGCTCACATCGCCGCTGGCCTTCTCCACGCGAGCATTCACGTCGCTGTCCACAGCCTTGAATGCTGCGTCGTAAAGCTGCTCAGTGGATGCCCACTTGGCGCCGTGGCCGTCGATCCATTCGACCGGGAGCTTCTCCAGCGCCTTGCGGGCCTGCCAGTAGTGCTCGGCGATCACCGCTACGGCGGCGCGGGGGGCGGTGAGGGCGTAGCCGTAGGATGCCGCGCTCATCATGGCGACGCCTCGCGCCTCGTCCGGGTCGACGGTGACCACCGCCAGCACCCCAGGCATGTTCTTCACCGCATCGGCGTCATAGCGCTTCAGCCGGCCGCCGTGGACAGGGGATTGCAGCAGCGCCGCATAGACCATCCCCGGCACGCGCACGTCCATGCCATAGACGCACGTGCCCTTGACGATGTCCGGGTTGTTCAGCTTGCCCACGGACGCCTTGCCAAGGAAAGTCCATTCGGCTTGGGTCTTGATCGTGGGTCTCCCGGCGAGCGTGACGGTCGCCGCCGCGGCGGCCACTTCGCCGTAGCGCAGGGTTCGCCCTGTCGGCTTGTGGGTGAGCACGCCGTTCTCAACCGTGATCTCGCCGATGGGAGCGTTCCATTGGGCGGCGGCGGCGGTCTTCAGCCGTTCGCGAGCGGTGGCGCCCACCATCTGTAAGGCGCTGATACGGAAAAGAACGGTGGAGCGGCCGCCGAAGAAGCCCGCCACGGGCGGAAGGGGGCCATAAACGCCATTGCCGACGAGGTCCCGATTGGCGGAAGCGAATGTGGTCTTCACCTTGGCCCAGTCGCAGGCCAGCTCCTCGACAATGGCCTGGGCCTGCTGCGTCATGGAGCCGTTGCCGAACTCAGGGCAGGGCAGGCACAAGGTCACCACGTCGTCCGGCGTGATGGTCAGCCAGGGGGTCAGTTCCTTGACGGCGCTGTCGGACGCCTTAGCCCCATCCGGCAGAAAGCCCACCGCCAGCCCGCCCCCCAGCGCCGCGACGCCAACCAGGAAGTTGCGGCGATCCTGATCGATCTTATTCCCATCCATCTTAGACCGCCGCCTTCTGGCCGGCCGCGCGATGGATCGCCGCACGAATGCGGGGATAGGTGCCACAGCGGCAGATGTTGTCCACAAAAGCGTCGATATCGGCGTCGGTCGGCTGGGGCTTGGCTTTCAACATGGCCGCCGCCGCCATGATCATCCCCGCCTGGCAATAGCCGCACTGAGGCACGTTCAAATCCACCCAGGCCTTCTGCAGGGGATGGCTCCCGTCGGCGGACAGACCTTCGATGGTGGTGATTTCCATGTCCACGGCGTCGCTGGCGGCCACTTGGCACGAGCGGGCGGCGTTGCCCTCCAGGTGTACGGTGCAGGCGCCGCACTGGGCGATGCCGCAGCCGAACTTGGCGCCCGTCAGCCCCAGATGATCTCGCAGGATCCAGAGCAGCGGAGTCGTGGGATCGGCGTCGGTGGTGAAGTCCTTGCCATTGATGCGGAATTTTAGCGTCATGGCTGTCCTAACCCCCCGCGCCGAACTGTTTCAGATAGGCGATGATGTTGGCGCGGGTCTGGGCGCTGGCGACGCCCGCGAAAGCCATCTTGGAGCCGGGGACCAGAGTCGTGGGGCTGGAGAGCCACTGATCCAGAGTCTGATTGTTCCAGGTGAGGCCCGAGGCTTTCAGAGCATCCGAATAGGCGAATTTGGGATCGCTGGTTCCCGCCTTCCTGCCGAAGACCCCGATCAGGCTGGGAGCGGATTTTGGCGGTTCGGCCGCCGTGCGGGTGTGGCAGGCGGCGCAGAGCACGAACTGTCGCTCACCCGCCTGAGCGTCGCCAGCTTGCGCGTGAGCTGCGACCGGCGACAGCGAGGCTGCGCCGATGACAAACAAGGCTGGGATGCGGCTAACCCGTTTCATCGGGCGGCTCCTTCTTCTCACTCCCGGGTCGGCGCCTTGCCGCGCCTTTTCTCGACCCTATACTATCTATCTTTGTAATCAAAGAGCGACGACCTACCGCATCGTCGTGAAGCTGTTCAGACCGGCCAGACGAGGGGCAGGGACGTCACCGTGTTCACCATGCCCACGGCGTATTCGGGCTTTTCGCCCGGCGCTATGGAGAAGTCGGGAATGCGGGGTAGCCATTCCTCCAGGAACACCTTCAGTTCGCGGCGGGCGAGGATGGCGCCGGGACAGGTGTGCGGCGCGCCGCCGAACGCCGCATGCTTGATCGGCCGTTCGCGGTTGAAGTCCACGGTGAGCGGATCGTCGAAGCGCCGCTCGTCCAGGCCGGCCAGGCCGTTGGGGACCTGCACCTGATCGCCTTTCTTGAACCGCACGCCTTTCAGTTCGGTATCCTCCACCACCAGGCGCGCTGTGTTCACCAGGCCGTGGCGGCGGATCAGTTCCTCGACGGCGTTTGGGATCAGGGCGGGGTCGTCGGTCAGCTGACGTCGATGGTCCGGGTGTTCAGCGAGGAAGCGGGCGACGAAACCCAGCATTGAGGCCACCGTATCCAGGCCCCCGAACATCAAGAGCACCACCATGCTCAGGGTCTCTTCGAAGGTGATGGGTCGCCCCTCCACCTCGCCCTTGCCGATGAAGCTGATCAGGTCCTCGCCCGGGCTGTCCCTCCGCTCGCGAACATAGGTCATCACATAGGCGGCCATGGCGCCGCTGGCCTTGCGGCGCTCTGCGACGTCGGCGCTCCGGGTGGCGATATCCGCCAAGGGCCTGAGGCGATCCATGTCCTCCGCCGGCAGGTCCATCATGTCCATGAAGACGGTGATGGGCAGCCGGGTGGCGAACGCGCCGACGAATTCGCAATGGCCGTCGGCCGCGAACCCTTCGATCAGGCGGATGGCGGTCTCCCGCACGCCGGCCTCAAGCTTGTCCACGGCCCGCGGCAGAAAGGCGGGCTGCATCAGTTTGCGGTAGGGCCAGTGCCTGGGCGGATCGAGGGAGATGGGGATGGCCTGCATGGCGTTCGCGCCCGCGACCCTCGGCAGGCTGAGGGCGGCCATGGAGAAACGCTCGTGATCCATCTGCAGCACCTCGATGAGGTCTGCGCGCGTGATCATCCAGTGACCGCCGTTGCGCGGGGTCCAGAAGATGTCGGGGTTCTCTTGTTGCACCTGCCGCCACGCCAGGTGAACGTCGGTATCCGCGCCCGGCAGGTGATAGAAATCCACGTCGCGGACAAGTTCGGCCGGCACGTGCTCTGGGATCGCCCAGTCCGTCTGCCCTGGATCCCCATCCATCATGCGCCCTCCAATTCTTGTTTATTATTGCAATGATTGCTCACATAAGGGGGCGACGCAATCCGTTTGATGAGAGCTCGTCCTTGCCTGTCCATCCAGAGATCGCCGCGGTCCTGTCCCGCCGCGCCAACCTGAATCTGCCGCCCTATTCCGCCGGCACGCCGGACGAGGCGCGGGCCGCCTTCGCCGCGTCCCAGGCCGCCTTGCCTAAGGATCGGGGCGCGCCGGTCCATTCGATCACCAACGAGCAGCTTGCGGTACGGGATGGCTCGATCACCCTTCGCACCTATCGGCCGACGGCGGCCGAGCCTCGGGCCCGGATCGTCTATTTCCATGGAGGCGGCTGGGTGTTCGGCACGCTGGACGCCTTCGACCCGGTGTGCCGGGAGTTGGCCGTGGCGGCGGACGTTGAGGTGGTGAGCGTCGACTATAGGCTGGCGCCGGAGCATCCGTTTCCGGGACCGGTGGAGGACGCCTTCGCGGCCCTCAAAGCGGTCGCGGCGCGCGATCCATCTGTCCCGCTGGCGGTTATGGGGGACAGCGCCGGTGGCAATCTCGCCGCAGCCTGTACGCTGAAGGCCCGCGGCCCTGGACCGCGGATCGATCTTCAGGTGCTGCTTTATCCAATCACGGACCATGACTTCGAACGGCCGTCGTTTGGCGACTATGGCGGCGGTGGTTTCCTGCTCTCCCGCCAGGATATGGAGTGGTACTGGAGGCACTATGCGGCGACGGCGGAGCAGAGGGCGAACCCTCTCGCCTCGCCGCTGCGCGCGGCGGAGTTGAGCGGTCTTCCGCCCGCCATCATCATTGTCGCCGGCTGCGATCCCCTGCGCGACGAGGGCGTGGCCTATGCCAGGGCGCTGGAGGCCGCTGGCGTGAAGACGGAACTCCAAGTCTTCCCGGATATGACCCACGGCTTCTTCACCATGGTCGGCCTGCTCGGCCCGGCGAATGCGGCGGTGAACGCCGTCGGGAGTCAGATCGGCGCACGGCTGAGAGGGTCAAGCGCCCGATAGGGCCTGCGCCTGTGTGTCCTCGACGATGCGGACGAAATTGGCCAGGATGGGCGAGGGGTTGGCGCGTCGCCAGATCATGCTGAGGGGCATGGGCACGCTGAAATCTTCGATCTCGCGCATCGCCACGTCGGTGACCTCGCGCCCCGGAGGCGGGTTTATCACCACGGCGATCCCCATGCCCCCTGCCACCAGGCTGCACGCCACGTCCACGGACGACACCTCCACAACGATGTCCGGGCTAAAGGAAAGCTCGTGGCAGATGCTCAGCATACGGTTGAAAAGCCTGGGAGAACTCTGCCGCGACGGCCAGATGAATTTCTCTAGCACCAGGTCGGACAGACGGATCGTTGGGGCGTGCCGAAGGCGATGATCGAGGGGCAGGACCAGGACGAAATTGTTCATGCCGACCTCGCGCAACTCGAACTCTTCGCGATCACCGCCCTCCTCGAACACGAACCCGACTTCCAATTCGCCCTGCCGCATCTTCTCCCGCTGCTGTTCGGAGACCATGGGGGCGAAGCGGAGGTCCACATCGGGGTAGCGTGCGCGAAAGGCGCGAATGGCGGCGGGCAGCAAAGGTCGGCGCACCATGCCCTCGGTGAAGCTGATCCGCAAAAGACCAAGGCCGCCCTCGGCCACCCGCCTGACACGTCGGGCGGTCTGATCCACATCCGCCAGGATGCGCCGCACGTCCTGCGCCAGGGCGTGGCCCGCCGCCGTTGGCTTCACGCCTCGGGCCTGCCGCTCAAAGAGGCTGACGCCGAGATCGTGCTCCAGATCGCCGATCCGACGCGACAGGGCGGACTGGGCTATGTGCAGCCGTTCCGCCGCCTTGTGGAAACTCTGCTCCTCCACCGCGGCGAGAAAATAGGGGAAATGCTTGGTGATCATCCGGCCTCCTCAGCCCATGCGTTCCGGCGATCTTGACGCTAGGTGAATTGCCTAAAACCGATTGCTCTATCCCCGCATTAGCATTTGTTCGGGCCAGGAGGGAAGTGGACAATCCTATAAAAGATATAGGTGGAAGAAGTATGCGTTTCTCATTGATTTTCGAGGCTCAGACGGTCGATGCGTCGCCGCGGGGCGAGCGACAGGTGTTCGACGAGCTGGTCGAACAGGCGCTCTTGGCCGAGCAGTTGGGCTTCGACGTGGTCTGGTGCGTCGAGCACACCTCGCTCACCCACTATGCCCACATGAGCGCGCCGGAGACCTTCCTGGCCTTCATCGCGGGCAAGACCAATCGCATCGGCATCGGCCACGGCGTGGTCTGCCTGATGCCCAACATGAACCATCCCATCAAGGTGGCCGAGCGGATCGCCACCCTGGACATCCTCTCCAAGGGGCGGGTGCATTTCGGTGTCGGCAAGGGCGGGAGCCAGCAGGAGGCGGGCGCCTACGGCTACGACCTGAAGGCGCTGCAGCCTCTGATCGACGAGAGCATGTACCTGATCCCCAAGATGTTCGTGCAGGATGAGGTCAGCGCCGACGGCGAACACATCAAGATGCCCTCGCGCCCGATCCACCCCAAGCCCTACCAGTCGCCCCACCCGCCCATGTATCTGGCCTGCACCAATCCGGACACGCTGGTCCGCGCCGGCAAGCGAGGCCTGGGCGCCTTGGTGCTGGGTTTCGGCGGCCCGGAAGAGGTGGCCAAGAAGGCTGCGGCCTATAAGGAAGCCTGGGACAGTCGCGATCCCGCCGAGCAGGTGGGGTATCGCCCGATCCGGCATTTGGCCGCCCTTTGCCCCGCCATCGTGCTCGACAATCCTGACGAGGCGCGGACCATCGGCATTCGCGGCCAGCGCTATTTCTACGAGAGCCTGAACTACTGGTACGGCGGCGGCCCAAGGCCCGATCCGGACCAGTGGGGCAGCGAGCTTGTGGAGGAAGGCACCGACACCATCATCACGACAAAGCTGGCGTCGGAAACCCTCACCATGGACCTGAGGCCGGACGAGGACGGGCGCCGTCCGACCGCCGGCATCCTGTCCGCTAACAACGCCTATGGCGACGTGGCCCAGTGCATCGATTACGTGCAGCAGCTGATCAACGCGGGCGCGGACGAAATCCTGTTCATGACCAACATGGGCACTGTGCCCCAGTGGGCGCAGCTGGAGACCCTTCGCAAGATCGGAACATACGTGATCCCCCACTTCCGCTAAGGTGGGAACCATGGCGGCTGCCTCAGTCCATTTGGAAGGCCGCACCGCGGTCGTCACCGGCGCGGGCGGCGGCATTGGGCGGGCGCTGGCGCTGAAAGCGGCGATGTCTGGCATGGGCGTCGCGATCTGCGATGTCTCGGGCGATGGACTGGCCGAAACGGCGGCCTTGGCGAAAGCAGCAGGCGTGGCGGTGATCAGCGCTGTTGTGGACGTCCGCGACGCCGCGGCTTTGGCTGATTTTGCGGCGAGCGTGCAGGGCTCAACAGCCTTGGTGTTCGCCAATGCCGGCCTTATGCGGCGCGGGCCAATGTCCAGCCAATCGATCGACGACCTGCGCCTGATGTTTGAGGTGAACGTCCTCGGCGTCGCCGCCACGCTTCAGGCGTTTCTGCCCGGGCTGAGGGCGCAATCAGAGCCCTCGCGAGTGGTCATCACGGGCTCTCAGGCGTCCTTCGTCTCGTTTCCAGATCTGGGCGGCTATTGCGCCACCAAACACGCCCTGTTCGCCATGGCGGAGTCCTTGTCTGCGGAATTGAAGGCGGAAGGCTCAACCATCGGGGTCTCCTTCATCGCGCCGGGGGCCGTGGCCACCAATATCTTTGGCGACGCCATCTCGCCCAACCTCGCCCGCAGCCTTTCGCCGGATCGGTTGGCGGAAATCGTGTTCGAGGGCGTGAAACGGGGCGACGATCTGATCTCCACCCACGACGATCTGGCGGGCAAGATTGGCGCGCACCTCGCCGCGCTACAGAGGGCGCTCGGCTAGATGATCGAGGCGCCGCCGTCCACCACCAGAATCTGGCCGGTGATGTGTGCGCCCGCCCCTGTGGCGAACAGCAAGGCCGCGCCCTTCAGGTCCTGTGGGCCGCCGAGCTGGCCGCGGGGCGTGTCGTCCACCAGCTCCTTCTCGTAGGTCTCCAGCACATAGGCGGTCATTTTCGAGGGGAAGTAACCGGGCGCCACGGCGTTGACGGTGATGCCCTTGGCCCCCCATTCCGCCGCCAGGGCGCGGGTGAAGTTGATCAGGCCGCCCTTGGAGGCGTTGTAGCCGATGGTGCCGATCATGCGGGGGTGACGACCCAGCAGGCCCTCCACCGAGGCGATGTTGACGATCCGGCCATAGCCCTTGGGCAGCATCCATCGCTTGGCGACGAGCTGGCTGAGCAGGAACGGCGCCGTCAAGTTCAGCGCCATCAGCTTGTTCCAGGCCTCGACCGGCATGTCCTCCGTGGCCGCGCCCCAGGAGGCGCCAGCGTTGTTGACCAGGAT
>FTIF01001934.1_pt4 | contig 10799 bp, 8 predicted proteins | sample 1658001 | NCBI WGS metagenome assembly FTIF01 (sample SAMEA3914789, study PRJEB12502) | metagenome | biome: forest; material: soil | place: Canada | collected 2011-07-03 | depth 0.3 m | reverse complement strand
CGACCCTTCGCGCATCATTGCGACAGCGGCTCGGCGACTCGGAACACCTATCCGGCGCTTCCGGACCGATCGAGGGCCCACGTTTACCGGTGTGAGGCTCACGCGTCGGGCTGAGCCGCGTCAGTCACAGCTGACTTTTTCGCAGTGTCCAAAGTCAGCTTCCAAAGACCGGTTCCCATGCGCTTCGATCTCGTCACGCTCAATCTCGTTCTCGCCATCGCCGAGACGCGCAGCATCACGCGAGGGGCCGAACGCGAGCACCTGGCGCTCGCCGCTGCCAGCAAGCGGCTGTCCGACCTCGAGGCGCGACTCGGTGTCGGCCTGTTCGACCGTCGCGCCCGCGGCGTCGACCTGACCGAGGCCGGCCGCGCGCTCGTGCGCCACATCCGCACGCTCAATGCCTCGTTGCACGCGCTCGAGAGCGAGGTCGTCGAGTTCTCGCGCGGCATCAAGGGCCACCTGCGCGTCGTCGCCAACGCCGGCGCCATCTCCGAATGCCTGCCCGCCGACCTCGCCGCCTTCGCGCGCGCGCACCCGGGCATCCGCGTGAGCCTCGAGGACCAGACCAGCGCCGACGTGATGCAGGCCGTGGCCGAAGGGCGTGCCGACGTCGGCATCTTCGTCGGGCCGAACACGGACGTGCGCGTCGCCGCGCGCCACTACAAGAGCGGCACGCTGGCCGCCATCGTGCCGGCCGACCACATCCTGGCGCGCCGCGACGCGGTGCCGTTCGATGCCTTGCTCGACTTCGACATCGTGGGCCTGCACGTGGGCGCCTCCGCGCACGAGCTGATGCTCAAGTCGGCGCTCGAGCGCGGGCGCACGCTCAACGCGCGCCTGCAGGTGCGCGGGTTCGACGCGATCGCGCAGTTGGTCGCCGCCGGCCTCGGCGTGGCGGTGCTGCCCACCGACAGCGCGATCCGCTTCAGCAAGTTGTTCGACATCAAGGTGCTCACCCTCGAAGAGCCGTGGGCGCACCGTGACTATCTCCTCGCCACGCGCGTGAGCGAATCGCTGCCGGCCGCCGTGCAGCGCTTCGTCGATGCGTTGTGTCCGCCTTCCGTCCCCGCCGCCGCGCCCGTCGCAACCCGCGCGCGCGAGGCCTCCGCCACCGAAAAGGTCCTGCCATGACAGCACGCACCCTCTACGACAAGCTCTGGGACGACCACGTCCTGCACACCGAGGAAGACGGCACCTCGCTGCTGTACATCGACCGCCACCTGCTGCACGAGGTCACCAGCCCGCAGGCCTTCGAGGGCTTGGGACTCGCCGCGCGCAAGGTGTGGCGCCTGTCGTCCAACCTCGCGGTGAGCGACCACAACGTGCCCACCACCGATCGCCGCGGCGGCATCGCCGACCCCACCTCGCGCCTGCAGGTGGACACGCTGGATGCGAACTGCGACCGCCTGGGCGTGACGCAGTTCAAGATGAACGACAAGCGCCAGGGCATCGTCCATGTGATCGGGCCGGAGCAGGGCGCCACGCTGCCGGGCATGACGGTGGTCTGCGGCGACAGCCACACCTCCACGCACGGCGCGTTCGGCGCGCTGGCGCACGGCATCGGCACCAGCGAGGTGGAGCACGTGCTCGCCACGCAGACGCTGCTCGCGAAGAAGGCGAAGAACCTGCTGGTGCGCGTCGAAGGCACGCTGCCGCGCGGCTGCAGCGCCAAGGACATCGTGCTGGCCGTGATCGGCCGCATCGGTACGGCAGGGGGTACCGGCTACACGATCGAGTTCGGCGGCTCGGCCATCCGCGCGCTGTCGATGGAAGGCCGCATGACGGTGTGCAACATGGCCATCGAGGCGGGTGCGCGCGCCGGACTGGTGGCGGTGGACGAGACGACGATTGCCTACGTCAAGGGCCGTCCGTTCTCGCCGTCGGGCGTCGAATGGGACCAGGCGGTCGCGTTGTGGCGCGGCCTGCATTCCGACTCGGGCGCGCACTTCGATCGCGTCGTCGAGATCGACGCCAGCCAGGTTCGCCCGCAGGTGACCTGGGGCACGTCGCCCGAGATGGTGCTGTCGATCGAGGATCGCGTGCCGGACCCCGAGCGCGAGAAGGACGACGTCAAGCGCGGCGCGATGGAGCGCGCGCTGACCTACATGGCGCTGGAGCCGAACAAGGCGATCGGCGACATCCGCATCGACAAGGTCTTCATCGGCTCGTGCACCAACAGCCGCATCGAGGACCTGCGCGAGGCCGCCGCGGTCGTGCGCCGTGTCGGCGGCCGCATCGCCGCCAACGTGCGACTGGCGATGGTGGTGCCGGGCTCCGGACTCGTGAAGGAACAAGCGGAGCGCGAAGGGCTGGACGTGATCTTCCGCGCCGCCGGCTTCGAGTGGCGCGAACCCGGCTGCTCGATGTGCCTGGCGATGAACGCCGACCGCCTCGAGCCCGGCGAGCGCTGCGCCTCCACCAGCAACCGCAACTTCGAGGGCCGGCAGGGCGCCGGCGGCCGCACGCACCTGGTGAGCCCGGCGATGGCCGCGGCCGCTGCGTTGCACGGCCACTTCGTCGACGCCCGCCGCTTCATCTGAGAGTCATGACTGCCCCCGTCCGCGGAGTACCGCAGACAGCCCCCCGAGGGGGCCGCGGCCTTGCTCCGGAGCGGCCGAGCGCTGCGGCCGCGAAAAAATCGACTTCGTAGGAAAGAGAATCATGCAAGCCTTCACCCTGCACACGGGCCTCGTCGCCCCGATGGATCGCGACAACGTCGATACCGACGCGATCATCCCCAAGCAATTCCTGAAGTCGATCCAGCGCACCGGCTTCGGTCCGAACCTGTTCGATGCCTGGCGCTACCTGGATCCGGGCGAGCCGGGCCAGGATCCGGCGTCGCGCCATCCGAATCCCGACTTCGTGCTGAACCAGCCGCGCTACGCAGGCGCTTCGGTGCTGCTGGCGCGCGCCAACTTCGGCTGCGGCTCGAGCCGCGAGCACGCGCCGTGGGCGCTCGACCAGTACGGCTTTCGCGCCATCATCGCGCCCAGCTACGCCGACATCTTCTTCACCAACTGCTTCAAGAGCGGCCTGCTGCCGATCGTGCTGCCGGCGTCCGAGGTCTCGCGCCTGTTCGACGAGGTCGCTGCATTCGTCGGTTATCGCCTGACCGTCGATCTGCCGCGCCAGGTCGTCGTCAAGCCCGACGGCACCGAACTGCCGTTCGACGTGCAATCGTTTCGCAAGTACTGCCTCGTCAACGGCTTCGACGACATCGCCCTGACGCTGCGCCACGCCGACAAGATCCGCACGTACGAAGCCGAGCGCCTGGCGAAGATGCCCTGGCTGGCCAATCGCCTGGTCGGCTGACAGCCATGGCCTGGCCGCGTGCGCTGCAGTTCCGACGCCATTTCCAGCGCGTCGTGCTGACGCGGCCGTGGCTGACGTTCGTCGTGATGGGCCTGGCGTTCTTCTGCTTCGGCATGGTGTCGCTGAACCTGCTGCACCTGCTGCGCGCGAACGCCGACTTCCTGCTGGACAACGGCTTCATGGGCCTCGCCGACGGCGGCGCGCTGCAGCTGGTCGAGCTGATCGCCAATGGCTATGTCGCGATGCTGGCCTACGTCGTGCTCAAGACCTGCGAACACACGTTGTCGCACTGGCTGGCCGACACCACCCCCTTCGCGCCGTCGTCCACCGACGCCGAGCGCGATCCTTCCGAATCCAACCCTCCGCACTGACATGAAGATCGCAATCCTCCCCGGCGACGGCATCGGCCCCGAGATCATCGACGAGGCCGTCAAGGTACTTCACGCTCTCGAGCTGCCGTTCGAGATGGAGTCGGCCGACGTCGGCGGCACCGCCTACGCCAACCACGGCCACCCGTTGCCCGACGCCACGCTGGCGCTGGCCAAGGCGGCCGACGCCGTGCTGTTCGGCGCCGTCGGCGACTGGAAGTACGACAAGCTGGAGCGCCACCTGCGCCCCGAGCAGGCGATCCTGGGCCTGCGCAAGAACCTGTCGCTGTTCGCCAACCTGCGCCCGGCGATCTGCCATCCGCAGCTGACGCATGCGTCCAGCCTGAAGCCGGAGCTGGTGTCGGGCCTGGACATCCTGATCATCCGCGAGCTCACCGGCGACATCTACTTCGGCCAGCCGCGTGGCCGCCGCACCGCGGTCGACGGCCACTTCCCCGGCGCCGACGAGGCGTTCGACACGATGCGCTACAGCCGCCCGGAGATCGAGCGCATCGCGCACGTCGCGTTCCAGGCGGCGCGCAAGCGCGGCAAGCGCGTGACCAGCGTCGACAAGGCCAACGTGCTGGAGACGTTCCAGTTCTGGCGCGACGTCGTCACCGACGTGCATGCGCAGTACCCGGACATCGAGCTCGACCACATGTACGTGGACAACGCCGCGATGCAGCTCGTGAAGGCGCCCAAGAAGCTCGACGTCGTCGTCACCGGCAACATGTTCGGCGACATCCTGTCGGACGAGGCCGCGATGCTCACCGGCTCGATCGGCATGCTGCCGTCGGCCTCGCTGGACGCCAACAACAAGGGCCTGTACGAGCCCAGCCATGGCAGCGCGCCGGACATCGCGGGCAAGGGCATCGCCAATCCTTTGGCTACAATACTCTCTGCCGCCATGATGCTCCGCTACTCACTCCAGCAAGCCGACGCCGCCGACCGAATCGAGTCCGCGGTGAGCGCCGTGCTGGAAACCGGGCTGCGTACCGTGGACATCGCGTCCGCGGGCACGCGCACCGTGGGCACGCGCGAGATGGGCGACGCCGTCGTCGCGGCCCTTCGCGCCACGACCACCACGATCACGAAAACCACGAGCTGACGCTCCGCCTCGTTTCGCCCCTGCTTCCCACGAACAGAACCCCGGCGACGCGAGTCGAAGGGGCGGGAAGCAGGACAAGCGAAGGCTCCTTCGGGAGTCATGATCGACAAGTTCAAGGGCGTGCAGGGCACGCGACAAGGCGAACGACATGGCATTGACGGGACTCGTAGGCTGGCGCGGCATGGTTGGCTCCGTGCTGATGGACCGGATGCAGGCCGAGGGTGACTTCGACCTGATCGAACCGGTGTTCTTCTCGACGAGCGCGGCGGGCGGCAAGGCCCCGGCGCAGGCGAAGAACGAGACGACGTTGAAGGACGCCTTCGACATCGAGGCGCTCAAGCGCTGCGACATCATCATCACGTGCCAGGGCGGCGACTACACGACCGAAGTCTTCCCCAAGCTGCGCGCCGCGGGCTGGAACGGGCACTGGATCGACGCCGCCTCCACGCTGCGCATGAAGGACGATGCCGTCATCGTGCTCGACCCGGTCAACATGCCGGTGATCAAGAACGCGCTGGCCAAGGGCGGCCGCAACTGGATCGGCGGCAACTGCACCGTCAGCTGCATGCTGATGGGTGTGGGGGCGCTCTACAAGGCCGGGCTGGTCGAGTGGATGAGCACGCAGACCTACCAGGCGGCGTCGGGCGGCGGCGCGCAGCACATGCGCGAACTGCTGACTCAATACGGCACGCTCAATGCGTCGGTGCGTTCGCTGCTGGACGACCCGAAGAGCGCCATTCTCGAGATCGACCGCCAGGTCGCCGCGACACAGCGCGGGCTGTCGGCCGAGGAAACGAAGAATTTCGGCGTTCCGCTGGGCGGCTCGCTGATTCCCTGGATCGACAAGGATCTGGGCAACGGCATGACCAAGGAAGAATGGAAGGGCATGGCCGAGACCAACAAGATTCTCGGCCAGGGCGACGGTTTCGATGCCCCGGCGGTTCCGGTCGATGGTTTCTGCGTGCGCGTGGGCGCGATGCGCTGCCACAGCCAGGCGCTCACTTTCAAGTTGAAGAAAGACGTGCCGCTGGCCGACATCGAGGCGCTGATCGCTGCCGACAACGAGTGGGTGAAGGTCGTCCCGAATAATCGCGAAGCGACGCTGCGCGACCTGACGCCGGTGGCTGTCACGGGCACGATGACGATTCCCGTCGGCCGTCTGCGCAAACTCGCCATGGGCCCGGAATATCTCGGCGCATTCACGATCGGCGACCAATTGCTGTGGGGCGCGGCCGAACCGCTGCGCCGCATGCTGCGGATTCTTCTCGACAAGTAATCGACGCAAGTGAGCGTTTGCGCACGCGGCGATCGGGAGAACGTTGCGTGCGCGCAAACCCCCGCGAACGAAATATCTTGTTACCACTGCGGGAGCTCTACCCGGCAGGAAATAGGCCCGCGCGTGGCTTATTCGAGTATTTCGGGGTTAACTCTCCGCTTGCGGCGCGCGCGGCGCAGGCAAAATGCGCGCCTGCGCTGGTTTAACCCGGCGCCGTAGTGCGAGAATATTCGGACGAGGTAGCGGCCATACGGCAGACAGTTCCCGCTGGCGAGGGCTCAATGGATGAGCTTGTCAGCGTATCTTGCTGGTGCTATGGTCTTTTCCCTGACGGGCGTGGGCCTTTATTGTCCGCGCCAGTTACCGATGAACTCGTCGAGAGACCTGTCATTCAAGGCGATCTTGCAGAGATCGCCAATTTGCATTCGGGATACAAATTGAAGAATCGCTCGTTGGTCACCACTGGTCGCGCGCTGAACGTCATGGCCGCTGCGGCCCTGATCCTCCTGTCGACCGGTGCCTCGGCACTGGGCCTGGGGCGCGTGAACGTGCAATCCGTTCTGGGCGAGGCCCTGCGCGCTGAAATCGAAGTGACGAGCCTGAACGCGGAAGAAGCCTCTTCCCTGCGTGTGAGCCTCGCCTCTCCCGAGGCCTTCAAGGCGTCCGGCGTCGAATACAACCCGGTGCTCGTCGGCGCCACGGTCACGCTGTCGCGCCGCGCCGATGGCCGTCCGGTGCTGGTGCTGTCCAGCGACAAGGTCGTCCAGGAACCCTTCGTCGACGTCATCGTCGACTTCCAGTGGTCGACGGGCCGCCTGACACGTTCGTACACGCTGCTGATCGATCCGCCGGGACGCAACACCGCCGCCCAGCCGGGCACCACGGCCACCGCGCCGGTGTTCACCGCGCCGCCGCCCGTGGCTCGTGCGCCTGCGCCTGCGCCGGCCCCGCAAGTGGCTCTCGCGCCGGCTCCGACGCCGGCACCCGCCCCCGCACCGGCTGCTCGCGCACCGGCTCCGGCGCCCGTGGCCCGCACGCCGGCACCGAAGCCCGCGCCGAAGCCGGCACCCGCGCCGGTCGAGAAGACAGCCCCGGCCCCGGTGGCCAGCAGCGGCTCGTCGGCCGGCGAATCCACCGTCAAGGTGCACTCGGGCGACACGCTCACGTCGCTCGCCGCCAGCAACAACAAGCCGGGCGTGTCGCTCGACCAGATGCTGGTTTCGCTGTACCGCAACAACCCGCAGGCCTTCATCGACGACAACATGAACCGGATGAAGTCCGGCGTCACGTTGACCGTGCCGAGCGCGGACACCGCCAAGCAGCTGTCCACGGAAGAAGCGCACCAGGTCATCCAGGCCCAGAGCGCCGACTTCGCCGCGTACCGCCATCGCCTGGCCACCGGCGTCACCACCGTGCACACGGACGAGGGCAAGCGCGCCTCGTCGGGCAAGGTCGAGGCCAAGATCTCGGATCAGAAGACGGCGTCCGCAGCGCCCGCACCCGACAAGCTGACGCTGTCGCGCGGTACCGCCAAGCCGGGCGCGGTCGCGGCCGAGGCCAAGGACTCCAAGGAAACGCAGCGCAAGGCCGAAGCCGCGCGCGTTGCCGAATTGAGCCGCAACGTCGCTGAGCTGAAGCAGCTGGCCGATGCCAAGACGCCGCCGGCTCCCGTTGCGCCGGCCGCCAAGACACCGGCGCCCGCGCCGGCACTGCCCGCCATCGCGCTGGCGCACCCGACGCCTGCCCCGGCCCCGGTGGTCGCACCGAAGCCGGCACCCGTTCCGCCGCCCGCGCCGGTTGCGGCACCGGTGCCCGCGGCTGTCGCGTCGACGCCGCCGCCGGCCATCAAGCCCGCCGTCGTCGCGTCGGCGCCCGTCGCCGCAGCGCCGGCGCCTGCCGTCGTGGCGCCGGTCGTCGCTTCCGCGCCTGCCCTGGCCGCCAGCATCGCCGCTTCCGCGTCGACGGCGGCTCCGGTGGTCGCCGCGCACGCCTCGGCCCCGGTGCGTCCGCCGGTCGCGGCACCGGCTGCGGCCGACGACAGCTTCATGTCGACGCTGTTCGATCCGCCATACATTTTCCCGGGCCTCGCCGGCCTGGTCGTGCTGCTGGGCGGCTTCCTGTTCTGGCGTCGTCGCCAGGGTGGCGATCGCAACAAGTTCTCGGGCGAGACCTCGTTCATCGAGAGCAAGATCCAGCCGGATTCGTTCTTCGGAGCCAGCGGTGGCCAGCGCGTCGACACGCGCGACGGCGCGGCCAACTCGGCCTCGTCGTCGCTCAACTACTCGCTGAGCCAGCTCGACGCCATCGGTGACGTCGATCCCGTGGCTGAAGCCGACGTCTACCTGGCCTACGGCCGCGACCTGCAGGCCGAGGAAATCCTGAAGGAGGCGCAACGCTCCGACCCGGATCGCCTGGCCATCCGCACCAAACTGCTCGAGGTCTACGCCAAGCGTGCCGACCTGAAGACCTTCGAGACGCAGGCGCGCCAGCTGCAAGGCCTCACGAACGGGCAGGGCGAGGACTGGGTCAAGGCGCAGGAACTCGGCCGCCAGATCGATCCGACCAATCCGCTGTACGCCGAAGGCGGCGAATACGCCATCGTCGACACCGAACCGACGCCGCTGACGCCGCTGCACGACGACGCGGAAGAGATGACGCTGATGCGTCCGCCGGCCAAGAGCGCGGGCCACGCCGAGTTCTCGTCCACCGACCTGCCGATCGACTTCGATCACGACGAAGTGCCCACGGTCCAGCCGACCGAGATCGAGCCGCACAGCCCGCCGACCACGCACACCGAGCCGATGAACATCGACACGGCGCGTCAGCCGATCGCCGGCGGCGCCCACGACCTGCCGTTCGAAGTGAGCGATTTCGACCTCGAACCGGGTCACGTCGAAGTGCCGACCATCACGGCCGCGCCTCACGCCGCACCGACACCTGCGCCGGCGCACGCCGCGGGCGCGCCGTCGATCGACTTCGATTTCGGCGACCTGTCGCTGGATCTCGACAAGTCGGCACATGCGCCGCATGCCGTCGAGGAGCCCGAGCTGCCCGAGCTCGACATGCACGCTCCCGGCACCGACAGCGAGCCGATGGCCCGCAAGATCGAGCTCGCCGACGAGTTCCGCCGCATCGGCGACCATGAAGGCGCGCGCGAGCTGCTGGAGGAGGTCGTCTCCAAGGCCGAGGGCTCGTTGAAGTCACGCGCGCAGACGATGCTGGACGCCTTGGGTTAACCTTCGCGGGGTGAACTCTCCCACCCCTGAAGACACCATGAGCACGCCGGGCCTCGCGCCCGGCCAGCCTGAATCCGGGACCCCGTACTCGCCCGAGCAGGACGCCGCCGCCGACGCGGCCGTCCCGCCCGGGCGTGTTGCTTTGGGCATCGCCTATCGCGGCCAGAACTACCACGGCTGGCAGTCGCAGCCCGACGGCCGGACCGTGCAGGACAAGCTCGAGAAGGCCCTGGCCGAGTTCGTCGGCCTGCCGCGCGGCGCGGTCGTGGCGACCGTGTGCGCGGGCCGCACCGACGCCGGCGTGCATGCGCTCAACCAGGTGGTGCATTTCGATGCGCCGGTCTCGCGCGAGATCTTCTCGTGGGTGCGCGGCACCAATCGCTACCTGCCCGAGGACATCGCCGTGCAGTGGGCGCTGAACGTCGAGCCGGACTTCCACGCGCGCAACGGCGCGCGCGGGCGCAGGTACGCGTTCCTCGTGCGCGAGTCGGCGGTGCGCCCCGCCATCGAGGCCGGGATGTGCGGCTGGGTCTTTCGCCCCCTGGCCATCGACGCGATGCGGGAAGCCGTGCAGGCCTTGATCGGCGAGCACGACTTCAGCTCGTTCCGCTCGTCGGCTTGCCAGGCGCTGTCGCCGATCAAGGAGATGCGCCGTATCGATATCGCCCGTATCGGCGACTATTGGCGCTTCGATTTCGAGGCCAGCGCGTTCCTGCATCACATGGTGCGCAACCTGATGGGCGCGCTGATCGCGATCGGCAACGGCAACCAGCCGCCGGCGTACATGGCCCGGTTGCTGGCGGAGCGCGACCGCGCGCTCGCGCCGCCCACGTTCCCGGCCGCAGGCCTGTACTTCCTGGGTCCGCAGTACGACCCGCACCTGGCCGTGCCCAATCGCACCGCCGCGCACGACTGGCTGCCGCGCGTGCCACCCGAACTGGCGCGCCCCGACGAGTCGCATCCTTTCGTTTCCGGATCGGCACCCAGGCAATGACCTCTGTTCGCACCCGTATCAAGATCTGCGGCCTCACGCGCGAGCAGGACGTCGATGCCGCCGTGGCAGCCGGCGCCGATGCCATCGGCTTCGTGCTGTACGAGCGCAGCCCGCGCCACGTCACGGTCGCGCGCCTGGCCGAGCTGGCGCGGCGGCTGCCGCCCTTCGTCACGCCGACCTGCCTGTTCGTCAACGCCAGCCCCGACCTCGTCGACGCGGCCGTCGCGGCGGTGCCCCATGCGCTGCTGCAGTTCCATGGCGACGAGACGCGCGAGCAGTGCGAGCAGCCCGGCCGGCCGTACCTGCGCGCGGTGCGGATGGCGCCGGGCGTCGATTTGCTAGACTGTGCGTCTGGTTTCGCCAGCGCGGCCGGCCTGCTGCTCGATGCGTTCGTCGAGGGCTATGGCGGCGGTGGAAAGGCTTTCGATTGGTCTCAAATTCCTCCAGGCGTCCCCCTTCCAGTCGTTTTGTCTGGTGGGTTGAATCCTGCAAACGTGATCGATGG
>FTIF01005289.1_pt1 | contig 10879 bp, 9 predicted proteins | sample 1658001 | NCBI WGS metagenome assembly FTIF01 (sample SAMEA3914789, study PRJEB12502) | metagenome | biome: forest; material: soil | place: Canada | collected 2011-07-03 | depth 0.3 m | reverse complement strand
TCGACGCCGATGCCCACCGCCAGCGCCAGCACCGGCAGCGTCGCCACCTTCATGCCGATGTCGAGCGCGGCCATCACCGCATAGCCCATCACCGACACCAGGGCCAGCGGCAGCACGATGCAGACGATGCCGCGCCAGCTGCGGAAGCACATCCACAGCAGCAACAGGATCACCACGTAGACCCACAGCACCACGCGGCCTTCCTGCGCCTCCACCACCTCATTGGTGGCGGCCATGACGCCGACATTGCCGGTGGCGAGTGCGAAGTTGACCGGGCAGTCCTTGGGCATGCCCTCGTACTTGGTCTGCAAGTCCTTCTGCCGCGCCTGCGCATCGGTGAATTTGGCCGGGTTGGGCGTTTCACCGGACTCGCCGAATTTGATGATATCGTCCTGCGCCTTCTTCAGCCCCTGGAAAGTGGCGTACTGGGCATCGCAGTAGGCAGCGTCGACGTCCTTGGTGCGGGCGAAGAAGTCCTCGCGGTTCTGCGTGTTGAAGCGCTTCACCTCGGCGACGATGCGGGCCACGGTTTCGGCCTTGTGGTCCTTGGTGAACATGTAGACCGCGATGGCGTCGCAATCGTCGTTGAGCATGCCGGAACTGGTCGGCACCAGCGCCGTGGCCTGGGCCAGGGCGAAGTGGTTGCGCGGCAGCACCAGCGCGTTGAGTCGCCCCTCGGACAGGCCCTGGTAGGCCAGCTTGGCCAGGGTCAGCATCGACAGCGAGGAGGCCACCCCGGGTGTGTTGTCCATGTCCCAGGAGAAGCGGTCGACCTGGTTCATCAACTGGTAGTCGACGCAGCCGTTGGGCTTGGACTCGGCTATGACCTTGAGCTGATCCACCGCGATCTGGAAATTGTTGGTGATCGCGTTGAAGTCCTGGTTGAAGCGCGAATCCGGGCGCAGCTCCGGCACGCCCTTGATGGCGTCGCCGATCTTCAGGTCCTGCTTGCCCCACATGGCCCAGCCGAGCACCACGCCGCAGCTGATCAGGATGGCGGTCGCGACTTTCGGCTTGGTGACGCCCGACAGCCACCACCAGACCTTGTCCAGCACCGCGTCCTTCTTGTTCTGGCGCTCGATGAACGCATCCACGTTCTTCAAGCGGATCATGGTCAGCCAGATCGGCACCAGCATCTTGTTGGCGACGATGATGGCGAGGCCGCCGAGGACGGCGTTGATCGACATCTCGCGGATGGTCTCGATCTTGATCAGGTAGATGGTGGCGAAGCCGGCGACGTCGGTGAGCAGGGCGATGGTGCCGGCGATGGCCAGGCGGCGGAACGTCTCCAACGAGGCGTCGTAGCTGTTCCTGCCGTGATGCACTTCGTCGACCCAGGCGTTGACGTATTGCACGCCGTGCGACACCGACACCGCCAGGATCAGGAACGGCACCAGGATGGCGAACGGGTCCATGCCGAAGCCAAAACAGCGCAGCGCGCCCATCTCCCAGATCACCGCGACGATGGAAGAGCCGAGCGGGATCAGGCCGAGCTTGAACGAGCCGCAGTAGACCCACAGCAGGATGCCGGTGATGACCAGGGTCAGCATGAAGAAGCCGGCGACCTGCATCGCCGCATTGGTCATGTCATGGACGATCTTGGCGAAGCCGATGATGTGGACGTGGATGCCGTCCTTCTCGTACTTCGCGCGCAGCTTCTCCAGATAGGCGCCGACCTTGTTGTAGTCGAGCTTGGTCGGATCGCTATGCACGCGCAGCACGTTCTCGCGGAAGTGCTCGATCGCGGCCTGGGTCTTGTCCTGCGTCGCTAGGGTGATTTTTTGGCTGTAGTCGGCGGCAGGCGCCGCCGCGGCGTCCGCTCCCGCAGCGGGTGCAGCGGCCGCTGCCTGGTCGGCAACTGGTGCTGCATCGCCGCCGCCGCTGCCATCACCATCAGCTGCCGGAGTTGCCGCCTGCTCGGCCGGCACCCGTTCCAGCAGTTCGGTCATGATCAGCGCGCCGCGCTGATCGTTGGTGACGAAGCGGCCGATGGCCTGTGCCTTGGCGACGTTGGACTTGACCTTCTGCAGCACCTCCGGCGTCGGCGCGTAGTCGTGCGGAATCACGGTGGAGCCGGCCAGGCCGCCTTCCACGTTTTCCACGTAGAGCAGGTTGGGGGTGAAGATCGACATGACGCGCGCACGGTCCGCGCCGGGCAGGAAGAACACGTCGTCGGTGGCGTGCTGCAGCGCGTCCATGAACTGCGGGTTGTAGATCTCGCCCTTTTCCTTGTCCTGGATCAGCGCCACCAGCACCGTGTTGGCGCCGCCGAAGTCCTTGTAGTACTGCCGGAACTTCTGCATGTAGGGGTGATCCATCGGCACCGTCTTGAGCCAGCCGGCGTCCGGTTCCAGGCGCATGGTCTGCACGAAGAAGAACAGCGTCAGCACGATCAGGATGATGTGCGTGAGATGTCGCCGCGTGTAGATGATCGGCTCGACCGCGCGCAGAATGGCGTCTGCCACGGGCCCCGTAATTGCCTTGCCTGCCATGAGCCGTACTCCCTAAATCGCCCTGAACCGCCCTAAATTGTCGAATCGACTGTTCCCGCTGCGGAGCCTGAGTTACAGGTCTGGCACATGAGAAGATGTTTTTTGAATGCGCTTCTTTAGCTGCGCCGTTACTGCAAATTCACGCGCTTGATCCCGGAAGTCCCCACCGTGAACAGCGCGCCGCCGTCCATCAGCGCGGCATTCATGTTGATGTCGGTATCGACCGTCACCCGCTTCAGCGCGGCGGCGGCGAGGTCCACCTGCATCACGCGGCCGTTCTGTCCCACCAGCAGAATGCTGCCGTCGGCCGCGGCCGCCCCGCCGAACAGAGGCTCAGTGTCATCGTGCTGCAGATGTACCCAGCCGGCCACTTCACTCACCGGGTTCTGGTTGTTGCCGGCGTTTTCGGCATCCGATGCGGCTGCCTGCATCGCCGCCAGTTCCTTGGCGCCGAGCGGGGCCGCTTTGGCCACATCCGCGGCGTAGAAGGCGTTGCCGCGCAAGCCGAAGGTCAACACACCGGCATTGCCGGTGGCCAGCGCACCGAAATACGAGCCGGTGTAGGGCGACTTGAGCCGCGTCCAGGTCGCCCCCTTGTCGCTGGAGCGCGCCAGGAAGCCGCGCTCGCCGGCCAGCAGCAGGCTGCCGTTGCCGAGCGCGACCAGGTTGTACAGGTTCGGCGAATCGGCGAACGCGTCGCTGCTCACCGCATCCCAGGTTTTGCCGCCATCGGCGGTTTTCTTGAGCGTGCCGTTGGCGCCGGCCAGCAGGCCGTTGTCCGTATCGAAGAACAGGATGTCGAAGTAGGGCTTGCCCCAGGCCGCGTCGAACTGCTGCAGCTTCCAGCTCTTGCCGCCGTCCGCGCTGTCCAGGATGGTGCCGTCATAGCCGACCGCCCAGCCATGCGTGGCATCGAGGAAGCGCACGCGGGTCAGGGTGGTGTCGGCGGGCGCCGCCACCTGCTGCCATTTGCTGCCGTCCGCCGATATCAGGATGTTGCCGCGTTGCCCAACCGCCACCCAGCCGGAACCGGCGCGGGTCAGATCGAGCAGCAGCGACGATACGGCGCGCGCCGCCGGCTTGGCCGGCGTCGGCACCAGGGTGGTGTCGGCTCCGGTGTCATCGCTGTTGTCCTCGGCCTGCGCCAGCAAAGTGCCGCAGGGCGCAAGCGCGGCGATGCCCGCGACGATGATCAGTTTTCGCCAATGCTTCATGAACCTGCTCCCTTGAGCGCGCTGATGTGTCCAGGCTCTTTGGCCCCGGATGCCTTGCAGTGCCGCGCGTATCGGGGAGCACCTGGACGGTGGCTCCCCGATACGTTTGCTACGCGAATGCCCTGTAACGAACGGACATTCGCCAGGCTGTCTCTATTTGGTCTGAGACTTGTGATTCAGATTGTTGGGCGAGAAGTAATCGTCCTTGAAGTCGACCTTGAAGTCGGAGATCTTGTCTTCGTTGGACAGGGCGGTGATGAAATAGCGGCCGCTCTGCAAGTCGTAGATGATTTCCGGGATGCCGGTGACGGTGGGCACGAAGGGCACGGTGATCAGCTGCGCTTCCTGCACCTTCCACAGCTGGTCGCGGTTGTCGTAATCGTCGACCGCGGCGATGGCCCAGCTGTCCTCGTCGACGTAGAAGGTGCGCCGCTTGAACTGGTGGCGCAGGCCGGCCTTCAGCGTCGCGTCCACCACCCACACGCGGTGCAGCTCGTAGCGCGCCAGGTTCTGGTTGATGTGGCCGGGGCGGATGATGTCCTTGTACTTGATCAGCGGGGCGTTGATCAGGAAGGAGTCGTAGGCAATGTACATGTCCTTCTTGCCCAGCAGCTTCCAGTCATAGCGATCCAGCGCGCCGTTGAACAGATCGACCTGGTCGTTGAACTGCTCGCCGTCGGTGCCGATGTAGGGATTGTCGTAGCCCACGTCCGGCGCGCGGTTGACGCGGCCCAGGCCGGGATTGTAGATCCAGGCATCGCGGCCGCTGCCGCCGGCGCCGGAGCTTTCATGCACCAGGATCAGCTGGCCGGCGACGCGCGGCGGCGACAGCACCTCGGAGAGGTAATACAGCAGGATCTTGGTGCCGGGGTTGGCTTCCTTCAGGTTCGAGTACTTGAACTTGACGTCCTCGACCAGCTTGGTGATCTTGTAGGAACCGTCCGACTTGACGATGGCCTGGTTGTTATAGCGCCGCACCGCGGACCCGCGATAGCGCATCTTGTGGTTCCACAGCACTTCGGCGCCGGTCTTCGGGATCGGGAAGGGGAAGCCGAGCACTGCGCCCTCGACGTCGTCGGTGCCCTTGAGGCTGGCGCTGGTGGCGTTCTTGATGGTGGCCTGGTTGATCTGATCCGGGAAGAAGGCGCTGCGCACCGTCGGATACACGATCATCTTGTAATCCGGGTACTTGGCGAACATCGCCTTCTGACCTGCGGTCAGATGCTCGGAATACTTGGCCAGGTTGTCCTTGGTGATGATGAACTGCGGCGCTTCGAACTTGCCGCCGCCGCCGATCTGCTCGCGCTGCTTCTTGGCCAGCGCCTGCAGATTGCCGTCGGCGGGGAAGCCCGGCACCTGTTTAGCCGCGGCTTGCTGGTCGGCGCTCAGCTCGGAGACGCTTTTCGGCAGCTTGGCGAGAATGGCGTCGATCTGCTTGGAGATCGCCGGATAGTCGGCGATGGTGAAGCTGTCGAGATACTTGAGCAGGGCGTCGAAATCGCCCGGGCTCTTGGTGCGCACGATCTCGAACTGCTGACGCAGGATTTCCAGGCTTTGCGGCGTCTGGTTCTTGATGCTGTCGTCGAAGTTCTTGCCGCCGATCCAGGCGGGGATGGTGCCGTCGCTGTTGCCCGCGGCGGTGGCGCCGACCGCGGTCAAGTCCTTGCCCAGCCGCGCTGCTTCGTCGGCTGTGGCCGTGGCGTAGGCCGTGGAGGACAGGGCAAGGCAGGCCGTTCCGGCCGCCAGTGCCACCCATTGTTTCCTGTTCATGAAGTTTCTCCTGTCTGCCGCTCAAGCCCGATCAAAGAAATTTCGATGCCGAGGCATCGTCTCAGAAGGTGTATGAAATCGCCATGCCGATGACATCGCGGTCGCGCTGCGTGTTGACGGTGCCGCCGCCGGTCGAGCCCTGGTAGAAGACCTGACCGCTCCACTGTTGGCCGCTCTCGATCTGGGTACCGACCACGTAGGTCTTGGTGCCGGCGATGAAGTTCTGCACCGGCTGCGGCGAGATGCCGGAAACGTCCTGCTGCCATTGCAGCGAAGGCTTGAAGTTCAGGTCCCAGAACAGATTGTCGTACTCGAACTGCGCCAGGATGCGGTAGCCCCAGGCGAAGCTTGAGGCGAAGCCGTGCGTCTGCTGGGTCGGGTTGAGGCGCCGCGAATCGGTCTGGCCGCCATTGCCGGTGCCGTCGGCGCCGGGGCTGGCGTGGGTGTCGTTGTTGTCGCCGCCTTCGAGTTGCAACTGGCTGCGATTGGGCATGTTCCAGATATGGGTGAAGCCCACTTCGGTCAGCACCAGGATCTGGTCGGCGCCGATGGGGTTGTCGCTGGCGCCAATGGCACGAATGCCGGTGAAGTCGAGCTGGTCAACCACCAGGCGCTCATAGCCGTGAATGACCTGGTTGGGCTGGGTGGTAAAGCCGCGGTAGCTTTCCAGGTAGTCGGGAACGGCGGAACGACGTCCCGGAATGGTCACGCCGCCGCTGCCGACGACGTTGAGTATGGTCGGCAGGCCCTTGAGCAGGGCGGTGGCGTCCTGTAGCAACTGGGTGGGGTTGCCGACCGGCAAGGTGGTGATGATGCTGCCGAGCGAGGCGACCGTCTGCTGGATGGTGGCCGCATCCAGGCCCAGATTCAGATCCTGCTTGGGGAACGCTGGCTGCAGGCCGGCGAAGATCAGGTCGGTGGCATCCACCTGCACCGGCATATTCGGGCGGATCGAGTATTCCCCGGCCAGCGACCACTTGCCGATATTGGTGTTGAAGCTGGTGCCGAACATCTGGATGTCTTCCGGATAATCGGCAAAGATCTTCAGCGTGTCGATCGGCAACGGTTCCTTGCCCGAAACCGGATTGAGTCCGATGAAGCCGTTGCAGTCGATGAAGGCATTGACGAAGCTGGTGGAATCGGACATGCACGACTGGTCGGTCGCGATGGCGCTCAGGTAGGGTAGCTGGCTGTGATAGTTGAGCGCATAGAAGCTGATTTCGGTGCCGCCGTTGAGGTCGGCGGCGTAATAGGTCAGCTTGCCGCCGAACTGGCCCTGATGACGCGGTTCGCCGTATCGTTCGTTCAGGACCTGGCCGGTCAGCGAGCTGTTCGAGATCGCATTGCCGGGAAACGGCAGGCGCGCCTGGCCCAGTGGATCTTCATGGAACTGGCCCAGGGAAATCAGGGCGGTGTTGCTCTTGAGGATATCCAGGAACGAATAGAAGCTGCCGCTGGGCTCGGCGGTCGCCTTCTCCCAGCCCAATTCGTAAACCAGGTCGATCGACAGGTTGTCCACCAGCTGGGTGCCGAGCAGGATCGCCGGGGTGGGGCGGAAGTACTCGTTGATCGGTGTGCCGGGCTGGTGCAGCAGCACCGAGCTGGGCGGGTTGATCTGGCTGATGCTGTTGAGGGCGTTGAAGGTCGACTCGCCCCAGCGGATGTGCTGATAGCCGACGCTGGCCGTGAAATCGTGATCGATTACGTTGAACTTGCCGGTGACGAAGGCATCCTTCAGTTGCCAGTCCTGGCCCAGCTCATGCGCCACTGCAGGATCGCGAATCGTCGTCGAGGGCTGGAAGGTGGTGTCGGGGTGGCGCTCGTTCTTGCTGTAGTTGATCGGGTCGTAGAAGCCGAAGGCGCTGATCTTGAGCGTGATGTTCTTCCACGACAGAGTGAAATCCTCGCTCAGCTTGGAAATCCCGGAAACCAGGCCCCATTGCCGGTAATTGAGATCGCCGTTGTCCTTGTTGGAGCCGAAGTAGGCGCCAGGCGCATTGACCAGCTTCTGGTTCTGCGTGGCGTCGCCGGCGAAGGAAATGCAATCGCTGGGGCCGCACAGATTGGGATTGAGGTTGAGCTTGCCGATCAGGCGGCTATCCGGATTCTCGGTGCGCACCGCCGCGCCGAACGACAGGCGGCTCTTGATATTGCCGGTGAAGTCGCCGAACTCGAAGTCTTCGGCCACGGCACTGCCGCCCACGGCAAGCGCGCCAAGCAACAACCAACGCAGACGCTGAATCCGCATCTTTTCTCCTCCCTCACACATAGCCGCGGCCTTGCTCTGGTTCGGGGGCTCCGCCGTAACGGAACCCTGGGCTCGCCAGTGCCTTGTTTGGATCGATCATAGCGCCAAACACCTTGACGGCGCATGACACAGTGTTGAATGTTACATCATAAAATGGCAATGTCATCAGCGCTGCTCCCGCACCATCCTTGGTTTCGGGTACTGCTCAGGCGTGCGCGACCGGCTTGGCCAGCGCGCGCAGGGATTCGGTCAGACGGGCGACCACCGCGGCACCCTGGGATTCGGCAACGCGGGCGGCGCGGGCCTGCCCGGCGTTGTCCATCAGCGCCACCAGGGGCAACAGTTGAGCCCACAGATCGGCCGAGTCGGCCGCCTGGATGAAGGCCGCCAGCACCTTGTCGTTCTGCAGTGCCGGCATATTGATCAGATGACGCTGGCTGTCGCTGTCCATCAGCGCGATCAGCTGCACCAATTGATGCCACAGTTCGGCCGAGTCGGCGGCCTGGATGATGGCGATCAGCACCGCTTCGTTCTGCAAAGCGGGCAGGTTGATCAGGCGGCGTTGGCTGTCGCTGTTCATCATTGCAACCACCGGCAGCATCGCCGGCCACAGCCCCTGGGCCTGGGTGCTTTCGATCATCCGGACGATGGCGCTTTCTTCCAGCTCCGCCGCCAGGTTGGCCATCTGCCGCCGCTGTGCTTCCTCGATGCTGTTGATCATGGCCAGGGCTTCCGGCCACAGCTCGGCGTCGCCGCCGGCCGCCACCCGCACGATATTGAGCAGCCGCTCGCGCGGCAGGAGATCGATGATGTCGCTGAGGCGCTGCTTGTCCTCGACGAAGAAGCCGATGCGCAGCAGGGTCTCGTCGTCGCGCAGATCGGCCATGGTGGCGCGGATGGCGTCGTCATCGAGGCAGTCGACGAAGCGGCCCATGGTGATGTACTCGCCGCGCCGGGCCAGCTCGCGCGATACCTCGACCACCCGGTCTCCCGGCATCGCCGCGATCACATCCCTGGCGGAGCGCGGGTCCAGCTCGATGCACAGGTCGGCGAGGAAGCCGGCCTTGAGGCGTTTGGAGATTTCCACCGCCCGTTCCGGCGGCAGCAGGCCGGTGGTGCGGGCGCACAGCAGCGGTCCGATCGCCTTCTCGGCGATGATCGCGATCAGCTGCGCCGGCAGTAGCTTGGTGGTGGCGGCGATGCGCTGGAACAGCTTGCGATCGGCATCGAACAGCGAGGCGCTAGTCTGCTCGCGTAGGCGGCGGATGGCTGCCGCGTCGAGCTTGTGCAGGTATTCAAGCTGGCTCGGCGGCGTGCCGAGGACGCGGGCCAGCTTCAGGACTTCGGCGCGTTGGGCTAGTGTGCTCATTCGGGCTAGGGCAGCAGGATTTTGCGGACCGGGCCGCGCAGCAGCATCGGGATATGCCCCAGTGCGCTTTCAAAGGCGCGCTGCAGCTGTTCCTGCTGGGCGCGGCGGGCACGGCGCACGGATTGGGTCAGGGAGTCGATCTCGGCCGGGCTCAGGGCCGCAAGGTCGGGCAGGGACTTGCCGCCGAGTTCCTTGGACAGAGCCGCCAACTGCTTTTCGCTCACTGCTCCTCCCGCGTGGTCATGCCCTGGCTGGCACGAGTGCGGCGGCTGTACGTGCAGCCGCCTGATTCTGTTTGAGTTGCTGCGAGACTATCGGTGCGGCCGGCTGCTTGCATTGACTGCGCACGCTGCGTCCCTTGTCATTTGGGCCTATTCACCTGTTGAACCAGCGGGATGTTCACCCGGGCTAGCCCTCGATTGCGCCAATTTGAGCTGCCGCGCGATCAGGAACAGCGGCAGCATCACGCTGACCGCGACCGCCAGGGACAGCACGATATAGAGCCAGACATAGCGGATGCCGAGCCGGCGCGCCTCGACCAGCATGAGGATGAAGACCGCCAGGCAGACGAACAGGATATCGTTGGCCAGCGAAGCCGCGGCAGGGTTGGCATAAGCCTGGCGGATGAAGCCCAGCGCGCCGCCGTTGTCCGGCAAGGCAAAGAACTCGAGATTGTGCGACCAGGTGGCCAGCAACGCGCCCAGGGCAAGGGCCGCATACAGGGCGATCAGCGATTTGTCGGTGCCGGTCATCGGGCGCTCCTCCTGTTTCGACTGTAATGACTGCTAGGCCGTGCCTTCCAGAATCAGTCGGGCCACTTCGGGCGGATCGTCCCACATCGGCACGTGGCCCCAGCCCTTGGGATCGAGCCAGCGGACGCGGGCAGGCAGTTCCTCGCGCAGCCGGCAGGCTTTGGTCAGCAGCCAGTCGCGGGTGCCGAAGGCCACCGTCACCGGCACCTCGATGCCGGCGCAGCCGCTCACCGGCACCAGGGATTCAAAGGTCTCATCGAAGGCAGTGGCGCCGCTGAAGGTCAGCGCCGCGTCGGTGGCTTCCTCATTCGTCATGCGGCCGCAGCGCGAGGACATCGGCACCGCCATCAGCAGCGTGCGCAACGGCTTGATGCGCATCAGCGCCAGGCTCAGGCGCGGAAAGCTGCGCAGGTTCCAGCGCAGCACGGCGAAGATCAGCTTGAGGCGCGGTGGTGTCTTGCCTCGCCACAGGCCGCCGGGCGATAGCGCAACCACGCTGCGTGCCAATCCCTGCCGCCCTGCTTCCAGCGCCAGCATGCCGCCCATCGAGTTGCCGGCGATGTCCACCGGCCCTTCGATTCCCAGTTCGCGCAGGGTAGCGAACAGGGCGGCGACCAGGTTGCTCTGGTTGGGCACGGTGCTGGCCGGCAGCGGCGGGGTTTGGCCGAAGCCGGCCACGTCGAAGGCGAGGACCCGCCGCTCTTGCGCCAGCAGGGACAGCACCGGCTTCCAGGCGGCGTGTGACATGCCGATGCCGTGCAGCAAGACCAGCGGCCGGCCGCTGCCTTGATCGATGTGATGCCAGGGCATCAGCGCAGCTCGGCCGAGGACTTGCCGAGCAGGCGCCGCGCCACGATCAGCAGCTGGATCTGCTGCGTGCCCTCGAAGATATCGAGGATCTTGGCGTCGCGCGCCCATTTCTCCAGCAGCTCGTTCTCGGCGTAGCCGATGCTGCCGCACAGCTCCACGCATTTCAGCGCGATGTCGACACAGCTGCGGCCGGCCTTGGCCTTGGCCATCGAGGCCTGCAGCGA
>FTIF01005989.1_pt1 | contig 10895 bp, 8 predicted proteins | sample 1658001 | NCBI WGS metagenome assembly FTIF01 (sample SAMEA3914789, study PRJEB12502) | metagenome | biome: forest; material: soil | place: Canada | collected 2011-07-03 | depth 0.3 m | reverse complement strand
TGTGGCTGGGCCTGGTGTGGATCGCCCGCCTGTTCTGCCTGCGCCAGCACCTGCCGCTGGCGGTGTTCAAGGTGGTGGTGCCGATCCTGCTGTCGCTGCTGGTGATCCGGCTGACGGTGCGCGTGATGCGCGTCGCGTTCCCGAAGTCGGGCGTGGTGCGCGCGGTCGAGAAGACGGTCTCCTGGCTGGCCTGGGGCGGCGTGGTGCTGTGGATCACCGGCGTGCTGCCGTCGTTCATCGACGCGCTGGACGAGGTGCACTGGAAGATGGGCTCGAGCACGATGAGCCTGGCCACGATCCTCGAGGGCGTCATCGTCGCCGGCGCCGTGCTGATGGTGACCCTGTGGGTCTCGGCGGCGATCGAGTCCAGGCTGCTCAGGGGCGCGGTCGGGCAGCAGTTGTCGTGGCGCAAGGCGGCGTCCAACCTCGTGCGCGCCGTGCTGGTCTTCGTCGGCCTGCTGCTGGCGTTGTCGGCGGTGGGCATCGACCTGACCGCGCTGTCGGTGCTGGGCGGCGCGATCGGCGTCGGCCTGGGCCTGGGCCTGCAGAAGCTGGCGGCCAACTACGTCAGCGGCTTCGTGATCCTCGCCGAGCGCGCACTGCGCATCGGCGACACGGTCAAGGTGGACGGCTTCGAGGGGCGCATCACCGACATCACCACGCGCTACACCGTCATGCGCGCGCTCAACGGCCGCGAGTCCATCGTGCCCAACGAGATGATGATCACGCAACGCGTGGAGAGCGCCACGCTGGCCGATCCGCGCCTGGCCCTCAACACCGTGGTGCAGGTGGGCTACGACACCGACCTCGACGCGCTGGTGCCCAAGATCCTCGAGATATTCCCCGGCATCAAGCGCGTGATCGCCGACCCGAAGCCCGGCGTGCAGCTGAGCGCCTTCGCCTCCGACGGGCTGGAGCTGACGGTCTCGTTCTGGATCTCCGATCCCGAGAACGGCACGGGCAGCGTGAAGTCCGACGTCAACATGGCGTTGCTGCGGCTGTTCAACGCGAACTCGATCGAGATTCCGTTCCCGCAGCGTGTCGTTCGTGTGATACCGGTGCAGGGCGGGCTGGAGGCCCAAGGGGTGATTCCGGGTTCGCAGTCCTCGCCGACCGCGACGACGTCTTCGGCGCCGGCGGCGAGCGCCGAGGAACTGCAGGATGCGCCGGCGTCCCGGGGCCAGGGACCCGGATTCCTGGAGCCGGGTGGCGCCGCGGGGGCGTGAACATCGGCCATTGGGTCCTCCGGCAGGCTCACCAGGAGTCCACCAGGCTCGAGAGGCGCCGGCAATCGAGCAGCAGCGTCGGCTTCTTGCCCATCGCCAACCAGAACCAGTCCAGCGGCCCCTTGTCGAAGAGCGCTGAAGGGTCGTCCGGACGAGTGGTGACGCCCCGGTCGTCGGTGTCGAATACGGCCAGCGCGAAGGCGTCGAGCTTGTCGACATGCACGGCGACCCATAGCGGATCGACGCCTGCGCGTTGCCACGCCACCATCGAACAGATCGTCAGCGTGTAGGGCGGGTCGGGCGAAGGGTCGGTGGCGATGAAGCGGTTCGACCGGCCGACCCGCGTCGCTTGCGCGCGAACGATCAACTTGTTGACGCTCACGTCGTACAGATCCACCGACAGGCGGTCCACGCGCGTGAGGATGTTGGCGAGGAGCGGCAGGTCGGCCAGCACGCTCGCGTCGTCGAGCGGGTTGTCGAGGAACTCGAACGGACGGGTGACCGTGTCGCCGTTCACCACCTCCGACAGTCCTCCGCCGATCACCAGCGCCTGCAAGTCGACGAGCTTGCGCAGCGGCTCCAGCGTGGCGATCTGGTTGCCCGCGCAGTTGAGAGCCTGCAGGCTGACCAGGTCGGCCAAGGGAGCCAGACTCACGACTGAGTTGGCGCTTATGTCGAGGTGCTGGAGTGCGCCCAGGCTGCCCAACGGTTGAATATCCGTCAGCCGGGCCTCCGCGGCTGAAAGACCCGTCAGGGTGGGGAATGCTTCGACCCCGGTCAAATTGTTGAAGGCCTTCGAGTCGACGGAAATGTCGATCAGCGGCGCGTCGAGGATGCCGGGCAGGCGTTCCAGGGAAGTGAATCGGTTGGCGATGGAGTCGTCGATGTCGAGCTTCGTGACCTGCAAGGCGGCGCGCTCGGCAGCCTCGGCATCGATGTCGGACGCGGCCTGGTTGAGCATCCCGGCGACCTGCTGTCCGACCGCGAGGATGATGGTGCGCTCGTCGTGGAGCAGCGTCGGATCCTGCCGCTTCTCCCACCATCCCCCGAAACCGGTCGGGCCGGACCCTGGCAGGACGGCGCTCATTGCAGGCATTCGCCCACGATGACATTGCCCAGCGTGGACGGCGCTCCGCCATCGATGACGAGGGACATCGTGTAATCCCCGGCCGGCAGGTTGAACGTCAGCGAGCGCGACGTCGATGTGCCGGCCGGGAGGGGGTCGCATTGCAATTCCTGGCTGTCACCCGACCCTTGATCGTCCAGGTCGAAGATGTCCTCGTACGGTCCGGAGTCCTCGTCCCCGGCGTTCCGTTCCTGCCACGACACGGTGAAATCCTGTCCGGCGCACGGGTCGACCGGGGCGGTGACGAAGGTGGTTTGATCATCGAGGACGATGGTGGAAGTCATTCTGGTTCCTTGTGTCGGAGTCATGCGCCGGGCGTCCGTCAGGACCGCGGCGCCCGAACCGGTCGGACGCCTCGGGGAACCGGGGCCTCCGAGCGTCGACTCTAGAGACGGCGCTCGCGCTGCGGAATACCGTCTTCGGGCATGGGGGGCTCGCGCATCGACGGGATCCCGGGAGGCCGCGCGCTGGAGGGTCGCGACCGCGGGACCCGCTCAGGCGCCTGGCGCTGCGAGCGTTCCGGGGAGCGCCCCGCCTGCGGCGGGCGCGCCCGGCACCGCGTCCCACGGCAGGTCGAGCGTGACGACCGTCCCGCGCTCCTGGCCGCGCTCGACGACCAGCGTGCCTCCGAACTGGTGCGCCCTGGTGTTCATGTTGCGCAACCCGCGCCCGGCGGAGCCCGTTGCGGCAGCGATGCCGATGCCGTCGTCGACGATGCGCAGGCGGACCCGACCGTCTCGTGCAGAGAGCGAGAGCTCGACCCTGCTCGCGCCCGCGTGCTTGGCGACGTTCGTCAGCGCCTCCTGCGCCACGCGAAGCACCTGCAGCGTGGTGTGGGGCGCCATCTGCAGGGTGTCGCCGGGAACGTCCATCGCCCACTCGCAACGCACCGAGACCGCCTGCAACTCAGCCTCCCAGCGGAACATGAAATCGCCGAAGGCGGTCAGCAGGTCGTGATCGTCCGGGGAAAGGGCTTCGAGCGCGAGCCGCATGTCCGAGATGCATGCACGCAGCGAGGACGCCATCTGCGCCGTGTCCATCGCACCCCGCTCGACACGCGACAAGGAGGTGAACAGCTTGGAGCCCAGGCCGTCGTGGATCTCGCGCATGATGAGCTTGCGTTCCTCGGAAGCCGCGTTCTGCCGCTCCAGTTCCGCTAGCCGGTTGAAGTTGGCCGCCAACGCCGTCTCGCGGTCCGCGATGCGGGACTCGAGCGTCTCGTTGAGCTCGCGCAGCGCCTTGACGCTGCGCACGAAGCGGGTGGACAGCAACACCCCCATCGCCACGAGCAGGAGGTCGGCGCCATAGTGCAGCAGGAAGTAGCGCTGGCCGGCCCAGGCAGGCAGGAAGCGCTCGATCTGTTCGGGCTTCCACACGACCAGATAGTCGTGCACCCCGGCCAGCGTGGCGATCGCCAACGCGGTCGGCAGCAACAGCGATGCGATGGTGCGTCGGTGCCAGGCGGTCATGAACGACACCACGACGGTGCCGACGCCGATGGGAATGAGGCCGGCGGTCCAGAGTCGGTTGACCTGTGCGTCGCCGCCCAGGCCTTGCACGGCCAGCCAGGCCGGCCCGGCCGCCCAGTAGGCCAGCAGTCCGCGTTCCGCCCACCGGTTGTGCAGTCCGGCGAGGCGACCGGCGAACAGCGCCAGCACGACGATGAAGCCCCCCGTGCTCGCGAGGTAGACGAGACGCCACCATGGCCAGCGATCGGGCGGCACGGTTTCCATCACGAAAGTCAGCGTGCGAATGCCCCACATCGACACCGCCAGGCCGAACCAGCCGTACAACACCTCCTCCGGCAGGCGCCACCAGATCAGCAGCACCAGCATCGCGACGATCAGGCAGCCCCCCACCGTCAGCTCGGGCATCGTGTGCACCCAGAAGTAGCGGCGATCGTGCTGGAGCTGCAGCTCCGCCAGCGGCCCGACCAGCGGCGCCGGAAAGTTCAGGACCGTTTCATCCGGCACGGGGCTGGCGCGCACCCAGAGTTCATGGCGCCCGGCGGGCAGCAGCCGGGCCGGCATCACCAGCAGGTGTGGCCGTTCCCAGCGTACGTGCACACGTTCGGTGGAGACGGGCACGTCGCCCAGGAGTTCACCGTCGAGCCAGACCTGACCGCCGCCGTAGAGATAGGGCAACAGCACCGCCCAGAACGAGACGGGCCGGCTTGTCACGTCGAATGCCATCCGGAACCACGCGACGTGCGGTGGCTCGCCTGGCGCGGCGCGCCGTGACGTCGGCAGGGTCGTGGGCTGCCAGCCGCTGCCGGGCGACGGCGGCGCGAGCTCGCTCGACTCGAGCAGCAACGCACGATCGAGCCCGAGGACGTCGGCCGCCGACGCGGGGTCGGCGGTGATCCATACGAACGTCCCCGCTGCGATCGCCAACGACGCGGCGCACAGGAGCCGCCATATCACAGGAGCCCCAGCTGGGTGGCCTCGTAGACGGCCTCGCCGCGGGAATGCACGGCGAGCTTGCGGTAGATCTTCTTGACGTGCGCCACGACCGTATGCGGCGAGATGCCGAGCAGTTCGCCGACGTTGTCGAAGCTGAGCCCTTTGGCCGTCAGCTTGAGCAACTCGATCTCGCGCGGAGTCAGCACCGGCGCCTGGGCGGATGGGCCCACCGTGGTGTCCTGCGCCGACGCGGTCGTGCGCAGGCGCGCGAGCACGCGCCGCGCGATGCTGGGCGTGATGGGCGAGCCACCGGCGCGCAGGTCGTGGATGCTGGCGGCGATGCGCTCGTGCCCGACGTCCTTGAGCAGGTAGCCCGTGGCGCCGGCCTCCAGCGCCGCGAAGACGTGCTCGTCGTCCCCGAACATGGTCACCACGAGCACGTCGCAATCCGGGTAGTCGCGCGCCACTTGCCGGATGATCTCGATGCCATCGAGATCGGGCAGGCCCAGGTCGAGCAGCACCACGTCCGGCGCCGTCGCGGACAGCACTGCCAGGGCGGACGCGGCATTGGAGACGGCGGCGGTCAGCATCAGACCCTCGTCAGCCAGGACGGCGGCTGAGAAACGGTGCAGCAACTCGGGCTCATCCTCGACGATCAAGACCTTGGTCTGCGTGGGGCGCGAGGAAGAGGGCGACATGGCCTGATTCTGGTCCAAGTCTGGAGCGTCGTCGATGACGCCTACGCGCTATTGTGAGGATGGCGGTGGCCGGCCATAGTGCGCCTCTTCAAGGGAGAATTCGATGACCACTGCAGAAACTGTCCTTGCGCGCGCCCGATCTGCCACGGGCCACGCGATCCTCTACTGGATCGGCCAGGGCGGGCGGGATCCAGCCGCCGCGCTGCCGTCCAACTCCGTGCGCGTGGCGCATGAATGGGCGGGGCTGGACCGGCCAAGTCAACAGGCGCTGGAACCGCTCGCCCTGGCGATGGGCATCGACGTCCACGACCCCGTCCTGGTCCGCGAAGCCTGCGACTGCAGTGGCTTCGTCTGCTGGGCACTCGGGTTCGCGCGCAGCCATCCGGGGTCGGACGGCACCGACGACTGGTTCAACACCGACAGCATCTGGGCCGACGCCAAGGGGCCGCAGAAGCGGTTCGAGCGCATCGCGAAAAGCCGCCCCGGCGCGCTCGTCGTCTACCCCAGGATGGACAGCCACGAAAACTACGGCCATGTGGCCATCGTCGTCGAGACCGATTCCGAGGGCCGCGCCACCTTGATCGCCCACTGCTCGGCCGACAACATCCGAACGGCGCCGCATGACTCGATCAAGATCACCACGGCCGAACAGTTCGATCAGCAGCACCTGAGCATCTATGCCTGGTGCCGCGACGTGACCTGACACCGCGACGTTGCGGAGGGACGGCGCACCCGTCCCGGCAGGGGTCGCGCGTGTCGGAGGGCGCCGACCCCGCGGGCATCGTCAGCCGTGCGCCACGACCGAGATGCCGCCGCATTGGTCGGTGCGCCACGAGGCGACCAGGTAGTGCGGCCGGCCGATGGCCTTGGCGGCCGCGGCGGCCGCATCCTGCGCCCGGAAGATGGACGTGAGCTGGAGTTCGCAACCCTTGGTTTCCTCCGAGATGTCGATCCCGCCACCGACGAACAGTTGCAGGCCCGCGTCGTAGCCGAGGCGCTGCAACGCGTCCTGCAGCGTGCTGCCCGCTTCGGCCATCGCCTTGTCGGGATCATCGTTGAACGTCTCGAGCGCGATGGACAGCGTCGCCAGGTCGAGGATGCCGCCGATCAACGCGCCGGCGGCGGCCTCGGCCGCCAGCACGCCGTTCTGCGTGACGAACTTGAATATGTCCAGCAGCGTCATTCCGGCGCCGGGCAACTCCGTGGCAGCCAGATGCCCGAACTCCGGCCGCTCCACGTTCAGGTCGACGCAGGCGGGTTCGAAGGACAGCCCGTCGACCGCGGCACCCTGGCCCGCCAGGACGCCCTCGTTGAAGGCGTCCGCGTCCTCGGTCTCCACGCCGGCCTGCGCCGTCGACGACGAGGCGGGGCCCTGGAATCCGTACAGGAATCCGGACCCCCAGCTACGCGATTGCGGGCCTTCGACCTGAGGCGCCGCCAGATAGGGATTTTCCATGTCTCGTTCTCCTTCGGTTGCAGATGGGGACAATCGCCGCGCGGCCTTCTCGATGGGCCACGCGGCCAGATCACGACGTCGCTGGGTCGGCGTTCGGCGGCACCAGCGGCACCACGCTGCACAGCCACCCGATCGCCTGCAGGCCCTTGACGGTGATCGTGCCGCTGTTGCCATCGAATTGATGGCCGGCAAGACTGAACGGCCCGAGGTCGGACGAATTGTCGAGAGCGGAGCGGTCGGTCGTCGTCCATTGCGCCGCGATGCTGAGATCGCGGGCGAGAACGCAACCGATCGGGATGACGGGCAGGTTGCCGACGCCGGCGACGGACTGCCCGGCCGAGAATTCGCCCTTCTTCAGGCCGGGCACGTACCACGTCGGCGTCTCCAGGAAGTCCTGTGCCAGCCAGGGCCGATCGAGTTGCACGACGTTCATGTCGAAGTCGATCACCATTCGGTCGGCTCCCGTGGGCACGAACGACGGACCGAGGCGCTTGATGAACGCGGTCAGCTCATCCGGCTTGTCGGGCTGAGGCGCGAAGCTCTCGACCGCTTGCCCGTTCATGAAAGCGAGCAGCGCCGGGATGGCGGGCAGGCGACCGTCGAGGGATGCGTCCTGGTCCAGGTTGATCTGGACCCAGGCCGCGGGACTGTTGGCCGCCTTCAGGCCGGCCGCGATCAGCGGCCGCACGAGGGCGCAGCGCGGCACCCACGTCATGAAGCACTCCAGCAGCACGGGAACGCTGTGCGATCGCTGGAGAACGTCGGTATCGAAGGTGGCGCGGGTCGTCTGCGCGGGCGTGTAGCTGGGCGGCGGAAGCAGGGACGGCACGGACGGAAAGGCGATGCCCGGGGCCGGGAGCCCGGCAGGTGCAGCTGCCGGGGCGGATCGCCATTGCTGCAGGGCAGCGTCGAAATGCGTCGCCGCGTTCGGGTCCAACTGCTGTTCGCTCTGCACGTGGACATGTTGCCAACCTTCCATGACGCCCGGGTCGTACCAGTTGGACGGCGTGGCGTTGACCGGCAGGAACGTGCCGCTGCCCTCCACCGACCCCAGCATGCCGTCGAGGCGGCGAAGCGCGCCGGCCTTGATCGTGGCAAACGTATCGGCCGCGGACGACGGCACCGGCTGCGCGCTTTCGGCGAGCAATTGATACTGCCCGCTGACGGTGCGGCCGGATCGACGGAAGAAGCCGCTGGTCAGGTCGGGAACGGTGTCGGCCAGCGTCGACATGAACTCGGTCGCCCTGGCGCGCGAGGCCCCTCCGCCGCCCGGCTCGGCCAGCGCCGACAGCGGGATTGGCGTGCCGAATTCGAACGCGAAAGCGAGCATCGGATCGTTCCTGCCCAGGCGCGCGAGGACGGCGTCGTGCACCGCGTCGAGGGCGTCGTCGAGGGTCGGCATCTCAACCGTCCTTCTTCGGGCACGCGGGCACGATATCGCTGAGGAACGCCACGATCTGGGCGCCTGGGATCGAGAGCACGTTGTTCTCGAACGTCGTCCCGAAATGGCTCGACGACGAAGCCGCCGCCCAGTTGGACGATGCGCCTTCGGCGCTCGACCTGCTGAAACGGGCGCTGCCGCCGAAGTTCAGGAAACCCAGGCAGGCGCCCACCGCGCCGCTGCTGGAGGCCGCGCTCGTCGCGGACGAGGTCGCGGCGCCGCCGTAGAAGCCCTGCAGGATGTCCCCGTCCGCTCCCCAGTCGCTGCTGCTGATGTTCACGTTGCGCACGATCAGGAACTGCTGGGGGATCATGGGGATCAGCTTGTCCTGGCTGTTCACCTGGCCGTCGATGGTGCCGTCGCTGATGCCGTTGGCCTGGATGCCCACGGCGCCCCATCCTTGCATCGCGAACAGGTCGCTCGTCAGCCACGGCCGCTCGATCGTGCACAACACGAACTCGAGGTCGATGCGCAGGTTCTTGGCGCTGTTCTGGAAGACCTCGTGAAGCTGCGACGCGGAGGAGTCCTGCCAGCCGGCGCTGGTGCTCGACGTGCTGTGCGAGCCGCCGAAGCCGAGGAAGCCCAGCGAGACGGCGGCTGAACCCGACGCGCTCGCCGCATGCTGGTGCCACGAGTTCTGGCTCGACGAGGACGACGCCGTGCTGTTGTAGCTGCTGTAGAGGCTTTGCTCGATGTGCAGATGCTCCATTCCTTCGTGGTCGTCCGGGTCGCACCAGTTGGCCGGCAGGATGAAGGAATAGGGAATCTTGGTCGCGACGCCGGCCAGGCCGAGGTCCCATGCGGTGAAATCGGCGATCGCCTCGCTGATGGCGGCCGCCTGGTACGGTCGCCCGATCGATGCGACGGCGTCGAGGGCCGTTTCCACTTCGACGGCTCCGCCCAGGTTGAGGGCGTCCTTCGCCTGTTTCTGGGCATCGATGTACAGGACGGAATCCTGGGGCCAGGACTCGAACAGAATGGGGTCGCGGCGTGCCGCGTTGAAGGCTGCGTTGAAGTTCGACGTCGCGACGGACAGCGCGCTCGCATTCTTGAGATAGGCGTCGTAGAGCGGCGTGTTGCCGATCACGTGTCCCTGGGCGTCTTTCTGGTACAGGAGCGCTTGAGCGGCGGCGAGCCGGGCCTGCCCTTCCGTGTCCACTGTCGCTGGGGCGTCGGGCCGGATGGCGTTCAACAGGTTGCCATACGCAAAGTCCAGATGTCGACCCGTCGGATACTCGCTGTACTCGTCGTTGGTGGTCACCTTCAGCATCGTCCGGGACAGCAAGGCCACCTTGTAGGCCGCTTGCATGGACTTCTTCATCTCGTCGCTCACCGCGGGCGCCCCTCCCGCCGGCGCGGGGGCCGGGTCGAGCGTTCCCGGCTTGCCGTTCGGAAAGGCCGATTGCAGGGTCGAGCCGCCGATCGGCGACCACGCGCCGCCGTAGTCGGCCTTGATGACAGGCATGCCGAGGACGAGCTGCGAGTACACGCGGCTCTCGAGCGGCTTGCCGTCCGTGCGCGTCGGGGACCTCTGCTTGATTCGATCGATCAATTGATCGAAGAGCGCGAGAATCGTCAATCCGGGTTCGTTTTCCATGGGGGCTTCCGTTGGTTGCTGGCGGCGGCGCCCCTTGCGAAAGCGCCGGGTCTCGTCGGCCACCGGGTCGCGCCAGCCAGTGCTGCGGCGCTTCGACGGTGCGCGAAATCCATGGAGGCACTCTAGGGAGGCCAATTCGGACGCGGAATACCGCCTTCAGGCACCGGCATCGCGCCGATGCGGGAGGCCCCCCACGATTGGCAGTCCCCGCGTTCCGATCAAGAAATCGAGGACGGCGTGACGGCGACGACCGGTTGCCTGACGGCGCGTGCTCGGTTCGACGTCGCGAACGGCGGCGCAGCCCAGGGGTCGTGCCGCGCAAGAACGAAAAAGCCCGCGAGCACGACAGCGCTCACGGGCTCCTGGGGAATGCGAACCGACGCGTCAGGCGACAGCGACCGGAATCTTCCCGATCCGCGCCTGCCACTCCCGCGGCCCCGTGATGTGCGCCGAGGTACCGCCCGAATCGACGGCCACCGTCACCGGCATGTCGACGACGTCGAACTCGTAGATGGCCTCCATGCCCAGGTCGGCGAAGCCGACGACCTTGGCGGACTTGATCGCCTTCGAGACCAGGTAGGCCGCACCGCCGACCGCCATCAGGTAGGCCGATTTGTGCTTCTTGATCGCGTCGATGGCCGTCGGGCCGCGTTCGGCCTTGCCGATCATGGCGATCAGGCCGGTCCTGGCGAGCATCATCTCGGTGAACTTGTCCATGCGGGTCGCGGTGGTCGGGCCCGCCGGGCCCACGACCTCGTCGCGCACCGGATCGACCGGGCCCACGTAGTAGATGACGCGGTTGGTGAAGTCCACCGGCAGCGGCTCGCCCTTGGCCAGCATGTCCTGGATGCGCTTGTGCGCCGCGTCGCGGCCGGTGAGCATCTTGCCGTTGAGCAGGATCGTGTCGCCGTGCTTCCAAGTGGCCACCTCGGCCGGGGTCAGCGTGTCC
>FTIF01000135.1_pt1 | contig 10914 bp, 12 predicted proteins | sample 1658001 | NCBI WGS metagenome assembly FTIF01 (sample SAMEA3914789, study PRJEB12502) | metagenome | biome: forest; material: soil | place: Canada | collected 2011-07-03 | depth 0.3 m | reverse complement strand
CGCGCGCACCGCTTCGCCGAGCACCTGGCCAGTGGTCAGTCGGAGCCGATCAATCCGGACGATTCCGCGCGCGAAGCCTTGGAACAACTCAGACGTGGAAAAAATCACGTCTGAGTTGTTCCAAGGCTGCTGTCATCCTGACAAGCACCGCACCTTCCCTGGCGCGGACTGTTGAAAAAAGCCAGTTATTTCATATAACTGTTCAAGTCCGCGCTTTGCCGTCATGCCCGCCCAGCGTGCGGGGCGGGCAGTCGGTCCAGGCGTCCTCGCGGGTCCGCTGGTAATCCTGGTTCAGCGGGTAGTGCACCCGGTTCTCCGGCTTCGAGCGCTCGCCGACGACCAGGAGCCGCACCTCGGTGCTCGTATTGTTCAGCACGGCGTGGCAGATCCCGGTGCCGGCAGGGAAGCCGACCGCGTCACCCGGCGCGAGCCGGTGGAGCGTGCCGTCGATCCAGGCATCCGGGGTTCCTTCCAGCACATAGACGAACTCTTCCTCGGCGCTTTCCGCGTGCGGGTAGGAGCTGCGCCGCCCGGGCAGGAGCCGCTCATGGTGGATGCCGATCCGCGTAAGGCCCAGCAGCCGGCCGAGCGGCGTGCCAATCGACTGCAGCTCCGTATCGCCCGGATAATGGCGATCGTCCGCACCCTCGAGATCGCGCCAGTGTCGGATGAAGCTCGGTCGTTCGGTCATGCCAGCCTCCCGGTAATTGCGGCCGAGCTTAGCGGAAAGCCGGCCAATTTCTGCAGCCGACCAAGGACGTTGACATCGGACGATGTTTCGATTAGTTTATTAAACGATCGTTTTATAAACGTACCACGAGGGAACCTACGATGACGACGGCGACACTTTCCGCCCCGGCCTGGACCGACAAGAAGCGCTATCTGTGGCTGCTGGGCATCGTGGTCATGGGCCTGCCGCTGTACGGCTATGGCCTGTACCTCTCGACCGGCCTGTCCCTGTTCTTCTGGGTCACCCCGGTGATCGTCTACACCCTGATTCCGCTGTTCGACCGCCTGGTCGGCGAGGATGAGTCCAATCCGCCGGACAGCAGCATGGCCGCCCTGGCCCAGGAAAAGTACTACCGCTACGTGGTCTATGCCGCGATCCCGGCGCAGTACCTGAGCTTCATCGGCGGCACTTACCTGGCGGTGCGCGGCGATCTGGTCTGGTACCAGTGGCTGGGCCTGCTGGTCTCGGTGGGCATGACCTCCGGGCTGGCCATCAACGTCGGCCACGAGCTGGGGCACCAGACCTCGAAACTGGAGCGCTGGCTGGCCAAGATCGCGCTGGCGCCGGTGATGTACGGACATTTCTACGTCGAGCACAACCGCGGCCACCATGTGCGCGTGGCCACGCCGGAGGATCCGGCCACCTCGCGCTTCGGTGAATCCTTCTATGAATTCCTGCCGCGCTGTGTCGTCGGCTCGATCAAATCCGCCTGGGAAATCGAGAAGCAGCGGCTGGAAAAGCAGGGTAAGAGCGTCTGGTCGATCGGGAACGACAATCTCCAGGCCTGGGCCATCAGCGTGGCGCTGTTCGCCGCCATGACCGCCTGGCTCGGCTGGTGGGCGCTGCCCTTCATGATGCTGCAGGGGGCCTATGGCGGCGCCCTGCTGGAAGTGGTCAATTACCTGGAGCACTACGGCCTGCGCCGGCAGAAGAGGGCGGACGGCAGCTACGAGCGCTGCCAGCCGCACCATTCCTGGAACTCCAACCACACCGCCACCAATATCTTCCTGTATCACCTGCAGCGGCATTCGGACCACCACGCCAACCCGACGCGCTCGTTCCAGACCCTGCGCAATTTCGAGGGCGTGCCGCGCCTGCCCAGCGGCTACGCCGGCATGATCATGGTGGCCTACGTGCCCTGGCTGTGGTTCCGCCTGATGGACCCCAAAGTGGTGCAGCACTTCGGCGGCGACATGAGCCGGGCCAATATCAAGCCCTCCATACGCGAGCGTGTATTGGCGAAATACGGCTCCGCCACGGCATAATTGGCGCCCGTTTCGGCGGCGTGTCCCGACCGGATGCGCCGCCGTTTCGTTTTTTGGGTGCCGGCAGATGCCGGCCAAATTTCCATTCCCGTTTGAGGTTGCTGATGAAGAAGTGGCGCTGTCTGGTCTGTGATTTCGTGTACGACGAGGCCAAGGGTGTTCCCGAGGAAGGCATTGCCCCTGGCACGCGCTGGGAAGACGTGCCGGACAGCTGGACCTGCCCGGATTGCGGTGCCGCCAAGAGCGATTTCGTGATGGAAGAGATCGACTGAAGATTCAATTCCCTTCTTCCTCCGGGAGAAGGCTGGGGTGAAGGCACGTAATCTGCGTAGGTCGCCCTTCAGGGCGACTTGTCGGGCTGAAGCCCGACCTACGTGAGCGGAGCAGCTTCCCCATACCGCACCGACCGAATCAGCAGGAGTTTGAGCCATGTCCGCAGGCCAGAAATTCAGAGACGCCGTTGCCGCCGAGAAGCCCCTTCAGGTGATGGGCGCGATCAACGCATACACCGCCCGCATGGCCGAAGCGGTGGGTTACAAGGCCCTGTACCTGTCCGGCGGCGGCGTCGCCGCCAACTCCCTGGGCATGCCGGACCTGGGCATCAGCTCCATGGAAGACGTGCTCACCGATGTGCGCCGCATCACCGACGTCACCACCCTGCCGCTGCTGGTGGACATCGACACCGGCTGGGGCGGCGCCTTCAATATCGCCCGCACCATCCGCTCGATGATCAAGGCCGGCGCCGGTGCCGTGCACATGGAAGACCAGGTCGGCAGCAAGCGCTGCGGCCACCGCCCGGGCAAGGAAGTGGTCAGCAAAGAAGAGATGGTCGACCGCATCAAGGCGGCGGTGGATGCCCGCACCGATCCGGGCTTCGTCATCATGGCGCGCACCGATGCGCTGGCCATCGAGGGCATCGACGCCGCCATCGAACGTGCCGTCGCCTACGTCGAGGCCGGCGCGGACATGATCTTCCCCGAGGCCATGACCGAGCTGCCGATGTACCGCAAGTTCAAGGATGCGGTCCAAGTGCCGATCCTGGCCAACATCACCGAATTCGGCTTTACCCCGCTGTTCACCACCCAGGAGCTGGGCTCGGTGGATGTGGATATCGTGCTGTACTGCTGCGGCGCCTATCGCGCCATGAATGCCGCCGCGCTGAAGGTCTACGAGACCATCCGCGCCGAGGGCACGCAGAAGAATGTGGTGCCGATCATGCAGAGCCGCGTCGATCTCTACAAATACCTGGGCTACAACGCCTATGAAGAGAAGCTCGATGCGCTGTTCGCCAGGCAGAAGGGTGGCAAGAGCTGACTGCGGAGAGGCGGCACACCCCAAATGCAGGGTGCCCGGCACCGCCGAAAGAGCGCACGCTGGACGGATTCGGGGGAATGTCTTGACCTAGGTCAATTCATAGCCGGAAGTAATAGGTTGCCACACAAACTTTCTTGTGTGCTGGTGCAAACCATAGGCTAGACTGGCGGGCGTTTTTTAGCCAAACCCCGCGCCCAGAGCGCCGGGTGGCTGCATGACTAGCGATAGGGGAGCCTGAGATGTCGGTCAAAATCGCGGTGCTGAAAGAAACCCGGCCGAATGAGCGACGCGTGGCGATGGTGCCCGCCGTTGCCGACAAGCTGGCCAAGCTCGGCGTCGAAATCCATATGCAGTCCGGCGCCGGCAATGCCGTGAAGCTGCCGGACAGCGCCTTCAAGAACGTCACTTTCGCCGCCAACCCGCAGGGTCTGGTCAGCGATGCCGACATCGTGCTGGCGGTGCAGCCGCCTACCGCCGAAGTCGTCGGTGCGATGAAGGAGGGCGCCATCCTGTTGTCCTTCGTCTACGCCCACAAGGAAGCGGAGCTGACCAAACAGCTGCGCGACCGCAAGATCACCTGCTTCGCCATGGAGCTGGTGCCGCGCATCACCCGTGCCCAGGCGATGGACGCGCTGTCCTCGCAGGCCGCTCTGGCCGGCTACTACGCAGCCCTGCTCGGCGCCACCAACATCGCCCGCATCCTGCCGATGATGACCACCGCCGTCGGCTCGATCCGCCCGGCCAAGACCCTGGTCATGGGCCTGGGCGTGGCGGGCTTGCAGGCCCTGGCCACCGCGCGCCGCCTCGGCAGCCAGGTGGAAGGCTATGACGTGCGCCCGGAAACCAAGGAGCAGGCCGAGTCGCTCGGCGCCAAGTTCGTCGAGACCGGCGTCGATGCGCGCGGTCAGGGCGGTTACGCCCGCGAGCTGACCCAGGAAGAGAAGGACAAGGTCTCTTCCGTGGTGACCAAGCACATCCAGCAGGCTGACATCGTCATCACCACCGCCGCCATTCCCGGCCGCCCTTCGCCCAAGCTGATTTCCAAGGCGCAGGTGGACGGCATGAAGGCCGGCTCGGTGATCGTCGACCTCGCCGCCGAAGGCGGCGGCAACTGCGAATACACCCAGCCGGGCGAGACCATCCAGGTCGGCCAGGTGACCATCGTCGCGCCGCTCAACGTGCCGTCCCTGCTGGGCGAGCATGCCAGCGAGCTGTACGCCAAGAACCAGCTCAATCTGCTCGAGCTGATGATCAAGGACCAGGCGCTCAAGCTCGACTGGGAAGACGAAGTCATCGCCAAGGCCTGCCTGACGCATGCCGGCGAGATCAAGAACGAAGCGGCCAAGAAAGCGGTAGAAGGCTGAGCCTCGGCGCAGGTCTGTACCTCGCCGCGAATCGATACGGGAGCTAGCGAATGGACGTCACCACCAGCATCACGGGCTTCGTCGCCCTCTACATCTTCATGCTCGCCGCCTTCACTGGCTACGAGATCATCGGCCGCGTGCCGGCGATCCTGCATACGCCGCTGATGTCGGGCTCCAACTTCGTCCACGGCATCGTCGTGGTCGGCGCGATCTACGCGCTGATGAATGCCACCACCCCGCTGGAGCAGGGCATCGGCTTTGTCGGCGTGCTGTTCGGCGCGGCCAATGCCGCCGGCGGCTACGTCGTGACCGAGCGCATGCTGGAAATGTTCAAGCCCAGCGACAAGAAGAAGGCTTAAGGGGACAACGCAGCCATGAATCCGAATCTGATCATCGACGCGAGCTACTTCGCCGCCGCCTTCCTCTTCATCTACGGCTTGAAGCGCATGTCGTCGCCGGTCACGGCGCGCTCCGGCATCGTCGTCGCCGGCTGGGGCATGGCGGTCGCCACCCTGGCCAGCTTCCTTTATTACTTCGGCGCGTCCAGGGCCGGCAATCCGCACGCCACCGTCAACCTGATCCTCGCCGCCGTGGCCCTGGCCATCGGCCTGGCCTGGGCCTGGCGCTCCGGCAAGTCCGTGGCGATGACCGCCATGCCGCAGATGGTCGCCATCTACAACGGCCTCGGCGGCGGCGCCGCGGCCCTGATCGCCGCGGTGGAGTTGCTCGGCGCCAAGGCCGACGGCTATGTCGAACTGGTCGTCACCTTCGTCGGCGCCCTGATCGGCTCGATCTCCTTCTCCGGCTCGGTCATCGCTTGGGCCAAGCTCGACGGCCGCATCAACAAGACCTGGCGCGTCAAGGGCCAGCAGCTGCTCAACGGCACGGTGATGCTGATCACCGTGCTGATCGGCGCCTACATCGTCGGCGTGGCGCACGGCAACGCACCGCCGCTGCTGGTGGTCGCCTTCTTCGTCGGCGCACTTACCTTCGGCGTGCTGATGACCATGCCGATCGGCGGCGCCGACATGCCGGTGGTGATCTCGCTGTACAACGCCTTCACCGGCCTCGCCGTGGGCATGGAAGGCTTCGTGCTGCAGAACCCGGCGCTGATGATCGCAGGCATGGTGGTCGGCTCCGCCGGCACCCTGCTGACCCTGCTGATGGCCAAGGCCATGAACCGCTCGGTCAGCAACGTTATCTTCAGCAACTTCGGTGTCAGCGGCGACGAGCAGCAGGGCGAGATCAAGGGCAGCCAGAAGCCGGCCGATGCCGGCGACGCCGCCGTCAACATGCGCTATGCCAGCAAGGTCATCATCGCGCCCGGCTACGGCCTGGCCGTTGCCCAGGCCCAGCACAAGCTCTATGAGTTCGTGAAGCTGCTGCAGGAGGCCGGCGTCGAAGTGAAGTTCGCCATCCATCCGGTCGCCGGCCGCATGCCCGGTCACATGAACGTGCTGCTGGCCGAAGCCGGCGTGCCCTATGACTTGATCTACGACATGGAAGACATCAACGGCGAGTTCAAGGAAACCGATGTCGCCGTGGTCATCGGCGCCAACGACACCGTCAATCCGGCGGCGCGCACCAACAAGTCCTCGCCGATCTACGGCATGCCGATCCTCAACGTCGACCAGGCCAAGCAGGTCTACGTGGTCAAGCGCGGCCAGGGCAAGGGCTACTCCGGCGTCGAGAACGAGTTGTTCTTCGCCGACAACACCAATCTTGTCTACGGCGATGCGCAGAAGGTCATGGTTTCCATGATCCAGGCCCTCAAGTCGCTGGAGGGCGGTCACTAAGGCAGATCGATTCGCGCCGGTCTTACCGGCGCTCAAGACAAAGGCCGCTCGATGCGGCCTTTGTCGTTTCTGGTCCACTGCGGCTGCCGAATGTAGAGCTACGCAGGAGTAGCCTCGGATAAATGCAACCTAAATGTTGCGTTTTATGATTGCTTCACTATAATGCAACCAAACGGTGGCATATCGGTCCGTCGAAGGACTACAGCCAGGGAGTTGCACATGACTTCATCAACGGATCGCATTGAAAGACAAATCCTGCTCAAGGCGCCACGCTCGCGGGTGTGGCGTGCGCTGTCTGGTGCCAGGGAATTCGGCGACTGGTTCGGTGTGGCATTCAAGGAAACGAGCTTCGTGGCTGGCCAACCGGCGCAGGGGCAGATCACCCATCCCGGCTACGAGCACGTTACCTTCAATGTGATGATCGAGCAGATCGTCCCGGAGCGCCTGCTGTCCATGCGCTGGCATCCCTACGCGATCGATCCCGCGGTCGACTATTCGCATGAACCGACCACGCTGATCGTATTCGAGCTGAAGGAAGTCGAGGGCGGTACCTTGCTGTCCCTGATCGAATCCGGTTTCGACCGGATTCCGGCGGCGCGTCGCCAGGAAGCGTTCCGCATGAACAGCGGCGGCTGGGACCAGCAGATGGTCAACATCGAAAAACATGTCGCCGCGGGCTAGGGCGGATGTGAAGCCTGCAGCGCAGAAGCCCACGGCGCTGCGCAACTCCGCGCCGGTGTTCGCGGCGCTTGGCGATGAGACACGACTGCGGCTTGTTGCCGTCCTCTGCGTTGGCGGCGCGCTGTCGATCGCCCAGCTCACTTCCGGAACCGACATCACCCGCCAGGCCGTGACCAAGCACCTGCAGGTGCTGGCCGATGCGGGCCTGGTGCGCGACATCAAGGTCGGCCGTGAGCGCCTGTGGGAGTTCGAATCGGCGCGCCTGGAAGAAGCGCGGCGCTCGCTCGACCTAATCGCGCGGCAGTGGGATCAGGCGCTGGAGAGCTTGCGGCTGGCGGTGGAGGATTGACCGCGCCTGTCGCCGCTTACGCAAATGCCGCCTTGAGAAATCCCGCGAACAATATTGCGAAGCCACCGATCTCGCCTGCGATCAACAGCCACAGATAGGTGTGGATGATGCCGCCGGGCAAGGTGCCTGCGCCCATGCGGTAGGGCTTGCGCAGCTGGTTGTCGGTATCGCGCAGCACGCCGTGCACGATGTACATGAAGATGGCCGAAGCGAAGAACAGCAGCGGCAAGCCCACCGCCCATACCGTCCCCGCAGGCGACAGCGGCGAGAACGGCACGAATTCGCGCAGCAGCACCGCAGCGAAGGAATACATCAGCGCAGTGCGGTGGGCGATGTCGACGTAGACCGGAGTGCGGGCTTCGGCGTCGGTCGCCATGCAGCGGTACTTCCACACGCCGGTGAGCATGCCGGTGAGGAAGAACACGCCGGCGGCGAGCAGGCACAGGTTGGCGGCGGTCATCGGAAACTCCCAAGGCAAGCGATGTTGCGTTGAAGGGTACTGCTTGAACGACTATTTTCTCTGACGTCGCGGGCAATGTCCGAACTCCGGAAGATCTGGTGATTACGAACCACCCGGCGCCTCCACTTTGAACCGCACCACCCCGATCAACTGCCCGGCGTCGGTCACCACCTGCACCGTCCAGCGCCCCGCGGCATCGGCCGGAAAGCTCTGCTTACAGCTCCAGGCGCGGTAGCCCTGTTCGCCTCCTCCGGTGATCTTCAGCGGCACGCGCAGCATCTCCTTGCCCTGGAACAGCCAGCGATGGAACACCTGCTCGCGCAGGCCGCGCGGCGCGTGGATGGCGGTGAAGGCACAGAGGCCGTCGCGGCGCAGCACCTGGTCCGTCACCGTATGCAGCGCCGCTCCCGGTTCGCGGCTGTCGGGATCGACGTCGGCGCTGATCACGCCCTGGCCCAGCCATAGCGTGGCCGGCGGCACCCAGGCGCGTGCCAGCCAGGACAGCAGTCCCAGCGCGCCGGCGGCGCCGAGCAGCAAGGCCCAGCGTCCCACGCTGCGTGTGGCGATCAGGCTGGCCAGGCTGGGCAGGGACAGCAGGCCGAGGGTGACGGAAGCGATGGCCAGACTCTGCGTGGTGGTGAGCTGCCACAGCAGCGGCGGCACGGTGAGCATCGCCAGGTACATGGCGAAGCCGTGGAAGGCCAGGTGCAGCGCCGGGCGTGGCGCGATGCCACCGTAGTAGAGCGGGTCCCAGACCGAGGCCAGGGCGGCGATGATGGCGAAGCCGGTGAATAGCGCCTGGCCGCTGCTCCAGGTGGTGGTGGACAGCAGGAACGGCAGGCAGAAGAAAAACGTCTCCTGGTGCACCGTCTGCATGCCGTAGCGCAGCACCGCCGGCGAGAAGCGCGCCCAGCGGAAATGCGACAGCCATTGCCCCAGGGTATTTTCAAAAACGATCAGCAGCCAGTTCAGCACCAGCAGCAGGGCGAGCCACTGCGCGAGGCGAGCGCCGCGCTGCACCAGCAGGAAACTGGCCGCGCCCATGCCGAAGCTGACCAACGCCAGCAGCACGCGGTAACGCGCCAGCTGAGCCAGCACGCGTTGCAAACGCGCGTCGAGCGTATTGCCTATCGGAACCGCGCCCTGGTTTTGCATCCCCTATTATCCATCCACAATTACTTAGGGTGGGGCGCAGGGATGGCACAAGAGAAGACGCCGGCATTCAAGATCGGCCTGGCCATGGCCGGCGCGGTATCGGCCGGCGCCTATACCGCCGGGGTGCTGGACTTCCTGTTCGAGGCGCTCGACGCCTGGTACGACGCCAAGGCGCGCGGCGAAAACGTGCCGCGGCACGAGATCTCGCTCGATGTCGCCAGCGGCGCTTCCGCCGGGGCGATGTGCGCGGCGCTGCTGGCCATCGCGTTGCCCTACGATTTCCCGCATGCGCGCCTCAATGCCAGGCGCGAGCCGAATGCGGAGGCGTTGAAGAATCCCTTCTACCGCGCCTGGGTGGAGGACATCGATATCCGGCCGATGCTCGGCACTTCGGACCTCGCCGGGGGAGAGCTGCCCGCGCTGCTTAACAGCGCGGTAATCGACAGCATCCTGGCACAGGGCCTCGACTACCGGGCGGCGCGGCGCGAGCGGCCTTACGTGGCAAGGCCTTTTGTCACCCGCTTCACCGTCGGCAATCTGCGCGGTGTGCCCTACGACATCAGCTATCGCGGGCTGAAGACCGCCAGCGATACCCTCTACGCGCACGACGACTACCTCGGCTTCCTGGTCGGCGGCGCAGCTGAGCCGGCGCCGGCGCCCTGCCTGGAAGGGCATCAGCGCGTGACCGAGCTGGCCAGCGCGCAGGCGCCGGACTGGGCCCGGCTCGGCGCCGCCGCCCTGGCGTCCGGCGCATTTCCGATCTTTCTCAAGCCGCGCACGCTGTCGCGCGACGGCAACGACTACAACGCGCGCAGTTTCGGCAATCCGGATGCTGTCGATGCCGCTCAACGCACGGTGATGGTGCCGCCGCCCTGGCCCAAGGGGGCAGCGCCGAATCCCTACGAATTTGTCGCAGTGGACGGAGGCATCTTCAACAACGAGCCGCTGGACCTGGCGCGCGAAGTCCTTGCCGGCGATGCGCAGGAGGGTGCGTCCGACGGCGCCAAGGCCAGCAGCGCCGTGATGATGATCGCGCCCTTCGTCAACCGGCCCGGCGACGGCAGCGAGGTGCCGTTGGGCCCGCCGCACCGGATGCTGTTGCCAATGCTGTTCTCGTTCATCGCGCAATGCCGCTTCAGACCGGCCGACATCGCCCTGGCCCACGATCCCACGGTCTACAACCGCTTCCTGGTGGCGCCGCTGGGATCGGCCTCGCCGGAGGCGGCGCAGTACTGGATCGCCAGCGGGCCGATGCAGGGCTTCTTCGGCTTCCTGCACAAGGAATTCCGCAAGCACGATTACCAGCTCGGGCGGCGCAATTGCCAGCATTTCCTGCAGCAGCATTTCCGCCTGCCCAAAGACAATCCCATCGTGGCCTACGGTTACCAGGACTTGCTGAAAAGCGGAGCGGGCGCCTGGCTCGACCAGAACGGCGAACTGCCGATCGTGCCGCTGGTCGGCATGGTGGCGGAGGAGGAGCCCCTGTGCGACTGGCCGGTCGGGCAGTTCCATGTCGACGAGCTGGCGGAAGCCATCGGCACGCGGGTCGACGCGATCTTCCGCTTCTATCGCGACAGTCTCGCTGCCGACAGCGGCAAGGGGGTTGCGCGGCTGCTGACCCGCGCCTATCTCCAGATCGGCTGGTGGGCGGGGCGCAAGCAGGTGCTGGCCGGTCTGCGGCGCAGCATCGAGGACGCGCTCAAGGCGCAGCAACTGTAGACTGTTGCGCATCCATTTGACGCAGCCCGGACCGCTTATGCGCAGCTTCCGCTACTACGAATTCCTGATGGTTGGAATGGT
>FTIF01000268.1_pt1 | contig 10986 bp, 6 predicted proteins | sample 1658001 | NCBI WGS metagenome assembly FTIF01 (sample SAMEA3914789, study PRJEB12502) | metagenome | biome: forest; material: soil | place: Canada | collected 2011-07-03 | depth 0.3 m | reverse complement strand
CGGGCGCGGCCTGCGGCGCCGTCATCAGCTTGAAGTCGTCGGCGCCGTCGGCGTTGGTGCGGACGACGAAATGGTCGTTCCAGTGCTCCAGCTCATAGACCAGTCCCGCCGTCCTCGGCTCGACGAGCTTCGGTGCGGCTTCGACGTTCGCGGCGGGAATGAGCCGGATCTCGGACGCGCCCTCATTGGCGACGGTGATCAGGACATAGGCGTTGGAGGCCGTACGCGAGAGGCTGATGAAATAGGCGGGATCGTGCTCCTCATAGACCAGGATATCCTCACCGCCAGAGGTCGAGCGCCGGTACACCTTGGTCGGCAGGCTGTGCTCGTCCCGCAGCAGCCAGTAGATCCAGCGACCGTCCGGAGAGAAGACGAACTCGCCATAGCAGTTCTCTATCGGCGGGAAGGCCAAGGCGCCGGTCGCCAGATCACGCACATAGAGCTTGAAATGCTCGTCGCCACTGGTGTCCGCCGCCCAGGCGAAGAAGCGGTGGTCCGGGCTGTGGGCGGGGCCCTTCAAGCTTCCGAGCCGGAAATAGGCTCGGCCACGGGCCTCGAGGTCCGCGTCCATCAGCACCTGTTCCGGGCCGCCGGTGATCGGGCGACGCAGGAAACGCGCTTGCTGCGCGCCTGGCTCGGTGCGCGAGTAGTACAGGAAGAGACCGTCGGGCTCGGGCGCGCCGTCGAGGCTGGCCGCCGACCGCGCCTTCATTTCCTGGAACAGCGCGTCCTGCAGCGGCAGGGTCGGCTGCATCACACCCTTGCAATAGGCGTTCTCGGCCAGGACATGGCCGCGGATCTCGGGGTTCAGACTTTCGGGATGCAGCAGCTTGGTGAACCACTCTGGCTCGTGCAGCCAGGCATAGTCGTCGACCCGAACGCGTCCAAAGCGCTCGAGCCGGACGGGTCGGCGTGGGGTGGTCGGCGCGGGCGGCAAGGTCAGGGGCGCGCTCTGTGTGGCGGCGGCCAAGGCGCTCCCCGTCCCGCTCCCCGTCCCGCTCAGCGTCAACGCGGCGGCGCTGGCCAGCAGCCTGCGTCGATTGAGGCTGGGCGGGCCCGCCGCAGGGTGATGAAGGGTCATGCCTCAGGCCTCGTCGAGTTCGCGTGGGTTCGCATCAAGCCGGCGATTTCGCCGCGGTCGGACTGATCCAGGGCGCGGATCGCGGGCGCGAGATCGTCGTTCATGAGGTCGGCGGCGTCGCTGGCGCAATCGCCGCGTCCTCGGGGGAAGTCACATCAGCCAATTCAGCTTCACTCCCCCGGCGGCCTAGCCGACAGCTCCGGCACGCGACGACCCGCGGCAATTCGTTCGCGGCGACATGCAATCTTTGTCCGTGAAAAATGCGCCTGTCCAGCGCCCGATCTTAGATCGAAAATTTCATAAAAACAGATAGTTATTGTATATTCGAAATTTGAAGCCGACTTTTTGGTTCAATTTCCGCATTTTATGCGGCATCGCGCCGGCTTTTTGATACTGATGTCGGCGGCGAACGAAGTTCAAGTCAGCCTTCCCGATCAATGCCTTGCCGCATGCCGCGGCCAGCCTTGATTTTGGGCAAGCGACAGAGGGGCGAAACAGGCATGGCGATGACAGGCAACCGGTTCGTCAAGCTGGATCAGACGGACCTCAAGATACTGGCGGCGCTTCAGCGCGACGGACGCATCAGCAATCTCAACCTGGCCAAGTCGATTGGGTTGTCGCCGAGCGCGTGCCTCAGCCGGGTTCGGAGCCTTGAATCCCGCGGCATCATCACCGGCTACAGAGCCCAAGTCGACGTCGAGCTCGTCCGACCGACCATGATGGTCTATGCCGAAATCACCATGAAGCAGCACGATCTCGACGCCTTCAGCCGCTTCGAAGCCTTCGTCAGCAAATTGCCCGAGGTGCTGGAAGCCTACCGCGTCAGCGGCGCCATCGACTACATGATCAAGGTCATGGTCACCGACGCCCGCGGCTGGCGCGACTTGGCGGTTCACTTCCTCGAGGAATACAATATCGACAAGGTCACGACACACGTCATCCTCGTCTCCTCAAAAGAGCCAGCCCCCTCCCCCTTGGTTTCAGGGCAGTTCTAAGGGCGGTGCGATAGCCCCCGCATCGGAAGCCGCCGCCCCCAACCGCCGCGTCCGGTAAAAACACTTAGAGAGCCTGCCGCCTCGACGCCACACCGTCGCGATGACGGTCAGCGGCCTGGCGAACACCAGCCATTCGGCCAAGCCCCCCACGCGGACATTGCAGCCTCGCCTTGGACATTCGCTCCCTATGACTGGCGCGAGGAAATGACTGGCGCGAGGAAATCTTTGGCCCGGTGCTCCGCGCCAGTGGGGGGCGAGTTTACAGACAGAAGTCAAAAGGGAAGAACGAACCTATTGCGGACCGCCAGAGGGTCCGATCAGGTGGCCCGTCGCCCGGGCCACCTGATCGGCCGGTTATGTGTCGAGCCGCACGGAGCGGCTAGGCATTGGCTCCGCCGTCGACGGTCAGCGCCGCTCCAGTGATGTACCGCCCTTTCGCGCTGGCCAGGAAGGCCACCATGTCGGCGATGTCCTCCACCGCGCCATAGCGGCCAAGGGCGGTAATCGCGCGGAGGGTCTCGCCGAACGGGCCATGGGCCGGGTTCATGTCGGTGTCGATGGAGCCGGGCTGCACCACATTGACGGTGATGTCGCGCGCGCCAAGCTCTCGCGCCAGCCCCTGGGTGAAGGCGGTCAGGGCGGATTTGGACAAGGCATAGACCGGCAGGCCCGCGCCCCCCGGAACGCGGTCGGCGAAGAAGCTGCCGATGTTGATGATGCGACCACCCGGGCCGAGATGGGGAATGGCGGCCTGACTGGCGACGATCGGCGCGCGGATATTGACGTTCAGCGTGGCGTCGATGTCCTCAAGCGACATGTCCTCGACGGCGGACAGGCGCAAGATCCCTGCATTGTTGACCAGGATGTCGAGCCCGCCCAGCCCGGCAACCGTCTTGTCGATTGAAGCTCGAACAGCCGCCACATCGGCGCTGTCAGCCTGTATGGCGACGGCGCGACGGCCCAGCGCCTCAATGGCGCGAACAACTTCAGCGGCCGCTTCGGCAGACTTTTCGTAGGTGATGGCTACATCGGCCCCCTCGACGGCCAGGGCCTTGGCGATGGCGGCTCCGATTCCTCGGCTCGCGCCTGTCACCAGGGCCCGTTTTCCTTGAAGTGTCATGGTCGGCATCCTTTTGTATCGAACGACACAGAAGTCTTTAGACGATTGATCGCGGGCGTCAACTAATTTATGTGTTGTTCGTTACAGAAGGGATGGCGAATGGCGGTGATCGGTCGGCCCAGGGCGTTTGATCGCATGACGGCGCTGGACGCCGCCATGCGGGTCTTCTGGCGCAAGGGCTTCTCGGCGGCCTCGATGAACGATCTGTGCGACGCCATGGGAATCCGCTCTCCGAGCCTGTACGCGGCCTTCGGCGGCAAGGAGGCGCTCTTCCTCGAGGCGATCGATCACTACGTCCTGACCATTGGCCCCCCGGTCTGGGGCAAGCTCGCGGAGGGCGCGACCGCCCGCGACGGCGTCGAGGCCCTGCTGGCGGCGTCGGTCGAAACCCTCCCGAACTCTGTATCAGCGCCAGCCGGCTGCATGGCCTTGTTGGGAGGGGTTGGCGACGAGTGGCCCGCCCCGATCACCGATGTCGTCAAAACGACCAGGCTCAAGATGCTAGGCATGCTGCAGTCGCGACTGAGCACCGGGGCGGCCAACGGCGAACTGCCGTCGTCGGAGGTCGAACGCCTGAGCCGATATTATCTGGGCGTCATCCAGGGAATGGCCATCCAGGCGAGGGACGGCGCCACGGCGATCGAACTGAAGGGCATAGCCGAAACGGCCATGGCCGCATGGCCCAGCGACACTGCGGGTTCAGAGGAAGGGCGGAGGCTGTAAAAAGCGGACGTCTGTTTTCCAACCTCCGCCACCCTCCACCGCCTGGCCGCAGTCCGGCGTTCAGGCCCTGGCGGTGCAGACCAGCGCCATGACGGGTTCTGTTGAGAACGCGCCGCTTCCGCCTTCGCCCCTGCGTTGTGGTGGATCCGATCGCCACAATCCTTGCACTCGGCTTTTTCCGCCATCAGCGCTCGGAGCGCTGGAACCTGGTGCTGGTCGGCGCCGGCGGGACTTCAGCAGCCTCCATCGCCTCGCCTACCACGCAGCTCGCCTCGGGTTCCAACAGCATCGGCACGGTTCCATTTGGATTTTTCGCCCGGTGCTCCGCCGGGTCCGTGACCTCGTAGCCGTGGCCCGCGTCGATGCGGGGACGCGTAGCCAACCTTGGCGCAAGGCGCGGCTCCCAATCAACTTGGCCGCCTGAGCGGTTGCGCCCCGCGCGCCCGGCACACAAATCCTCGCATGTGATCGTGTCGCCAACCGATCATTGATGGACTCGGCCGTGGCGGCTAGCCTCATCCCATGCAAGCAGATCGGACAAGCAAGCCCCGCCCATCGACGCGGTCTCCAGACAAGAGCGCGCGGACGGGCGGACGGGCTCGAGCCATCCTTGAGCGGCCATCCGCGCCCCAAGGCTGGGACACCAGCGACGAGCAGGAGATCGAGCTGCGGCGCTGGCGCGGACGCACCGAGATCACGACCATCGAGGCCGTGGAGCCGGATCAGCCCATCTTTGGGACTTTCCGGACGCGATCGGAGAGCGGGACCGTCTATGAGGTCGAAATCCGCGCCCTGGACGGCCTTGAGAACGCCTGCGGCTGCATCGACCATCAGGTGAACGGCCTGGGGACGTGCAAGCACATAGAAGGCGTGTTGGCGGGCCTGCGCCGCCGCGGCGTTCGCGCCTTCCGCCAGGCGTCCGCCGAAGGTTCCCGGCGGGTCGAGGTTTTCCTTCGCCGGACGGGCGCGCCGACGCCGACGGTGACGTGGCCGCGCGTGGGCGGCGGCGAGTCCAGCGTGGTCCACGCCTGGCTGTCGCCTTTTCTGACCCCCAGCGGCCAGCTCAGCGCGGAACCAGGCGACATCGGGCGGCTCCTTGGCGCCTATGCGGACGCGCCGGCGCCGGTGCGGGAGCACCTGCGCCTATCCCGCCACTTCGGCCCGTGGTTGGAGCGGCATCGGCGAGAACGGTCGCGGTTGGAGGCGCGCGCCGCCTTCGCAGCCGAGGTCGAGCGCGATCCCACGGTCTTGGACATGCTGCGCCACCCCCTGCTGCCTTATCAGCGGGAAGGCATGGCGCACCTAGCCTTTGGCGAGCGGGCCCTGCTGGCCGACGAGATGGGGCTGGGCAAGACCGTCCAGGCGATCGCCGCCTGCGAACTGCTGGCGCGGCGCAAGGGCGTGGAGCGGGTGCTCGTGGTCTGCCCCGCGTCCCTGAAGGCGGAGTGGGAAGAACAAATCGCCCGCTTCACCGAGCGGCCGGCCAGATCGGTGTTTGGCCCTCGTCCCGCGCGGCTCCTCGCCTACCAGGACCCGCCGTTCTTCACCATCGTCAACTACGAACAGGTGGTCAGCGACGCGGAGGCGATCAACGATCTGCTGAAGCCGGATATCGTCATCCTCGACGAGGCCCAGCGGATCAAGAACTGGCGCACCAAGACGGCCGGCAAGGTCAAGTCGCTCCGTTCGCCCTACGCCTTCGTGCTCACCGGCACGCCGGTGGAGAACCGCATCGACGAACTCTATTCCATCGTCCAATACCTCGATCCGGAGTTGGTCGGGCCGTTGTTCCAGTTCAACCGCAACTTCTACGAACTCGACGAGCGCGGACGGCCGGTGGAGTACCGCAACCTGGCCGAGCTGCGCCGCCGGGTCGAACCGGTGCTGCTGCGCCGCCGCAAGTCGGACGTGGAAACCGAACTGCCGGGCCGCACGGTGACCACCTACTTCGTGCCGATGGCGCCCGAGCAGACGGATCGCTACGAGGAATATCGGGCTCCTTTGGCTAAGCTTGCCGCCGTCGCCAAGCGCCGGCCCCTGACCCCTGCCGAGTTCGACAAGATGCAGATGCTTATGGCCTGCATGCGGATGATCTGCGACACGCCCGCCATCCTGGACCCCGACTGCCGTGTCTGTCCCAAGCTGGAGGAGCTCGAGGGCATACTTGGCGACCTCCTGCAGGAGCCTGACCGCAAGATCATCATCTTCTCCGAATGGGAGCGGATGCTGGGGCTGGTGCGCGAGTTGGCCGGGGAGATCGGCGTCGAGGCGGCCTGGCATACCGGCTCGGTCCCGCAGGTCCGCCGCCGCGAAGAAATCAACCGCTTCAAGAACGACCCCAATTGCCGCCTGTTCCTGTCCACCGACAGCGGCAGCGTCGGCCTGAACCTGCAGGCCGCCAGCGCGGTGATCAACATCGACCTGCCCTGGAATCCGGCCAAGCTGGAGCAGCGCATCGCCAGGGCCTGGCGCAAATATCAGACCCGTTCGGTGACGGTGATCAATCTGGTCACCGAGGGCAGTATCGAGCACGCGATCCTGCACCTGCTGAACGTCAAGCAGGTGCTGGCCGACGGCCTGCTGGACGGTCATGGCGACATCGGCGCGCTCAAAATGCCGTCCGGCAAGGGCGCGCTCGTGGACCGCATGCGCTCCATGCTGGAAGCGGCCGACGGACTCGGGCCCAAAATCGTCTCGCCTGAAGACGCCATCGCGGCGGATCTGCGCCGTCGCCATGGCGAAAGGGCGTTGCGGATCGAGAGCCAGACCGGCCCTGGCGGCGCTGCACGGATGCTGGCGGTGCTGGACCTTGATGCGGAAGGCCTCACCGCCGAAGCTCAACACCTTAGCCGGCGCCGGGATGCATCGAGCCTGCCGGTCGAGGTTCTCGACCGCGCTACCTGGCTGACGCTCCGCCGGCTGGCGCAATCGGGCATGGTCGATCTGACGGGCGGATCTCGGCGCGCCTTGCATGTCTCGCCGGACTTCGCCGAACCCGATGCGGCGGACAATTCCACGCCGCAGGCCGACGCCTGGCGCGAGGAGGCGGAGCGAGCGATCAAGATGGCTTCCGTACTCGCCGCCGGCGGATTTCCGGAGGAGGCGCCCCCGTTGCTCGCCAAGGCGCTACGCCACGCCGTCGCGGCGCGTCAGCGGGCGGCGGGAGAGGGGGCGGCCGACCCTTCGACGGCGAACGCCGAGCAGACGCTCGAGTTCTTGAAACAGAGCGGATTGTCCGTGGAGGCCGAAAGGGTCCTGGCGACCCTACGGCCTGGCGCGGCAACGCCCGACCCCGCGGACGCCGCCGAACTCGTCCGATCAACCACCCGGCTGGTCGCCGCCCTAGCGGCGGATCATGTTCGGGAACCTGCCGTTGTTCGGACGGCATTGACGGCCTGATCGCCTGCCCCGCGGCCCACCGCCACCGTGTAGGCGGTGGCTTCAAACGGATGCGCTAGGACCGTGGCCCGCCCGTCGCGGGCCAGTCGGCGTGCGCGGAAAGAGTCGCCATGGCGATCCTCCAATTTCTACAGGAACTATAAACTATAGATGGCGCGCCGCGCCTTTGGCCGACAAGCCGCCCTAACCTTACCGAACCGCACCTGTGCCCGCCGGGCGAGATCGGCTTGTTCGCTCGTCACCGGGTCGACCTGGATGGTCGCGAGGGCCGCGGTCAGGATGTCGAGGCGAGGAACGATGTGGCTAGCCATTCCCCCGCGCTGCGCACCGTGAGCAGGTCGGCCGCCTCGGCAAACACGCCGGCGCCCCGCCATTCATCGCGGTTGCCGACGATATAGAGGCTGCGTTTTGCTCTGGTCGCCGCGACGTTGAGCAGATTGGGCGTGGCCCCCGCCCAATTGCGCGATCCAGGCTTGGCCCCGCGCCCCGCGCCCAGCATCAGAATGACCGCCTCGGCCTCCTTGCCCTGAAAAGTGTGGACAGTGCCGACGCGCCTCTCGATCCAGGCCCGTCGGTCCTTGGGCGGCCGCCCGGCCAGGACGCCCGGCGTCTGGAGCAGGAGCCTTCTGAGGCGAAAGGCCGGTATGCGGAATGGCGAAATGACATAGAGATCCGGCGTGTCCGGCAGTCGCGAGCACAGGCCGGCAATGGTTCGGGCGATGAGCAACCCCTCCTCGGGGACCCATTTGTCGGTCGAGGGGGCATCGACGTCGACCCATACCGACTCACCCAGCAATTCGCGTATCGGCGACTGGCCGCTGGGCGTCGCAAACACCATGCGGTCGGCGTAGGCGATCCGGTTCGCCAGTTGGAACATGGGGCGTTCACATCGCCGATGCACCAAAAGCGGGATGCCGGTGACGCGAACCTCCTCTCCGGGCCCGCCATTCTCGATCGGAAAGCGCCCCTGGATGGGGCTCATCCGATCAGCGAGCGTCTGCGCGGAATCCTTCGGCGCGACCCAGGGCGCCGGGTCGACGCCGTTGCTCTGGAAAATCAGCCTCATCGTGCGCTGGGGCGCGCTGGCGATCGGCTCGATCTGCAGCGGATCGCCGATGACCACGGCGCGCCGCGCCCGCCAGATCGCCCCAACCGCTTGCTGAGGCGCCGCCTGCCCCGCCTCATCGATCAGCAACCAGCCGATCGAGGCGGCGCCGAAGGTCTGGAACATGCGTCCGATCGACGCGAAGGTGGTGGAAACGACGGGAACAAGCAGAAAGAACACGCCCCAGTCCCGCGGGGTCGGCATGGGCGTATCAGCGCTCCCGAGCGTCGCCTTCGCGATGGCATTGAGCGATGGCTTTAGGGCGCGGGCGCCGGCGACGATGAAGGCGCGGTGCACGCGGACCGCGGCGGCGAAAAGCGCGTCGCGCGCATCGCGGAACCGGCCACCGTTCCAGGGCGAGGCCTGCTGGAACAGGTCGTCAGGTTGGGACCAGAAGCCGGGCCCCGGAAAGCAGTCCCCAAGATCGAGCCGCGCGTCCGCCAGCCGCTGACCGAGATGGGCGGTGTTGGCTTCCAGACTCTCCAGCTCACGCTCGGCCCGGGCATGGGCCGCCGCATGACGCTCCTCCTCCATCACGGCGTCCGCGAGCCGGGCTTTGGCGGCCGTCACCGCCCGCTGGACGTCGTTCAAACGAGATATCTGGTCGCGAACCCCTGCCGCGTGGGCCCGCCATGCCGGCGTCTGAAAGAGGCGGGCCATCGCCGTTGGCCGAATGGACATCAGCGCCGCCAGCTTCATGTTCTCCGCTGTCTCCTGGGCGTGGAGCATCGCCTCCTGCTCGCGCTCGGCGCCCGACGCCTTGCGCGCCGATTCGTTGTCGAGGCGGAGACGCTCCCGTTCCGCGCGGGCTGACGGAAGCTGTGTTTCCAGCGCCCGCAGGCGGTCGCCGGCGCGGGCGAGGTCTTCCAGTTCCGCGCGCAAGTCACAGCAGCGCTCCAGCGCCCGTTGGAATTCGAGCCGCGTCCGTCGCCAAATCGCCCCGGCCTCGGGGCCGCGCGGCGGCGGATCGAGCTGGACCAACTTGCCGGGAAGGCGGTCGCGATGCTGGGCGGCGTCCGGCCATGCGACCTGACTCAGCCAGTCATTGAGCCCCCAATCCTTGTCCCACCAGAACTTCTTGAAGAAATCCCGCCGATTCTCAGCCTTGCCCAGCCGCGCCGCGATAAGCCCCCATGCGCGCTGCTCCTCGGGAGCGGTGGCGGCAAGGTCGAGCAGCGCTGTCGCGGTGTGTCCAAAATAATCCAGGTGGCCGTCCTTCCACACGGACGGATCGAGCGCCTTTTCCCGAACCGGCAATTCAAGGCTGATGTTCTCGACGGCCGCATTGTTGCTGCTCGCGACCACAATGGAGAAGTCCATCAGATCGAGATCACCGAGGCCGTCCCACGGCTTTTCTATCGCCGCCAGCTTTTGCGCCCGCGCAACCATGACGTGAGCCACCACATCCCGCAGCAAGGTGGTCTTGCCTGTGCCCGGCGGGCCATTTACCGCGGCCAGCCCCTCCTGCTCCAAGTCTCGTACGATCGCGTTGACGGCGGCCTGCTGAAGAAGGTTGAGCGGATGCAAGCCGGGGCCTGGCCAGCGACCCAACGGGAACAGGGCCGGCGCCAGAAGGGCCGAGAGCCGCGGCCGGTCGGTCAGGGCGTCCCATGGCGCGGCGGGGGGATTGAGCCCAAGATAGGACGAAATGGCGGCAGGAAGACTCGCGGCGTTCTTCAGCACCCGGCCAAGATCGGGCAACAGAAAACTGGAAAGAATATCGGCGTCCGGCGGGTCGACGGCCATCGTCTCAATCGCACAAGGTGCGAGATTCCAGAGCTCATGCGGAACGCCAAGCTCTACCGCCAACGCCCGAGACACACCGAGCAGATCGCGCCATGTGAGGGAGCGATGCTCCCCTGTCGGGCCTGACGGAGTCAGGAGATCGGAGAAATGCGCCTTGATATCCTGTTCCCGCTCGTCCCAGCCGGCCAAGCCGGCTGGCGCGCCGCCGCCAAGCAGATGGCCGAGCCCCCACGCGAAGCTGGCGACGGCGAAGCTATCGGGAACGATGACGCCCCACTCGTCCAGAACGACCGACGCGGCGATGACCTGTCCGGTGGTCTTGCGGTCGATCTGGTCCTCGTCCGTCTCGTCCTGGAATGTGGCGTCGAGACGGGCGAACGCCTCTTTGGCTGGAATGGCGCTCAGGATCACCGAATACCAGGGGCGTGGTTTCCTGGACGCGTCATCCCGATTCAGCGTCGGGCCTGACCCTGCCTCGCCGGTCGACGCCGCGCCGTTGTCGGCCTCGGGCGCATCGGCCCGAAGCGGATCGGCCAGTAGCGGATCGGGCAGTAGCGGCCATGGCGGAAGGTCGTCATCCTGAGAGGCTGTGATTTTTTGCGCGGGCGCGGGCGTGCGCGCCGGCATTGGCGACGAAATTTGGCCGGCCGGCGGTTTGGTCGGCGCGGGGGCGTTCTGTTTTGCGGTGGAGGACGGTCGGTGACCGGTAGAAGGCCTGGGCGGTGGCTGCGGGGTTGGGGGTCAGGCGCCGGCGAGACGGTGTGCGGTGAGGATATTGGAGCCCAGAGCGAACCATCGCATCCAGGTCTCGACCTTG